>JGI1684J13235_1000003_pt1 | contig 104790 bp, 87 predicted proteins | sample PonA232FremontCA_2_FD_13235 | JGI IMG/M metagenome (IMG submission 13235) | reverse complement strand
GAGCCAGTTTCTGTGGCGGGCCGACCTGACGGCGAACAACCGCTACACGCTCGCCAGCGCCAGCCACGACATCGCCCAGAACCTGGAGGATCCGGTGACCGTGACGGCCTATTTCTCGGGCAACCTGCCGGCCCGGTTTGGGCGCACGGAGGATGAGTTTCGGGCGCTTCTGCAGGAGTTTCGCGCGGCCGCGGACGGAAACGTGGAGTTCAACTTCGTGAACCCGAATGAGAGTGACAAAAAAGCGAAGGAGGCGCGTCAGGCCGGCGTTCGCCCGATCGCGGTCAACGTGCGCCAGCAAAATCAGATGACGCAGAAGCGGGTCTACTTGGGCGCGGTCTTCCAGTATCAGGATCAGCGGGAGGTCGTCCCCTTCGTCGAGCCGGGTTCGGCGCTGGAGTACACGATCGCCAGCACGATGAAGAAGTTGACGAGCGAGACCAAGCCTGTGCTGGGCGTGCTGCAGGGCCACGGCGAGCCGGGGCTCAACGCGATGACGCAGCTCCAGAGTGCTCTGGAGGGGCGCTACGACATCCAGACGGTCTCGGGCGTGGACACCGCGGGCGTACCGCCGGAGGTGGACGTGCTGCTCGTGGCGCGACCCCAGAATGGGCTTTCTACGCAGGCGGCCCTGGCGGTGGACCAGTACGTGATGCGGGGTGGGCCCACCCTCTTTGCCCTGAACCGGGCGCAAGCGAATATGCGCTTTGGACAGGCCCGGCCCAAGACGACGGGCCTCGAACCGCTGCTCGACACCTACGGCCTCCCCATCCAGCCCAACCTCGTACGTGACCGGAACGCCACCGCCGTCCGGGTGCAGCAGCAGCGGGGCGGCTTCCGGGTCATGAACCGGATCCGCTACCCTTACATCCCACAAATCGCCAACTTTTCGGGCCACCCGATCAGCGACGGACTGGATCAGGCGGTCTTCCGGTTCGTCTCGTCGCTGGACACTACGCAGGCCGACACGACGGCGCAGGTAACGGTGCTCGCCCGGTCGTCGAACCAGTCGGCCCTGGCGTCCCTCCCCACCAGCATTCGCCCGCAGCAGGAGTGGGCGGTCGCCGACTTCTCGGGGTCGTCGTTCCCCGTGGCCGGACTGCTGGAGGGCACGTTCTCCTCCGCGTTCGCCGACGTGGATACGCTCTCCGTGGAGCGGACCCGGAGTCCCGAGACGAAAGTGGCGGTATTCGGGGACGGGGATTTCATCGTGAACGGGACCGGCCAGCGGAAGCAACGCCTTCCGGGCGGCAACGTCAACCTCATGGCGAACAGCATCGACTACCTGGCGGGCGACACCGGCCTCCTGTCCCTGCGCACACAGCGCGTGACGAGTCGCCCACTGAAGCAGATTGCCCCGTCGACGAAGACGATCCTGAAGTACGTGAACGTGCTGCTCCCCCTCCTGCTCGTCGTCGGGTACGGGCTGGTGCGATACCGACGCAATCAAGCGCGACGCCAGCGCTGGAAAGAGGCTGGCCTGAGCGCCTGATCTCCGCCGGAAGCCCCCCTCGCATTCCTCATTCGCAACTCGCCATTCGACACTCGAACCTGGCATGACCAACGCGACCCAGACTCTGGCGGTCATTTTTGCCGGCACCCTCGCACTCGCGCTGGCCACGTCGTGGAGCTGGAGCACCACCTCCAGCGCGGCCTTCCAGCAGGAATTGCTCGGCGTGGACACAAGTGCGGTGCAGGCCATCGAGATTGAGCGGTCGGACCGTTCCCCCGTGCGGCTGGAGCGGTCGGGCGGCGGCTGGTCGGTGGCCCCGCCCGACACGTCGGTCACCTACCCGGCCAACGCCCAGTCGGTGAACCAGTTGCTTGGCACCTTGCCGTCCCTCCAGGTGGGCGCCGTCGCGACCCGTCAGCCGGACAAGCACCCCCAGTACGGCGTCGACTCGACCGGCACGACGATCACGATGCTGGGCGACGGCGACCAGGAGCTCGGGCAGTTGATCGTGGGCCGCACGCGGATTCGTCGTCCGGAGTCCGGCGGACAGCGACGAAATCCGATGCAGCGCCGCCGCCGGGGCACGCCCGTCACGTACGTCCGCACTCCCGACCGCCCCGACGTCTACTCGATCGAGCAGTCCCTCCGGAGCCTCACCAGCCGCAGCGTCGAGGGGTGGCGCGACAAGACCGTCTGGGCCCTCGACCGCTCCCAGATCCAGCGGATCGACTTCCGCTACCCGGCCGACAGCTCGTTTACCATGGAGCGGGCCACCCGGAGCGACACATCCGCGGCGCCGGACGCATGGGTGTCGGCGGGCGACACGCTGTCACGGGGTAAAACCTCCTCCCTACTGCGGACCCTCGCGTCGCTTCGGGCCGACGGGTTCGCCGAAAACATGACCAAGGAGGACCTGGGCGAGGTGTCCTACACGATCGGTATCGAGCTCGCCGACGGCTCGCGTCGCACCGTGCAGCTCCGGTCCGATCCGGCAGGCCGAAATTACGTTGCGACCGCAAGCGGCTACCCGTACGTCGTTGAATTCCGGAGGCAGAGCTGGGACCGCTCGGTGCTCCAGGGGCGCTCAGCGTTTCTGGACAACGAGTGATACGAACCTGCATGCTCCACGCGGAAATGGAGGCTCGGAACGGCGGAGTTCGTACTAGGATGGATGCGCAACCTTCCCTTCTCGCTGCAAGAGGCGGTGGAGCTTTCCCGGAAACTCCTTCTCAAGAAACGCCTCGATGCGGAGTGACGCCCGTCCTATCGCTGCCCGGTTCACGCCCGTGTCGATTCCCAGTTCGTCGAGCAGGTAGGTTGTGTCTTCGGTGGCAATGTTTCCCGTCGCCCCTTCGATGAAGGGGCATCCCCCCATGCCGGCGAGCGACGTATCGAACCGATTTACGCCCGTCTGTAGCGCCGCGTAGACGTTGGCGAGCCCCAGGCCGCGCGTATCGTGCAGGTGCAGCACGAGCGGCGTATCGTCGATCCCCCCTTGCACCGCCCGTACCCGCTTCTTGATCATCCGTGGGTTCGCCAGTCCTGTCGAGTCCGCCAGGGAGATCGACTCGACGCCGAGATCTGCAAAGTGGCGGCTCATCTCGACGATTTGATCGAGGGGCGTATCTCCCGGAGCCCGGTAACCGAAGACAGTCTGAAAGCCCATTTGCGTCTGCAGGCCGTGTTCGTGGGCGTACCGCACCATGTCCTCCGCCTGCACCACCGCCTCGTCGACCGTCCGGTTGGCATTGTCCTGGCTGTGCTGGTCGTGGGTGGCAATGGAGAGATCCACGTGCGACAGTCCCGCCGCGACGGCGCGCTCCAGGCCCTTCTGGTTAAGCGCGAGCCCGGCGTACGTTACGTCATCCCGCGCCGGCAGCCGTTCGCACACCGCCTCCGCGTCGTTCATCTGTGGTACCCACTTCGGGTGGACAAACGAGGTCACCTGAATCCGTGGCACGCCGGCGTCGGCGAGGGCCGTAATGGTCTCGACCTTCAAGTCCGTGGGAATGAACTGGTCCTCAAACTGGAAACCGTCGCGCGGGCCAACGTCACACAACTCAACCTGGGACGGAATGGACATGGAGAGCTTAGAGAAGTGGTACGAGAGAATCGTGTCTCCATAAACGGACCCGGCAGCCCCGCAGTTCACCCTTCGGCCCCAACACAAAAGCACCCGGAGTGCCGGCAAGCACTCCGGGTGCGGATCCGCTAAGCATGCACGGTTGCTCCTACTTCGATCCGGAGCCTCCAAGCGTGAAGAGGCTCGCCTCGGGCTCCACGTTGATCTCCAATTCTTGAATGTTTGCCGTGCTCTCACGGGTCTTCTGGCCCGTATCCTGGGTCGTCTGCGTGGTGTACGGCAGCATCACGCCGTCCACTTCCTTGTAGTCCGTAAAGACCTGCGTCACCTCCACCGTCGCGCCACTGCGCGGATTCTGCTGCGTCAGCGTCATGCGCTCGGGGCGCATGGTTTCGGCGTTCAGATGCAGAGTATAGGCCGTCCCGCTGGGGGGCTCCACACGGACGCTGCGGTAGGTCGTCTCACTGATCGTGGTGTCGCCCTGGGCCCGCACCGAGAGACCGTCCCGGTCCAGGCTGGCCATGAGGTACGGCACGCTGCGCCAAAGCTGTCCCGTGATGCGTCCTTTCATCGACGAGGGGAGCGTGCGCGTCTGCCCGCCCCGTTGCATTTTCACTGTGGAGCCGTCGCTCGTGATCGTGATGCCGCCCCGCTCCACGCGCATCTTGTCCGGAAGCTCCACGACCGTACGGACCGTGCGCCCCTGCTGGGTGGTGACGATGCGCATGCTCTGGATTTTGTCGAAGGCCGTCCCCCCGAGGGCATCCTGGGCACTGGCCAGGAGCGTCTGCCCCGCCGCCATGGCCTCCTTGTCGGCGGCCGTGGGCGCGTCTGTTTGGGCGCTCGGCGGCTCACGCGGAATCGACGTGTCGAGGGTATCCACTGCCCCACCCTTCGTAAGCGCCGAAAGGTCCTTGCTAAACTGGTCGCTATTCCCCACGACGAGGACGTGCGATTCTTCGGGGTGCAGGTACTGCTTGGACACCGACAGGACGTCCTGGGCTGTCACCTCCTCAATCGCGTTTTTCGTCTGCTGGAGGAAGTCGGCCGGGTAGTCGTAGTACGCGTAGGTGGCGCGGCGACTTAGGATTTCCCGCTCCGAATCGAAGTTGAAGACAAAGGAGTTAAGGTAGCTGTCCTTCGCCAGGCTGAGCTCCTGCTGCGTGGGCGGGTTCTGCTTCATTCCCTCCACCTCCGCGATGGTGGCCTGGGCAGCCTCCACTGTGCTCGCGCTCTTCGAAAACACAGCGGCGAAGAAGCGACCGGGGCGGTTGTAGCCGGCCGTATACTGGCCGCCCACCGAGTAGGCAAGTCCCTTTTCCGAGCGGACCGAGTTGAAGAGACGGCCCGTGAAGGGAGCGGTAAGCACCTCGTTCATCACCGTGACCGCAGCGTAGTCGTCGCTGCGACGTGTCATCTCGCCTGCGTGGCCCATGTAGACGGTGCTCTGGGTAACGTCGCTTTTCGGCACAAAGTTGACCGAATATGCGCGAGTGGCGTCCGGCGTCGGAGGTGTGGGGGGCTCAAAGTCCTCCGGGGCCGTCCAGTCCGCAAACTGTGAGCGGATCTGCTGGGCCATCCGGTCGGCGTCGAAGTCGCCCCACACGCTCAGAATGACATTGTTCGGGTGAAAGTACTGATCGTGAAATTCGACCAGGTCTTGTCGTTCAATGCGGTCGATGGTGTAGAGCTCAGGGGTGCGAGCGTACGGACTGTCTTCGCCATAGAGCACCTGATCAAACTTGCGGGAGGCGATCTGCTGGGCATTGTCGTTGCGCCGCGTAATACCGGACTTCGTGCGGCTCTTCGCCTGCTGCAGCTTTTCCGGCGCGAAGGCGGGCCGGCGGAGCACCTCGGCGAAGATGGGGAGCACCGTATCCACGTTCTCCGTGAGTGTGGACATGTAGGCGGTTCCGGAGGTCTCTCCGATGCCAGTTTCGACGGTGGCGCCCAAATTCTCGAGCGTCGTGTTCAGACTGTCCGAGGACATCGATTCGGTCCCGCCACTGCGCATAACGGTTCCGGTGATGGAGGCCAATCCCCGTTTCTCGACCGGTTCGTAAACGGAGCCGGTCCCGATGCGGGCCACGGCGTTCACCTGCGGGAGCTCACGGTCCTCAAGCAGAAACACGGTCATGCCGTTGTCGAGCTGCACGCGCTCCGGCGCCGGCGCCTCAAAGTCGCGGAGGTCCGGGTACGTGAGCGCCTGCACGTCGTAGTCTGCCGTACGGATGTCATTCTGCTGAGCGGTGGCCGGGTGCGCGGCGAGCCCGAAGAGAACCACAGCGGCCAGTGCGGACGTGAGCGAAGACGTAAGCAGAGATCGAGTCGTGTTCATCGCAAGACAGGATTTGATTCGGTTCGGAGACTTCGGACGAGGAGACGCGGAGCCCTCTAGTCTGCAGAAGCAGTGGGCGCTCCGTCATCCTCCGGAGACTTCATAATGGCGACCGTGCGCTTACTGGCCTGAAACGTCTCTCGGGCCACCCGTTGCACGTCCTCCACCGTCACGGCCTCAATCTCATTCAGCGACTCAAAAACGCTTCGCCAGTCGCCGGTCAGGGCCTCCGCCTCGGCAAACTGCTCAGCCAGACCGCCATTCGAGTCGAGCTGTCCAATGAACTCGTCCCGCGCACGGGTCTTGGCACGCGCCAACTCCTCCTGCGTGATGCCCTCGTCCTTCACCGTCTCGAGCACATCGTAGATGGAGTGCTCCAGACTGTCCGGCGACACCCCACGATTGGGAAAGGCGAGAATCGAAAACTCGTTCTCGTACTTGCCGCCCGGAAACTCTGCGAAGTACGACGGAATCTGCACGGCGAGGGCCTTCTCCGTCTCCACGAGGCCCTTGTACAGCCGACTGGTCCGCCCGCCCGCCAGCACGTCGGCCAGTACCTCGTACACCGGGTCGTCCGGGCTGTACATGCTGGGGCGCGAGAAGCCCACCATCAGTCGCGGACGTGCCTGCTCGCGGAGCACCACGCGGCGTTCACCAAACTGCTCCGGTTCCTCGGTGCGCACGGGAGGTGGCGCCTCGCCCGCCGGCAGCCGGCTGAAGTACTTCTCAGCAAGGGTTCGCATCCGCTCCGGATCCACATCCCCAGCGATGCCAACCGTGAGGTTGTTGGCGTTGTAGTATGTGTCAAAAAACTCCTGCGCGTCGGTGCGCGAGAGCTTCTGGAGATCGGACATGTGTCCAATGATGGGGGTGCCGTAGGGATGCGCCTTGAAGGCCGACGTGACGTAGGCCTCAATGAGGCGGCCATTGGGGCTCGATCCTACACGCTGCCGGCGCTCTTCCATGACCACGTCGCGCTCGGTGTAGAAATCCCGGAGGACCGGGTTCATGAAGCGGTCCGACTCCAGCGCAAAAAACAATTCCGTCTTATTGGCCGGCAAGCTGTACTGGTAGACCGTTGCGTCGGCCGAAGTGTACGCGTTAAGACCTTCAACCCCGTTTTTCTGAAGGAGGTTTTCGAACTCGCCCTCCTGTACGTGCGACTTGGCCTCTTCCTGGGCGCGCTGAAATTGCTTCTCAAGCTCCGCGATGCGGGCGGAGTCCGGCTGGGGCGCTGCGCGCTCACGACGGAGCCGCAGGTACGCCTCTTCCTGACGCTCAAGGGCCGCCATCTCCTTCTCAATGTCCTTTGTGCCAATGGTGGTCGTGCCCTTGAAGGCCATATGCTCAAACATGTGAGCGATGCCGGTCCGACCTTCCGGCTCGTTCACCGATCCCACATCAGCGTACGTGGTGAACGACACGACCGGGGCGTCGTGGCGCTCAACAACCACAAAGTCGAGGCCATTCTCGAGCGTAAAGGTCGTGACTTTGTCTTCGAACCGCTGAAGCAGATCCGACTGGGCCGACGCAGTGGAGACGACTCCGAACATGAGGAGCCCGACCAGTCCAATCCAACGGCCAACACGGGACCACACGGATGGGGACTGACACGTCATCATGGACACGTTGGAGATTGATGTGCTTGGGAAATGCCGATAGGATAATAAAGGTATTGTGAGACTGCGCACATGCAAGGCAATGGTGCCCTCCTTTTGGTAATTTTACATTGCGCAGTCTGCAGTGTCATCCGAACGTCGGAGGTGGGCAGCCCGTAGTAACAGACCTCATTCCCAAAATCAGTCCCTTTCTGCGATGCAGTTCATCAACCAACCCGAGGCCGAAAACGAAGAGGCGTGGTGGGACCGTTTCAAGGAGCTGCTCGACGACCAGAACGACTGGCCGACGCAGTACACTTTTAAGTTCATTGCCCCGGCGGCCCACCTGGACGAGCTGAAAGATGTGTTCGACGAGCACCCGGTCCGGGTCCGGGAGTCGAGCAAGGGGAACTACAAGAGCGTGACCGCACACCTGCGCATGTCGTCGAGCGAGGAGGTCATCGAGATCTACGAAGAGGCCTCCAGCATCGACGACGTCATTGCGCTGTAGCCCCGGCCGCAGGGACTCATTCCTGCTGCCCCGGCCGCGCGGACGCTTCCGGTTCCGTCGTTATGCCCCGCAGTCTACACGCACCGACGCCCCCTCGTCCGGGACGCGCCACTGCCCTTATGCGCAAACTCTTCGCCTCCGCTCTCTGCGTACTCGCTCTTCAGACCGGCTGCTCGCAGGACCTCACGTGGCGGGCCGTCGATCGAATGATCACGGCAGAGTATCCAGACGTGCCCTTCATCACCACCGACTCTCTCGCCGACCGGCTCGCGGACGCGTCTACGGCCCGTCCGGTTCTGCTCGACGCCCGCTCGGCCGAAGAGTACGCCGTGAGCCATCTCCGGGGTGCGCGGCGCGTGAGTCCTTCGGCCGAGGCGTATCCGACCCTCGATACGCTCGCAGTGGACACACCCATCGTGGTGTACTGCTCGGTGGGCTACCGCTCGGCTGGGGTGGCACAGACGCTCCGCAGTCGGGGCTTTACGCAGGTATCCAACCTCCAAGGCTCCATCTTCCGCTGGGCCAACGGGGGACGGCCGGTGTACCGCGATGGCCAACCCGTAGCCGCCGTGCACCCGTACAACGCAACCTGGGGCCGATTGCTGAACGACTCCCTACGCGCCTACCAGCCCTCTTCAAGGACTCCGTAGGAGGAGGGTTCGTGTCTGCATGCAGGACCTGAGAAGGCAGATAGGTACTGAACCAAGCTTCTGAAACGACCAGGGTTGTGGGGAGCCCCGCCTGAGCCCACAGCCCGATCAGACTCGAACCCGTCCCAGGCAGCCCCAAATAAAAACCCCTCGATCTCAGGATGAGACCGAGGGGAGCAGCTCGAGAAATGCCTGCCCGGGAGGATTCGAACCCCCGGCCTCAGCCTCCGCAAGGCTGCGCTCTGTCCGACTGAGCTACGGGCAGATGCTTGGTGCTTCGTTTACCGCACCGGCATACACGACCCAGCACACGGAAAAGATCCGACGGGTCGTGTTCTTACAGAGTGTTCACGCTGGACGGACCCTCGGATTAGGACGAGGCCACAGCGACATCGGCTTCCGAAAGGGCCGCCTCGGGGTCGAGGTGGAAGAAGTGCCCCGTCGGGCCGCGTCCGTGTCCCAGTGCCAACGCATGCCGGATAGCCCCTGTAACGTAGCACTTGGCCCGGTCGATGGCGCGCTCCAAATCGTATCCCTTCGCCAGGTTCGCGGCGATGGCAGACGCGTAGGTGCACCCTGTACCGTGCGTGTGCTTCGTCTCGATGTGGGACGCGGCAAACGTGGAGGTGTGATCCGGGCGCACTAGCACATCGACCGCCTGCTCGACGTCGGCAAGATGCCCGCCCTTTACGAGAACCGCATCGGGGCCGTAGTCGAGCAGAGCCTCGCCCGCCGTGCGGAGGTCATCGGTCGTCTCAATCTCTAGACTGGTCAGGTGCTCGGCCTCATGAACGTTCGGGGTGACGACCGTTGCCAGAGGCAGTAGTTCGTGGACCAGCGTATCGATCGCCGCGTCCTGGAGCAGCTTGAAGCCGCTTTTCGAAATCATCACCGGGTCTACGACGAACGGAAACAGCCCGTGGGCCTCCACGCGTTCGGCCACCGTCTCGATGATACCGGGGGAGGAGAGCATTCCGGTCTTCGCCACCGCCACGTCCATGTCGGTGGCCACCGCGTCGATTTGCGCGGCGACGAGCGAGGGGGGAAGGTCGTGGGCCTCCGCAACCGTCTCGGTATTCTGGGCGGTAACGGCGGCGAGGGCCGAGGCCCCGAACACGCCGTTGGCCTCCATCGACTTCAAATCGGCCTGAATGCCGGCACCGCCGCCGGAGTCGCTCCCTGCAATCGTAAGGGCTACAGGCTTATCGGGCATGGGTCGTTAGGAACAGGGCTAACACATGAACGGCGAAGAGCAGGGCACTACCCGTGCTCGTGGACTAGGGCCCGGACTAGAACTACTTCCTCACTTCGTTCAGGGCGCGGAGGTACGCCCGGGCCGCCGCCCGGGGCGTCTCCACGTCCATGATGCCGGAGAGCACGGCCACGCCCCGGGCCCCAGCCTCCCGACACACCGGCACGCGTTCGGGCGTGATGCCTCCGAGGGCCAGCACAGGAACCGGCGACGCCACCTGGCAGAAGGCACGGAGCGGCCCGATGCCGGTCGACGGCTGGTCGGGCTTGCTGGCGGTGGGGAAAACCGGGCTGAAGAAGTAGTAGTCGACCCCGCGCGTCCGGTCCCCCTCTGCCTCCACGTGCTCGTGGGCCGAGTAGCCGATCAAGGCGTTCGCCCCAAGCACCGATCGGGCCTCCGACACAGCTGGCCCCCGCCATCCCACGTGTGCGCCGGCCCCGAGGGTTTCCGCCACATCAACGTGGCTGTTAATCGTAATCGCAACCCCGTCCGCGGCGGTACGAAGACGAGCGGCAAACGCCTGGGCCTTCGTCCGAAACGTGTCCGGCCCCGCCTCATGATCTCGAAGGTGTACCCAGCGCACACCCGCCTCCACCGCCTCTACGGCACGGTCGGCACGGGCATCGTCCGTGAATCCATCGGCGATGAGCGCAAGACGTGGATACGGCAGGTCCGCCATCAAGGTTGTTGCTGGATTCCTAGACTCGACATGGCCGGCCGAGCATTCGTCCAGGCCGGGAACGTCCCTCGTACTGCGTACCCGCGCATCGTTCCGGGCTGCTCAACATCCACGCAAAAGGCGCACCCCACGGGCACCAAAAGAGCCGCCATGATGCTCTACGTTTCCACCCGTCCCTCTCTCGGTGACGAGGCCTCGGCGTAGAGGCGGCGGGGAATGCGCCCGGCCCGATGGGCATGCCGACCGGCCTCTACCGCCAGCCGCATGGCGTGGGCCATCTCGACCGGGTGTTGGGCCTGCGCGATGGCCGTATTCAGCAAAATGCCGTCGTAGCCGAGCTCCATGGCCATCACCGCGTCACTGGCCGTGCCAATGCCCGCGTCAACGATCAGGGGCGTGTCGTCAATCTCTTCGCGGATGATGCGGAGGTTGTAGGGGTTTACAATTCCCATCCCGCTTCCGATCGGGGATCCGAGTGGCATGACGGCCGCACAGCCTAGGTCGGCCAGCTTACGGCAGGTAATGGGGTCGTCGTTGGCGTAGGCGAGCACCGTGAATCCGTCGTCGACGAGCGTCTTGGCGGCGTCGAGGAGTTGCTCCACGTCGGGCATCAGGGTCTCATCGTCCCCGATGACCTCGAGCTTAATCAGGTCGGTGCCGAGTGCCTCGCGGGCGAGTTGGGCCACGAGGACGGCCTCGCGGGCCGTGTAACACCCCGCAGTGTTGGGGAGCACTTCGTAGCCACCCTGACGGAGAAGGTCGAGGTGGCTTTCGGGGGCGGGGTTCTCCACGTTTACCCGCCGGATCGCGACGGTCACCAACTCAGTGCCCGTGGCCTCCAAGGCATCCAGCATGACCTGGGGATTGGGATAGCGGCTCGTGCCCACAATCAGGCGGGACGAGAAGGAGTAATCGCCCATGACGAGCGCGTCTCCAGCCTCGTGCTCCACTGCCCCATTGGTGCGTACATCGTTAGACATTGTATTGCCCTCAATTCGTTTTCAGATTGGTCCCTACGCCCCAGGTGTCGAGCCGCTTACCCACCCGGCTGGGCCTGAATGACCTCGACCGTATCGTCTTCGGCCAGCCGTACGTCTTCCCAGTCTTGGCGGCGCACCACGCTTCCGTTGAGTGCAACGGCCACGCCCGTAGTGGCGTCGTCATCGCCCGGGTCGATCTCAAGATCCCGTAGAAGGTCCGTGAGCGGGTACCCGTCCGGGACGCTGCGGCCGTCGCCGTTGACGGTGATTGGAATGGTGGTCTCTGTGGGAGAGTTCATGCCGACGGGGTGGAGGATTTGGCCTCAGAAAACCGCTGCGGAGAAAACGGTCGGAGCCAGTCCGAGGTTTCTCCCGTGTGGACGAGGCGGGCGATCTCCTCCGCCGTAATCGGGGTGAGCAGGATGCCGTGGCGGTAGTGGCCCGTCGCCATCACGAGGCCCGGCGCGGAGGTTCTGCCCAGGAGCGGGGCGTGGTCGCGGCTGGCGGGACGCAGGCCGGCCCAAGTTTCGTCGACCGGCAGGTCACGGATCCCGGGCACCACCTCCCACCCCCCTTCCAGCAGATCGTACAAGCCACCGGCGGTCACGGTCGTGTCAAAACCCATTTCTTCGCTCGTGGCGCCCATCACAATCCGTCCGTCGCTTTTGGGGGCGAGGTACGCCTCGGGGCCGCGCACTACGTGTTGGAGATCGAACGGCCGCTTGCGTCGCATCTGAATCATCTGCCCCTTGACCGGTCGCACCGGCGGGGTCGTATCGGGCGTCCAGCCGTCCAGGTCGCGCGACCAAACGCCCGCAGCTACGACCACACGATCTCCCGTCACACGCTCGCCCCCAGCCGTGCGCACCGCCGGGGTGTTGGCGTCCGGGACCACCGCCTCCACGGGTGTATCCTCGTGGAGCGTGCCGCCGTCGGTGCGGAAGGCGGTGCGCAGGGCGTCTACGAGGCGTCGGTTGTCCACCTGGTGGTCCGACGGAGCGTACACGGCGGCCGACAGGCGCGGGGCCACAAAGGGCTCAATTTCGCGGGCCTCCTCCCCCGTCAACCACTCTACGTTCAATCCCTGCTCCTGCTGAAAGTCGTAGAGCCGCCCCAAGGCTTCCGCCGCGTCGCGGTCGTCGGCCACGATGAGGGTTCCTTCGTCGCGGTAGTCCACCGACTTCCCGCTGGCCGCCTCCACCCGCTCGGCAAAGTCGGGCCATCGGCGTAGGCTCTCGCGGTTGAAGTCGTAGAGCTCAAGTTCTTCAAATTCGATCTCGGCGTCGGGGGCCAGCATCCCCGCCGCCTGGTACGAGGTAGCGCGGCCCGCACGGTCGCGTTCGAAGATTGTCGTGGGCGTACCGCGTCGTACCAGCTCAAAACCGATGCCGAGTCCAATGACCCCGCCGCCCACGATTATCACCTGTTCACTCATCGCAACTTGTTCTTCTTGAGGATTCCTCGTAACACACAGACACACTCTCCGGAAAGGGGACAGTTCGGCGCGGTTGGCAGCGCCGGTGCCTGCTGTTTTGGGTTGGTGTGTGCAACGCGATAAGTTCCCAGAGTGTCCGAACGCTACCGGGTGCGATGCGTGTGGATATCCCGCGGTCACGTTTGACTGGAGCTTCTCTCATGCAGCACGACACCGATCTCATCATCGTGGGGGCCGGATTGGCGGGCGCCTGCGCAGCCGTCACCCTCAGCCGCGATCATCGCGTCCGCATCCTGGAAGCAGAGGCCCCTGCGTCCGGGGCCTCCGGCGCCGCGGCGGGACTGGTGAATCCGTTCATGGGCCGCCGCGCTCGACCCGTCTGGCGGTTGCGCGAAGCACTGGCCGCAGTGCCGGCGCTTCTGGAGGAGGCGGACGCCTCGAATCTCTTTCCCGATACCGGCGTGCTGCGGCCCGCCGTCGAGCCCAATCAGGTCGCCTCGTTTCAAGAGGCCGCCCACGAACACTCCGATCTCGCCACGTGGCTCGCCCCCGCAACGGTTCACGACCGGTATCCCGCTGTACGTCCCAACCGGGGCGCGCTCTTTGTCCCGCTGGGGGGGGCTGTAGACGTAGGAGCGATGGTGCGGGCGCTCCTGGACGCGGCGGAGAGTCGGGGCGCGACGGTGGAGACACAGGCGCCGGTGCTCTACTGGCGCGAGACGCCCGACGCCGCGGTGGTGGAGGTGGGACGGGGCGACAAGACCGAAGAGCTCCGCACCGACCTCGTGCTCCTCGCCCTCGGGCAGGGCTTCCCACCATTTCCAGAGCTACGACGATTGGGACTAGAAGGGGTGAAGGGCCAGACGGTTCGGGTCCAACGCCCGGAAAGTCTCCCGGACACCCTTCCCCCGATGTCGGGCCGAGGCTACGTCGTGCCCGACGGCGATACCCTCATCCTCGGCAGCAACTACGACAACAATTACGACGACCTCAGGCCCGACCCCGACGCTACCAAATACATCCGGGAGAAAACGAGCAAGATGATCCCAGACCTGGATCAGGCCGAGGTGCTTGACGAAACGGCGGGCGTCCGTGTGATGCATTCAGCAACGAACCTACCGCTCCTAGGTCCCCTCCCCCGCCGCGAGCGCATCTGGACGTTCACGGCGCTCGGCTCCAAGGGCCTCCTCACCGCTCCCCACCTCGCCCGCAACCTGCCCACGTACCTGAANGATCCCACCAAAATCCCCAATTCGGTCTCTGCACTGAAGGCGTAGCCACCGAAGTCCTCCCCCTCAACGCTCCAACCCTCAACGCCCTAACGTGTCCAAGCAACCACACTCCACTGCCGACGCCCTCCTCCAACGCGCCCTCCAGCACGTCGAGGACTGGGAGCAATCCTGGGGCGCGTTCGACCGCCATCAGTCGCTCGGCGTCGACCCGGACCGCCTCGACGCCGCTCTCGACGAGTACCTGGAGCGACTGGAGGGAAACTACCCGTTCCACCATCCGCGCTACGCGGGGCAGATGCTGAAGCCGCCCCACCCTGTTGCCCTCGCGGCGTACGCGGCGGCCCAGCGCATTAACCCCAACAACCACGCGCTCGATGGCGGTCCGCCCACGAGTCAGATGGAAAAAGAGGTCGTGGCCGACCTGGCGTCCATGCTCGGCCTGCCCGACACGGCCCTCGGCCACCTCACCGGCGGCGGCACCGTGGCCAACCTGGAGGCGCTCTGGGTGGCGCGCGAACTGCACCCGGATCAGTCCCTCGCCGTCGCCGAAAACGCCCACTACACGCATGGCCGCATGAGTGACGTACTTGACGTGGAGGTGGTGCCGGTGCCGGCCGACGCCCGAGGCCGCATCGATCTCGATGCGCTCAACCGCGTCTTGGATAAGTACGCCATCGGGACGGTCGTGCTCACCGCCGGGACGACGGGCCTTGGAGCCGTGGACCCAATCGATGAAGCAGTTGCGTTGTGTGAGGCCCACGACGCCCGCATCCACGTCGACGCCGCGTACGGGGGCTTTTTTCGGCTGCTGACGGAGGACGCGGCGCCCGAGATCGAGGGATTCCCGGCGGAGCGCTTCCGGGCGATCGAGGAGGCGGATTCAGTGGCGATCGACCCGCACAAGCACGGCCTCCAGCCCTACGGCTGCGGATGCATTCTCTTCCGCGACCCCGCAGTGGGCCGCTTCTACCAGCACGACTCACCCTATACCTACTTCACGTCCGAGGACTTGCACCTCGGCGAGATCAGCTTGGAATGCTCACGGGCCGGGGCGGCCGCTGGGGCGCTGTGGTGCACCCTCCGTGCCCTGCCCCTCGAACCGGACGAGGGCCTCGGGCCCATCCTGGCCGCCTGCGTCCGCGCGGCCCGTACCTGGACCAAGGCAGTCGCCGATTCAGAAGCCCTCGCGGTAGTCGCCCCGCCGGAAACCGACATCGTCTCGTATGTGCCTACGACGGACGAGCCGACCCTCTCGGCCGTCCACGAGGCCAGCCAGGCGCTGTTCGACGCGGCCATGAACGACCCGGACGATCCAATCTTCACGAGCGTCTACCGCCTCTCGGCCGACGCGCTCGCGACGCTTCACCCCTCTCTCACCCCGGACCGTGAGGAGGCGGCCGTGCTCCGAAGCGTCCTCATGAAACCGGAACACGAAACGCACGCCGCCTCGTTGGTGGACCGCCTGGCCGCGATCGCCCAATCCGTCCCAGCGTCCTCGGACTCAGTTCGTGACCGTGACGGTCCCTCGTGAAATGAAGGCGTTGGGGTACTCCTGGCTCACAAACGAGAGGGCTTGTTCGGCCACCTCCCGATCGGCAAAGGCCCCAATCCGCACGCGGTAGTAGGGCTGCGAGTACTTGACGACGATCGGCGGATCGGCTCCGAGGGCCGATTCCGACGCTTCAGCCTTGTGGTTCTCCCACCACTGTCGCACCTGCTCTCGAAAATCCTGCGCCGTCTGTTTGTCGCGCGCCGAGAAAACCTGGATCCGAAACCCGTCGATGGCCCGCCGCACGCCCTCGTCGGCCTGCCCCCGCATCAACCGTGTCGGCACCTGGTGCGACACCGACACCGTGCGCGTCGAAGACGTAACCTCGTACGCCGACGGATCGAAGGTCTCATACTCGGCGACCGACGGGACACTGGCATCCGGATCGGGGGCTTCTTCCGGAGAGGGACCGCCCTGTCCAGAGGTCTGCGAGGTGCCGGTACAGGCACTCACGAGCAGGCCGAGCACAAGAATGGAGAGGAGAGATCGGCAGTCCATGGGATGGATCGGTTGACAGGTCTGTGGCACACTGCAGCTGATGGCTCACCGCCCCACTGGGTGCCAGGTAGTCTTAAACTCGACGAACGGCGTCATCCAGTAGGGGGACTGGCTTTCCTCAGAGCGCCACTCGGCGGGCGAGCGATCCGGACGGAACTCCATCCGCGTAACGCTCTCGGCACCCTCCCGCTCCAGAAGGGTGCGCTCTTCGGTCGAAGCCCCCACGCTCAGAATCGCATCGACGTCGCGGTGCCCGCCCACGTGCTCGCGGAGTTCCTCCCGGTATCCTGTGAGGATATTGACCACGCCGCCCGGAAGATCGCTCGTGTCGAGCACCTCGGCAAAGTCGAGCGCCAGGGTCGGGGCGTCGTTCTCGACGATGAGAATCACCGTGTTGCCGGTGGCGATGATCGGCGCCATGCAGGAGACGAGTCCCAGCAGCGGCGCATTTTCGGGACAGAACGCCGCGACGACACCCGAGGGCTCGGGCATCGAGAAGTCGAAGTGCGAGCTGGCGACCGGGTTGACCGATCCGAACACCTGCGCGAATTTGTCCGTCCACCCCGCATACCAGACGAGGCGGTCGATCGCGGCGTCGACTTCCGACACGGCCTCGTCCTCATCGTACCCGGCGGTGTTGACCAGGGTATCGACGAACGCCTGCCGGCGGGATTCCAGCATCTCGCCCATCCGGTACAGGATCTGCCCACGATTGAAGGCGCTCCGCCCCGCCCACCCCTCCTGGGCCTCGCGGGCCTCCACGACTGCATCTCGAAAGTCCTTGCGCGACGCGCGGCAGATGTTGGCCACAAATTCGCCGGTTGGGTCAGTGGCAGTTATGTACCGTCCGCTTTCGGTTCGGGGGAAGCCTCCACCGATGTAGAGCTTTCGGGTTTTGTAGACGGGGAGCCGTTCGTGGGCGTCTGTGGCTGCCATGACTGCGATGGATGTTCAAGGTACGGAAGAAGACCGTGCATCCCCCCCTCGCGACCGAAGCCGCTTTCCTTGTAGCCGCCGAAGGGGCTGGCGGGATCGAATTTGTTGTACGTGTTGCCCCAGATCACGCCGTTCTTGAGGGCCTGCGAAATCGAGAACAGCTTCGAGCCCTTGTCGCTCCAGATGCCGGAGGCGAGACCGTACTCGGTGTTGTTGGCGCGCTCGACTGCCTCCTCGGGCGTCCGGAACGTGGTGACCGAGAGCACCGGGCCGAAGATTTCCTCCTGCGCAATGCGGTGCGACTGGGTGACGTTGGTAAAGAAGGTGGGCGGGAACCAGAACCCGTTCTCCGGCAGGTCGCACTCGGGCTGAAACTTGTCCGCCCCCTCCTGCTCGCCAATGTCCACGAGACGGCGAATCTTCTCCAGCTGCTGCTTGGAGTTGATGGCGCCGATGTCGGTATTCTTGTCGAGCGGGTGCCCCACCCGAAGCGTCGAGATGCGGTCCCGAAGCTTCTGCGTCACCTCCTCGGCCACGCTCTCCTGCACCAGCAGCCGCGACCCGGCACAGCAGACGTGCCCCTGGTTGAAGTAGATGCCGTCGACGATGCCCTTCACGGCCTGATCGATGGGCGCGTCCTCGAAGATGATGTTGGCGCCCTTTCCGCCCAGCTCCAGCGTAAGCCGCTTCGTTGAGCCCGCCAGTTGCTTCTGGATGTGCTTGCCGACCTCGGTGGAGCCGGTGAACGCAATCTTGTCGACGTCGGGGTGCTCCACGATGGCTGAGCCGACCTCCCCGGCCCCCTGCACGATGTTGACGACGCCGGGCGGCAGCCCCGCCTCCTGAATCACCTCGGCCAGCTTCACCGCCGTGAGGGGCGTCGTTTCGGCGGGCTTCAAAACGACCGTGTTGCCCGTGGCAAGGGCCGGCGCCAGCTTCCACGCCGCCATGAGGAGCGGGAAGTTCCAGGGGATGATCTGGCCGCAGACGCCGAGCGACTCGGGACGCCCGGGGCCCGGCAGGCTGTATTCGAGCTTGTCGGCCCAGCCGGCGTAGTGGAAGAAGTGCGCCGCGACCAACGGGATGTCCATGTCGCGCGACTCTCGGATCGGCTTGCCCCCGTCCATCGACTCCAGCACCGCAAACTCGCGCGACTTCTCCTTGATCATGCGCCCGATGCGGTAGATGTACTTCGCCCGCTCCTTGCCGGGCAGGTCGCGCCAGGTGGACTCGTACGCCTCGCGGGCCGCGCTCACCGCGTCGTCCACGGTGCCCGCGTCGGCCATTCCCACCTCCGCCAGCGTCTCCTCCGTCGCCGGATTGATCGACGGGAAGTACTCGTCGGTCTCGCGGAATTCCCCGTCGATGAACGGGCCGTATCGTTCCTCCAGCCGGACGTGGTCGGCGGACTGTGGCGCGGGGGCGTACTCCCACTCGTCGCCAAACAGCAACTCGCGGGCCGTGTCGGGGGCCGCCTCTAATTCAGCCATGATGCGTTGGAAAGTTGAAGGTTAGCAAGTTGAAGGTCTTCAGATCCTATCTCGTACATCCGGCTCCGACTGATGCCGCGCGGTCGAAAATCTGAGACAAACCTTCTAACGTTCAACGTTTTCAGATCCCAGCCACAGCGTCCCCTCTTCGCTGTAGGTAAGTCGAGGGGCGACGTACACGTTGCAAATCGAAAACGTTCAACCCAAAGACAGATACCGCTTCGAGTGATACCGGCCCTGCCGCTCCTTCTCCAGCTGCAGCAATAGGTCGTTCAGGAGCGACGAGGCGCCGATGCGGAAGCGCTCGGGCGTCAGCCAGTCGTCGCCCAGCGTTTCCTTCACGAGCACGAGGTAGCGCAGCGCCGGCTTGGCCTCCCGTATGCCGCCCGCCGGCTTCATGCCCACCTTGCGGCCGGTCTCCCGGTAAAAGTCGCGGATCGCCTCCAGCATCACGAGCGTCACCGGCATCGTGGCCGCGGGCTTCACCTTGCCGGTGGAGGTCTTGATAAAGTCGGCCCCGGCGTCCATGGCGATGCGGCTGGCGAGGCGGACGGCGTCGTAGGTCTCCAGCTCGCCCGTTTCCAGGATCACCTTCAGGTGCGCGTCCCCGGACGCTTCGGCCAGGGCGCTGATCTCACGGTGCACCCGTCCGTACTCGCCGGACAGGAAGGCATTCCGATTGATCACCACGTCGATCTCGTCGGCCCCAGCGTCGCGGACGCGCTCCACCTCCTCCACCCGCTCGTCGAGCGCGGCCTGTCCGCTCGGGAAATAACTCGCCACCGACGCCACGTTGATGTCCGTCCCCGCCACCTGTTCCCGCGCCACGGGCACCATCGGCGGGTAGACGCACACGGCGCCCACCGACGGGTAGTCGCGATCCGGGTCCGGGGTGCGCGCCTTCTGGCAGAGCGATTTCACCTTGCCCGGCGTGTCGGCGCCCTCCAGAGTTGTGAGGTCCAGCATCGCAATGAGCCGCTTCAGACCCTCCACCTTCGCGTCTTTCTTGATGCTGCGGCTGGCGAGGCGTGCGGCGCGCTCCTCGGCGGCCACCTGATCGACACTGGGGACCTGCGGGGGACGATATGCGGCGGTGCGGGGCCGTTGCATAGAACCAGGACGGGTGGATGCCAGATGCGAGAATCAGACGGTTGTTTTCTGCGCGGAACCCTACGAACGGGTTTGTTTCGGAACCGGTCCGACGCGGCCCTTCCTACCGATCCACGAGTTCGTCGAGGTTGTAGCGCTTGCGCTTGTCCCAGAGCGTCTTCTTGGAAATACCGAGATCGTCGGCGATATCGGCGTAGCTGTCGTTGGTTCGCGTTTCGAGGGTGCGGCGGATGTACGCCTTCTCCACCTCTTCCAGCGTACGCCCGAGCGAGAACCGGAAGCCATCGCCCGCNAGGGGCTGCTGATTGTCCAAGCGGCTGGGAGGAGCGAGGGTCAGGTCATCGGCGCCAATGCGATCGCCCTCCACAAAAATCATCGCCCGCTCAATCACGTTGCGGAGTTCCCGCACGTTGCCGGGCCAGGTGTGGTTGAGCAGCTTCTCCTTCGCCGAGTCCGTGAATCCTTTGATCTCGTTTCCGAATTCCTGGTTGAACTCCGATACGATTTGCTTACCAATCAGGAGCACGTCGTCCCCCATGCGGCGAAGGGGAGGAAGCTTCACGTTGACCACGTTGATGCGGAAGAACAGGTCCTTCCGGAAGCCCCCCTCCTGCACACTCTGCTCCAAATCGGCGTTGGTGGCGCAGAGAATCCGCACGTCGGCCGTTTTGTCCTCGACCCCGCCGAGGCGGCGGAACTCCCGACTTTCCAAAAACGAGAGCAACTTCGCCTGAAGGGCCAAGCTCATCGAGTCAATCTCGTCGAGGAAGAGGGTGCCCCCATCGGCCACTTCGATGAGCCCCTCCTTCGAGTCGCGCGCGTCAGTGAAGGCACCTTCCTCGTAGCCGAAGAGCTCCGCCTCCAAGAGGTTATCGGGGAGCGAGGCGCAGTCGATGTCGGTAAAGGACTTTTCAGCCCGCGGCGAGTTATAATGGAGGGTTTTGGCCGTCAGGTTTTTACCCGTCCCCGTCTCGCCGGTGAGCAGAACCGTCGTGTTGGCGGCGTCGCAGAGCGTTTCGACCGTTTCCCGAACCTCCACGATCGGGTCGCTCTTCCCCAGAATGCCCCCAATCGGATACTGCTTCTGCTTCTCCGTCTTGATCTGCTTGAGCTCTTGCTGCGCCCCGTACAGCTCGATGGCCTTTTGCAGCAAGGCCCGCATCTCCTCCAGGTTTACGGGCTTTTCCAAGTAGTGGAATGCCCCTTGCCGCATGGCTTCCACGGCCGTCTGGACCGACGAGTGAGCCGTCATGATAATGAACGGCACGTCGAGCTCGCGCTCCTGTAAGGTTTCCATGAGCTCTACCCCGTCCATCTCCGGCATCATCATGTCCGCCACGACCACGTCGGGCTCCTCGCTGTTCTCTTCAAGCGCCTCGACCAGCGATCGGGGGTTGACGAACGCGTCGACCTCGTACCCATCCCGCTCCAGCACATTGCTGAAGAGATTGCCAATCTTGGGCTCGTCGTCGACAACGAAAATCCGTTTGCTCATGGGACTCCTGGAATTTCTACACGATAGTAGACCGTCGCTCCGCCCACAAATCGGCTCGTTCCCCGGTTCGAGGCGAGCGACGGGTTTTCACGACTACGCAACCTAAAGATCTTCCCCCTTCCTGTCCAACGGCACGGGAATAATTCTCCCTATGTGCCAATGGGTCCATTCCTCGCGGGCCGGACCGGCCCCGTGAAACGGCGAGGGTCTCCCCGGCCAACACCTTTCGGTCCCCGCGGTAAGACATGTCGTTCGGCTCGTTTGCTCACTGCCCCGTCCTCCTTCATTGATGATCCGCCGCTTCTTTGGCCTGCTGCTGGTTGTTCTGGTCGGGATGGGATGCGGAGGGGCCTCTTCGGAGCAGACCTCCTCGACCGTCACCGACGACCTGGGACACACGGTCACGGTCGATGCGCCCGCGAAGCGGGTCGTTTCCCTCGCGCCCAACCTCACCGAGATCGTGCACGCCGCGGGGGCGGGGTCCACCCTGGTCGCCCTCACGAAGTCGGGCGACTATCCACCACCAGTCGATACCTTGCCCCACGTGAGCGCCCTGCCGGTCGACTTCGAAGCCGTGGCCGCGCAGGAGCCGGACTTAGTGTTGGCCACCGACCAGATCAACGCCCCCAAGGACGCCGAGACGTTTGCGGCGCTGAACCTTCCCGTCTACTTTTTTTCGTTCAATACGCTGGACGACATCGTCGAAAGCCTCCGAACCACCGGCCGCTTGCTCGGGACCGCGGCGGCGGCGCGGGACAGCGCCGCGGCCCTGAAGCGGGAAATCGATGCCCTCAGGGCCCGCACGGGTTCGCTGCCCGACGACCAGCGACCGCGCGTGTTGGTGCTCGTGGGCGACGAGACGCTGTACAGCTTCGGGCAGGGGAGCTACGTGCATACCCTCGTGGCCCTGGCCGGGGGACGAAGCATCACAGCAGATGTTGACAACCAGGCCCCCACGCTCAGCGAGGAGTACGTGCTCACACAGAAGCCGGACGTAATCGTGGGGCTGTGGGGCTCGGACTACGACGCCTCCCGCCTGCTTGACCTCCACCCGACGTGGGACGTGGTGCCGGCCCTCCAGAACGATCGGGTCTACAGCTTTCCCTCTGCCCTCTTTGCCCGTCCCGGCCCCCGGGTGCTGGAAGGGGCCCGCCAGCTGGCCCGCCGCCTCCACCCGGAGCGGATTTCGTCTTCTCCGGCTTCTGAGGGACAGTCCTCCACTTCTCATACCCCGACCTCCTCGACTCCATGAGGCGTCCCTGGCTCATCGGTTTGGGCCTGGCGGGCCTGCTGGTCGCGACCGTAGGAGCGGCCGTGTCCGTAGGCAGCACGGCCACGGCGTGGGGCGACGTGTACCGCGTGCTGAGCCATCGGCTGCTCGGCCTCGGGGCATCGCCCGACCCGACGCTCGACCGCATTGTGTGGCGGCTGCGCCTGCCACGGGCCGTGCTGGCCTGCATCGTAGGCGGCGGGCTCTCCATTATCGGGGTGGCCATGCAAACACTCGTGCGCAACCCCTTGGCGGAGCCGTACATCCTGGGCATTTCTAGCGGGGCATCGGCCGGGGCGTCGCTCTTCTACCTCGGCTTCCTGCCCCCGCTGCTTAGCAAAGCCGTGTCGATGCCAGTAGCGGCCTTCGTCGGGGGACTAGTCTCCATCACGATTGTCTATCTCGTGGCCCGCGACGGGCGCCGCGTCTCAGTGGCGCGCCTGCTCCTGGCCGGTGTGGCCATGTCCGCCCTCATGGCGTCGGTCACGTCGTTCGTCACCTTCTCATCGCCGGAGCCGGACAAGCTGCGGGCGGTGCTGTTCTGGTTGCTCGGGTCGTTGAGCGGAGCACGGTGGGGCCTCCTGCCCCTGCCTGCCCTTGTCACCGCCGTCGGACTGGGGGTGATGCTCGTGCTGGCCCGCCCGCTCGACGCGATGCTGGTGGGGGAGGAGCCGGCCCAGAGCCTCGGCATGCCTGTGGAGTCCCTCAAGCGGGGCCTCATCGTGCTCGCCACGCTGGTGACGGGGTCGCTGGTGGCCGTGTCGGGGGCCATCGGGTTCGTGGGGCTCATCGTGCCGCACGCCGTGCGTCTGCTCGTGGGCGTACCGCACCGGCGGCTCGTCCCGCTCAGCTTCGTCGGCGGCGCCATCTTTCTCTGCTGGGCCGACCTCGCCGCCCGTACCCTCCTACCGGGGCAGGAACTGCCCGTTGGCATCCTCACGGCCCTCTGCGGCGTGCCGTTCTTTCTCATCCTGCTTCGACAGCGAGCGTATCAGTTTGGATGAGCGAGTTGCGACGCGTGAATCCATGACGCGGGGCGTTGAACCCTTGACCGCTTTTCAGTCCCGTATCCCTTCTCCCACGTCGCGCTCCCGGCAAACCTTTCCCTAGCCGCTCCGTACCCGCCGTAGATACTTTCAATCCAAACTGAAAACCGCAATGCCCGACGCGTCCTCCCCTGCCTCGGACGGCCGTGCCTCCTCCAACGTCCCGAACGCGGAGGGTGAAACGCTGGCCCTGGACCGGCCCGTGCCGACGACGCTCGACGAGATTCGCCGACCGGTGGAGGAGGACCTCGATGCATTCCGCTCCTACTTCCGAGAGGCGATGCGCTCGGACCACATGCTGTTGGACAAGATCACCCAGTACGTCCTCTGGCAGAAGGGCAAGCGCATCCGGCCCATTCTGGTGTTGCTCTCGGCCCAGGCCTGCGGCGGGGCAGCGACGGACACGACGCACCGGGCCGCCGCACTGGTGGAACTACTGCACACCGCCACCCTGGTGCACGACGACGTGGTGGACGACGCCGAAGAGCGACGGGGCGTGTTCTCCATCAACGCCCTCTGGAAAAACAAAATCGCCGTCCTCCTCGGCGACTTTTTGCTAAGCCGGGGCCTCCTCCTCTCGCTCGACCACGACGATTACGGAATTCTGCACACCCTGTCCAACGCCGTCCGGCGAATGAGCGAGGGTGAACTTCTGCAGATTGAGAAATCGCGCCTGCTCAACATCGACGAGGACACCTACTTCCGCATCATCTCCGACAAAACGGCCTCCCTCATCTCCGCCTGTACCAAGAGCGGCGCCGTGAGCGTGACTGACGACGAGGCCCTCATCGAGCGGATGGACGAGTTCGGCGAAACCTTGGGGCTGGCGTTCCAAATCCGCGACGACCTGTTCGATTTCAGCGTGGAGGACGCGGGCAAGCCCATTGGAATCGACCTCCAGGAGAAAAAAATGACGCTGCCGCTCATTGTGTCGCTGCGGGCGGCGGGCCGTCGCGAAAAGAAGCGCATCCTCAAGATTGTGGACCAGGATGACAAGGACCGCGACGATCTACGCACCATCGCCGCGTTCGTCAACGAGCACGGCGGCATCGAGCACGCGCGGCGCAAGATGGAATCGCTGGCGGCGGACGCCCGGTCCCTCCTCAGTGCGCTTCCTCCCTCTCAAGCCCGAACATCGCTCGCCGGGCTTACCCAGTTTACCATCCAGCGCTCCCGGTAGGCGGTTCGGAAATTTCGATTTTCGAGTGTCGAATTTGTTAGGTTGAAGCCTCCTCTCATTCGCCACTCGTGATTCGCAATTCGAACCTGCCGCCATGCCTCACCTCCACCTCCTCGGCACCGGCGCGGCCCTAAGCGACCCGCACCGCACCACGACCATGCTGGCCGTGTCCGACGACGCCTCGCCCCCCAACACGCTCGTCGTCGACTGTGGCGGCGACGTGCTCCAGCGCCTGCTCGCCTGCGGACAGTCCATCGACGACGTAGACGGTCTCTTGGTCACCCACGCGCACATGGACCACACGAGCGGGTTTCCGCTCTTCATGGAGAAGATTTGGCTGGACGGACGCGACCGTCCCATCCCGGTGTGCGGCATTGAACCGGCCCTGGCCCAGGCCCAACGTCTCTGGGACGCCTTCGAGCCGGTGCACGAAGGCTGGGAGGGCATCCCCCCCATCGATTGGCGCGAGGTACGCCACAAGCGAGATGCCCGGATCTGGCGTGAGGCGCCGTGGACCGTCACCGCGACTCCCGTCGACCACGGCGACACGCCCAACGTGGGGCTCCGCTTCGAACACGCCCCCTCGGACCGAGTCATCGCCTACTCTTGCGACACCGCCCCCACGTCGAGCGTCGTCCACCTGGCACGGGACGCAGACGTGCTTGTGCACGAGGCCAACGGCGGCGAGAGCGAAAATCACTCCACGGCGGCGGGGGCGGCGGAAGTGGCCGCCGAAGCGGACGTGGATCGTCTCCTTCTGGTCCACCTCCCCCCGGGCGACAAGACCGACGCCCTCCGCGAGGCCCGTACCATCTTTCCGCACACGGACCTTGGCGACGAACTCGGTACGTATTCGTTTTCCGCCTAAATCTGATCGGGCCACCGCCCGCTCACAGCACGTACAGGACCACGGCGGCGTAGTGACACGCGCTGCCCACGAGCACGAATACGTGCCAGATGGCGTGGCTGTAGCGGAGGGAGTGCCAGCCGTAAAAGACGACGCCGACGGTGTAGGCCAGCCCGCCCGCCACAATTAGGAGCAGCCCCCCCACGGGAAGGGCGGTGCTCATGGGATCGGCGAAGAGGATGCCGAGCCATCCCATGGCGAGGTAGAGCGAGGTGGCCGCCGGGTGGAAGCGGTGTGTAGAGAAGAGCTTGAAGAGCAACCCGACCAGGGCAAGCCCCCAAACGAGTGCAAGCACGCTCCAGCCCCATCCTTCACGCATGAGCACCCCAGCAAACGGCGTGTAGGTGCCTGCGATGAGCAAGAAAATTGCCACGTGATCGAGCACGCGCATGGTCTGCTTGAGCCGCGGAGTGCCCACGCTGTGGTAGAGCGTGGAGGTGGCGTACAGAAACACCATGGTTCCCCCAAACACGGCCGCCGCGGCCAACTCCCACCCGCCCCCAGCAAGCCCCGAGAGGACGAGCAGCCCTACCCAACCGATTACGCTGAGCACCAGTCCCACGCCGTGCGTAATGGCGTTGGCCAGTTCTTCCTCGTAGGACTGCCGCTTGTACGGCGCCATGGTAGGGTCCTGGGCGGCCTCGGAGCCATCGCCCTCAAAATTCCAGGTCAGCATTGGACGGATCGCCTCTCGGCGGGACTATCAAACGAAGAAACCCTCCCCTACAGGATGAGGAAGAATGACGACTGTGCTGTTACGAGGAGATTAGGGCCTCTGCGTCCGCCTCCGCGGATGCGTCCGACCGGGCGCGCCGCCACGCCCGGTAGTCGCGCAAGTCTTGCTCCACGAGGGACAGCCCCGCCGACACCACGGCGGCATCGTCGAGCAGGCCCAGCAGGGGAATCGTATCCGGGACGAGGTCGAATGGATTGAGAACGTAGAGCAGCACGAAGCCCACCGCGCTGAGTGTCCACACGGGCAGTGCGCGGTAGCGTCCCCGCCGGGCGTCCCGTACCAGGTGCACGAGCAAACGACCATCGTCGAGCAGGCGCCGCAGGGATGCATTCGACCGGAACCGGTTCTCGATGGCCTCGGCCCGTTCCACCACGGCGTCAAGGTCTGCTTCGGTAATCCGCCGGGCACTCTTTTTCACATACTCGGGCCCGATGCGGGCGATCCGGTCGGCGAAGGCCGTATTCCGGATGCGCGCTGTCAGTCGGGCAAGTGTAGATGGCGAGCGCTCGTCCGGCGAATCGCCCGGTCGACCGTCGGATCTGCAGGAGAGAGATTCAGGCATCGCGGGGGAAAAAGGCTGGTAGCTCGCGTGCCGGTGCAACGGACCGGGGCCCCAAAAGCTCCTGAGCTTCCCAATCGTGCTTTCTCAGGCACTCCCTGATCCTCTGTCGGCTGAGCACTATCTTATCGCCGCGTTTCTTTTTTCCTCTCCCCCTACCCTCCTCATGAACCTGAGTTTAGAACGCACCGGCGACGGCATTCACTTTCGGGGCACGAACGGCTCGTACGACGTGTCCATTGCCTCGTCGGACGACCAGGACGGGATCAGTCCAATGGAAATGGCGGCCCTCAGCACCCTCGGCTGCAGCAGCATCGACATCCTCATGATCCTGGAGAAACAGCAGCAGGACATCGAGTCATTCCACGCCGAAGTCGACGCCGAGCGTGCCGACGAGCCCCCGCGCGTTTTTACCGACCTCCACATGCACTACGACCTCCGGGGTGACGTGGCGCCCGACAAGGTGCGCCGCGCCATCGACCTCAGCCTCGAGACCTACTGCTCTGTCTCCAACATGGTCAATAAGACCGCCACCATCACGTACGCATTCACCGTCAACGGCGAGCGGTACGAGCAGGACGACTAGCATCGCCTCTACGTCTGGAGCACTCCGGGATTGAACCGCTCCAGGGTCGGATTGTGATCCACCATATTGAGGCCCCGAGCGAGCCAGTCGCGCGTATCGACGGGATCGATGAGGGCATCCACCCAGAGGCGCGCCGCGGCGTAATAGGGAGTCGTTTGCTCTTCGTAGCGGTCCTGGATCTCGGAAAGCAGTGCCTGCTCATCCTCGTCGGAGAGCTCTTCCCCTTGCTTCTCCAACTGACGCACCTTGATCTGCTTGAGCACCTTCGAGGCCTGCTGCCCCCCCATCACCGCGATCTTGGCGCTGGGCCACGCCAGCACGAGGCGGGGGTCGTAGGCACGCCCACACATCGCGTAGTTGCCGGCCCCGTAGGAATTGCCCACTACTACGGTGAGCTTGGGCACGGTGGAATTGGACACGGCGTTCACCATCTTCGCTCCGTCCTTGATAATGCCCCCCTGCTCGGCCCGCTTGCCCACCATGAAGCCAGTCACGTCCTGAAAAAAGACGATCGGAATTTCCTTCTGGTTACAGTTCATGACAAAGCGGGCGGCCTTATCGGCGGCGTCGGCGTAAACCACGCCCCCCACTTGAATTTCCCCCTTTGAATCAAGAGCCGTTCGGTTGCGCACCACGGACCGCTGGTTGGCCACCACACCCACATTCCAGCCGTCGATACGGGCGTAGCCGGTGAGGAGCGTACGCCCATACCCTTCCTTGTACTCCGTCCACGAGCCCGCGTCGACGATGCGTGCCAGAACCTCGCGCATGTCGTACTGGCCGTTGTCCTCCGCGGGGTAGAGGCCGTAGAGTTCGTCCGCCGGATAGGCGGGAGCGGTCGGNTCTTTCCGGGCGTACCCGAAGCGATCAACCGGCCCCGAATGGTCAACGAGGGAACGGATCTTGTCGAGTGCCGCCTCGTCGTCCTCTACCTTGTAGTCGGTCACCCCCGAGATTTCAGAGTGTGTAGTGGCTCCCCCCAGCTCCTCGGCCTCCACATCTTCTCCGATGGCGGCTTTCACAAGGTAGGGCCCGGCCAGGAAGACCGATCCGGTGCCCTCCACAATGATGGCCTCGTCGCTCATGATGGGCAGGTAGGCGCCCCCGGCCACGCAGCTTCCCATGATGGCCGCAATCTGCGGAATGCCCTTGCTCGAGAGTTTCGCGTTGTTGCGGAAGATGCGTCCGAAGTCGTCTTTGTCCGGAAAGATCTCGTCCTGCATCGGCAGGTATACGCCCGCCGAGTCCACGAGGTAGATGATGGGCACGTGGTTTTCGAGGGCGATTTCCTGGGCGCGGAGGTTTTTTTTGGCCGTAATGGGAAACCACGCCCCGGCCTTCACGGTGGCGTCGTTGGCTACGACCATGCACTCGCGTCCGCTCACGGCCCCCAGCCCCATGACGGTGCCGCCCGCCGGACAGCCGCCCTCATCTTCGTACATCTCATAGCCGGCAAACAGTCCCAGCTCCCGAAACTGGTCGGGATCATCGAGCAGATATTCGATGCGCTCCCGCGCAGTGAGCTTGCCCCGGTCGTGCTGCTTCTGAATTTTCTTCTCGCCCCCGCCCGTCTTCACCTCCGCGGCGCGCGACTCCATGGTGCTGATGAGAGCCTCGTAGTGGGCCGCCTGCTCCTGAAACGACGCGTTATCGACGGGCGCCTCGGAACCAATCGTGTCGGACTCGGGCATGTGAACGGTAGGAGTCTGAGGAAAGGATGATGGGTGAATGGACGATCCCTCCCCCCCAAACCAACCTCCGCGTCCGCCCTGCAATCTAACCGCCATGGCTTTTAATCCAAAGCGCCTTCGCCGACGACAGCTTCAATCATACAAAAGGCCGGTCCCCGAGGAAGGGAGCCGGCCGCGTGGAGGACCACAGTGGAGCCTGCAGGAGCTAGAGGATCGCGCTCATCTTCCGGCGAATCTCCTCGATCGACTCTCCGGTTTTGTCGTGGATGAGCCCCATGATCTTCTCCATGTCCCCGCGCGCTCGCTTCATCTGCTTGTTGTCGAAATCGGTGTCGGACCAAATGTCCTTGATCTGATCTCGAATCCGACGCCAGTCCTCATTCATTTTTTCCGTCGCCATAATCCACCGTGTGGGGTTGTGAGCAAGAATGTGCTAAGAGTGTGATACCGTTTGCTCGTGGGCGGGGTTTCACTTTTGTGCCCGAACGGCGCATGGGGCTGAGCGTTGAGGGTGCTGGTCATGTGTCGAGCGTTCACGTTCTCACCAATTCGCCGCATCCATGCCTACAGTTGGGGTTCTCGGGGCCGGCATCGCGGGCCTCACGGCTGCCTACCACCTGCAACAACAGGGCGTCTCCGTACAGGTCCTGGAAGCCTCCGGGCACGTGGGGGGCGTCATTCAATCGGAGCGACGCGACGGATTTTTGGTGGAGCATGGCCCCAACTCCATCCGGTCGAGCGCCCCCGCGCTGGAGCATATCGTGCAGGACCTCGGCTTGGCGGACGAGCGAGTGTGGGCCAACGACGCGGCCGACACCCGATACGTGGTGCGCGACGGACAGCCAACGCCCCTTCCCCGCTCCGTAGGTGCCTTCCTGTCGACCGATCTCTTCTCTACCCGCGCCAAGCTGCGCCTGCTGGCCGAGCCATTCATTGGGCGGGCGGACACGGCAGAGGAAAGCGTGGCGGACTTCACGCGGCGACGGCTGGGCCCGGAGGTGCTCCACTACGCCGTCGCGCCCTTCGTGGGTGGGGTCTTCGCGGGGACACCCGGTGACCTCTCGGTCCAGCACGCCTTCGAGCGCCTCGCCGCTCTGGAGGACAAGTACGGGTCGCTTTTTATGGGGGCCGTCCGGCGCGCCCTGTCCAGAGAGGGCGACGATGAGGGCGACGACGTGCCGTCCGGCCTGTTCTCGTTCCGGGATGGCCTCCAAACGCTCCCTACCGCACTGGGCGATGCGCTCGGAGGGCAGCTTTCCTTGAACACACCGGTTACGGCCCTCCGCCACGACGGCGGGCAATGGCATGTGCGCACAAGCTCATCGGGTGAAACCACGCGTACGTTCGAAGCCCTGCTCTCCACGATCCCCCTTCATCGCCTAGCGGACCTGCATCTCGACACGCCGGTGAACCTTGCGCCATTGCGGGCGGTCTCTTATCCCCCAGTGAGCGTGCTAGCCCTGGGATACCCGCGGGCCGCAGTGCGCCATCCGCTGGACGGGTTTGGGCTGCTCGTGCCGCCAGTGGAACGCGACCTCAACGTGCTGGGGACGATCTTTTCCTCCACCCTCTTCCCCAACCGTGCCCCAAACGACCACGTGCTGCTCACGACCTTCGTGGGCGGCGGCCGGGCGCCCCACCACGCCACCTCCGACACCGACGCGCTACAGTCCCTCGTAACAACCGACCTGCAGCGTTTGCTGGGGGTAGAAGGCGCCCCGGTCTTCCGGCAGCACATTCACTGGCCCAGTGCCATCCCACAGTACACTCTCGGCTACGGACAGGTCAAGAAGACACTTAATAAATTGGAGCGCACCCATCCGTCCCTCGCGCTTGCCGGCAACTACCGGCAGGGCGTCTCCGTGGGCGACGCGCTCACCTCCGGGGCAGACGCCGCGGATCGTCTTCTGACGCGCCTGGACGCTCCCGCCGCGCAGCACACCGCTCGGTAGCACCTACTGGCGCCGGGCGTCCTGCCCGCCCGACTCGGCGGCCAACCGCCGGACCAGGCGTCGCTTTACCACGGGCAGGAGGGTCTCCTGATACGGGACGTGTAGTTCAATCTTGGAGAAGTAGGTGGCCGGGTTGGGGAGATCACGGCGCTCCTCAATGAGCTTGAGCTTGACGGTTGACGGATTCACGTCCACGGTCTCCTCCGCAACCGTTTTGCAGTGCGTGGTTTTCAGGGCCCGATGGACTTCTCCTTCCCCTTCAATCAGCGAGAGCGTGTAGCGCAACACGTGTAGTACCCCCTCCTCACGATGCGGCACCATGAGGTATCCCTCCTGCACGTAAGACGGCATGATGCCCACCGTTTCGAGCGCCAGGTTGTCCTCCACGTGCTCGTAGACCGCGGTGCCTTCCTCAATTGTGTCTCGGATGCGGGGCAGCGCCCACTGGATTAGGTCCTCAACCACGGCCATCTCCGTATCCTCGAGCTCCGGCCACTCGTACGTGATCGTTTTTTCCTTCCAGTCGATCCCGGTAATTTGCCCGGTCTCCGGTGTACGGAAGCCCTCGGTCTGCTCGAGCACTGAGACGAGAGCCCCGTGCAGCTTGACGAGCCGTCCGAGGTGTGGATAGACGCGCTTCTGCTCGAACGCCGTCTGCGCCCGCTGTAAACCGCCCAAAATTTTGTACTGCGTGCGTTCAACGTCGTCGACGGCGCCCGTGAAGGTGTCGAGGCTGAGTGGGTCCATGTCGGCGCGGGGGATGTTAAGCATACACAAAGCAAGTGTGTAGTCTTCGTGTATACTTAACAGCGAAAATCATACCGAGCGTTCCAACTCCCACCTTCAGACAGGACCCAATGGGGTTGGATCGGCCCTACTCGGGACGCATTTGTTCCATCATGGCCTTCACCTGCTCGCGGGGCATGCGCGCAAAGGTATTGAACTGTCCCCCAGCGGCCAGGGCTTCCCCACCGTCGAACGTCACGACCTCGCCATTCATGTACCCAGTCAAATCGCTGAGCAGGACGCTCGCCAGATCCGCCAGCTCGTCGGGCGAGCCAAAGCGGCCGAGCGGAACGCGATCCCGCATCTGCTGGGCCAGATCCTCATCGGGAACGAGCCGGTTCCAGGCTCCCTCCGTCGGAAAAGGCCCCGGCGCTACGGCGTTGAGCCGAATGCCTTCGCTGCCCCATTCCGCCGCCAGCGAGCGCGTCATGGCCACGATACCGGCCTTCGACATGGCACTAGGCACTACGTAGGCGCTCCCGGTCTCCGCGTAGGTGGTAGCGATGGAGAGCACAACGCCCTCCGTCTCCCGCTCCAGCCAGCGCCGCCCGCAGGCCTGCGTGCAGTAGAACGAGCCGTAGAGNTTCGTCCGGACAATTGCATCGAACCCGTTTGGCGAAATGGCCTCCGTCGGCGCCAGGAAGTTGGCCGCGGCGTTGTTGACGAGCCGCGTGATGGGTCCCTGTCGCTCCTCGGCCTCCTCAAAGAAGGCCTGCACAGCCTCAGGGTCGCGCACGTTGCACTGAATTCCCTCGGCCCGCCCGCCCGCGTCCTCAATGTCGGTGACCGTCTCGGCCAATGGATCGGAACGACGGCCGTTGATCGTGACCGCCGCACCGAGGTCGGCAAATCGACGGGCCATGGCGCGGCCGAGGCCGGTTCCTCCACCGGTGACGACAATGTGATGATCTGCGAGGAGCTCCGGGGAGAGGACATCAGGCATAGGAAACGCAGGAATGTGCAGGAGAGGAGTTTCTGGGCACGGCGGTCGTCTCTCATTCCGAATCTCGAGGGATTTTCGACGAACCGGTCCGGTCACCGAAGGATCCGTTGCCCGAACCAACGACGATGGGGGCTGGGGCTTCTTTTGCCCCAGCCCAACCGTCGCGGGCTTGCTTTGAGGACGCAATCAGGCCGTCTCCCGCGGCTCCGACCGGTCGGACGAAGCCCCTCCGGATTCCGTGTCGGGACTCGTCGGGACCCCATCGCCACGCGCAGGTGCCCCATCGCCCTGCTCTCGAGGGGCCACCTCCACCTGGGTCACGTCGCGCTCTAGGGCCGCCACGATCGAGGAGTCGAGCGCCCCACGATCCGTTGGCTGCCCCGGAAGCATGCGACGCTGTCGATACTCTTCGAGGCCAAACTCGTCCACCTGGATGTACCGCTCACGGGCCTCGTCGGCTTGGCGAACGAGGTCGCGTTCCTCCTCCGAGATAACTCCCTCGACGACCGCTTCGTCGAGCAGTTGGTGCGGCCGCCTCTTCGGCAGCGTGCCGTCGCGAATCGCATCCTTGATTTCCTGCCCCACGTCGTAGGCCTCACGGCTCAGGCGGAATGCGTGCTCCAACTCGCCCAGCGGCTGATCCGTGTCCTCCGGCACGTACATCTCCTCGGTCAGCCACTCGCGGGCGCCGTCGGTCTCCTGGATGGCCCGTGCAAGCGAGCCCCCCAGGTTATCGCCGGGCAGTTCGCCAATTGTGTTGAGGCGCGACCACGGCGCCACCACTGCACGCAGGGCCCAGGTGAGGCCCGGCACCTTCAGGTTTTCGAAGAGTCCCTCGAACGCCTCCTGCATCTGCGCGAAGGCGTACTGCATGCTCCAGTGCAGGAACGGCTCCTGCTCTTCGGGACGCCCCTCCTTCTCGAACCGCGTGAGCACCGCCGTCCCCAGATACATCCACGACAGGATGTCGGCGAAGCGGCCGGTGATCTTCTCCTTCCGTTTCAACGCACCGCCGAGGCTGCCCATTGCCAGGTCGGCAAAAAAGGCGAAGCTGGCCGAGGCCCACGCCATCTTTCGGTAGTACGGCGCGGCGGGGCCGCTCACCGGGCTGCGTGCCAGGCGGCCGCGGGTGAGGCTCAGGCCAAAGGCCCGGAACCCGTTGCGGACCACGTGGCCGATGTGACTCCAGAAGGCATCGTCGAACTTCTTGACGTCCTCCTCCATCAGCGCCTCAATTTCTTTCAGCGCATAGGGGTGACACCGAATCGCCCCCTGGCCGAAGATCATCATCGTGCGCGTGAGGATGTTGGCCCCCTCTACGGTGATGCTAATTGGGAGCGCCTGGTAGGCCTGCGCCAGCAGGTTGTTAGGCCCCCGCGAGATGCCATTCCCCGCTAGCACATCCATCCCATCGTTCACGAGGTCACGCTGCATCTCGGTGGTGTTGTACTTCATGATGGCCGACACCACGCCCGGCTTCTCGCCCTGGTCTACCGCGCCGTTCGTGTAGTTGCGCGCGGCATCCATGATGTAGGTGTAGCCAGCAATGCGGGCCAGCGGCTCCTCAATGCCCTCAAACTTGCCGATTGAGAGCCCAAACTGCTCCCGGATGGCGGCGTGCCCCCCGGCCACGCGAGTCACGAACTTGCCCCCACCCACGGCCTGCGCCGGGAGCATGATGCCGCGCCCCGCCGACAGGGCGTCCATGAGCATGGCCCAGCCTTCTCCCGCCCCCGCCTTGCCCCCGATGATGGCGTCGAGGGGGAGCACCACGTCGTCCCCCTCCGTGGGGCAGTTGTAGAACGCCACGCCCAGGGGATCGTGGCGACGCCCGAGTCGAACACCCGGCGCATCCGTCGGGACGAGCGCGCAGGTGATGCCGAGATCCTCGCCCTTGCCCAGGTGATTCTCCGGGTCGCGGAGCTTGAACGCCAGGCCGAGCACGCCGGAAATGGCCGCCAGCGAAATGTACCGCTTCTCCCAGTTGAGGCGGAGCTTCAACTCGCCGTCCTCGTCCTTGAACACCTCCCCGTACGACTCCATTGCCCCAGCATCCGAGCCTGCATTCGGCTCCGTGAGCGCAAAGGCTGGCAGAATCTCGCCACTCGCGAGTTGCGGCAGGTAGCGGTCCTGCTGTGCGTCGGTGCCGTAGTGGAGGAGTAGCTCGCCCGGGCCCAGCGAGTTCGGCACCATCACCGTAATGGCGAGCGGGACCGAGTGCCCTCCCAGCTTCTGCACTACCGCGCTTCGCCCCGCCGCGGAGAAGCCCTTGCCACCATACTCCTCGGGGATGATGAGGCCGAAAAAGCCCTTGTCTTTCAGGTAGTCCCACGTTTCGGCCGAGAGGTCGCCGCGCTGGTGTACGTCCCAGTCGTCCACCATCTCGCACACCTCGTCACACGGCCCATCCAAAAACGCCTGCTCCTCGTCGGAGAGCTCCGGGTAGAGCTGATCAAGCGTCTTATCGAAGTCCGGCACCCCGGAAAAGAGCTCACCATCCATCCAAACAGTGCCGGCGTCAATGGCCGTCTGCTCAGTCTCCGAGATGGTCGGCAGGAATTGAAGCGCTTCCATCAATCGCATTAAACCGGCCGATACTTGTCGCCGAATCGGGCCGACGTTGAAAATGGCTACGAGGACGCCGTAGGGGATCCACACCCAGAGCGGGGCCCCACCGCCGTAGAGGCCCACGGCCCCGGCAAGCGCCCACGTCCAGAGTGGCGCCCCGGTATAGCCGAGCACAAAGAGCACGAGGAGCACACCCACCACGACACCGGAAGTGGACATGCTGGCAAAAACATCAAATAGCGGCAAATTCATGGCAAGCCTCCAAGCTGGTGAAGGAGTATGTGCACGCCGGTCTGCCCCGAGTTTCGGTTATGGAACCGCCGTTGAGTCGGGGTTAACACCGTTAACTCACACATTCATCATACTTAACGGTGTTATCCTTTGCAAGTTCTGTAGAAAAGGTTGAGGACCAGAAGCAGGGAGGCATGGACGCGTGGGCGTGCTGCCTCCAGTTGTCCATGCGTCCGCATCCGTGCCCCGGAGCGACTGCCGGACCAGGAAAGCGGCTCTCCGGTAGCCCGGCAACTCCACGCTTGGGCGTCGCTTCCTCCCTAGGCGCGCAGATTCTCGATTATGCCCGCGGCCCCCATGCCGCCGCCCACGCACATCGTGCACAGGCCGTAGCGCACCTCGCGGCGGATCATTTCGTGGAGCAGCGTGGCGGTGAGCTTCGCGCCGGTGCAGCCGAGCGGATGACCGAGAGCAATGGCGCCACCATTCACATTCACAATGTCCTCGTCGAGTCCCACCTCCCGGATCACGGCGAGCGACTGCGCGGCGAACGCCTCGTTCAACTCCACAAGCCCAACCTCGTCGAGCCCAATGCCCGTTTGCTCCAGAACCTTCGGGATGGCCGCCACGGGGCCGATGCCCATGAGCTCCGGGTCGACGCCCGCTACGGCAAAGCCGCGCAGGCGACCGATCGGATCGATGCCTAACTCCTCAACGCGGGCCCCACTCATCACGACCGTGGCCGCCCCGCCATCTGATCGCTGCGACGCGTTGCCGGGCGTGACGCTTCCACCCTTTTTAAATGCGGCGGGGAGCCCGGCGAGCACTTCCAGGTTCGTATCACGGCGTGGCCCTTCGTCCACCTCCAGCGTTGCTTCCGTGTCCACCCTTTCGCCGGCGTGGCCGTTGACCGACTGGTAATGGGTTTCCTCCACCGCCAGCGGCACGATCTCATCCTCAAAGCGCCCGTTATCGATGGCGTCGACGGCCCGTTCGTGGGAACGGAGCGCGAAGCGATCCTGGTCTTCCCGGCTCACCTCATACTCCTCTGCCACGTTCTCGGCGGTAATGCCCATCGACACGTACGTGCCAATGTCTTCCGCAGTGAGCTCGGGATCGGGCTGGAAGAAGAATCCACTCATGGGCACCTGGCTCATCGACTCGGCGCCTCCCGCGACGATGGTCTCGGCCGTACCGGTGGCGATGCGCTGCGTGGCCTGCGCGATCGTCTGGAGCCCCGACGAACAGAAACGATTCACCGTGGCGCCGGGGACCCGATCCGGAAGGCCGGCTTTGCGGGCAATAATGCGGCCCACATTCATGCCCTGCGGGCCCTCGGGGAAGGCACAGCCCATGAGCACGTCGTCGATCATCTCGGGCGCTAGGCCATCAACCCGTTCCATCGCCCCCTTCACGGCCTCAGCCCCGAGATCCTCGGGTCGATAGTTGGCGAGGGTGCCCTTCTCGGCCTTACCGACGGGCGTGCGGACACTGCTGACGATGTAGGCGTCGTTTTGTGCGTTCATTGCGTTGAAGGTTGGAAGGTTGGAAGGTTGTACGTTGGGCATGGGACGTTAGAACGTTGGCACGTTGAAGGTTGAAGCCTGCTTGCTGAACGCGAGGACGTTCAACGTCGGACGTGCCAACGTGCACGCCTAATTTCGGAGGGGTTTGTTGTGCTTCAGCATGTGCTCCACACGGGCCATCGTCTTCTCCTCACCCAGCAGACTGAGGAAGGTCTCGCGCTCCAGTTCCAGCAGATAGTTCTCATGGACCTCCTGGGGGCTGCTCAGCTTCCCACCGCACATCACCGTTGCCAGCTTGGTGGCCAGAAATTCGTCGTACTCGGAGATGTAGTTCCCTTCACGGTACTGCATGAGCGCCACCTCGAAGGTCGACAGCGTCTTCTCTCCGAGCACCTTGATCTTGTTCATCACCGGCGGGGGGGCGTAGCCCTCTTCGCTGAGGCGCAGCACCTCTTGCTTCGCCACGTGCAGGCGACGATCCTCGTGCATCACGAGGCGGGTATTTTCCGGTAGGAAGCCCATTTCGATGCCCTGCGCGGCGCTCTCCGCCACCTCCGCCATCGCGACGGTTTCGAAGTAGGGACGCAAGTGATCCTGAATTGCATTGTGATTGTCATTCGGGGCTTCGCGGGCCGCCTTCGCCGCGAAACGCATCGTGCCAGTGCCGGCCGGGATGAGACCCACCCCGAGCTCCACGAGGCCGATATAGGTCTCTGCCGCGGCCACTGGATGGGGACACGCCATTGCCATCTCGCACCCGCCCCCAAGCACACGTTGGTGGGGGGTCACGACGACGGGCTTCTCCGCGTAGCGGACCCGTTGCACCGTATCCTGAAACTCAGCGATGTAGGCGCCAATCTGGTCGAAGCCGCCTTGCTGCACCGCCTGCGCCATTTCGTAGAGATTGGCCCCCACCGAAAAGTTCTTTCCCTGATTACCCACCACGAGGCCACGGAGCGCAGGATTCTCCTCGACCCGCTCGATGCACTCGCGGAGCCCGCGCATCACGGCGCGTCCCAGCGTATTGGCCTTCGACCGAAACTCGAACAAGGCCACGCCATCCCCAATCCCAAGCAACGCTGCCTCGCCGTTTGACCAGAGCTCATTCGTCTCGTCCTGCTTCACTGCGGCCAAGTCGAGCTCATCGTCGGGGCGTGGGTCCGGCTCGTACCCTCCTGTATCCGGCAAATACACCATGCGTCGACCCTCGCTCGTCCGGTAGAACGTGGCGTCCGCCCCGTCTACGTCGTCGACCCAGGTGGGCACCGTCAGGTCGTGGTCGGCCAGGCTGTTGCGGACGGTCTCCATGCCAAGCGCGTCCCACACCTGGAACGGTCCCTTTTCCCACCCGAAGCCCCAACGGATGGCCCGGTCTACGTCGGCGGGATTGTCCGTGATCTCGCCAATCCGGTTCGCGCTGTAGGCCAGCAGCTCGAGGGTCGTCTCGCGGAAGAAGTGTCCGGCCCGTCCAGTGTCCTGGTAGAGGGCATTCAGGCGCGCGCTCAGTCCCCCCGCCTTCCAGATCGCGTCGAGGTCGCCGAGCTCTTCCTCCTCGGCGCTCGTGTACTCGAAGGTCTCGGGGTCGAGCGACTTGATTTCGCCGTCCTCCTTTTTGTAAAAACCCGCCTTCGTCTTCTCCCCCAGCCGCCCCTCGTCCACGAGGCGTTGCAGGATCTCCGGCACCTCAAAGGCCTCGCGGCGCTCGTCGTCCTCCAGCTTTTCAGAGAGGTTCTTCGCCACGTCGAGCATCACGTCGAGCCCCACGAGGTCGGCGGTGCGGAAGGTGGCGGACTTGGGATGCCCCACCAACTTGCCCGTGAGCGTGTCGATCTCCTCCACCGTGTAGTCGCCCTCGGTGTAGTAGCGCAGTGCCTCCATCAGCGCAAAGACGCCAATCCGGTTGCCGATGAAGTACGGCACGTCGTTGGCCACGACGATGCCCTTGCCCAGCTGTAGGCGGACGAACTGTGCCACCCGCTCCACGACCGACGGCTCCGTGCGGTCGGTGGGCACCACCTCCAGCAGTTTCTGGTAGCGAGGGGGGTTGAAGAAGTGCGTGCCCAGGAAGCGGCGCTTGAAGCCATCGGAGCGGCCCTCCGCGATCTCGTGGATGGGAAGCCCGCTCGTGTTCGTCGAAATCACGGCGTCGGGGCGGGCGTGCTCCTCGATTCGGCCGTGCACGTCCCGCTTTATATCCATCCGTTCCACGACTGCCTCCACGACCCAATCGACCTCCCCCACCCGGTCGAAGTGCTCCGCGAAGTTGCCAAGATAGATCCGGTCGGCCACGTCGTCGGTGAAGAAGGGATCGGGACTCGCGTTGCGGGCCTGCTTGAAGCCTTTCTCCACGACTGCGTTCGGATCATCCGCGTCGTCGGGCGCAATATCGAGCAAATGCACCTCCAGGCCGGCGTTGGCGAGATGGGCGGCAATTTGCGCCCCCATCGTGCCGGCCCCTAGCACCGCCGCCGTCCGAAACGGACGGTGCGTGGCCGGGGCCTCCAGGTCGAGCGCGCGTGTGTCTAGGGCCTTGGTTTCCATGACGTTGTGGGAGGTGTAGATGAGAGCGATGTGTCGAAGCAATTAACAGCGTTAACCGCGAGGAACGAGGCGGAACCGCTTCCACCCCGGCAGCAACGGCTAAGGCTTACTCGGGGGCGAGGCTGTTACACCTCCACCACCACGGCACCGCGAGTCGTACGTGGACTCGGGGGGCCGTCCTCCTCGTAGTAGAGCGCCTCAATCTCGTCGGCGTACGCCTTATGGATCTCCGGGCGCCGAATCTTGAGCGTTGGCGTCAACAAGTCCGTATCGACAGTCAATTCGTCGGGGATGAGGGCGAAGCGCTTCACGGTGGACCAATGATCCATTCCCTCGTTCGCGCTTTGCACAATGGACCGGAACGTATCTACAATGTCCGGTTCAGCGAGGAGATCTTCAATATCCTGCTCCGGATTGAGCCCAAACTCCTTGGCCTGCGCCTGCACCTGATCCAGGCTCGGAAAGATTAGTGCCGTACAGAACTTGCGGTCGCTCCCGACGACCACGGCGTTGTCCACAAGCGGTTCACTTCCCATTCGGTTCTCAATGGGCTGCGGCATCACGTACTTGCCCGTCGAGAGCTTGAAGAGATCCTTCTTACGGTCCGTAATCTTGAGAAATCCCTCCGCGTCGAACTCGCCAATGTCGCCTGTGTGGAACCATCCGTCGTCCTCGATGACGTCGTCGGTCTTGTCGGGCGCCTTGTAGTAGCCCTGCATCACGTGGGGCCCGCGCGTCAGGATTTCTCCATCGTCGGCAATTCGGACCTCGACGCCCGGAAGGGGCTCCCCTACGGTGCCGGGCTTATTGCGCCAGGGACGCGTGTACGTGATCACTGGACTCGTTTCGGTGAGGCCGTAGCCCTGCAGGGTCGTGATGTCCGCCGCGGCAAGAATGTTTGCGAGGTCCGGCTGTAGGGCCGCGCCCCCAACGACGATGTACTTGATACGCCCCCCAAAGGCCGCCCGCCACTTGCGAAAGACGAGCCGATCCGCAACGGCATGCTTCGCCGCGTACAGGGCCGAGCCGGGTTGTGTCATGTCGTAGTCCTTCGCCACACCTAGCCCCCACTCCCCAATCGCCTTCTGCAGTCCCTCCATGGCCATGATTTTCTTCTTAATCCCCGCATAGACCTTCTCAAGCACCCGAGGGACCGACGCAAAGACCGTGGGACGCACCTTCGGAAACGCCTCGACGAGATTGTCCGGGTGCACGAAGTAGACACTCACCCCCCGCATCATGTAGGCGTACTGCAGCATGCGGGCAAAAACGTGCGTGAGTGGCAGGAACGAAATCACCACCTCGCCCTCCGGTCCCGTCTCAAAGTCATCCAGCTCCCCGACCGCCGTAATGGCATTCGAGGAAATGTTCTCGTGCGACAGCATCACGCCCTTCGGTCGCCCCGTGGTGCCGCTCGTGTAAATGATCGTGGCAAGGTCCTTCGCGTCGATCTGATCGCGGAGATTATCGATGGCCGCCGCCCGATCCTCAACCGCAGCCCGTCCGCGCTCCTGCACAGCGTCGAGTGTAATCAGGTCCACCCCGTCGGGCAACGCCGGGCGTTCGTCCTCGGGGTGGTCCGACTCGCAGAGCACCACCGTCTCAATTCGGGGCAGCTCGGGCAGGATCTCGGCGGCCTGTTCCAAGCGCTTCGGATTCGAGACCACAAGCGTCGTGGCCTCCGCGTGGTCCACCACGTACTGCATTTGGTCCGGGGCGCTCGACAGGTAGAGGGGCACATCGATGAGCCCAGCGATCAGGCACCCCATGTCGACGACGCAGAAGTGCACGTCGCTTTCCATGAGGAGCGCCACCTTGTCGCCCCGATCCAGGCCCAAATCGAGGAGTCCGAGGGCGGTTTCCTCCGCCCGCTCCCGAAACCGATCGAGTGCCATGGGCTCCCACCCGTCCCCCATGGGCTGATTGAGCGCCCGGGGATTTTCGTACGCGTCCGTCGCCTCGTAGAGCAGGGCCGGAAGCGTCTTGCCACGAATGCACGGGCCCGCGTCCGGGGGCGCAGTGTGGATAGTGTCGGGCATGGGACACGGCGGGATCGATGAAAAAGAGCGGGACTGGCCCGGACGGGCTCTCGGACTCTTTACGGGGCCGACGGGGCCGGCGTCCGCCGGAGGCCCCGAATGGCCTGGCGAATAGCGGTGTCGATGAAGGTCTCCGGCTCGATCCGAACATCGACCCGATCGGCCAGCAACAGGGACACGGTGCCGTGCAAAGATGCCCACACGGTACTGGCAGACACGCGGATGTCGTCGACCGCGAAGGTCTCGTCCTCAACGCCCTCCTCGAGCGCGTTCGCGAAAAGGTCGAGATTCTCGCGGGCCTGCCGATACTTTTCGGGCGGGTATCGTTCCATGCGCTCCGGTCGGAGCTGGAACATAATTTCGTAGTATTCGGGGTTCTCCAGCCCAAATTCCACAAAACACCGGCACAGTGCGCGCAGGCGACAGACCGGATCCTCCGGATGCGCGGCAGCGGCCTCTCGGAGCTGGTCGCGCAGCTGCATCATTCCCTCGTGGATGAGGGTGTGGAGCAACGCATCTTTGCTATCGAAGTAGAGGTAGATGCTGGTTGCGCTGTAGCCGATGGCGTCGGCAATCTTGCGCATGGAGAGGTCCTGGTACCCCTCCTGCACGAGCAGGTGGCGCGCCGTATCGAGAATACGACGGCGAAGGTCTCCGTTTTCCGATCCGTTGGAGGAGGCGCTCATCACGGATGATTGTTCGTCAGTGGAGAAGAAACCAGGCGGCGAGCCGGAGAACCAATTCGAGAGCTGCGTCCTGTCGGGACCCGCAAGGAGTCCGGCTACTCCCCAGACTCAACGTCAAACGGTGTCCCCTCGGATGCCCACCGAGCCCCCTAGACCGATGCCCGCAACCGGCAGGCATTGTCCAGCATGCAGGGTCGGGACCACCCCGACCGGCCTTCACGTGGACTTTCTTTTCCCAATGTACCACTTGGTCGATAGTTATCCAACCGGCCTGTCCTCTCCGGCGCGAATCCCACCGGATAAACGCTCCCAGATTCCTGCCCCCCACAGACAGCAAAGCCCGATGCCCCGCACCGGCATGGTGCGACGCATCGGGACAGGGCCGAGATCCCGGGGCCTCTCGGCAGTTTGCTGAACTGGGGACCGAGCACTACTGGAAATTGAACAGCAGTGAGAAACGCAGGGTGTTGGCGAGGGGGCTCTCGTTCTCGGAGGTATAGAGGTATGAGATGTCAACCCCCACAATGTTGTAGCGGAGCCCCGCCCCGAACGTCAGAAACTGACGGTCCCCATTGTCGGGATGTTCGTAGTAGTAGCCCGTACGGAGCGCGAACAGGTCGCTGTACCAGTACTCTAGCCCGGTCCCGACCGTAAACTGTTCGACGAGACTTAGTGACCGCGTATTCCCTTCAACCACCCGTCCGCGGGCCGAGCCCCAGGAGTCAAAGAGTGCCTGGAACCCACTGTTGCCGACACGAACCGTATCCCCATCGCTCGTAATTTCATCATCCACGCTCACCAGCGACTTGTTGAAGTCGGTGGCAAGAGTCAGCGAGTTGTACTCGTCGAAGTCGATGGTGAGTGCCGGACCGATGCGGAAGTTGGCAGGAATGGGGTCTTTGGCCCGGCTCTGCTCGTTGAAGTCGAGTGTGCCGCCCAGGTTGGCAATGTTGACCCCGGCAGAGAACGTGGCGTCCGCCCCACCGAGTGAGAAGGGAGCCGACCGGTAGAGGGCCGAGAGGTCCGTGGAAAACGTGTATGCCTTGCCGTCACCACCGCCTTCTCCGGGCGGAGACGCCAACTTCGAGTAAATGAACCGGACCGATGTCCCCACCCCGAGTCGCTCGGAGATTTTCCGGCCGTAGGACGTTCCGACGGCCAGCTGGTACGAGTTAATCACGTTGAGTACCACGTTGTCGCCATTCCGCACCTCGGTTTCTCCAAGATTCAGAAATCGCACGTTCCCCCCGAAAGTGCCCACGCCGTCCACGTGGTACGTGCCCACAAGGTACTCGTAGAACAAGTTGGCATCGAATTCCGGCAGCCAGTTGGCGTGTGTGAGGCCCACCTGCGTGTTTTCCTGAAATGCAAGGCCCGACGGGTTCCAGAACATTGCGTTGGCGTTGTCGGCAAGGGCCACGCCTGCGTTCCCCATGCCGGCCGATCGGCTGTCTGGCTCAATGCGGAGGAAGAGGGCCGAGGACTGCGCCACCTGCCCCTGCGCTGGGGCCGCAAGCAGGAAAGTACCCAGCACCGATCCAACGACGGTGAGGAGGAGGCGCGACGCGTGAGAAAACGGTTGAGTAGCCATGGTGGAGGGGAAAATCTATCGCGTTACAGGGTGAAAATCGACGCGGCACACTCGAACAGCGGCCCGGAGGCGTTGGCCGTCTCTTCTCAAATTCCACTGCGATGATGTGCCCCGAGGACCACCGTCGAACGGTGGCAATGCGTCATCTGTAGCGCTTTGCCATCAACAGGCCTGTGATGGTTGTGGAGAAGAACGTCGGTCCCGTTATCGTTCGGACGGGCGAAGCAGGTAAATCGCGGAAGCTACACAGCCGGTGAGTACGAATGTAACACGTGACTCAGCGTTCCTCCAGTAGGAAAAGAAAGATTTCGGCCTCTTCTAGGGATTCGCTTCGTAGGGGGTTCCGTGCACGAAGCCGCTCCTTCCGTGGGACTCTCGCGCTAGTCCTGCCCGTCGCCCAGAGCGTTCTTGAGGCGCGTCAGGCGCTGGAGCGACTCGGCCATGCGCTGACACGCCTCCTGGATGTCGCGAGCCGACGAGGCAAACTGGTCGTCAAGCTCTTCCTCTTGGCTGAGCTCGTGGAGAAACTGCGCATTCCCCGAAATAATAGAGAGGGGATTGTTGAGGTCGTGGTAGACCGAGGACACCGCCTCGCGGATTTCTTCTTCTGTGTCAAGTTCTTCAAAGTCGGTCATCGTGGACAAGATTGGTCCTGAAGGGAGCAGAACGGAGATACGCATGGGCCTCCAACGCAGTACCAGCAGCCTCTACAGATCGTCGAGGGGCCGCGGCCGGGCAACCTCAATGCCGCGATCGGTTTGTTGGAGATCTCCAACCGCAATCTCCGGGTCGTGCTCGAAGAACAATTTCCATTCCGACTGTGCAGCCCGCTCCAAAAAATCCCCCTTCTCATCAATTGTCTGCAGGGGGCGTACGTCGTAGGCCATCGTCCAGGCCGGGGGAAGGTGGTGCGTGGTTGGCAGGAGGTCGGCCACGTAGACGAGGGTCGTCGTGTCGTCGTACACCGTCACGATCTGCTGCGACTCGGTGTGGCCGTCCACCAGGGAGACATCGACGTGGGGGAAGAGCGGGCCGGCCCCGTCCACGAGGTGGAGTTGATCGTTTTCCGCAAGGGGGGCGAACGTGCGGGTCACGAACGACCCTTTCTCTTTCGGGTTTGGATCGGTGGCCCACGCCCAGTGCTGCCGTTGCACGTGGTACATGGCATTGGGGAAGGTCGCCACTCTCCCCGCGTCGGTCTGCCGGGTACTGCCCCCACAGTGGTCGAAGTGGAGATGGGTCAGGACGACGTCTGTCACGTCAGTCGGGGCGACGCCGCACGCCCGCAGCGACCCGCCCATGGTGGCCCCACTGTGGTCAACGGCATAGAGGTCCTCGTATTTGGTGCCCTCGAAGGTGTCCCCGATGCCAGTATCGATGAGGATGACCCGATCGTCTCCCCTCAGTAGTAGGCACCGCATACTGAGGGGGATGCGATTCTGCGCGTCCGGCTCAATGCGCTGCGACCACAGGGGCTTGGGCACGATGCCAAACATCGCCCCACCGTCGAGTCCAAATTGACCAGTCTCAATCGCGTGAAGGGTGTAGGGGCCAATCTGTGGCATGAAGGACAGGGCCGTGCTCGATACGAAGGCGCAAACGGACTCGGCTAACCTCGTAAACAGCACGCCCAATGTCTACGGGTCCTACACCTCTTCCGGCGGAAAGTCCTTGAAGTGTCCGTTGGAACGGATCCGACGCTGCACTCCCTCCTGCTCCTCAATGCGCGGAATGACAGCCTCGAAGTGCTGAATGAGGTAGCGGATACGCTCGTTTTCGCTCGTGAATTCGAGCAGCTCCTGCTTCTGCGCGCCGTCTAGCGCGCCGTTCTGGGCCAGAACGAAGGAAAGGTGTTCCACGCCCTCGTATAGATCGGGGCGGACGGTGCGCCCCGCCAGTTCTAGCAGCTTCATGTGCTGTGTGATGACCCGCTCTTTCAGGTCGAGGTCCACCTCCGACTCCTCGTCCTCAAGCAGTGTCACGTCGGCCGTGTAGTAAGTGGACTGGTCGTCCCGAACCGTCTGAATCCGGAACCGCTCTTCTCCGCGAACGACGATGTCCGAGCGCCCATCCTCGTACCGCTTCACGACGCGATCGATGCGCGCGGTCGTTCCCACGTCGGCCCACTCCTCGTCGTCGACCCGAACGATCCCGAACGGGACCTCGTGCTCCAAGCAGTACGCGGTGAGCTCCTTGTACCGCTCCTCAAAGATGTGGAGCGAGAGGGGCTCGTTGGGGTAGAGCACGAGACTCAATGGAAAGAGCGGCAGGGAATCGATCGAGTTCATAATACTGCAGGAGGAGTAGGTATCGCGAAAATGCGCGTCTAGGCGCCCGAGAATGGCCCGCTCCGCGCACAGCTTGGGACGAGCGCTACCCCTTCGTTTCGTACCGAAGGATGGCGGGTCGAGCCCCGAATCGACTTGGGGAGGAGGCGTACTCACGGTCGGTTCGCCGTGCCGCCTCGTCGGCCCCCGCACGACTGTTTACAGGGCTTCGAGAAACCAGTACGCTCGGTGATCCTCCCACGGCGGCTCACGCAACCCGAAGAACAGCCCTGGGGAGTTCGTCTTCGTGGTGCGCCCTAACGCGCCCTTGCCCCCGGAGTTCGAGACCTGCCCCCAAAGAATCATTTTCGTTTCATCTCTGCGCTCCACCTGCCCATCCTCACGATTCGCCGGTCGACTCATCGTCCCGGAGCGACGTCGAGGGGGCCATCTCGTCGGTGGGGGCCAGTGCGTGGAGTTGACCGAGTTCGAGCCGTAGGGCCCGATCCGCAATGCGGGCGAGGGAGGGGTCGTGCGTGGCCAGCACGAAGGTCCGATCGGTTTCGCGACTGAGCCGCTCGATCTCGCGGTGCATAGGCTCGGCGGTCCGGGCGTCGAGGTTGCCGGTGGGCTCGTCCATGAGCACCAGGGCCGGCTCGTTCATCAAGGCCCGGGCGATGGCCACCCGCTGCTTCTCGCCGCCTGAAAGGGTGTTGGGACGGTGGTCGGCCCGGTCGGACAGGCCCAGAAGATCGAGCAACTCGCGGGCACGGGGCGTTACGGCCTTCATCGACTGGTGCTGGATGAGGGCCGGCATGGCCACATTTTCGAGCGCCGTAAACTCCGGGAGCAGGTGATGAAACTGAAAGACAAACCCAATGGAGCGGTTGCGAAACGAGGCCAACTCGTCGTCGCTCTTGGCGAACAGGTCGTCGCCCTTAAATCGGACGGTCCCGGCGGTGGGCCGGTCGAGCGCCCCGAGCAGGTGAAGCAGGGTAGATTTGCCAGTGCCACTCTCCCCGACCACCGCCACAATCTCTCCCGGCTGTACAGTCAGGTCGAGGTCTTGTAGCACAGTCAGCGGCTCCTCCCCCCCCGCATCGTACTGCTTCACGAGATCCGTCACCTCAAGGAGCGGGGCGGGCACGGCGGGGAGGGGTGTTGGGAACGGAGCCTAGAATCGAAACTCGTGGGGGCCAGGCGGGGGACAACGGAGAGCTGGGAACTCGCAGCGCACACTGCGTCGGCCCCTGGGAGGGACCTTCATTCCGACACGCACATGCCCTCCTCGTCAGTCTCCGCGCTCAAGGCCATACTTGTTCAGCTTGTTGTAGAGGTGTGAGCGCTGGATGCCAATGGTCTCGGCCGTCTGGCTCACATTCCAGTCGTGCTCGTGGAGCTTGTGCTGGATGAAGTGCTTCTCGAATTGGTCGCGGGCATCGCTGAAGTCATCATAGGCCCGGATCAACTCCTGGGCGGCCCCCTCCGATCCAACGCCCGGCTGCACGAACTGGTCAATGTCGGCGGCCTCGATGGTGTCCCCTTCGACCAGAATGAGCAGACGCTCGATCACGTTGTGCAACTCGCGGACGTTCCCCCGCCACTCGTAGCCCTGCAGTCGCTGGAGGGCCTCGTCCGTGAAGTCTTTGGTCGGAAGGCCATTGCGCTGAGCCACCCGCTTCGCAATGTGGCGGGTGAGTAGCGGCACGTCGTCGCGGCGTTCCCGCAGGGGCGGCACGTCGATGAGGATGACCCCGATCCGGTGGTACAGATCCTCTCGGAAATTGCCTTCCTCAATCTCCTCCATCAGATCCTTGTTGGTAGCGGCCACCACCCGCACGTCGACCGAGATGGTGTGCTCGCCTCCTACCCGCTCAATCTCATTTTCCTCCAGCACCCGCAGCACCTTCGCCTGCGCCGAGAGGCTCATGTCGCCAATTTCGTCGAGGAACAGGGTGCCCTCGTGGGCCTGCTCGAACTTGCCAATACGCTGCTGGGTGGCTCCGGTAAACGCGCCCTTCTCGTGTCCAAAGAGCTCGCTCTCAATCAGTTCACTCGGGATGGCCGCGCAATTTACCTCCACCATCGGGTCCTCGGCCCGGGCGGACTTGTGGTGGATCCACTTGGCCACGAGTTCCTTGCCTGTGCCATTCTCGCCCGAGATGAGCACACGCGCCTCGGTAGGGGCCACCCGTTCGATCGTGTCCTTGATCTCTTGGATGGCGTCGCTCTCCCCAATGATGGGCGGCAGGTCGCCCGTGCTCTGCTCGGTGATGGTCTGCCGCATGCGCCGGTTTTCGACCTCAAGTTGTCCGTGGTCCAGCGCGTTGCGGACCGTGACGAGGAGACGGTTCAGGTCCGGAGGCTTTTCGATGAAGTCGTACGCCCCTAGCTTGGTTGACTCCACGGCCGTTTCGATGGTGCCGTGGCCACTAATCATGAGGACGGGCACCTCATAGCCCTCGTCGGCGATCGTTTCGAGGACCTCCATGCCGTCCATCTTCGGCATCTTTACGTCGAGGATCACAAGGTCGTACGCGTTTTCTTGGAGGGCCGTAAGGGCCTCCTCCCCATCGACGGCCTCTTCTACCTCGAAGTCTTCGTACTCCAGAATTTCGCGGAGCGTCCGACGAATGCTCGCCTCGTCGTCGACAACCAAGATCGTAGGCATCCCAACAGGAAAAACTCGTCCGCAGAACGTACCATCAAATTCCCCATCGTTGCCCCCCTCCGAGGGTGTGAGTGTCCTTCCCGCACAGGGCGCCGCCGTCCCCACAGCCGGGCGCGGCATTTACCCGGGCGCGGCATTTACTAGTTACGACGGGCGTCTACGACGAGGCCTTCCCCTGGCGCACCTGGGCACGGGCCATATACCGTTCCGCATCGCTGGCCTGATTGGAATCAGGGTACTCGTCCTGGATGCGCTGATAGACGTCCGTCGCAGCCCCGTACTGCCCGGCCTCCTCGTAGGCCTGCCCGGCGCTGAGCAGGTAGCGGGGGGCCGTCAGCTTGTTGTCGTACTGCGAAGCGGCCTGCTCGTAGAGCTCAGCGGCGCGGGCGAAGTCCCCTTTGTTCTCGTGGATAGCCGCCTGCGCCGCGTACGCGCTGGCGCCAATGAAGGTCTTGCCCTTCTCAAACCGCTGGAAGTACGTGAGTGCCCGGTCGTACTCCTCTTGCTCGTAGAGCGCGTTGGCCGCGTAGAAGGTGGCCAGATTGCCAGCGTCGGTGTTGCCGTAGTCGTCGGCAATCGCAAGGAGCCCTGCTTGCTCACTCGTCCCATCCAGGGCCTGCTGATAGTTTCCCCGTTCGTACACCGGCAGAATCTGACCAAGCTGCTGGTTGGCCGCCTCCTCCTGCTGCTGGTGATAGTAGAGGTAGCCGGGCACAGCCAGCACGAGCACGAGGAGTGCCACCCCAATTCCCTGCGCTACGCGGCGGTACTCGTCGTAAAACAGTAGCGCCCGGGCGTAGAGGTCGACAAAGATGTTTTGTCGAAGCTCTTGGCGACGGGACTTTTTTTCGGGCGTTTTGAGGGCAGTCATGTGCGGGGCGAGAAGTCCAGAGCGCAAATGAGGGTGAGAGCGGTCGCCGCTTGAGGAAACACGTAACACGAACTTTTCCTGGAAAAAGCGGCGAATGCCGTTTAACGCACCGTTGTTCGTTCGTTTCCTCCCGGGGCGGGGGCGCCGGCACCGGGCATGGTTTTGCATGTGATCTTTACTAAGGAGACAACGGGATATTTTATACCTTAGAAGCGTGTCATGACCCGCGTCATTCTCTTCTCGCACGCGGACATTGCACGACTCCCCGCATCCTCGCGCGGGCCCGGCTACTGGCCGAGAGCTCGACGAGATTGTTCGTTTCGACTGTCGAACTCAGCTCCCCCCTGACTTATGTCCATCAAGCTCGGAATCAACGGATTTGGGCGCATCGGGCGCCTGTGTTTTCGGGCGCTCCTCGAACGCGACGCACAACACGTCGATATCGTGGGCGTCAACGACCTTACGGATGCCGAGACACTGGCGACCCTGTTTAAGTACGACACGGTGCACGGGCAGTACCCCGGAGATGTGCACCTGGATGGCGATACGCTGGTGGTAGACGGCGACCACTTCCCGGTCTTCAGCGAAAAGGACCCCACAGAGCTTCCCTGGGGCGCGCACGACACCGACGTGGTCATCGAATCGACGGGCGTATTCCGGACCCGAGAGGGGGCGGCCCAGCACTTGGAGGCCGGCGCGGATAAGGTCGTCATCAGCGCCCCCGCCAAGAGCGAGGTGGACGCCATGGTGGTCCTGGGCGTCAACGACGACACCATCACCGGGGACGAGGAAGTGGTGTCCAACGCCAGCTGCACCACCAACTGCCTCGCCCCCCTCGTGAAGGTGCTTGACGACGCCTTCGGCGTGGAGAGTGGCCTCATGACCACTGTCCATGCCTACACGGCCTCTCAAAACATCGTGGACGGTCCCCACAGCGACCTTCGCCGAGCCCGCACGGCCGCCGAGTCGATCATCCCCACCACCACCGGCGGCGCGAAAGCCGTGGGGAAGGTGCTACCCCACCTCGACGGCCAGCTCGACGGCATGGCGATGCGCGTGCCCACCCCGAACGGATCGGTGACCGACCTCACGGCCGTGGTGGAGCAGGACGTGACCATTGAGGACGTGAACGCCGCCTTTCAGGAGGCGGCGAACGGCGAGCTCGACGGCATCCTCGCCTACAGCGAAGAGCCGATTGTCTCTCGCGACATCATCCACAACCCGCACTCCTGCATCTACGACGCGCCGTGGTCGAACGTGGCCGGTTCGCAGGTGAAGGTCGTGGGCTGGTACGACAACGAGTGGGGCTACGCCAACCGCACGGTCGATCTCGTGGAGCACCTTATGGAGAAGGCTGCCTAGCGTGCCTCTGCGCCGTCCGCCCCCCGACGATCTGGGGGCGAGACGGCGGGTCGTCTCGATCTGTCGCTCAAGCCCCCCACCCTATGCAAAAGCTGACTCTCGACGACATCGACGTCCGCGGAAAACGCGTCCTCATCCGTGTCGACTTCAACGTGCCCCTCGACACCTCCGACGACGGGAGTCCGTGCGTGGGGGACGATACCCGAATCCGGGCCGCCCTTCCCACCATCCGGCACGTCCTCGACAACGGCGGCAGGGCCATCCTCATTAGCCACCTGGGGCGCCCCGGCGGCCAGCCCGATCCCGATCTGAGTCTCGCCTGCGTGGCCGACCACCTGGGCTCGCTCATCGAGGAGCGTGTGCGATTTTCGAGCAACACCGTAGGGGAGACGGTCGAGGAGGTCATCAACGGCATGAGCGACGGCAGCATCATTTTGCTGGAGAACACCCGCTTCGACGCCGGCGAGAAGTCCAACGACGAGGACTTCGCAAAGGCGCTGGCGGACCTGGCCGACGTGTACGTCAACGACGCCTTTGGGGCCGCCCACCGGGCCCACGCCTCGACCGCCGGGGTGGCTGAGTTCGTGGACACCGCCGCCCTGGGCCGGCTGATGGAGAAGGAGATTGCGGCCTTGACCCGAGTGCGCGACGATCCGGAGCATCCCATGGTCGCGATTCTTGGCGGGTCGAAAGTCTCCGACAAGCTGGGCACGATCCGGGCCCTCTCCAAGACGGCGGATCGACTGCTAATCGGGGGCGCCATGAGCTATACCTTCCTACAGGTCTTGGGGCACGAGGTGGGCGAGTCGCGCATTGAAGCCGATCGGCTGGAAACCGCCGAGTCGCTTTATGAGGCGGCTTCGGACACGCTTCTCCTTCCCAGCGACCACGTAGTGGCCGACGCGCCGGCGGCGGATGCTGAGGCATCGGTCGTAGAGGGCGACATCCCTGAGGATCAGATGGGCCTCGATATCGGACCGGCCACCATCGATACGTACCGCACCGCTATTCTCGACGCCGCTACGGTGGTCTGGAACGGGCCGATGGGCGTCTTCGAGCTCGACCAGTTTGCGGAGGGGACGATGGCGATTGCCAACGCGGTGGCCGACGCGACCGACGCCGGCGCCTTCTCCGTGGTCGGGGGCGGGGATTCGGTATCGGCACTCGGCAAGTCCGGGTGCACCGGCCGCATCAGTCACGTGTCTACCGGCGGAGGGGCCCTGCTCACCTTCCTCGAAGGCGCCGCCCTCCCCGGCATCGACGCCCTCACCGACGCATAGCCTTTCCCTTGTGCCTACGCTCCTTCCTTCTGCGCTGCCGGACCCGTCCCTGCTCCTGCAGTCCACCCCGCAGGTCTGGCTTCAGTCTCTGAGCCTCCGTGCCCTCCTTCTCGGGGCCGTGCGGATCCTGGTCATCCTTGGCCTTGCCGCCCTCATCCTCGGGCTGGTCCGGCGTGGTACGCAGCAGTGGATTGCCCGGGTGGAGGACCGTCCCCCGTCCGATCCGAAACGGCAACGCGCCGTAACCCTCGGCAATCTACTCCGCTCCGTTGCGGGCTACGTTGTCTGGGCGGTCGCGGGCATCATGGTCCTCAGCGAAGTGGGGCTCGACATCGGCGCCCTGATTGCCACCGCCGGGATCGCCGGCCTCGCCGTGGGATTCGGCGCACAGACGCTCGTCAAGGACGTGATCGGCGGCGTTTTCCTGCTCTTCGACGACATCCTGCACGTCGGCGATCTCGTGACCATCAACGGGCATACCGGCACCATCGAGGAGATCGGCGTGCGGCTCATTAAGTTGCGCAAGTTCGACGGCGAGCTCGTGATGATTCCGGCCGGGGAGGTGCGCATCTTCGGCAACAAGAGTGTGCAGTGGGCCCGCGCCATTGTGCCCGTGGGCCTGAGCTACGGACAGGACGTGGATGCCATTCTGCCCGTCATGGAGGCCGTCGCAAACGAGTGGGTGGCGGACCACTCGGACATTGTGCTCGAGGAGTCTCCGCAGGTGCAGGGCCTGATGGACTTTGGCGACTCATCGGTCACGGCACGGGTGGTTGTGCGCGTGAAGCCCGGCGAGCAGTACGCCGCGGAACGCGAACTGCGCCAACGCCTAAAGCGGGCCTTCGACGAGAAAGGCGTAGAAATTCCGTTCCCGCAGCGGACGACCCACGTCGTTCAGGGCGAGGCGCCACCGCGGACCCCCGAGACCGACGGTCCGTCGACGACCTCCGACGCCCCAACGTCCGACGAACAGAAGTAAGCCGCTCCTGTGTCCGCCCTCTCCGTCTCTTCACTCTCGAAGACCTACCGCACGGGCGTCCTGCGCCAGTCCACGGTTCGGGCGCTCGACGGTGTGTCGTTGGAGGTAGAGGAGGGTGCCATTTTTGGCCTCCTCGGCCCGAACGGCGCGGGCAAGACAACTCTCGTCAAGATCCTTCTCGGCCTGGTTCATCCCACGAGCGGCACGGCCCGGCTCTTCAACCAGCCCGCCGGTGCCCCCGCCGCACGACGGCGGATTGGCTTCGTCCCCGAAAACCACCGCTTCCCCGGCTTCTTTACCGCCGTGCAGACCCTGCACGCCTACGGCCGCCTGGCGGACGTGCCCCGCGCCACACGCAAAGAGCGCATTCCTCTCCTGCTCGATCGACTCGATCTCGACGGGCGCGGAGACTCGAAAGTGAAGACGTTTTCCAAGGGCATGCTCCAGCGGCTCGGGCTGGCACAGGCCCTCCTCAACGAACCGGACCTCCTTTTTCTCGACGAACCGACTGGGGGCGTAGACCCCGTGGGACGCCGCGCGATCCGCGACATCGTGGTGGAGTTGCGAGACGAAGGCAAAACGATCTTCCTGAACTCCCACCTGCTCTCGGAAGTGGAGAAGGTGTGCTCGCAAATTGCCATCCTGCGCGACGGATCACTGGTGCGACGCGGAAGCGTAGAGGAGTTGACTGCGGTGGAGCGGGTGTACGACCTCGTGGCCACGCCTCTCCCGGATGCCCTCCAGAGCGACCCGGACCTCCCCCTGGAGCCGGCCCCAAACGGCACCCCCACCGATCCGGCCCTACAGCAGTACCGCGTCCGCGCCGACGACCGGGCCACCCTCAACGCAGTCCTTGATCGTCTCCGCGGTGCCGACGTAGAAATCGAATCGATCACGCCCCTCCGCCAGTCGCTCGAAGACTACTTCATCGACGTGGTCGATACGCCCTCCTCAAGCTGAAGACCGACGAGGTGGCCGTCGGTGCCTCGTCCCCCAACTGCCCATACGCGATCCCATGCGCCCCCTCCTCGGCCTCGTCCTCATTACATTTCGGGAGCTCTGGGCCCGCAAGATCGTGCTCGGCCTGTTCATCATCAGTTCGCTGGTGCTGCTCGCTGTCACGTTTGCCCTCAACCTCGACGTGGTGGAGGGCTCGCTGGCGGGCATTCGCCTCTTCGGGCAGGAAGCCACACCCGAGGACATGGCCACCGAGGACGGCCCGCCCCTCACACTCGATCGCCTCGTGATCGCTGTGGAGTCCGTTGTGGCCGGGGTGGCCTACTGGATCGGTATCCTGCTGGCCCTCTTTGCCTCCGCCTCCCTCTTTCCCGATCTGCAGTCCGACGGACGGGTGGAGCTGCTCCTATCGAAGCCTGTGGGCCGCGTGCAGGCCCTATGTGGCCACGTTCTGGGCGTGTGGAGCGCCGTCGCCGTGCTCACGCTCTACCTTATGGGCGGCGTCTGGATCATTATGTCTCTGAAGACCGGCGTGTGGAACCCGCGGTTTCTCCTGTCGCTCCTCATCGTGGTAGGCATGTTTGCGGTTATGTACGCGGCCGTTACGCTCATGGGCGTGTGGACCGAGAGCACGGCTTTGGGGCTCATCGTCTCGTATGGGCTCATCTTTGTGTCGATGGTCCTGGCGGCGGCCGACCAGATCAGCCCCACACTCGGCGCCGTGGGCCGGCCGGTATTCTGGGGCCTTTACCATACGCTACCCAACTTCACAGAGGTAACCAAGATCGTGTCGACCCTCGCAAAGGGCAATACCGTGTCGTCGTGGTACCCCTTCTTCTCCTCCCTACTGTTTGGGGGCGCGGCCTACGGCGTAACCGGCTACTGGTTTGCCCAGCGTGACTTCTGAATCGCGGATGCCCCCTCGTTTTTCCACCGTGCGCCCATCTCCTGTCCCTAAGCCGTCGACGCCCATGATCTACCAAACCCCCGACGCCCTCGACATCCACCTCGACGCGCTGCCCGCCCTGCCTCGCCCGAGCCGGGTCGTGCTCACGACGCCTACGCACTTCGACGTGGAGTACGTAATTAATCCCCACATGTCGGACAACGTGGGCACGGTGAACACGGAGGTCGCATGGCAACAGTGGAAGGCCCTCCGCGCCACGTACACGGCGCTCGACCGGGCCCCCATCGTCGTGAACGGACAGGCGGGCCTCCCCGACATGGTGTTTTGCGCGAACCAGACCCTCCCCTTCTATACCCCCAATACCGATACGAAGGGCGTGGTGCTAAGCCGCATGCACAGTCCTGAGCGGGCGGACGAGGTGCCGTACTACGCCCGTTTTTTCGAAGAGCGTGGGTACGCCGTCAAATCCCTCCCCGCAGACCTCGACGCGGACTTCGAGGGCATGGGCGATGCCCTCTGGCATCCCAGCCATCGACTGCTGTGGGGCGGATACGGCTATCGCACAAGTCCCGAAGCCTACGAGGCCCTCAGCGACCTGCTGGACGTGCCCGTCGTGCTACTCCGCCTCACCGATCCCGACTACTACCATCTCGACACCTGCCTCTGCCCGCTCGACGCGAATCACGCCCTCGTGGCGCCCGAGGCGTTCGACGAGACGGGACGGGCCCTCATCGACGCGCTCTTCGACACCCCCATCGAGGTACCCGACCACGAGGCGCGCCACCAGTTCGCCTGCAATGCACACTCCCCGGACGGGACGCACGTCCTCATTCAGGAAGGCTGCGAAGAGACCAACAACCGGCTACGCACCCACGACTTCGTACCCGTCGAACTCGACACCAGCGAGTTCATGAAGGCAGGCGGCTCGGTCTTCTGCATGAAACAGATGATCTGGTGACGCTACACAACAACACGATTGACCGTGTCTACCCTCTGGCATTCATCCCCGTCGCGGCGTGCACGAGCCGGCCCTCATTTCGGTGATCATCCCTACGCTCAACGAAGCGAACACGCTCGGGCCCACTCTGCGGCAGGTGCAGGCCCAGGCCCCGCCGGTGGAGTCAATCGTCGTAGATGGAGGGTCCGACGACGAAACCCAGTCCCTCGCTCGGTCCCGTGGGGCTGCTGTGCTGGAGGCCCCGCAGGGTCGTGCCACACAGATGAACCGTGGCGCCGAGGCGGCGGCGGGCCGCATTTTCCTCTTTCTGCACGCCGACACCCTGCTTCCCCCCCACGGCCTATCCCTCATCCGCCGCGCCCTCAATGCCCCCGATACGGCGGCCGGTACGTTCTGCCTCCAGTTCGACGACCCAACCCCGCTGCTCCGCTTCTATGCCTGGTGTACACGCTGGCCCTGGATCCGACTCTGCTTTGGGGATCGGGGCCAGTTCGTAGAGCGGTCGGCGTTCGAGGCCGTGGACGGATTTCCCGAGTGGCCCCTCTTTGAAGACCTGGAGCTCGCGGCCCGCCTCCAGGCCCACGGCGGATTCAAAATCCTTGACGCGTCCGTAACCACCTCGGCCCGCCGCTTCCGGCGCGAGGGCCCCGTGCGCCAACAACTCCGTAACCTCTACCTGTGGAGCCACTACATGCGGGGCACCGATCCCGAGCGTGTATCACATCTCTACGACACCCCGTCCCCCGATTCCGAGGCCGAGCGCCTTTCATCTTGACGTCCCGCGCCAAAAATGTAAATATCTTGTAATCCGACTTGTACTACTACGACTTCTATAATACTAAATAGATAGTACAAAGCGAGACACCGCCTTATGCGACGCAAATCCCTGACCCATCTCGGCGAGACGGAAATGGAGGTCCTCCACCATGTGTGGGACCTCGGCGAGGCCACCGTGGCGGATGTGCGCGAGCGCATCCTGGAGGACCGCGACGTGGCGTATACCACGGTCATGACGGTATTGAAGAAGCTGGCCGAGAAGGGCTACCTCGACTACCACAAGGAGGGGCGCTCTTACGTCTACAAGCCCGCGGAGGAGCCGAACGCCGTGCAGCACAGCCTTCTGCGGCGACTGATGGAAAAGGTCTTTCAGGGCTCGCCCTCTGCCCTCGTGCAGACGCTTGTCCAGCGCGAGGATCTGTCCGATGACGAACGGGCGGAGATCCGAGCCCTCATCGACGCCCTCGACGAAGAAGACTCCGAGACCAATGATGCAGACGATGCTTGACGTTCTGGTCGACCTCGGCACGGCAACGACCGACACGCTTTGGCTTCCCATCCTGGCGTGGACGGCCCTCGTCCTCCCGCTCTGGGCGTTGCTGGCGCGAACCGACCGGCTCCACCCACACGCCGAATACCGCCTCTCGCAGGTCCTCCTCGCCGCCCTCCCCCTTGGCATCGCGGCGGTGAGTATCGTCGAGATGCTCCCGGATGCGGCCCGCTCCGCAATGCTTCCCGCGCAGTCGGTCGTTGTGCTGCCGGCGATCAAGACTACGACCGCGCCGTCCCCTCCCGTCTCGTGGTCGTGGATGCACGCAGTGGGCCTCCTCACCGTCGGGGCCCTAGGTGTCGGATTGTTTCAAATGGGTCGCCTTGCGCTCCAGGTCGTAGCGATGAGACGCGTTCGGTGTCGTATTCAGGCTACCGCCCCGCGGTCCCTCCGGGCTGAGATGCATCGCCTCCGGGAGCGCCTTAGGATCTCTCGTCCTGTTCAACTTCGCATTTCGTCGGACGCGACCGTGCCCGTGACGCTCGGCGGCCTCCGACCAGTGGTCCTGGTGCCGGATCGACTCATGAACGCAACGGAGGAGCTTCGCATGACGCTCCGCCACGAACTCGTCCACATCCGCCGCTGGGACGACTGTGCCCAGTTGGTAGAGCGACTTATCGCCGCCCTGTTCGCCGTACACCCACTCGTGGGTCGACTGCGGCGACAGATTGCCATGGCGCGGGAGCGGGCGTGTGATGCGGCTGTCCTCGACGACGGCGAGACACCCGCAGGCGACTACGCCCGCCTCCTGACCGCCTTTGCGGACGGAACCTCCCCCGATCGTCTCGGCGCCCTCTCGCTCTCCGAATCGCCCTCCTCCCTCACCGACCGTCTCTCCGCCATGCGTTCCTCGATGCCCTCCGTCCTCTCCTCCCGCTTCGCTCTCGGTACTGCCCTCGTGACCGTCGGGCTCGGGCTCACGCTCGGCGTGGTCGCCTGCTCGGACACGGCTGGACCCTCGCTCACCGACGACGCAGAGACGCTTGGCGCGACCTCTGAGTCATCTCCTCAAGGTGTCCCGCACAAGGAAGTTGACGACACTCCGAAACTCGTTGGCGGCATGACGGCCCTTCAAGAATCAATTACGTACCCGGAGATGGCGGAAGACGCCGGAATTGGGGGCCGCGTGATCGTCCAGTTCGTGGTGGATGAGAACGGAACCGTGACGAATCCGGCGGTTGCAAAGGGCGCCCACAAGCTGCTCAATGAAGCAGCCCTAGCGGCGGTCAAGGAGCAGACGTTCAAGCCCGGCACGACGGATGGACAACCTGTGCCGGTGCAAATGTCTCTGCCTGTAACCTTCCGACTCGACGACGGATCTAACGGGGAATCTGATGGATCCAGCGCCACGTCCGGGACCGATCCCGGCGGTCGCCTCGTCGAGAAGGCCGGCATCCAGGTTATCCGCGTCCTTATGAACGAAGAGGGCNACCTCCTCCTTGACGACGAGCCGGTGGAGATGTCCAACCTGACCGAAGCAGTCCGCCAGCGCATCACCAAGGATGCCGCCCGGGCCGCACTCATCTATGCCAGCGGTGCCCCCAGCGACCGTGTCGACGCCGCCGAAGCCATCCTGAAAGCACTCGACCTCCAAATGGTATACGCCAAGGCTGCAGAGTGAGGCTCCACAACCGGCAGCCCGCACCATACACAAAATGGCATGGGTCGAGCTTCGAAACAGGGGCTCGGCGCTCTCTATTTTCCAGTCCTCTACCGTACCACCTGACGAGCCGGATGGTCGGGGTCCGGCTCAGTGACGCCCCGCTCGGCCGGATCTCCCTCGCGGCGCAGGCTCCAGTTCCAAAACCAGATGGCGAGGCCGAAGAGGAGCGCAGCCCCGAGACTCATGAGTCCGTTGATGCCGGCAATTCGGATTTGCGTGTCCACAACCGGCGTCGCCTTGATGGGCTCCGTCACGACGATGGACCGGCTTCCACCCTTTGTCACGCGAACCTGGAGGGTTTCCTTCTCCTTCAGTGCCGGGACGATGCCGTGGGGCAACGAGAGCCGTTCCCGGGTTAGTACCGAGCCGTCGGGCATCGGGACGCGGATGCTCACGTAGTCGTACGTCACCTGCGTTCGATTCGAGACCTTCACGTCCTGCACCTCCGCCGTGGCCGCCGTGCCCTGGGTCTTGGTGGTATGCAGGTCGTAGGCCACCCTGGCCTGGTGCGCCGAGAGGCCCACGAAAAGAATGGGGAGCACCCAGGCAAGGCGGGCAATCCAGCGCGTCATTGAGCAGGAGGCGTCGAGAAAAGAGAGTGCACGGGACGGTTGTACGAGGCCGCCCCGCCGTCGGTCAGGCGGGGCTGAAGATTGTCGGTGAAAATTGGTCGGCCTACGATAGGAAGAGGTAGGGACGCCAGTCCTCTTTGACCTCTCCGGCAAAATCGCGGAGGAACATGACGTAACTGGGGCGGAACGGCTCGCGCTCCAGCTCCATGCCCGCCTCGCCCGGCGTGGCGTCGCCCTTCTGATTATTACACGTCACGCAGGCTGCCACCAGGTTCTCCCAGGTNTCGCGCCCGCCGCGCGACTTCGGGACAACGTGGTCGATGGTGAGATTGGACTCAGCCCCACAGTACTGGCAGGTCTTATGGTCGCGCTTCAGCACGTTCTTGCGGGACAGCATCACCCGCTTGTACGGGACGTTTGCGTACTGCTTGAGCCGCACGATGCTCGGCCACGGCATTTCCGTGCTCGGCGACCGGATGTGCTGGTCGTCGGCCGCCTCAACTAGATGCACCTTCTGCAGGTGCATAAGGACGACGGCTCGCTCCACGCTACACACAGTGAGCGCGCTATAGTCTTGGTTCAGAACGAGGACGTTCCCGTTCATAGGGTACGGTCCTCCCGTGCAGTAAGCCTCCGGATCCGGACCGGAGCAGGACGGACCGGAGCAGGACGGACAACCTGCACGACGTACACAAAAACAGTACGGAAGAGGAGTGCCTCCACCGGGAAACCCGGTTCTGTTTATAAGAGCACTGTACTCGGAGAAAGCCAAAACTCCACAAGACCGTATCAGGGAATGTCCCCTTTGTTTCTGTAGATGAGCCCCTGCAGTGTGGTGAATTGTAACATTCGCGGGGGACTCTCCGGGCAGTACGTCGTCCTTGAGCTCTAGCGCTCCATGCCTGAGGCGCGCCCTTCTTCGGTCTCCAGCCGACGACGCACATGCTGCCACGCGGCCGGCGGCTCAGCCTCGAAGTGCATCGTCTCGCCAGTGATTGGGTGGACAAAGCCGAGCTGATACGCGTGCAGCGCGGGGTGCGGAAGCGTGTCGAAGAGCGCCTCGAAGAAGTCGCGCCGTGCCGCATCTTGAGAGCCATACCGGACACGCTGCCCGCCATACTTCGGGTCCCCAAGGAGCGGATGCCCCTGTGAGCGGGCGTGCACTCGGATCTGATGGGTGCGACCGGTTTCTAGCTCAAACTCGACGACGGAGGTATCGGCGTGAACCTCGATGGTCTTGTGGTGCGTGACGGCCCACTTTCCCTCGTTCTCCGGCACCACGGCCATGCGCTGACGACGGTGCGGGTCGCGCCCAATGGCCCCCTCAATGGTCCCACGGGGCGACTCGAACTCCCCCCACACAATCGCGCGGTACCGCCGCTCCACCGTGTGGTCCTTAAACTGCTCCGCCAACGGCTGATGAGCCCGATCCCGCTTCGCGACGACCAGCAGCCCGGAGGTCCCCTTGTCTAGCCGGTGCACAATTCCGGGCCGTACGACGGGGTGATCGGGCGCCTCGGGCAACGCGTTGATCATCGACAGCCCCACCTCTTCGTCCTTTGCAGCGGCGGGATCGTCGTCGGCCGCCACGGCCTGCCCCTCCACATGGTGCAGCAGGGCGTGCACGAGCGTACCCGACCGATGCCCCGGTGCCGGATGAACCACCATGCCCGCCGGCTTGTGGACGACGAGCAGATCCTCGTCTTCGTAGCGCACATCGAGCGGAATGGCCTCCGGCTCCGCCTGCATGGGCGGCTTGCGAATCAGCCGAAAGACAATCTCGTCCCCCGGTTCCACGGCGTAGGATTTCTTGACGCCTTCCCCGTTTACCTTAAGGTGCCCCTTCTTGATTGCCCGCTGGATCTTGGTGCGCGAAGCCTCAGGATAGAAGCGCGTGAGATACTTGTCGACACGGGGCCCGCTGGTCTCGGTCGTCGGCACCACCACCTCCACGACGTTCTCCTGCCGGGTCACGTCGGCATCGTAGTTGCTAGGATCGAACGAATCAGGAACCTTCGTCATGACTCACTCCCTCTCTATCGTCTGGACATTCAACCCTCCGTTTCCCCCTCGTGTCTCCGTGTGTCAATGCTCGAACGCATCGACCGCGTCGAGCACCGCCTGTAGATCCGAGGCGTCGTTGTAGTACGTCGGGGCAAGGCGGACCTTCCGGTTGCGCACGGCAGCGGCAATGCCATGGGCGTCCAGGTGCTCGAACAGCGCCTCCGGCGCGTCGGGCACAACTGTGACGATCCCGCTAGCGTGGGCGGGGGCGTCGGTGCCGTAGCGCGGGAGGCCCCGGGCTGCCAGTTCGTCGGCAAGGGTGCTGGAGAGGTCGAGGACGCGGTTCTCGCACCACTCGGGACCGGCGTCGAGGTACAGGCCGAGGGCGGCGTGGAGCGCGGCGATGCCGACGCTGTTGAGTGTTCCGGTACGAAAGCGGCGGGCGTCGTCGTGGAAGGTCAGCTCGTAGTCGTCGAGGTGCTCCCAGTCCACAGGGCCATGGAGCCAGCCGGTGGGGGGGCGCAGTTGCTCCTGGAGCGCAGTGTCACAGTAGAGCAGTCCCACACCCTGCGCCGCCATGAGCCATTTGTGCCCGCCAGCGGCAAGAAAGTCGACGCCCGCCGCCTCCACATCGATCTGGAGCGCCCCGAGGCCCTGGATCGCGTCCACACAGAAGAGCACGTCCCGCTCGGCACAGAGAGTGCCGAGGACTTCCAGGTCCACGCGGAATCCGGACAGGAAGTGCACCCAGGAGACGCTGAGGAGCCGCGTGTCGGGCTGTAGGGTCTGTGCCACGTCTTCCACCGTGTATGTCCCCTCCTGCGTCGGCACGTAGTCGACTGCCACTCCCTGTGCCTCCAGGTTCAAGAACGGATAGACGTTGGTGGGGAATGCGCCATCGGGGACGGCGATGCGGTCGCCTGTCTGCCAGTCGAGCCCGCGGGCGAGCACGTTAAGCCCGGCAGATGTGTTGGGCACGAAGTCTACCCGTGCAGCGTCGGTGCCAAGCACCGCAGCCGCCCGTTCCCGCGTCTCCGCCATCAACGGCTGGAACGACTCAAAATTAGCAATGGGCGCGTCCGGCTCGGCTCCGTGCCGTTCGGCGACGTAGGCGTCGATGGCCTCACGGACAGGCCGGCTCATGGGGCTTACCGCCGCGTGGTTAAGGTAGGTTTGATGCTCGGTATGCGGAAACTGGGCGCGCAGGGCGTCGAGGGACATGAGAAAGGACTTCGACCGAAAGAATACTACAGGTAACACGCATGGCCCGCGTGTATTGCTCCGTGGGTCCGTCCCCGCTCAGGGGATGGGGCCCTGCGCCTCTAAGAGCGGCTAGGTCGCATTCTGTTTCTCCGCGAGCTTGTCCAATTCGTACTGGGCCTGGGCCTCGTGGTGCGTTTTCGCCTCGGGCTCTACGTGGTGGTCTTCCGCATCGGGGTGGTACTGCAGCTCCACAAACACCGGAAAATGATCGGAGCCGACGTGGGGAAGTACCCGGAGGTCCGCCAGTGCGAAGTGCTCGGAGTGGAAGGCATGGTCGAGGGGGTACCCAAGCAGTGGACTACCGGGCGTGGAACGTGTTGTACAGGCAGCGCCCGATGCGCGGGTCGAGCAGGCCGCTAATGTTCTGGAAGAGGCGTGTGGTATACGACCACGAGACATCGTTCAAATCGCCCCCGACAACTGTCAGCGCGTCCCGGTCCTGAATCTCGCGGGCAAGAAGCAGCAGTTCGGCATCCCGTTCGGTCGTATCGGGCTCATGGCCCGGATGGGGCGGGCGCGGGTGCACCCCGTGAAACCAGACGTGCGTCCCGGGCGCGAGCTCCACCTTCGCATGGATGGAGGGCACGTCATCCTCCACGAGGAACCGGATGGTGGAAGAAACAAGGGTGTATTTCGAGTAGAGGCACATACCGTAGGCGTTGTCCCGGGGGTGTTCCACGGTGTAGGGATAGGTCTCCTGGAGGGTGTGTAACTGCTCCCTCCACCACTCGTCCGTCTCAACCGTGAGCACGAGGTCGGGATGTGCCCCCTCAATCACCTGGAGCAGCGACTCAGCATTCCGGTTCTCAATTTCCACGTTGGCGATCAGGAACGAGACCTCGTCGGTGGCCCGCCCGTCGTCGGCCGCCGACCGCACCTGTGTGGGCGCCAGGACAGTGTACGATAGGATGTGGTCGACCTGATATTAGACACACGCCCAAGACCGCCATGGTGCCGTACTCTTTGGGCGACGCGGGCCCGGCCGCCACGAACGATCCGAGGGTGAGCACGATGCCGACCGCCAACTGCACCCGCGGAAAATCGAACAGGCGCACCACCCAGTGGTCGTGCGAGAAGACCAGGAGGACGGTGCCGGCGATAAAGAAGGCCGCCACCACCAGGAGCAGGAAAGTCATGCGCGGACCGCCACTCTCGAGAACGAACTGCGGAGAGGAGGACGCTAGGACCGGCGAAACTGCTTGCCAGCGAGCTGGCGCACGAGGCCCCTAAATTCCAGCTTCAGCAGGGTAGGGAGAGCCGCGGAGGGGTCGAGGCCCGTCTCCTCACAAAGCGCATCGACGTGGACCGGCGATTCCGACAAGGCCTCGTACAACACCTTCGCGTCGCCGGACAGGTCGTTAGGATCAGGCCCACCCGAAACGGTCTCCGCATCTACTTCCTCGGGCGTCTCCACGGTGATCTCGGGGAGCTCTTCCAGCAGATCATCCACCTCCATCACCAGCTTGGCGTGGCCCCGCTGGATGAGGCGGTTCGTGCCCCGACTGGAGTCTTTGGTGATGCCCCCCGGCAGGGCAAAGACCTCCCGATTCTGTTCCAGCGCAAGGCGCGCCGTAATGAGCGCTCCACCCTCCGCATACGATTCTACCACGAGCGTTCCCAGCGAGAGTCCGCTCAGGATGCGGTTACGTTCCGGGAAATTGGGAGCGTCGGGCTCCGCGTCGAGCCCATACTCGGAGAGCACCGCCCCATTGTTGGCAATGCGCGTTGCGAGGCCCGTGTGCTTTTGGGGGTAGATGCGCCCCACCCCCGATCCGAGGACGGCGATCGTCCGCCCTCCGGCGTCGAGTGCGCCCTTGTGTGCGGCGGCGTCGATGCCGTAGGCCAGTCCGCTGACGACCGTGAAGCCGCGGCGCACGAGTTCGGCACTCAGGTGATGCGCCTGCGCCCGTCCATAGTCGGTACAGCGACGGGTGCCCACCACAGTTACCATGGGCGCGTCGGTAGGAGGGAGCGTGCCCCGCATCCAAAGGTAGGCCGGCGGGTCGTAAATTTCGCGGAGCCGGTCGGGAAAGCGCTCGTCCCAAGGCGACACGAGGGTTGCCCCGAGTTCCTCGGCCCGTTCCATTTCTTCTTCCACCGCCGCCCGGTCGCCAAATGTGAGGATGGCCTCGGCGGTCTGCTCGCCGATGCCCTCGACCTTGGTAAGGGCGGAGCGCGAAGCGCGAAAGGCATCGCTCGGCGCGTCGAAGGCCGCTAGCAGCGCACGCAGACGCTGCGGCCCCACGCCCGCCACGAGCGACAGGCCGATAAGGGCACGCTGCTCGGCGGCCCGGTTCCGATCCGGCGGCTCGTCGTCCTCTAGGGGCAGTCTCATGCGTCGATCGGGTCCGCAGAGCGAGTGGACGTGACCATGTCGAAGAGGGTGTACTTCAGTGAATCGAGCCCCACATCGGCCACGGCGCTGATGGGGACAATCGGCACATCTGCGGGAAACTCGTCGGCCACCACGTCGGGCAAGAGTTCACGCTCGTCGGGCGCCAAAATATCGATCTTCGACAGGGCAATGGCCCGCGGCTTGTCGAGCAGGTCGGCCTCGTAGGACGCCAGCTCGTGGAGCAGCTGCTCGTACTCGTCCCCGAGGTCCGGCGCGGTGATGGGGATCACGAACAGCAGGACCGACGTGCGCTCGATGTGGCGGAGGAACTGTAGGCCAAGACCTTTTCCCGCGTGCGCATCCTCAATGATGCCGGGAATGTCCGCCATCACGAAGGTTTCGTACTCGCTCACGTATACCATTCCCAGCTGCGGCGTGAGCGTGGTAAAGGGATAGTCTGCCACCTCCGGCTCCGCGGCCGAGACGGCGGAGACGAGCGTGCTCTTCCCTGCGTTAGGAAACCCCACGAGCCCCACGTCGGCCATCAGCTTCAACTCAAACGTCAACTCACGCTCCTCCCCGTCCTCCCCCGGCTCAGCGTGGCGGGGCGCCTGATTGGTGCTCGACTTAAACTGCGCATTCCCGCGTCCGCCCTCGCCCCCTTTGGCGACGCAGATCCGCTGCCCGGACTCTACAACCTCTCCGATGAGCCGTCCCGTGTGTTTGTCCTTCACAACCGTGCCCGGCGGCACCCGAATCACTTTGTCCTCACCCGAGGCACCCGTCTGCTTCCGGCGCCCGCCCGGCTCTCCGTCGCCGGCGTAGACGTGCTTGTTGTGGCTCAGGTCCATCAGGGTGTACAGGTTTTCGTCGGCCTCCACGTAAACGGAGCCTCCATCGCCTCCGTCGCCGCCCGAGGGGCCGCCCTTCGGCACAAATTTCTCTTTGCGCCAGGCGACGATGCCTTTGCCCCCGTCGCCACTACTGACCTGAAGATCGACTTGATCGAGAAATTTCATCGGTGCGAGCCTGCCTGTCATCCCGGTGTTGGGCCGGGTGGAAGATGTGGATCGCCTTGTATGCCTAGCCCACAGACAAGGTTTTCACCGGGCTTTTTCGGCGCGGGCCTGGAACTGCCCGCTGCGTCGGCGTACGTTTCGGTCCGCCGCGTATTTCTTCCCTCCTGCCTCTTTTATGACGGACGTAACCATCTACACCGACGGCGCCTGTAGCGGAAACCCCGGCCCGGGCGGCTGGGCCGCCATCATTATTCCGGACGACGATCCCGAGGCCACCGAGCGCCTCACGGGCGGTGAGCCCCACACGACGAACAACCGTATGGAGCTGACCGCGGCCCTCGAAGCGCTCCGGACGCTCGACGCGCCGACCCGCGTGGCCCTCCACACCGACAGTGAGTACCTCTCCAAGGCGTTTAACGAGGGATGGCTGGAGAGCTGGCAGAATAACGACTGGCAGACCTCCTCGAATAGCGACGTCAAGAATCAAGGGCTTTGGAAAGAACTCCTCGACGAGGCCGAGCGGCACGACGTGGAGTGGATTTGGGTGCGCGGCCACGCCGACGACGAGCTCAACATCATGGCCGACGAACTCGCCGTCGCCGCAATGGAGCAGTACAAGCGCGGGTAAGAGCGCACCGGGCTTGGGGAACAGGGTCGCAGCGTGACGCCCCCTGTCATTGACGGTCGTCCGGCGCCGTTTCAGGACCGACCCGCAGGATCTCGCCGCGATCCGACAGGGCATTCGTGAATGCTTCCATGAACGCCTCCACCTCGGACCGACGAACGCCGACGGTGAGGGTCGTCACGTCTGTATATTCACTCGCCTGCACCTCGGTGTCGAATTTCCGGAGCACCGTCTGGGCGGGGGCAGTGTCGTCGTACGCGAAGCGGAGACGGATCGGCGTGCGTACGACGTGCTCCACGATGGGCGCCCGGTCCAGGGCCGCGGCGGCCGCGTTCCCGTAGGCTCGTGCGAGCCCTCCGGTGCCCAGCTCCGTTCCGCCAAAGTAGCGCGTCACCACGACGATCGTGTTGGTAAGACCCCGTGCATCGATCTGTTGCAAAATGGGCCGGCCCGCCGTCCCGCTCGGTTCTCCATCGTCGTCGTAATGGAAGTCGTCCCCGTGCCGCCCGAGCCGGAACGCCGAGCAGTAATGCGTAGCCTTAGGGGCCCGCTCGCGGACCGCGTCGAGACAGGCGTCCACCGCGGCTCGATCATCGATCGGCCTCGCCTCGGCCAGAAATCGGGAGCCGTCCACCGTGCGCTCGGCACGGGCAGCCGCTTGGAGGGTACGGTACGTGTCGCTCATGAGTGCGAAGTACGGGACTCGAAACGCGAAGGGCGGACGGTGGCACAAAGCGTCACAACCGTGCCCGACGCTCGCGTCAGCACAGTGTGATTGGGCGGCTCTTGCGTGCAGTTGATCGTCCCTCGAGAAACCTGCTCGGGGACACACGGTCGGGACAGTCCTGGTTGGAATAGAGTTCCGCCGTCGGCAGCGCCCATCGGCAACCGCAACAATGCTGTCAGGATCAGTGCCGGCGGGCACATCGTCCTCACAGAATCGTTTCGTGTCGTCCGCTTCCTCCTTGTCTTCCCGTACACCCACAATGAGTCGGATTCTCCCCCTTCTTCTTACCGGTGCCCTTCTGCTCGGCGGATGTAGCTCCTCGTCCGACAACAGCGGGGAGCGCCGTGGGGAGCGGGGCGGAGAGCAGTCGACCCCGTCCGTGGAGGCGGTGCAGGCCCGCTACGGCTCGCTGCCGTTGGAGGAGCAGATGAGCGGCACCGTAGAGGCGCAGAATCAGGTGACGATCTCGCCGCAGATTCAGGCGCCGGTGGAGGCGGTTCTTGCCCAGAACGGCGACTACGTGGAGCAAGGCGATCCACTGGCGCGACTGCAGGACGATCAGTACCGTGAACGGGTCCGACAGGCCGAGGCCTCGCTCCGCATTGCCCGGGCCGACGCCAAGAGCGCTCGGGCCAACCTCCGGGAGCTCCAGGCCCAGCTCAAGCGCACCCAGCGCCTCGCCGAGCAGGACTTTGAGAGCGAGCAGCGACTCGAAACGCTCCGCGCACAGGTGTCACAGGCCGACGCGCAGGTAGAGCGCGCCGAGGCGCAGGTGGCCCAGGCCGAAGCCACCCTCGACGAACGCCAGGCCGACCTGCAGCGCACGGTGGTGCGTGCCCCCATCAGTGGCCAGGTGGGCAACCGAAACGTGCAGGTGGGCCAACGGGTGGGGCCCGACACACAGCTCTACACCATGGGCAACCTCGAATCGGTGCGTGTGGAAGTAGGCGTTACGGACCGCATGATCGGGCGCATTGAGGCGGGCCAGACGGCCCGCATTACGGTGCCGTCCGCCGACACGGTCGTGACCGCCGAAGTGACCCGCCTTTCGCCGTTCATCAGTAACGAAAGCTACAGCGCCGAAGCCGAAATTGAGGTCCAGAACCCCGGCGGGCTGTTCAAGTCCGGCATGTTCGTACAAGTGGAGGTGGCCTACGCCGAGAGCCAAAAGGCCACGCTCGTGCCTCTGAGCGCCATCTACGAGGATCCGTCCACCGGCGCCCGCGGCGTCTTCGTCGCCCCCACCCTCGGGACCGAGCTTCCCGTAGAGACGCCCGACTCGTACGACCCCGAGAATCCGCCGCCGCTCACCCAGCCCACGCCCACCCGCTTCCGGGATGTTGAGATCTTGGCAGAGGGCCAGCAGCTGGCAGGCGTGCGCGGTGTGGAGGCGGGCGACTGGGTGGTGACTGTGGGGCAAAATCTGCTGAGCACGAGTGCCGACGAACGGGTGGACGCCCGGGTGCGCCCCCTCCCGTGGTCTCGCCTCATGGCCCTGCAGCGCCTCCAGGATACGGATCTGCTCCGCCGCATCCTCAAGCGCCAACAGCGCATGGCCGAACGCCGGTTCGGGAATGCCCCGGACACCAGCGGCGCCGATACCACCCAGTCCTCAGCCGCCGACACCCAAACCGCCCCGGACGAGCAGTCCGATGGCTCCCTGACGGCCCCCACGGCGTCCCGGTAGGTCTCTTCAGTCTCCCTTTTCTGTCACAACGCCCTTCCCCCCGATGGCTCTCTACGACACTTCCATCCGCCGCCCCGTGGCGACCGCGATGACGTTCTTGGCCATCATCGTCGTGGGGTCGGTGAGCTTCTACTACCTGCCGGTCGACCTCCTGCCGGAGATCGAGTATCCCCGCGTCACGGTGTACACCAACTACGGGAACGTGGGCCCGGAGGAAATGGAGAAAATCATTACTGATCCGATCGCCAACGCCGTCTCCGGCGTGCCCAACGTAGAGCGAATCACGTCGGACTCCGACGAGGGCGGAAGTCGCGTGAACCTGGAGTTCGCGCAGGGGACCGACCTCAACGCCGCGGCCAATGACGTACGCGCCGCGCTCGACCGCATTCGCGACGACCTCCCAGTGGAGGCCGAGCCCCCTGGCATCTGGAAATTCGATCCCAACAGTCAGGAGATTGTCTCTATCGCCGTAGAGTCGAGCCGGACTCTAGAGTCGCTCACACGGCTGCTGGAACGCGACCTGAGCCGTCGCTTCGAGCAAATTCCCGGCGTGGGCACCCTCAACATTCGGGGCGGCATCTACCGAGAGGTCCGCGTGAACCTCAACCGCGATCGCCTCCGGGCCTACGACATGTCGGCGGCGCAAGTGCAACAGGCCATCGGCACGTCCAATGTGGCGCTGCCCGGCGGCAACGTGAAGGAGGGCCTGAAGGACTTGTACGTACGCACACAGGGCGAGTATGCCTCCCTCGACGAGATTCGACAGACGGTCATCACGACCGTTGGCGGCTCTCCCGTGCAGGTGCAGGACGTGGCCGAGGTGGTGGACGGCTACGAGGACCTCCAGCGGGTCTCGGAGCTGAACGGCGTGCCGGTCGTGCGCCTGCAGATTCAAAAGCAGAGCGGGGCCAACACCGTGTCGGTGGCCGAACGCATCCGCGAGGAAGTAGACCTCGTCAACGAGACACGGGCCGACGTGAATCTCACGGTCGTGAGCGACCAGAGCGAGTTTATCCGCAAGTCGATCAACAACGTCCAGAATTCGGCCATCTGGGGCTCGCTCCTGGCCATCCTGGTCCTCTACCTCTTCCTCCGCAACGGGTCGACGACGTTCATCATCGCGCTGTCGATTCCGATCTCCATCATCGCCACGTTCGCGCTACTGTTCTTCAACGACCTCACGCTGAACCAGATGACGTTTGGCGGACTGGCGCTGGGCGTGGGGCTGATTGTGGACAATGCCATTGTGGTGTTAGAGAATATTGTCCGACAACGGGAGGAGAATGGACGATCCCTCAGAAAGGCCGCCTCAATTGGCACCCGCGAGGTGGCGGGCGCCATCATGGCGTCCACGCTTACTACGTCGGTCATCTTTCTCCCGCTCGCGTTTGCCCGCACCACCACGGCGGCGCTCTTTCAGTCGCTGGCACTGGTGGTGGTGTTTGCCCTGGTCTGCTCGCTGCTGGTGGCCCTCACGCTGGTCCCCATGATGGCCAGTCGCTTCCTTACGATCGGCCCGGGCGGGGACGAGGGGGAGGAAGAGGCCCCGCCCCAGAAATCCTGGTTCCAGCGCGCCTTTGCCCGCCTGGAGCACCGCTACTCGGCACTCATTGAGCGAGCCCTGCAGCGACGGTGGCTGGTGTTCGGGGCCACGGCCCTCTTGCTCGGCGGCACACTGGCCCTCTGGCCCATGGTGTCGATCGAGCTCGCCCCCCAGACCGACGCGAACGAGATTGACGTCGACCTGGAGATGGAGCAGGGAACCAACATCGCCGTCGTGATGGAGTACCTCAACGAGCTAGAGCGGCGTGTGAAAGCCGAACTCCCCGACCAGGACGTGGAAAACTTTGCCAAGCAGGTACAGCCCTGGGGGGCCGAGGTCGAAGTTCGGCTTGCCTCCGCCTCGGAGCGCTCCATCAATACGTTCGTGCTGGCCGACAGCATCCGCTCGGCCGTCCAGGGCAAGGTCCCGGGCGCGGACGTCCGGGTAAGCGCACAGTCAGGGCTTTGGATCCTCCGGCGCGTCTTTAGCACCGGCGGCGGCAACGAGGCGCTGCAGGTAGAACTGCGAGGCTACGACCTGGAGCAGGCCCGCAAAATTGCGGGCCGTATTCGGGGGCAACTGGAAACCGTGGAGGGCGTGGCTAGCGTCCGGTCGGAACGACGCGAGGGACGCCCGGAGCAAAACATCCGTTTCCTCCGGAACAAGATTTCCTCCCTTGGGCTCACCGTGCAGGAGGTGGCGCAGGCCGTGCAGACGAACCTGGGCGGCAGCCGCGCTGCCTCGTACCGGGACGGCGGCGAACAATTCCCCATCGTGGTGCGGCTACGGCCGGAGGATCGTCTCTCGGTACAGGATCTCGACAACGTCTCCGTCCGCACACCGGAGGGCCAATCGGTCCCCCTCTCCTCCCTGGTGAGCACAGACCGGGGCCGCGGCCCCACCGAAATTCAGCGCATCAACGGGCAACGCGTCACCTATATCTCGGCCACCCTCAACAGCGATGCAGTTCTGGGAGAGGTCGTAGAGCGGGCCCGTACCGAGCTGTCCGACCTATCCCTCCCCGAGGGCTTCTCGATCGCGTTTGGTGGGGAGTACCGCGAACAGCAGAAGGCGCAGCGCGACTTCATCATCGCCATCATCATGGCACTGGTCCTCATTTACATGGTCATGGCGGGGCAGTTTGAGCGCTTTCTCGACCCGTTCGTGGTCATGTTTAGCGTTCCGCTGGTGCTCATTGGCGTCCTTCCCACACTCGTGCTTACCGGCACCACCATCAATATCCAGAGCGTGATGGGCTTCGTCATGCTCATCGGGATCGTGGTGAACAACGCGATCGTGCTGGTCGACTACATCAATCTCATGCGCCGGGAGAATGATATGGACCTGCAAGCGGCGGTGGCCGAGGCCGGACGCCTGCGCTTGCGTCCCATCCTCATGACGACACTGACGACGGTGCTGGGGCTCGTTCCACTCGCCCTCGGCCTGGGGGCCGGCGCAGAAATCCAGGCCGCCCTCGCCCGGGTCGTCATCGGGGGACTTCTCGCCTCAACGCTCGTCACACTCGTGCTCATTCCGGCCGCGTACGTAAGCCTCGAGTTGACGGCCCGCACCCTGCGGACGAAGCTGCCGGACTGGTCGTGGCTGCCGGACTCCACCCTCCGCCCGCGGCGTGCGTAACAGCATCGTCCGGGGACGCCTCCACGACGCACCCCCTCTGGGCAGGACTTCTTTCTAGGTGCGACCGAAACGAGGATGGTTGGCCCGATGGACCCGCACCGCACTGCTCCTCCCGCTTCATCAATCCCTCAACGCGGCTTTTCTGCCATGCCCCCGACCGCCCTCCGCACAGTGGCCCTTCGCCTTCTCACGTGTGTCCTGATGACCCTCCCCCTCGCCGGGTGCGCGCAGGAGCAGGAAACCCCGGACACCACACAGAGTGCGGCCGAAATTCAGTCGCCGGAGATCGAATCGGCGGATAGCACCGTGGAGGCGGACGTGCCCTTCGTGGTCACCCCGCAAACCACCGTGGACAGCATCCTAGCACTGGCCAAGGTCTCATCGGACGATGTTGTGTACGACCTGGGCAGTGGCGACGGCCGAATCCCCATCACGGCCGCTGAGGAATATGGGGCCCGCGGCGTGGGCATTGAGATCAAGCCCGAACTCGTCCAACGGGCCCGCGAGAACGCGAAGATCTCTGGGGTGAGCGACAAGGTTGAGTTTCGTCAACAAGACATTTTCGAGGCGGACTTCAGTGAGGCCACCGTGGTCACCATGTACCTCTTCCCGGAGGTGAACATCCAGCTCCGCCCCATGCTCTTCGAGCAGCTGGAACCGGGCACACGCGTCGTCTCCCACAGCTTCGATATGGACGAGTGGGTGCCGGACACCACCATCCGCGTGAACGGCGATGTGCTCTACCTCTGGACGATTCCGGAGGAGACGCCCGAATTTGTGGACACTGAGTAGGACCTGGGCTTCCCCAGCCAGTCGGGCCAAAACGAAATCCCCACTTGGCCTCTTCGGGCCAAGCGGGGAGCGGTGTGTGGAGCCACTGGGATTCGAACCCAGGACCTCTGGAGTGCGATTCCAGCGCTCTACCAACTGAGCTATGGCCCCGTGAATAGCAACAGCTGGGCTGTTGCCTGCCGATGAGTGAACATGCGTAGACACGGTCCCTTCTGCGGGTCTGTTCCTCGACAAAGGCCCTTTCGTCGTGAGAACCGTGCGAAGGCGCGGTCCCGTGACGAGCGTGTAAGAAGCCGCGCCGAGGCGGCACGCGCAGAGGGACATCTCGTACGGCGTCGCGGAGATCTTTGCAACCATTTCCCGCCCGACCGTGAGCCACAAAAATCTCCCTACGAAGACGTGTCCCGTCTGCAACCGCGAGTTTGAGTGGCGGAAGAAGTGGGAAGACGACTGGGAAAACGTGAAGTACTGCAGCGAGCGCTGCCGCCGTAACAAAGACCGCGACCACGTTCCCTGGGCGAAAGAGGGCTGACGCTTGTATGTCTGGAGGCATGGAAGAATGGCGACACAAGCATCAATGCCTCCCTGCGTCCAGAGCTCTCACACGTCCGCGCGCTGCTCCCAACGTTTAGCATCCCCACGTCCAACGTTCCAACACCGTGCCCACCACTGCCCTCGTCTGGATCCGCAACGACCTCCGCGTGCGCGACCACGCCCCGCTCCGCCGCGCTGCGGACCACTTCGACCAAGCGATTCCGGTCTACTGCTTCGACCCGCGTCACTTTGGCACCACGATGTTCGGTCTGCCAAAGATGAGCGCCATTCGCGCCCGCTTCCTGTGCGAGAGCGTACGGGACCTGCGGAGTTCCCTCCAGGACCGCGGGGGCGACCTGGTGGTGCGGAAGGGCCGTCCGGAAACTGTCCTCCCCGACCTCGTGCGACAGGTGGGGGCCGACGAGGTCCTCATGTTTCAGGAAATTGGCACCGAGGAGCGCAAGACGGAGGACGCGGTGAAAGATGCCCTCGTCAACACCGACGCCGTGCCTGGCTTCTTCTGGGGCAAGACGCTCTATCACATCGACGACCTCCCCTTTGAGGGCCCCGACGAGATCCCGGACGTTTACACCACCTTCCGAAAGGGAGTGGAGAAGAAAAGCCGCGTGCGCCCCTCCATCGACGCCCCCGAATCGCTCGCGCCCCTGCCGGACGACCTTTCCTCCGGCCCGATTCCTACGCTCAACGATCTCGGCTTCGACGCCGACGGCACGGTCGACGAACGGGCCGTCCTTCCTTTCAAGGGCGGAGAAACGCGCGGACTCGACCGCATCGACGAATACATGTGGCGAGAGGACTGCCTCAAGAAGTACAAGGCCACACGGAACGGCCTCCTCGGCGCCAACTACTCCTCTAAGTTCAGCCCCTGGCTAGCCCACGGGTGCATCACACCGCGACAGATCCACGAGGAGGTCGAGCGCTACGAGGACCAGCGATTCGACAACAAGTCGACCTACTGGATGAAGTTCGAACTCATCTGGCGCGACTTCTTCACCTACGTCACCTGGAAGGCGGGCGATCGCCTCTTCGCGCCCGGCGGCATCATCGGCAACGACATCGACTGGAGAGACCACGACGAGTCGTTTGAGCGCTGGGCGACCGGCACCACCGGCATCCCGTTCGTCGACGCCAACATGCGGGAGCTGAACCGAACGGGCTACATGTCAAACCGCGGGCGTCAGAACGTCGCGAGCATGCTTTCCCAGAGCCTGAAGCTGGACTGGCGGATGGGCGCGGCCTACTTCGAGTCGCGCCTCGTGGACTACGACGTGGCCTCCAACTGGGGCAACTGGGCCTACAACTCCCGCGTGGGCAACGACCCGCGGGCCCGCTACTTCAACATCGTGAAGCAGGCGAAGCGCTACGACGAGGACGGCGAGTACGTGCGCTACTGGCTTCCGGAGTTGGAGGGGGTACCCGACGAGTTCGTCCACGAGCCGCACCGGATGAGCCACGAACAGCAGAAGCTCTACGACTGCGTCCTGGGCGCGGACTATCCCAAGCCGATGGTGAATCTCGACAAGACCTACGAGCGCATCCGCAACGAGCGCGGGTAGCGCCCCCCTACGCCTCCTTGCGCCCCCCAGCCACGAAGAACTCGTCCTGCCGCCACGCACAGTCCACCTCCGTGAAACCGGCCCGCTCCATGGCCTTGAGTTGCGGGTAGAGCGGGAGCGTGCCCACGTGATCGCCCACCAAACAGTGGCCGCCGGGACGGAGTGGCTCCAGAACGCTTCGGAAAAGCAGTTCGTAGCGCGACTCGGCCTCGGCCCGGTCCACTTCGTGCCCCACGATGGCATGCAGGGCCAGCGAGGCCACCACCAGGTCGTACGGCCCACCTGGCAATGGCGCCCCGTCGGTAGGCACCGCCACCTGAATGGGGTCCACGTTGCGAGTCAGTTGTCCCACCTTCTCCTGGGCAATGGCAAGCAGGTCCGGATCCTCGTCGATCAACACGAGCTCCACCTGCGGGTAGGCGTCGAGCACCGTGGCGGCGGCATTGCCGGTGCCACACGCCAGGTCGCCCACTCGGGCGCCAGGTGGCAGGGGCGGGAGGGCCATCGCCAACTCCTCCAGCATGGGCACCGCCTGGGGCATACGTCGCTCCAGGTGGATGTCGTACCAGCGGCCGTCGTCCCAGTGGCCGCCGTCGCGATTCAGGTTGTCTCTCCAATTGGGCAATTCGCTCATAGAGGTGTGGGGGAAGCGCCCTCCGGCACAGTGCGGCTAGGCCGTCGCGGGCGCTCCGGTGCGTCCTTTTTTGTGAATTCCGTTCTCGTTAACGTGGCCCACGTAGCGCCCGAGGATGGTGACCTCCTCAAACACGTCGGGCTGGATGTGGATGTCGTCGTACTCCGGGTTGCACGGCTCCAGGCGGAGCCCGTCCTCGTCGTGGTACACGCGCTTGAGGGAGGTCTCGCCGTTGTAGAGCACCGCCCCAATGCCTCCCTCCGGGATGTCCTCGTCAATGAGGAGGACGTAGTCGCCGTCGTGAATGTCGGCCCCGCGCATGGACTGCCCCGACACGCGGATGGCAAAGATTTCGTCGAGGTTTGAGAAGAGCATGTCGAGGGTAATGGTCCCGAGGTCCGCCTCGACGGCCTCCTGCAACGTCCCGGCCGAGATGATGCCTTTCACCGGAATTCCGGGCTCTTCCTGTTCTTGGTAGCGCGGGGCGAGATGATACCCCTGATCGTCGCGCGTGAGGTGTCCCTTCCGGTGCAGCGCCTTCAGGTTCTGCGTCACGCTATTGGGCGAGCTGTAGCCGAAGTGGTCAATGATTTCCCGGTACGTCGGCCAGACGCCCGTGTCGTGCATCTGATCGATCAGGAACTGCAAGAATTCGTGCTGCTTGGCGGTGAGCTTTTTGCGACCCATGGCGAAGGCAGAGGGCAACGCACAGCTGGCGAACAGCCGTCCCAGTGTCCCCGGAGGATTCTGTGGGACGACCACATATATTCTACACAGTAAGGGTATCGAGGACCGCGGACAAGGTCAACCCTCGGCCGCCTCAATCTGCGCAATGACCGACCGGCTGCGGTCCGGATAAGCATCGTCGAACTGGTAGCGGAGAAAGTCGCGCACGAGCGCTTCGACTTCTCGCCGCACGGGCCGTGTCATGTCCAGACGCATCACGGTGTCGAGATCGGCGCGGGCGCAGGTGGCGTAGGCCCGGAGGGCGGCCCGCGAGGCACGGCGCGGCTCCTCCGGGGTCGCGGTGGGCGGGTATACCCCTCCATCGACCAGCGAGAGTAGTCCGTCGTCCCCCGTCACGGCCTCTACCCGCTCACGCTCGATGGCGGGGGCCACCCCTAGGATCTGGGCCAGCCGGAGCTGAACGTACGGCCACAGGTTGTGGGCGCGCGGCTCGTGCCGGTTGAGACGGCGCAAGGCCCGGACCAGAAGCGCAAAAACCTGCGGCTGCGCGTCCTCCGTCTCCATGAGCGCATCCACGAGTTCCACGATGCGCAGCCCCACCGTGATGGCCCGAAGCGTCCCACGGAGCCGATGAAACGACTCGACGTGACTGCTTTCGCTTAAGGTCTGCAGGGTGCGAGTAGGCTTGTAGTAAAACACTACCTGGGTGTACGCCATCGGCTGCAGGGTGGCCCCGAATGAACTCTTGGGCCGCCGCGCCCCCTTCGCCATCACCCCAAGCTTTCCCTTTTCCTTCGTAAACAGAGTCACGATCTGGCTCGTCTCTCCGTAGTCCAGACTCCGCAAGGCCACCGCCTCGGTGCGAATGATGGAACGCTGGGCCATGAGAACAGGACGCCTGATCGGAAAACGATGGGTCCGCGCGACCGCCCTCGCATGGCGGGCTGCCTTCGGACTTTGGAGGGGGCAGGACGTTAGATTCCGGGGGACCGTGTGTCTTTTCGGGTACGATGATCCCCCTGCATTGTGCCAGTCGTCAGATCCCGTTTCCTCATGATCTGGCTCTATAAACTGCAGCAGCGACTCTCCATTACGCGCCGGGAAGGACTCGCGGTGCTCACGCTGACGATCCTCTTTCTCTTAGGCCTTACGGTGCGACACGTGCAAGAGCAGCAAGTCCCGCCCCTGGCCGTCGACTCGCTCGTTGCGCAACCGGTCGCGGATTCTGCCACAGGGGCGCGTCCCACGACGGCATCGTCCAGTCCCTCCCCCTCCGCGGAAGATCCGATCAACCTGAACACCGCCTCCCGCGAGGCCCTCAAGGCTCTACCCGGCATCGGGCCCGCCTTGTCCGAGCGCATTACCACTTACCGGTCGAACCGGCGCCCTTTCCAGCGGGTGGCAGAGCTCAAGCGCGTCCGCGGCATCGGCCCAAAGACGCTGGCCACCCTTCGTCCCATGGTGCGGGTCGCCCCTCCAAACACCGCAAATGACGGCGGAACGGGCGAATAGCAGACCGGTGGGCTTCGACCACACCCGCGGAGTCCACCTCTCCCAACAGGGCAGTAGAACGCGCTACGTGGTCGGAGGCCTCGATGCCGCCGAGCCCTGTTCGGACGAGGACTCGGTGTCCCCCGGATCCTCCGCCCCGTTGGTCCTGGCTTCTCGCCGCTCGCGCAGACGCTCCGCCACAGCCTCAGGGGTCCAGTCCTGCGCGACTTCCTCCTCCCGGTTCAGAAATCGCCAGATGGGCACGAGAAGCGCCGCGGCAAGGGCCAGAAAGCCGAATAGGGTCGCCGCAATGACGGGCAAGTACTGGGGATCAAAAAGCGGGGACGCATCCATACGGGCCAGCTGGGCTCGTCTTGGGGAATCCGAAGCAAGCAACATTCCCTTGTACCTGCTACGGGAGGCGCCGTTCGGCTATGAGGGAGTGCCGCGGGCTTCCCCCCTCGAACCTTGCTGTTTCCACGTCGGTAGTGTTGCGTCCCCCGACGCTTCCGTGGGCTTTTTCCCTTTCGCTTTCCGAGCGACGCTTTTGTGAATTGCCCCCACCGCTTCCACGGCCATGCCCCCGTCCGACGACCACCCTTCCGATGCTCCTGAGGCCCGCCTTCTCATTGCCGAGGACGACCGCGATGTGGGAGAAAGCCTAGAGGCCTTGTTTTCTCGCAGGGGATACACGGTTCAACACGTCGCGAGCGGCGCGGCGGCCCTGCAGGAGATGACAACCCTCCCCCCCTACGATCTGGTGCTGCTGGACGTAAAACTACCGGAGAAGGATGGTTTTGAGGTACTGCGCGAGGCGCGGCGGGGCGGGGTCGACTCACCGGTCATCATGCTCACGGTGAAGGATGAGCACAAGCATAAGCTCCGGGGCTTTGACCTTGGGGCCGACGACTACGTTACCAAGCCCTTCGACACGAAAGAGCTTGCCGCTCGGGTGGAGGCGGTGCTGTCCCGAAGCGAGTCGGCCCTCCCCGACACCGGCGACGTGTACTCGTTTGGAGACATCACCGTCCGCTTTCCCAGCGAACAGGCAACGAAGAGCGAGGCGGACCTCGAACTCACCGATTTGGAGTTCGACATCCTGGAGTACTTCATCAAGCACCGGGGGCGCACCGTAAGCCGCGAGCAGCTCCTCCGCGACGTGTGGGGCATCAGCGGCGATATTACCACCCGCACCATCGACCGCCACGTCGCCTCGCTGCGCAAGAAAATCGAGCCCGCCCCGGACGACCCGACCTACCTGAAGACCGTGTACGGCATCGGATACAAGTTTGTGGCGGAGGGCGCCACACCTTCAGCCTCTCCGGAGGACGGCTGATTTTCGCTCCTGCTTCCGGAGTCTCCGGTCGGCCGCTCCAGAAGAAGGACGGCTAGGGGGCCACGATGGCACCGCCCACGCTCCACTGCGGCCGCGTGACCGCATCGGACAGTGTGCCGGGCCTGGCCGTGAAGCCACCCTCAATCGTCATCGGCGGCTCCAGGGCCGTGACGGTGGGCTCCGGCGGACGCGGAAAATCGGTGCTGTCGCGCGGCGGGCCCCCGCGCAGCGAATCGCGGAACGCCTGCATGTCGGCGCGGGACACGCTCGCCTCCATGGCCGCGTCGAGCGAGAAGGTGCCCTCCACGACCTCGTCGGTGGCCGTCTCCACGGTGACTGTGCCTTCCTTCAGCGGATAGAAGTGCAGCGAGTCGGCGGTCTGCCGCCCGTAGCTGGCGGTAAAGAGCTCGTCCGGGAAGAACCCCGGCCCGCAGGGACTGTCGCAGCGCGCATCGAAACCCGCCTCGTAGGTGCCCGGCTCCAGGGGACCGTCCGCCAGCCGCAGGAACGACAGGTCGTGCGTCACCGAGTCCTCGTACGTTCCGGCGAGCTGGACGATGGTGGCGGTCTTGCCCAGCCGCGGGGTGGGCAGCACGAAGACACTCTGCTCCCCGAACGACAGGTTGTTGCCGAGCGTGGCTTTGCCCTCAACGGATGCGTTCACCGGGGCACCCGCTGTCAATTCAAAGCGCGGCTCGGGCGTCGACTCGGGACCGGTGCTGTCGCAGGCGGTGAGGAATAGGGCAAGTGCAAGGACACAGACACCAAGGGAGCGACGCATATCGATCACCGTTTACTGTTGCGGCGGAAGACACGAACGGGTATATAATATTCGTGTCCTCATTCTCTGACGGGATGATATAAGGCGTGGAAGCCGTTGGCATTGCGCGACCATGCGATGGGGTGGTTCTGGATCGGTTGCCCGTACGCAGACATTGAGGGGCACCCGTAACGACGCCTGGGCCAGCGCATATGGCCCGGATAAGAGGGTCCGTACAGCCATCGGACGACGCGAGCACAATCCGATCCATGTGAGTGCTACTAATCAATAGCATCTTATGTCGCCTGTCAAACGAGGGACACTCGCCGAACTCGACATCGAGAAGCTTGCGGACGACGGCACGGGGATCGGCCCTGTTGACGGCGTTCCCGTGCACGTAGAAGACGCCGTGCCGGGGGATCGGGTGAAGGCATACATCTACGATGCGTCCTCGGACCGGGCGGAGGCAAAGCTCGACACGCTCTTGGCGCCGAGCGACCTGCGCGTGGAGCCCCGATGCCGATACGCCGACGACTGCGGGGGGTGTACATGGCAGCACGTCGACTACGAGGCGCAGCTCGCCGCCAAGCGGCGGCACGTGGCGGAGGCCTTGGGGGAGCCCACCAGCATCGACGACGTCGAGGTGCGTCCCACCCTCCCCTCCCCAAAGCAGTTCTTCTACCGCAACAAGATGGACTTCGACTTCAGCACGGACCGCTGGCTGACGCGCGGCGAAATCGACACGGGTAAGGAATTCGACACGGACTTCGCTCTCGGCCTCCACGCCCCCGGCAACTTCTACAAGGTGCTCGACCTTCAAGAGTGCCACCTCCACTCCGAGCTCAGCGCGCGGCTCGTGAACCGCACCCGCGATTTCGTCAAGGAGAAGGGCTGGAGACCGTGGGACATCCGCAACCACGAAGGCTTTCTGCGCCACCTCGTCCTCCGCACTGGCGAGCAGACGGGCGACTGCATGGTGAACCTCGTCACCTGCGGCGCGCCCGAAGACCGGATCTCGGCGTTCGCGGACTTCTTGCGGGGCGAGTTTCCCGAGGTGACGACGTACGTCCACACCAACCACACCGGCAAGTCGCAGAACCCGGAGGGCGAGGAACAGGTGGTCTTCGGACCGGGCGTCATTTACGACGAGATCGGGGACTACCGCTTCGAGATCAGTCCGAGCTCTTTCTTCCAGACGAACACGCTCCAGGCCGAGCGGCTGTACGAAGTGGCGCGTGACTTTGCCGACCTTCACCCCACCGACCGCCTCTACGACCTGTACTGCGGCGCGGGGACGATTTCGCTCTTCATGAGCGCCCACGTCGACGAGGTGATCGGCGCCGAACTGGTGGAAGACGCTGTCGCCAACGCCCGCACGAACGTGGCGATGAACGGGGTGGACAACTGCACGTTCGTGAGCGGCGATCTCAAAGAGCTGTTCACCGACGACTTTGTCGACACGCACGGACAGCCCGACGTGCTGATCGTCGATCCGCCCCGGGCGGGCATGCACAAAGACGTGGTGGCACAGATCGCGGACTTCGCCCCCGAGCGGTTCGTCTACGTCAGCTGCAGCCCGCAGACCCAGGCGCGCGACCTGGAGCGGCTCCGCAACACGTATCGCATCGACGCGGTGCAGCCGGTGGACATGTTTCCGCACACGCCGCACGTCGAAAACGTGGTCCGGTTGACCGCGGAGGGCGGGTGTTGACGATTGCGACTTGATTTGGAATACAGACTCTGATTTCGAGGATTGAGGGTCGTGGGGGGTCCATCGATGACACGGGATTAAGCCCTGCCACGAATCCGTCTTACAGAATCCATCAGCGCGTTGGATCATTCGCCGGAGCATGGCGCCGATGTGCGCCCACGAATCATCGAGTTCAGCGTATTCGTCCTCGTTGAGGTATCCGCAGGAGCGGGCATGGTCGAGCCATGATTGGATTTCCATCGCTTCCCCGAGGGCCTGGTTCACCTTGTTGATAAAGGCCGCACGGTACTCGCGCCAGGAGGCTTCTGCCAGAAGAGCAGTTACTGCCCGGGAGGATCGCCGAATCTGATCCGTCGACGCGTACTTCCCCTCCTTGGAAAAGTGCTGCGACCGCTCAAAAATCGTGTGGACGTGCCGGTGCGTCATCCGGTAGACCTTGAGCTCTCGAAAGCCCTCGATCTTCGACATGGTAGAGGAGGCAGAACTCCAGGCAGAAGCCGCTCTTTGAAGACACGTCCCCCCGCTTTAGAACCTCAGGCCTCCCCCTCCCTCCCACGACGCTCTACTCTCGATCCTCGTTCTCTCGCCCTTCTCCTCTCTCCCTTCGCCAATCTCCCTTTCAACCAATCAGTCCTCACGTGAAAACAACAGCCTTCGTCACCGGCGGTACCGGCTTCGTCGGCAGCCATCTCGTCGAAGAACTCTTGCGGCGCAAGGTCGACGAGGTCCGCTGTCTCGTGCGCACCGACCCGAAGTGGCTTGCGGACCTGGACGTCACGACTGTCCCCGGCGACCTGGCGGACGTGGATGCTCTCTGGACAGCACTCGACGGGGTGGACGAGGTATACCACGTTGCGGGCCGCACCCAGGCCCCCACCGAGGACGCCTTCTACGAGGCGAACGTGCAGGGGACGCTCAACCTACTGGGCGCCGTGAAGCACGCCGCTCCTGATCTCGACCGCGTCCTTATCACCAGCAGCCTCGCAGCCGTGGGGCGCTGCGAGCAAGACATAGCGACGGAGGGCGTGCCCCTCCGTCCCGTAAGCCAGTACGGGCGCAGCAAGGCGCAAATGGAAGCGGCGATCAGCGAACCGCACCAGATGACCGAGCCCTACGCAGAGGCGCTCCCAATTACCGTGGTGCGCCCCCCGGCCGTGTACGGCCCCCGCGACCGTGACATCCTGGACTTTTTCCAGGCCGTACAGCGACACATCTGTCCCGTGGTGGGGGGCGGCTCCGCCCAGACGCTGAGCCTAATCCATGCCCGCGACCTGGCCGCCGGGATGGTCGATGCCGCCAGGACCCCCGGCGCGGCGGGCCAGACCTACAACCTGGGCAGCGAGCGGCCCTACACCTGGGCCGAGGTAAAACAGGCCGCGACCGATGCCCTCAATACGTGGGCTGTAACGATTCCCGTACCGGGGCCCCTGGTCGGCCTCGTCGGGGCTGCCTCAGAAGCCTGGGGACGCCTCACCGGCACGCATCCTCCCCTCAACCGCGACAAGGCCCGCGAAATCCGGTATGCCTGCACGGCGTGTTCGATCGAGAAGGCCCAGCGCGACTTTGGCTATGCCCCCTCCACCCCGCTCCACGAGGGTGTGGCCCAAACGATTCGGTGGTACCGGGCCGAAGGATGGCTGTAGCCTCCAATGTCATCGGCCCGCCCACCCGTAGTGCACGAATGGCGCCCAGAAGCGAGGATCCTGGTACCGATCGCCGTACTTCCCGGCGGCAAAGGCCCGCTTGGTCTTCGTCAGCGCCTCGGCCCAGGTCTGCTCTCGGTCCCAGGCGCGGCGGTAGACGGCCTGCATGAAGCGGTTTGTTGCCTCATCGTAGACTGCCCAGAGCGAGACCGCCGTGGCACTCGCCCCCGCCTCCAGAAACGACTGCGCGAGACTGAGCACCCCACTCCCCCGGTAGACACGCCCTAGCCCGCTGCGGCACGCCGAAAGAATCACGAAGTCGGCGTTGAGGTCGAGGGCTGGGATCTCTCGGGCATTAAGGTACCCGTCCACCTGTCCGGGGGCCGTAGAGTCCCCCGGCGGCTGGGGAGGGTGCGTGACATCCGAGAGCACGAGAGCAGAGAGCGACGGCCGGGTGGGCGAAGCGAGGCCATGCGTGGCAAAGTGGAGGACTCGGAAGTCGCGGAGACGTCCGCTGCGCGACCATCTCCGGAGCGTCCGCTCGCTGGCCCGATGGCCGGTGAGGGTCGTCGCCACGCCTGTCATCTGCCGCAGCCGAGACACCTCGCGGCGCGTGCCTGGCAGGGCCGCCCACTGGTCGGCCCGGTAGCCGAGCCGCCGGTAATCGCGCCGCACCGGAACGGCCTTCTGGTCGAGAGGGGCGTGAATGCGATCCGTTGAGCTCGGCGTCACGGCCCAACCGGAGTCGGCCGTGGTCGTGTCGGGCACCGGGAGGCGTCGTGTCTGGGAAAGGGGCGTTTCGCTTGACGAGGCGTAGGTTGCCCCTCCTACGGCGAGAAGGCCGGTGCGTTGTGGGGGTGTTCCGTGATTCCGCCGGGCCAGCGCGTACTGCGTGCGGAGCGACTGTGCGTAGCGCACCTGCGTGTTCGCGATGAGCGGCGTTCCTGCCCAGTCGGACAGGGTCGCGAACGGCAGATAGCCAAGCACCCCATCCGGCACGACGATCAGTTCGTCGACGTCCGAGAGTCCCTCCATGAGCGGTCCCAGGAGCAGGGCATGGAGGTACTGGCCAAGCCGGCGCCGGCGATCGGAGGAAAGCACCTGCTGGTTCGACGGGGCGGCAAGATCGTGACGGTACAGGTGCACCAGGTCGCCCAGCCGATTATCGCGCCCGTCCAGCCGGCTGGAAACGCCGGACTGCTGCGCCCGCTGCAGGCCCCCGCCCCGAATTTTGCCGAGCGCCGTGCTTCGCTCCAGGCGGAGGAGGGCCCTGTCAAAGGTATCGACGGCACGCTGAAGCAGGGACGGGCGTGCCTCGTGGGCGTATATGCTATCGGCCCGGACGACGAGTGCCACCGGGGGACGGTCCGTGCTCGCATTGGCGTACAGCACGGCTGCCTCGTCCGGCCCCAGCACCGTCTGCAGTGAATCGACGGACGGCGGGGACGCCCCCGAATCTGACCGTGTGCCCTCCCCCACCAGCCGCTCCGCCGGGAGCAGAGCTCGACTTCGCTCCAATACCCGGAGGGCCGAGCCGGGCCGTCCCCGCCGCACCCGTGTCGTGACGAGCGAGTGGAAGCGGCCGATCTCCTGCGACAAAAACCGCCGGCGATCAATGCCCGACGTAGACCGCAAAAGCGGAGTCGTAATGCGGACCGAGGCCCGAAGCAACGAGTCCGCAGCGGCCAGGCGATCCTCTTCCAAATGGATGTGACCGATGTTCGATAGATTCTGGGCAACCCGGCTCCGATGCCCAAACTCGCGGTTGATGGCGAGCGCCTTCTGGTAGCGCGAAAGGGCCTCGTCGTTTTGCCCCTGCGTCTCCAGGGCCGCCCCGATGTTGTTTAGAAGTCGGGCCACCTCACCCTGGCGATCGAGCTCCCGGTTGAGCGACAGGGCCCGACGATAGGACCGCAGGGCCTCGTCTTCCCGATTTCGGGCAATCTGTACTCGCCCGAGGTTGTTGAGGGCGTTTGCCTCTCCGTAGCGGTTTCCCAGGGCACGGCTGATGGCGAGCGCCCCGCGATGATTCTCCAGGGCCTGTGCGTATTGGCCCTGATTCCGATGGACGAAGCCCAAATTGTTTAGGTTCGTGGCAATTCCGATGGAGTCTCCCCGTGCACGGTGAATACGGAGGGACTCTCGGAGCACCGGGAGGGCCTGCCGGAGCTGCCCCCGCGTTGTATAAATCTCCCCGAGATTGTTCAGGACGACAGCGGTCCCGGCCCGGTCCTCCTGGGCCCGGTATTCCTCCAGGGCCGCACGGTAGCGTCGGAGGGCCTGCCCGTACCGTCCCTGACTCTTGTGGACCAGCCCGATATTGGTGAGGTTGTCGGCGGCCTCTGCCTGATCGCCCGCCTTGCGCGCAGCGGCAAGGGCTTCCTGAAAGGCCTGGAGCGCCTCGTCGTAGCGGCTACGGAGCCAGTGCATCACCCCAATGTCTCCGGTCACCGCGGCCGTCCGGCCCTGGGCCCCGACCTTTCGGTAACGATTCCGCGCCTCTCGGTAAGCCCGGAGGGCTGGGGCCACTTCTCGGCGGGTCCGCAACGAGTCGGCCCGCGCCGCCCAGGTGTCGGCGGCGTGGCGGACCTGCGACGAGTCGCTGCGCTCCTGGGCCTGTACAGTGCCCCCACAGAGCAGGAGCACCACCCCAGCCCCACAAACAAAGCACACCAGTACCCAACGACCCATCACAGACGAGAACCGGATTATCGAAACGGCAAAGTCCCCAGACGACGAGTCTTTCGCCCAAACTGCACTCTGGATGACGGCGAACGCAGAGGAACGGCCCGAACCGCCCCACCGCCTCCCTCCGCGCCCGGCAGGAACGTACGACATACCTCGGTGGGGAGGCCGGGACACAGTAAGGAGGCACCTACGCGTTTTGCATCCTACAGAGCAGCCGTCCCAATGTCCACTCGTCCCCTGAACCCTCGCCGTGAGCACCCCGTACACGGTAGTCGCTCCAGTAGCGTCGCCCTTCTTTCACGACCAATCCCCTTCGTCCCACCGTGAGCAGTCTCGGATTCAACACGGGCTACATCGAAGAGCTGTACAAGCAGTACCAGGAGGACCCCGACAGTGTCAGTGAGAGCTGGCGGGAGTTCTTTGCCGATTACGATCCGGATGCCTCCTTTGTCCCCGTCACGCAGGCCCCCAGTGAGACGCCCACCACCGGCGACGGCGAAGCGACCACCCCGCCCGAAGAGCCGACCGACCCCGCGCCTGAGGCCCGCGAGGCCCCGCCCGAACCGGCCCCCGACGACGGCCTGGTGGAACCCCTGCGCCCCGCCTCGGCCCCGGCGGTCGACGAGGATAAGGCCGAGGTGACGGCCATGACTGGTCCCTCGGCGAAGGTCGTGGAGAACATGGAGGATAGTCTCGGCATCCCGACGGCCACCTCCGCCCGCACGATTCCGGTGAAGCTGCTGGACGAGAATCGCAACCTCCTGAACGACTACCAGAAGCAGGTCGGCGGCGAGAAGGTGTCCTACACCCACATCATCGCCTACGCGATGGTGCAGGCGCTGCAGAAGTACCCCGACATGAACACCACCTTCCGACGCGACGAGGAGGGCACACCGGAGCACGTGAAGCCCGACCAGATCAACTTGGGCCTGGCCGTCGACGTGGAGCGGCGCGGCAAACGAACTCTGCTGGTACCCAACATTAAAGACGCGGGCAGCCTCAACTTTGCGGAGTTCCTCGGCACCTACAACAGCATCGTGGGCCGCGCCCTCGACGGTGACCTCGACCTGTCGGACTTCCAGGGCACGACGGCCACCCTCACCAACCCGGGCATGATTGGCACCTCGATGAGCGTGGCCCGCCTGATGCCGGGCCAGGGCGTGATCGTGGGCGCCGGGTCCATTGGCTACCCACCGGAGTACCGCGGCTACGATCCCTCGGTGGCCAGCAAGGCCGGCGTCTCCCCCGTCATGACGCTTACCTCCACCTACGACCATCGCGTCATCCAGGGCGCCACCAGCGGGGCGTTCCTCAACCACATCGAGGAACTCATGATGGGGGAGCACGACTTCTACCAAGACCTTTTCGCAGACCTGGGCGTGCCGCACCAGCCGTTCCGCATGGCGCGCGACTCCACCCCGCAGCTCGGCCAGCACGAGCCGCAGGATGAGCTCGACATGACGGAGAAGCAGGCGGCCGTGCTCCAGCTCATCCGGGCCTATCGGGTGCGGGGCCACCTGCAGGCCGACATCAACCCGCTGGGCTACGAGTGGGAGTACCACTCCGAGCTCGACCCCGCCACCTACGGCCTCACGGTGTGGGACCTCGACCGCGAATTCATCACCGGCGGCCTGGGCGGCGAGGAGAAACTACCCCTGCGCGAAATCCTGTCCATTCTACGGAAGGCCTATACCAACAAGATTGGGACGGCCTTCATGCACATCTCCGACCCCGAGGAGAAGCGGTGGGTCCAGAACCGGATTGAGCCGATGCGAGACGCGGAGCCCCCATCCCAGGAGGAGCGGCACCGCATCATGGAAACCCTCAACGCAGCGGAGGCCTTCGAGCGCTTTCTGCACACCAAGTACATCGGCCACAAGCGGTTTTCGCTGGAGGGGGCCGAGACCATGATCCCCATCATCGACACGCTCCTCTCCGACGCCGCCGACGACGAGGTGCAGGACGTGGTGATGGGCATGGCCCACCGCGGCCGCCTCAACGTGCTGGCCAACATCATCGGCAAGCCGTACGAGGAGATCTTCTCCAAATTCGAGGGCAACATCGACCCGAACACCACCCAAGGCTCGGGCGACGTGAAGTACCACCTGGGCGCCAAAGGCGACGTGACCTCCCCTAACGGCAACACGATCGGCGTTACGCTGGCCTCGAATCCGAGCCACCTGGAGGCGGTGAACCCGGTCGTCGAGGGCATGTCGCGCGCCAAGCAGAACCTCCTGCGCGACGCCCACCCCGAAGCCGACGAGGACGACTACCACGACGCGGTGATGCCACTCCTGGTCCACGGCGACGCGGCCTTTCCCGGACAGGGCGTGGTGGCCGAGACGCTCAACCTCAGCAAGCTGCGCGGCTACACCACTGGCGGCACCGTGCACCTGGTCATCAACAATCAGATCGGCTTCACCACGCCGCCGGGCGACGCCCGCAGCTCCACCTACGCCACCGACCTCGCACAGGCCATTGAGGCCCCCATCTTCCACGTCAACGGCGACGACCCTGAGGCGTGCGTCCGCATCGCGCGGTTGGCGTACGAGTACCGGCAGCGCTTCAACAAGGACGTGGTGATTGACATGCTGTGCTACCGCGTCCACGGCCACAACGAGGGCGACGAGCCGACTTTCACGCAGCCACTGCTCTACGAGAAGATCGAGCAGAAGCGCTCCCCGCGAAAGTTATACACCGAGATGCTGCTCCGCCGCGGCGACATTGAGCCGGACGAGGCCGAGCAGATGCTTGACGACTACCGGAGCCGCCTGCAGGAGGCCTTCGACCGCACGAAGGACCTGGAGGAGAAAGACGCGGAGGAGGCCCTGGAGAAACGGGTGCAACGCAAGGGCCCCACGCGGCTCCCCGAGGTTGACACCACCGCCGAGCGCGAGCACCTGGAACGGGTGGTGGAGGTGCTTACCAATTTCCCCGACGACTTCAACGTGCACCGCAAGCTGGAGCGGCTCTTCGGCAAGCGCGACGAGCTGTTCTACGAGCAAGAGCGCATCGACTGGGCCTTCGCGGAGGCGCTCGCGTTCGGGTCGCTGCTGCAGGAGGGCACGCGGGTGCGCCTCAGCGGACAGGACTCGCGCCGCGCCACCTTTAGCCAACGCCACGCCGTGCTCATCGACCAGGAAACCGGCGAGGAGTACACGCCGCTCAACAATCTTTCGGACAACCAGGCGCGCCTCCTCATCTACGACAGCCTGCTCTCGGAGTACGCGGTGGCCGGGTTCGAGTACGGCTACTCGGTGATGGATTCCGAGGCACTCGTCTGCTGGGAGGCCCAGTTCGGCGACTTCGCCAACGGCGCGCAGCTAGTGTGGGACCAGTTCGTAAGCGCCGCCGAGGAGAAATGGGGGCAGACCTCCAGCCTCGTGGCGCTCCTCCCCCACGCCTACGAGGGCCAAGGGCCGGAGCATTCCTCCGCCCGCCTCGAACGGTTCCTGCAACTCTGCGCCGAGCAAAACATGATCGTCGCCAACTACTCCACCCCGGCCAACTACTTCCACGCCCTGCGCCGGCAGGTGAAGCGCGACGTGAAGAAGCCCCACATCATCATGACGCCGAAGAGCCTGCTTCGGCATCCGAAGTGCGTGTCCTCCCCCGAGGAGCTCACGGACGGCGGCGTGCAGGCAGTCATCCCGGCCGAGACGAACCCGGCCGACACCACGCGCCACATTCTCTGCAGCGGCAAGGTCTACTACGACCTGCTCAAGGCCCTGGAGGAAGACGAGCGACGCGACGACATCGCGATCACGCGCCTCGAACAGTTCTATCCGTTTCCCAAGGAGGAGCTTCGGGAAGAGCTGGAGCGCTACGCCGAGGCCGACGAGACGGTGTGGGTCCAGGAAGAACCGCAGAACATGGGCGCCTGGTCGTTCGTGCGGCCTCGGCTCGACGACGTGCTCGAAGCCGTGCACGGCCCCTGCGAACAGCGCATTCAGTACGTGGGCCGGCCCGCCAGTGCCAGTCCAGCCACTGGTTCGGCCAAGGTGCACGACCGCGAGCAGGAGCAGCTCGTCGGCGAGGCAATCGACGTGTAAGCCGCTACCACTTCCCCCACGACAAAAAGCCCCGCCTTTCGAGGGCGGGGCTTTTTGGTTGCAAGGCCACACATAGAAACGGGACGGATCCGCAGAGGACCCGTCCCGGGCTGGGAAGCCGGACGCCATCGAAGCCTCCGGCCACAACGTGGAATGTGCTCTAGAGCCGCTTCCGGTTGTCCCCCCGCTTGCGCTCGCGGTGGCGACGACGGCGCGCCCGCTTCTCATCAAGGCGCTTCTCTTCCGAGGGCTTCATGTACGTCATGTTCTGCCGGTACTCCTGCAGTACACGACTGCGATTCACCTGACGCCGGAAGCGTTTGAGTGCACGATCAATGTCTTCGTTGTTTCGGACTTTGACACCAACAGCCAAGATAGATCCCTCCGTGAGGATGATTGATTTCGAGGTATGACGGATTAAAACAAGGTGATACCTGGAAACGCAAGGCCCAGAGGCATGTTTCTCCCGGCGTCGCATGCCCTGCTTCGTCTTTCCTCCCCGACTCCATGTCCCTGCCTTCCACACTGGTTCTGGCCACCGGCAACCCCGGCAAGGTCGACGAACTGCGGGCCCTACTGGCCGACCTTTCCATCATCCTCGTTCCGGCCGCGGACCTGGACAACCCGCCCGAGGTGGTGGAGGACGCGGAGACCCTGGCCGGCAACGCCCGCAAGAAAGCCCGCGCGTTCCACGACCACGCCGCCCGCGCCACCCTGGCCGACGATACCGGGCTGGAGGTGGCTGCGCTCGACGGCAGGCCGGGGGTCCACACCGCCCGCTTTGCCGGCCCCGACGCGACGCCCGACGCCAACAAACGGCGATTGCTCGACGAGCTGGAGGGGGTAGCGGACCGGCGCGCACGCTTCCGCACCGTGGTGGCGCTCGTCACTGCGGACGGCACCGCTCACACCTTCGAGGGCATCTGTCGCGGCACCATCACCACCGCCCCACGCGGCACCGGCGGCTTCGGCTACGATCCNCTCTTCCAGCCTGAGGGGCACGACCAGACGTTTGCCGAGATGCCGGCGGACGCCAAGAACGAAGTGAGCCACCGCCGCCGGGCGCTCGATGCCCTCCACGACTTTCTGGCCCGCGCCGCGTGATCACCGCCCTCAAACCAGGAGCGCCGCGAGGAGGGTATAGAGGAGAATGGCGCCCCCGCCGGCCACCGACGCGAGGGGCAGTTGTGTATTCACGTGGTCCATGAGGTCCGCCCCTGTGGCCAGCGAGGACAGCACAGTCGTGTCCGAGATGGGCGAGCACTGATCCCCGTACACCGCCCCCCCGATGACGGCCCCGAAGCACAGCGTGATAAAGAGCGGGTCCTGCGAGACGCTCCACGCCAGCGGCATGGCCACGGGAAACACCACCGCGTAGGTCCCCCACGAGGTGCCCGTGGAAAACGCGATGATGAGGCAGAGCACCACCAGCAGCCCCGGCAGGATTGTCGGCGAGAGGGACTCGCCCACCGTGGCCACCACGTACTCGGCCGTGCCCACGGCGTCGGCCACCTCTTTGAGCGACACGGCCAGCGCCAGGATAATGGCGCCGATGGTGACCCCTTTACAGCCGTCCACGAACCCGTCGATCACCTCCGAGAAGTCCATGCCCCGAAAGAGGGCAATCCCCATGCCCGCCAGGACGGCCAGCACGAAGGCCTCCGCAATCAGCAACGTCGGGTTCTCGGTGTTGCCCAAGTAGAAGTAGGTGTAGAGGTACGGCAGGATGGCCACGGCCAGGAGCGTGCCAATGGGCCCGATGAAGTCCACGAGACGAGGACGATAGTCCTCCGGAATGTCCATCTCCGTAAGCTCCCGCGAGGTAAGCGGGGTCGCGTCGTCGCGATCCAGCTTTCCGGTGGTGCGGGCCCGTTCGGCGGCGTCGCGCATCTTTTTGCTCGGCACGTAGGGCCACTTCTCCCACGCGAACAGAAGCGTGAGGGCCACCGCGAAGAGGGCGTAGAAGTTGGCCCAGATCGACGAGAAGAAGAACGCGATGCCGTCCTGTGAGGTCTCGAAGAGCGGAATGGTGCCTGCCACGAGCCCGCCCACGTAGATGGGCCACACGTTAAACGGGATGATCGTGGCGGCGGGCGACGCCGTGGAGTCGACGACGTAGGAGAGTTCCTCGTGCGACACGTCGTGCTGGTCGCCAATGGGGCGCGCGGTGGCCCCCGTGAGGACGGTGGAGATGGTGCCGCCCTGGTGAAAAATCAGCCCCATGATCCAAGCAAAGAACTTGGCCGTTCTGGGTCCGCGGACCATCTTCTCGCCCGCCCACTTTGCAAACCGGAGCGCCCCCCCGGTGCGCGTCCAGAGCCCAATAAGTCCCCCCAGCGCCCACAGGTACACCAGAAGGATGAGCGCAAAGTCCTCGGTCCCGATGGCGGGAAGCAGAAAGGCATCGATGATGTTGACTTCTCCCGCGATGAGCCCCCCGGCCGCGATGCCGATGAAGAGGGCACTCACGACCTCCTGCAGCCAGAAGGCCAGGACGATGGCGATAAGCGGCGGAAGCACCGACCAGAAGCCGTAGTGGCCTTCGGTCTTGGGAATATCGCCGGCAAAATAGACCGCCGCACCGAGCCCGCCCAGCACCAGCGCCGCCACGACCCAGCGCCGCCACCAAACCGACGATTTGTGCGCGTCGTCTGTGGGCTCAGGCGCAGTCGATCCACTGTCTTGCACGTCGGGCGTCGGGAGGTCGGGCTCGGGAGCATCGGGCATGGGCGACGGGTGGGTTAATCCGGGAGCAAATCCAGGCCCAAGTAAGCAACTGTGCACCAGGGACGCCAACTGACGCGCCCGCCCCCTCCGCCGCGGCCTGCTGACGGGACCAATCGTCCCCCCTCCTGTTTTTCCAACATCGCAGACGAGGCCTCGGAAACCACTCGGTGGCTTTCGCCCTCCATGAACGCCCCGCAGTTCGTTGTCGGCCTGATGGTCCTCGTCTGCATCGGCGGCCGAATCGGCAAAGACCGCCCCGATGCGGCCCCAAAATTCAGCGACTGACCCTGCCCCCTGGACAACCACCCGAGGTGCAGGCGACCCAGTATACGGACGAACGACCCGTTCGCATCGCGTTCCTGCGGGGCGTCAATAATCGCCTCACGTTCGCGTACTCGCTCCCTCACTTCAGGAGCACGACTCGGCCGGGGGGTCAGCGCCGTTGCCCTCGATGACCTTCCCCATGTCCCGCATCACCTCTTCCACGACCGACTTGGCTTTCGACTCGGCCCGCTCGACCGCCTCGACGGCCACCGTCGCGCCCTCATCGGGCCGTTGCTCCAGTACCACGAGGGCGGCGTGGCACGGCGCATCGTCCGCAACTCCCGCACCCCCCATCGGACTGACATTCACTACCCGCCAGCCGCGCTCCAGTTCGAGGTTGAGTTCTTTGAGCCCCTCGTGGCCGTCGGGGCCGGTGCGAACAATGAGTGCTTTCTGGGTCATGGGCTCGAAGGGGTCCTCTTGTGGAATGTGGACGCGGGATGAACGACGCAGGCCGGGAGTTGTTGGGACGGTTTATCTCGCCCCGTGTAGTGTGTAGCGTACGACGCCCCCTGGAATCCCCAATACGAAACCGCCCCCATGCAGATCGGCCTCATCTACGATACATTCGACGCCTACCCCTGGACCGAGGATGCGCCCCCAGACGCCGATGCGGAGTACGAGCCCGAGGAAACCGTCGAGGCCCTGGCGGCGGCCGTAGAGCGCCTGGGTCACACTCCGGTGCGCGTGGGCACGGCGTTCGACCTCCGCGAGCGGCTGGGCGCCGGGCTCGCCCTTGACGCCGCAATCAACATCGCCGAGGGGGCCCACAGTCGCAACCGCGAGGCCTACGCGCCCATCCTGCTGGAAATGGCGGGCATTCCCTATCTCGGCTCCGACGCTCTCACGCTCTCGGTCACACTGGACAAGGCGTGGACCAAGGACCTCGTCGCCGCGGCCGACGTCCCCACACCGCCCCATCGCGTCTACGGTGCCGTCGACGAAATCGACGCGGACGACCTCCCTGCCTTCCCCCTGTTCGCAAAGCCCCGCTACGAGGGCACCTCGAAGGGCATCACGCCGGAGAGCAAGGTCGACGACGTAGCGGCCCTTCGTCGCGAAGTGGAGCGGATCACGACGACCTACGGCCAGGACGCAGTGGCGGAAGAATTCGTGTCGGGCGGCGGAGAGTTTACCGTGGCCGTGGTGGGGCACGATCCGCCTGAGGCCTTGCCCGTCCTCCAGCGCGGCGTGGAGCCGACGACCGACATCGGTCTGCACGCCCTGGAGCACCGCGGCGCCCCCACGGCCGACGAAGACTGGGACTACGCGCTCCGCGGCACGCTCGCCCCGGCCCTCGAAGAGCGTCTCCAGACACTCACCCTGCGCCTTTTCCGGAAGCTCGACTGCCGCGACTTTGCCCGGGCTGACTTCCGGGTCGACGCCGACGGGCAGCCCTGGTTTTTGGAAATCAACCCGCTGCCGACGTTCAAGCCGGGCGATACGTTCGCCATCATCGCCGAGCTGATGGGACGCGACTACATCGACTATCTGGCCGAGGTGTTCGAGCGGGGACTGCACCGGCTGGAGGGGTCGTAAACCACTTAGGGACGAAGATTTTGCGCGATATCACCTCACGTCTCAACCGTTTTGTCCGACGTACACGACAACCCCGTGTACGAGACCCGAATCAAAGGCGTACGGGTCGAGAAACACGTCGATCGTGTCCTCCTCATCGAGGAAGACAAAGAGAATTCGCCCCGGAATCCGGGTTCCCCGTTGATGAACCGCTGCAGCATCCGACCGCTCAACTCAGCGGCGCTTATTCTGCGTCGAGTGGATAATGGTCCAATACCCCGTCGTCCCCCACGTGGAAGACCGAGCCGTTGGGCACGGGCTGCCAGTCCTCGTCGGTGATGCGCTCGGAGGCGAGCACTGTGGCCCGGTACCGATCGTCCTCGGGGGGATCGGTGTGGTCGTCGCCGCAGACCGGACACGTGTAGGCGGCGGTGCGGCGCAGGGCCCAGAGAGAACGGTTCAGGCGTGCCCCGCCAATCCAGGTGCCGTCGGTCCACAACACGTTGAGGGCAAGGGTACGGTGGAGGACCTCGTCGTCCACGGTGTCGAGGTCGTCAAACGGCACGTCGGACATCGAAGCGTGCACGTCGACCGGGACCTCGCGACACCAGGCCTGAAGCTGCGAGATGGCCCGGCGGGTCACCTCGTGCAGCGGGGCCTCGGGCGTCTCGGCACGGAGCTGCAGAAGCAGTGCGAAGATATGCTCACTGTCGGTAGTCCCCTGGATGGCCCGGCGCCGCTCGGCCGAGAGCCGGTCGAGGAGCCGGGGACGCACCTCATCGAACGCGGGCACGTGACCGTTGTGCATCAGAAATGCGTCCTCGCGACGGAAGGGGTGCGTGTTTTCGTGGACCGGGTCGCCAACGGTGGCGCGGCGGACGTGGGCCAGCAGGGTGTCCCCCTCCAGTCCAAGGGCGGCCTCACGGTACGTTTCGCTGCTCGACGCGGGCTCGACCTGGCGAAAACGACGGGCACGGGGCCCATGGAGACTCGCCATCCCCCATCCGTGTGGGTTCGACAAGCCGCGGGTATCGTGGCGACTCTGGTCGATGAGCGCGTTCTGAGCGTCGAGCAACTCGCACGCGGCGCGGGTGGGATGAGTGGCCTGGAGGGCGTAGAGGCGGCACATCCGTGCGTTTTGGGTTGAGCGTTGTGCGTTGAGTGCCGGGCGTTTCACATCGAGTGTTCGGGGGAGGAGTGCCGCCACCGCAACGTTCGGCTGGCGCGGTGCGTGTAAAGGAGGCACGCGAATCGACCCTACTCTTCCCCACGACCAATGGCACCGATGGAATCGCGTCCCGGTCCGAACCATCCCGAGTGGACCAACTGGCGCTGGCAGATGCAGAACCGCATCCACAGCGCCGAGGCCCTTCGCGACTGGATCGACCCGACCGACGACGAGCTCGCGGCCGTAGAGCGGACCGAGGGCGCGTTCCGGTGGAACATCACCCCCTACTATGCGAGCCTGATGGATCCGGAGGATCCCACCTGTCCGGTGCGGCGCCAAGCGGTACCCACGATGGACGAGTTTGGCCCCGACCTCGTAGACGAGATCGACCCCCTCGACGAAACGGGCCACGAGCCGGTGAAAAATCTAATCCACAACTACGAGGACCGGGTGGCCTTCTGCGTGACGGCCGAGTGCGCCATCTACTGTCGCTACTGCCTGCGAAAACGCATGGTGGGCGACGCCGAGTACTTCATGCGCACCGACGAGCACCAGGCCGCCATCGACTACATCGCCGCCCACGACGAGATCCGCGACGTTCTTCTCACTGGGGGTGACCCGCTCACGTTTAACGAGGCCAACCTGGAATGGCTGCTGAGTCGGCTGCGCGCCATCAACCACGTGGAGCTGATCCGCTTCGGCTCGCGGATGCCGGTGAAGCTGCCCTACCGAATTACCAAGGACCTGTGCGACCTGCTGGCGGAATACCATCCGCTCTGGGTCAACACACACTTCAACCACCCCAAGGAGTGTACCGACGCCGCGGCCGCGGCCATCGACCGCCTCAAGCAGGCCGGCGTGCCCGTGGGCAACCAGACGGTCCTCCTGCGGGGCATCAATGACGACCCTGCGACGATGAAGGCCCTGAACGAACGCCTGGTGCGGATGCGGGTACGGCCTTACTACCTCTACCAGGCCCAACTCATCGGCGGTACGGGGCACCTGCGTACGCCCATTGAGGTCGGCATGCACATCATGCGGCAGCTGCGCGGGCGCACCTCTGGGTTTGCCATTCCCACCTACGTGCTCGACACGCCCCACGGCAAGGTTCCGCTCAACCGCAGCTACGTGAAGGGCCGGGCGGGCGATTACGTGCTCATGGAAAGCTACGACGGCTCCCTCTGGGCCGAGCCGAACCCGATCCCTCCGGGCCTGGACCTCCCACTGCGCTTGCCGTCGGTGGAGCTGCCGGCGGACGTGGATACAATCCCCACCGACGGCCTGACGGCGGCCCCGTCCCCCACCGCGGCCCGGACCTAGCCCACACTCCGGCGCCCAGCACCGGGCCGGCCTCGCCCGCTCCATCCCTAAAATTCTGTTGACATTACCGCGGGATCGAGATACCTTCTAGCACCAATCTCATCTCTTTAGAGGCACTCTCTTTGTCCGACCACATGCTTCGCTCCTTGCTCGCCGTCCTGGCTGTTCTCGTCGCGGGCTTGGCATTCCTCTTTGGCCGCCCCTGGCTGTACATCGCCACGGGCGCAATCCTGGCCGGGGCGCTCGGCCTGCTGGGCTGGTGGCTCTGGACCACCTACCAGGCAGAAGCCCCCGAACGGCCACGTCCACAACCCGAATCGAGGGCCCAGACTCGTCCCTCGACGAACTGGGAATCGTCGACATTCAGCCGGAAGAGACAGACGACGGCACCGCGGAAACGACGGCGTCCGACGCAGCGACGTCCCCCTCGGACACAGCCCCCGACAACGCATCCGCCCCGTCTCCCTCCGGCCCGACGCCCGCCACCCAACCCCCGCCCGCGGCGCGCGACGACACGAACGGCCACCCGGCGGACACGACGCCAGAAACACCATCCGAGGCGGACGCCAACACGACGGTCTTCGGGCCCTTGTTGGAGGCGCTGCGGGCCGCCCTCGACGCCCAAACGGTGTGCCTGCTAGTGCAGGAGGACGTGGCCCTCACCTACCGCATCGAAGCCCTCGCCAGCACCCACGATGCGGTGCGACGAAGCGGCTCCTTCGACACCCAGGCCCCTTTGGTCACGGCCACTATGTCCCGCGAGTCGGTTGCCCTGCGCCGCCTCACCGAGGCCGAGATCGCCATCGAAGACCTGGGCTACTACGACGATGCCCCCGCCGTCGACCACCTGGCCGTGGCGCCCGTCGCCCAACCGGACGCCTCATCGACCACGTTCCTGCTGGCCGACGCGCCGGCGTCGTCGGACCTTGGCGCCTCCCGGGCGCGCTCGGTCCTGACGCACTTTGCCGACACCATCGCCTTTCTGCTCGACGCCGATCGGGTTCCTCCGCCCCCTGCGTCGGACGCCGAGGCCCCGGAGGACGACGCGGACGCGGAGGACTCGCCGGCCCTGACGAGCGACGTGGAGGACAACGGCGACGACGGGCCGCGCCCTCGCCGCGAACTCATCGCGGAGGAGATGGAGGCCGTGCAGGCCACCGACGACGACCTCGCCCTTGCCCTGGTGCACTTGAACCGAGCCGAGTCGATTGCCCGCCGGGGCCGCGAGGCCGTGGCCTCCGCCGAGCGGCTCTTCCACGCCCGCCTCGACCAAATGGCCCCCCGCCAGCGCATCGAACGCTTCGGCGAACTGACGTACGGCGTCTTCTTCCACGAGGGCACCGACGCCGTGGAGCCCTGGGTAGCGGACCTCGAGTCGGCCATGGCCGACGAACAGGGCGAACTCGAAGGCGGTGTGAGCGTGGGCGTGGCCGTCTGGGATGAGGAAACCCCGGAAGCCCTCCGCTCGGAGGCCACCAAGGCCCTCCGCGAAGCCTACGAAACCGGCACGTCCACAATCGTCACGTGACGGCGGCCGCGGCGTGCCCCGAACCCGCGGCGGGACGCGATCGTTTTACGACCAGAAGGTCATTCGTCACTGTCGCGCAACCGCTCGTCGTTGCCATGCCTTCTTCAAGCACTGCACCGCGCATCACACACGTATCGTGGGGCCGTCTGGAGGTCGAGAACGGCACGGCCCAGACCTTCAAGGACGCCAAACTCTACCCGGGCGGCGCGCGCACCTGGGACTGGAACGAGACCGGCACCTCGCACACCCCTGGCATCCAACCCGCCGACGTGGAGGAGCTTCTGGAGCACGGTGCCTCGGTCGTGGTCCTGTCCCGCGGCATGAATAAGCGCCTTCAGGTGAAGCCCGCGACACTCGACCGGCTCGACGAAGCGGGCGTGGAGGCCCACGTGCTGCCGACCAAGGAGGCCGTCGAGCGCTACAACGAGTTGCAGGCCGCCGGCGAACCGGTCGGCGGGCTCTTCCACTCCACCTGTTAGCCCCTCCGGGCGTCCCTCATGCCCCTGCCCAGGCCCAACTGGACGGATCCCCCTTGCCCTCGGGACGGCCACGCGCCACCGCTGGAAATCTGGCGCCTCCGACTGGCCCGCCTCGGCGACGATCCCGACGCGTCGCTGCACCCGTTTACGGTGCCCGCAGAACACCGGCGGGCGCGGCGCTACGAGCACGCCGCCGACCGCCACCGCCACCTCGCCGGGCGCGGGCTCGCCCGGCTCGCGCTCTCCCGCCGCTCCGACAGCGCGCCACGTGCGCTCTCCCTCGACGAAGGCCCCCACGGCAAGCCGCAGCTACGGGACGGTCCGCCCAACCGACCGCCCCTCCACTTCAACATCGCCCACACGGCCGACCTGGTGGTGGTGGCCGTGAGTCAGGCCCATCCCGTGGGCGTGGACGTGGAGCCTCAGCGCCGGGACGCCAACATCGAGGCCCTCGCCCAGCGCGTACTCACGGACGCCGAGCGGGCACGGTGGCGCGCCGCGCCCGCCGCGCAGCGTCGGGCACTGTTCCTCCACCTCTGGACCTGCAAGGAGGCCTTCCTAAAGGCCACAGGGCGCGGCCTCCGCCGCGCGCCCGATACCATCGAGTGCCGCATCAAAGACGGGACGGTAACGGAGCTCACCGACGCCGCGACGCACGCCCCGGCCCCGCCCGACGCCGCCGCGGGGGACTGGGCCGTACGTCCGTTCGCGGCCGGCCCCCAGATTGCCGGAGCAGTCGTCCGCCAGGAAGTCGTCCCGAATTCGGTGGGCTGGCACAACGGCAGCCCGCTCCTACACCGCCGCCCGAACGTGTAGCCGGTCCCGTGCATCGCCAGGACACCGAGGGGAGACCCACCGCCCCCCTCACTCTCAACAGACCTCGGGCAGTGCCGCGAAACACGCTACGCCAGTAGCCGCCGTGCCGCCTCCGCGACGCGATCGGCCGTAAAGCCGAACTTCTCCATGTTGACGGCTCCTGGCGCGGAGGCCCCGAAGCGGTCGATGCCGATCGCGGTGCCCTCCGTGCCGACGTAGCGCTCCCAGCCTTGTGAGACGCCGGCCTCCACCGAAACACGCGCCTCGACCGACGGCGGCAGCACTTTTCGCCGGTACGTCTCCGACTGGGCCTCGAACAGCTCCCACGAGGGCATCGACACGACTCGGGCCCCAATGCCCTCCTCCTCAAGCCCCTCGGCGGCCCGGAGGGCACACTGCACCTCGCTGCCGGTCCCGACCAAAATCACCTCCGGGCGCCCGGCCGCCTCCCGCAAGATGTACGCCCCACGGCGCAGGCCCTCGGCCGTCGTAAGCTGTGTCCGGTCAAAAACAGGAAGCGTCTGTCGCGTGAGTGCCATCGCCACCGGGCCGTCTGTGTGTTGGACCGCCACCGCCCACGCTTGGGCCGCCTCGTTGGCGTCGGCCGGGCGGAGCAGCGTGAGGTTCGGAATCGCCCGGAGCGCCATCAGGTGCTCGATGGGCTGGTGCGTAGGGCCGTCCTCCCCGAGCCCAATCGAGTCGTGGGTAAAGACGAAGACGACCGGCTGCTCCATCAGGGCACTCAGCCGGAGGGACGGCCGCAGGTAATCGCTGAAGATGAGGAAGGTGCCGGCGTAGGGCTGGAGCCCCCCGTGCAGGGCCATTCCGTTGGAGATCCCCGCCATCGCGTGCTCCCGCACCCCGAACCGGAAGTAGCGCCCCTCCGGCGCGTCCTTCTGGAAGTCGCCCCGCCCGTCGACGTCCGTCTTGTTCGAGCCAGTCAGGTCCGCCGAGCCGCCGATCAGGTAGCCCACCGCCGGCGCCAGGTCGTTAAGCGTGATTCCGCTGGCCTTCCGGGTGGCCAGCTCCTCCCCCGTCTCCGCGGTCGGGGAGAACGCCGGCAGCGCCCCCTCCCAGCCCTCCGGGGGCTCGCGCCGTAGCCAGCGCTTCAGCCGATCGGCCTGCGCAGGATGGGCCTCCTCGTACGCCTCGAACATCTCGTCCCACGCGCTCTGCCACTGGCGTCCCTGCTCGACAGCGTCCCGCATGTGGTCGTACACCGCGTCCGGAACGTAGAACGTCTCGTCCGTGGGCCAGCCGAGGTTCTCCTTTGCCCCCCGAAGCTCCTCCTCGCCCAGCGGCGCCCCGTGGGCCGCGGCCGTGTCCTGCTTGGTCGGGCTCCCGTACCCGATGTGCGACTGTACCCGGATCAGCGACGGCTTGTCGACCGTCGCCTTCGCCTCCTCGATGGCGGCATCCACCGCCGCCAGGTCGTTGGCGTCCTCCACCGCGGCGACGTGCCAGCCCTGCGCCTCGAACCGGGCGGCCACGTCTTCGGTGAAGGCCAGGTCCGTCGACCCGTCGATCGTAATTTCGTTGTCGTCAAAAAAGTAAATCAGCTTGCCCAGCCCGAGGTGACCGGCCAGCGAGGCCGCCTCCTGGGAGATGCCCTCCATCACGTCCCCATCGGAGCAGATGGCGTAGGTATGATGGTCAAAAATCGGGAAGCCCTCCTCGTTAAACTCGTCGGCCAGGACCCGCTCGGCAACCGCCATGCCCACCCCGTTGGCAAAGCCCTGCCCGAGCGGGCCGGTCGTCGTCTCCACCCCCGCCGTGAGGTGCGCTTCCGGGTGGCCCGGCGTCTTGCTCCCCCACTGCCGGAAGTCCTTCAGTTCCTGCATCGACAGGTCGTACCCGGTCAGGTGCAGAAGGCTGTAGAGCAGCATTGAGGCGTGGCCCGCCGACAGGACAAACCGGTCCCGGCCCGGCCAGCCCGGATCCTCCGGGCTGTGGCGCAGGTGGCGGGTCCACAGCGTGTACGCGACCGGTGCCAGCGCCATCGGCGTGCCCGGGTGGCCGCTCTGGGCCCGCTCCACCGCGTCGGCCGACAAAAACCGAATCGTGTTGATGGCCTGGGTCTCGAGGTCAACCGTGTCAAGAAGGTCCTGAGCCATAGAAGGGAGGAGGTCGATCTAGGGGGAGTGTCAGTGGGGTTCGCGTCAGCGACGAAACGGCGCGCCCGCCTCCTGCGGGGCAAGGGCCGGGGGCCGCAGACAACGTACATGTAGACGACGGCAATGTCGACCCGTCTCTATGCGTCCTTGAACAATCGTGCCGGGGATCCGCGAGGCCGTTTTTCGTCCTGCCAGTGCACTGCGTTCGCCCCCGAATACGCCTGTGGGATCCGCCGGGAAACGTCCCTGCACCGCCGCCCTCTCTGGTACGCACGGCCCGGAAAGCGTTTCAGTGGACGCCGATCCCTGCGCGGGTGCCCCAGCGGTGCCGCCCACGATCAGCCCGACGCCTTCGCGGAGGTGGAAGTCGACGACGGGCTCCCCTTCCCATTGACGGGCGGCTTCCCTACGAGCCCCCAAACCGAATCCGGAGGCCGATCCCCAGCAGCTGATTCACCATGTCGAAGGACGCCCCCGCCCCGCCGGTGTCCACGGCCGACCCGTCGACCCCGTCGTCCGGGAACGTGGCCCCGAACCGCGACTCGACGTAGAACGAGAGGGCGCTGCCGAGCGGCACGTCGACCCCGGCGCCCAGAACGGGCCCGACACCAGTGCTGGCGGTGCCTCGTCCCCCCACGGTCACGTTGACGCCCCCATCGAGATACACCACCACGGACTCCCCGATCGTTCCGAACGCGTAGCGGGCCAGGAGCTGCGGCGTGTACCGCCACGAGTCGGAGATGTCGTTGGTGCCCGTGTTGTACCCGATCACGGGATAATTGCCCACCTGAATTCCGAGCACGAGCCCCCACCGCGGCGCAAACTGGTACCCCAGCTCTCCGTGCAACACGAAGGGAAAGCCCGATCCCCGACTAAATTCCTGAAAGTCGAACGGATGACTCGCGGTCTGCGACGGCATGTCGCCGGTATAGTCCGAAAAGCCAATGCCGAAGGGCTTGACGAAGAAGCGGGCGGTGGGGGACTCAGGCTCCGGCGAACGGACGGCGGTTGTCGTCGTGTCCTCTTCGGGCTCGGGCTCCGCAGTCGTGTCGGCGTCCGGCGCCGCCGCCGTCTCCGGCCGGACGTCCTCCCGCACCATGGACACAAACAGGTCGTAGGACGGCGGGTCGTTCACGGGATCGGCCGTGTACTCGGGATCGATCTCAAGAATTTTGGTCACCGCCGATCGGGCCTGTACGAGGGCCCCCTGGCGCAGGGACGCGAGCGTGATGAGCCGGTACGCCCGAATGGCCGTCTCCTCCCCCACCTCGGCCTGGTCGGTGCACTGTGAAGCGAGCGAGACGGCCTCTCTATACTCGCGGTTGCGGTAGGCCTGCTCCGCCGTGTCGAGCGTGTCGGCACACGGGGCGTCCGTGGTCTGCTGCGCGCGCGCCTCCACCGCCCCACCCATCACCACCCCTGCGCTGGATGCAAGCGTTAACAACAGACCAATCTGGACAATGCGGCCCGGAACCAGGGACCGCCGTGCAGGAAGCAGGGCAACGAGGGGCATTCGAACGGGGCGTCTAGGAAGAAGGGGCGTCGCAGAGGATCGGGGGCGTTCGTCGATCAGCGCCGGGCGTCCGGGCCGGGACGCACACTGCGGCCCCATCCGTCCCGATCACTCCGTCCAGCGGCGGCCCGGAGAGGTGGTGCGAGGGCCGACATCTTTCGCACACTCGGATGTCACAGGTAAAAATGGTAACCCATAGGCCGGTTTGATTCAACCTACTTCCACCTTTCAATGAGACTGCCCACAGCGTCCCATCTATGGACCGCCTATTCGTAATTGTTCATAAGCATCTACAATCATCGTCGCAACTCGATCGGCAGTAAAGCGGGCTCTCACAAGTTGCCTTCCTTTTTTACCCATCTCTTGCCGAAGGGATGGACTGCGAAGCAGGGTGCAAATGCGTTCCGCAAGAGCTTCTGCATCTTGCGGGGGGACGAGAAATCCATTCTCTCCATCCTCCACAATCTCTCGGCATCCCGGTACGTCGGTTGTGACAATTGGACGTCCGGTCGACGCGGCTTCAATCAAGACCTTTGGCACCCCTTCACGGTAGTACGATGGCAAACACACGACATGGGCCTGTTGCAGAGTAGGGG
>JGI1684J13235_1000001_pt1 | contig 244198 bp, 191 predicted proteins | sample PonA232FremontCA_2_FD_13235 | JGI IMG/M metagenome (IMG submission 13235) | reverse complement strand
GGGGGGGGGGGGGGGTCAATAACAGAACCCTCGCGGTCTCCTCAGGGCGTGTCGGCCCGAGCGTCCCGCAGAGAAGACTGTTACGGGGGCCGCCGTTCATTTGCAAAACGGCAGTCCGCCTCTTTTCTTAAACCAATCTCGCCCGGCGAATGGCCTCCAGGGCTGATCGTCAGGCACTGCAATGGGGCGGAAAACCGGTGGGGGCAGGAGCCGCGTTTGGGCCGTGGGCGAGGCGGCCAACAATGCCCGCGCCGCAGTCTAGACCGCTTTTGGTGACGATGTATCGGGTGTATGTACCTCAGTAAACTCGAACTGCAGGGCTTTAAGAGCTTTGCGGATGAGACCACGCTCACATTCGACCCGGGCGTGACCACCATTGTGGGACCCAACGGATGTGGCAAGTCGAACATCGTGGACGCCATCCGTTGGGTTATCGGCGAGCAGCGGCCCACCGTGCTCCGCTCGGAAAAGATGGAGAATCTTATCTTTAACGGCACGGCCGATCGGCGGCCATTGGGCATGGCCGAGGTGGAGCTCACCATCGAGAACACCGACGGCGTGTTGCCGACCGAGTACACCGAGGTCACTATTGGGCGGCGCCTGTTCCGCGACGGCACCTCGGAGTACCTGATGAACGGGACCACGTGCCGCCTCAAGGACATCACCGACCTGTTTATGGACACCGGCATGGCGGCCGATGCCTATTCGGTGATCGAACTGAAAATGGTCGACGAATTGGTGTCAGGCTCCACCGAGGACCGCCGCCGCATGTTTGAGGAGGCGGCGGGCATAACGCGGTACAAAATGCGCCGCCGTCAGGCCCTCCGCAAGCTCGATAGCACGCAGTCGGATTTGGAACGGATTCGCGACCTGACCGACGAGGTGAGTACGCAGGTCGAGCGTTTGGAGCGACAGGCCGAGAAAGCGCAGCGATACCGCGAGGCGGAAGACAAGCTGCGTCGTCTCGAGCTCCTTCTCGCGCAGGTCGAGTACAATCGGCTCGTGGAGCGGCAGGCAGAACTGGAGGCGACGGAAGAGAAACATGAAGCGCAGGCCGCGTCCCTGGCGACCGACGAGCAATCGATGGAGCGCCGGCTCGGGGCGTTGCGTGAGTCGTTTGAGGAGCAAGAGGCCACCGTGCAGCAGCGTCGAGAGGCGCTGCAAGAGCACCGGGCCCGGGTGCGGGAACTGGAGGCGGAGCAGCGGCTGCAGCGCGAACGCCTGACGCGGGCCCGCGAGGACCGTGACGACGCGAAGCAGGCCCAACAGGAGGCTCGCGAGCGTCGCGATGCCCTGACCGACGAGGTAGAGCGCCTGGAGAGTGCACTGGAGCAGGCGTGCCCCGCCCTCGAGGACGCCGAGGCGGCGCTGGAAAACGCCCGCGACGAGCGGGACACGGCGAAGGCCGCCGCGGATGAGCTTCGCGAAGAGGTGCAACAGCTCCGGCAGGAGGCCGAGGCCGCCGAGGACGAGCACGCAGAGCAGGTCCGCCGGCTTGACCGTCGCACCAACCGCCAGGAGTTGCTGGAAGAGGAGCAGGCCCGGGCGCAACAGCAGCTTGACGACCTCGCGGACAAGGCCCAGCGGCTCGACGACCGCATTGAGGAGGCCGAGGCCGACCGCGAGGCGGCCCAGCAGGCCCTGTCGGAGGCCCGAACGGCCCTCGACGAGGCCGAGGCCACGCGCGATAACCACGAGCAGGCCCTGGAGGCCGCGCAAGACGAGCTCCGTGACTTGGAGCGTCGCCGCGATGCCGCCGCCGCAGAGGTGGAGCTCCTGGAGGGCCTCGTGGCGAGCTACGACGAGTTTTCGGACGCCGTGCAGTTTTTGGCGACGGACGGTCCCTTCGAGGACCTCCGTACGGTGGCCGACGTGCTAGGGTGTGACGACGATGTGCGCGTGGCGCTCGACGCAGCCCTGGGCGCCCTTGCGTCCTGTGTGGTGGTGCCCACCGCCGACGCCGCGCAAGCCGCTATCGCCCGGCTCCGCGAGTCCGAGAAAGGCCAAACATCGTTTCTGGTGCTCGAGCGCCTTCCCGACACAATTCCGACGGCCCCGACGCCCGACGGCGCGACGGCCCTCCGCGACGCCGTCCGCACGGCGGGCCCCGACTACGATCCGCTGGCCGACGTACTTCTCCGTGACTGCTACCTCGTCGACACCCTCGATGAGGCCCAGGAGGCGGTGGACCACACCGACGAGTCGGTGCGCGTATTTGCCCGAACAGGCGAATGGATCGATGGCCGGGGCGTGCTGCGTGGTGGGAGCGTGCAGAGTGACGTATCCCCCGCCGCGAGTCGACTGGGACGCCGCGAGCAGTTGGAGCGAGCCCGCGAACAGCGGGCCACACTGCAGGAGGCCTGCAACGATCAGGGAGAGACCGTGGCGGCGAAGCGGGCGGCACTCGAGGACGTCGACCTGGCCGTCTACGAGTCAGCGGTGGAAGAGGCGCACGCGACCCTCGCCGACGCTGAGCAGCGGCTGGAGCGACTCCGCTACGAACGCGAGTCGCTCGATGAGCGACGCACGGAACTCCAGGAGCGCCTGGACGGGATCGAGAACGAACTCGCTGACCATGCAACCCGCGTCGACACGCTCCGCGAGGAAGCACAGGCGGCCGAAGAGCGGATGAAAGTGCTCCGTCAAGACCGGGCCGAGGCTGAAGAGGCCCTCGCGGCGGCCGAAGAGCGCGAACGGGAGGCCGTCGATGCCTTTAGCGACGCACAGGTCGCGGCCGTCGAGGCCCGCAATCGGGTCGACAACCTGGAGCAGGACCTGGAGCGGGCGCGCGAGCAGATTGACGAGATCGACCGCCGGACCGGCGAGCGCAACGCAAAGATCGACCGGCTCGACGCGGATATAGAAGAGGCCCTCGATACGCAGACCGAACTTGACGAACAGATCGAGGCGCTCCGTGAGGAGCGGGAGACGCGTGACCAGTCCCTTGAGGAAGCGGAATCGGTTCTGCAGGACACCAAGGCCGAAATCGAGGAGGTAGAGGATCACCTTCGGTCCCTCCGGCAGGCGCGGGAGGAGGCCCTAGAGAAGAAAAACCAGACTTCTGTTTCGCTCGCGGAGGTAGAGACCCGCACGCAGGACCTTCTCGACAGCATGGCGGCCGACTTCGAGCGCGACCTGGCGGACGACCCGGTGTCGATCCCCGACGATTTCAATGAGTCCGATGCTCAGTCTGAAGTGAAAAGCCTGCGCGGCACCATCAACGCCCTCGGGGATGTGAATCCGCTGGCCCTGGAAGAGTACGAGGAAGAGAAGGAGCGCCTTGACTTCCTGCAGGAGCAGAAAGACGACTTGGAAGCGGCGGAAGATACCCTGCTCGACACGATTCACGAGCTCAATACGAAGGCCTCCGAGCGGTTCATGGAAACCTTTGAAGAAATCAAGGGCAGTTTCGGTGACATCTTTACTGAGCTCTTTGGGGAAGGGGCCTCCGCAGAGCTCCAGCTGGAGGATCCCGACGACCCTATCGACTCGGCCATCGAAATTGTGGCTAAGCCGCGCGGAAAGCGGCCGGTTACGCTCGACCAGTTGTCCAGCGGCGAGAAGGCCCTGACGGCCACGGCACTTCTTTTTGCCATCTACCTCGTGAAGCCCAGTCCCTTCTGCGTGCTCGACGAGGTGGACGCTCCCCTTGACGACGCGAATGTGGAGCGCTTTATGAACCTCGTCCGCCGCTTCGAAGATGATACGCAGTTCGTGCTCGTGACCCACAATCAGCGCACGATGGATCTCTCGGATCGCATGTACGGGGTGACCATGGAAGAGCAGGGGGTCTCGACGCTGGTAGGCGTTGAGTTTGACGAAGCCGCGGAGCTGACGGGATAAGATTGCAGGGCCGGACCCCGGCGCCAGTAACGACGGTCGCGAGACCTAACCAATCAGCCATTCGTTTCCATGGAGGAGGGCCTGCGCGATACCTTGCTGTCGTTGGGGAATACTGTGGGTGGCGCCCTGCTCATGTTGGTTGGGGCGGCCGTGCTCGGGGGGCTCCTCTACGCGGCGGTCCTCTGGGGATTGCGCCGCGTCACTTGGGGCACCCGTTGGGTCTTGCCCGTTCGTGGAGCCTTGCTGCGATGGATCCGTGCCCCGCTTCGCCTCCTCGTGCCCGTGTTGTGCGTCTACGCGGCACTCCCGGTCGTTCAAGGGGTCCTCGGCCCGCTCCGCTCGTTTGTTGCGGGCGGGCTCCACGTTGCGTTCGTGGTAGGCGTCACCTGGGGACTCCTCGCGCTCCTTCGCGCCGGGGAGGAAGCCATCGGCGACTACTATACCACCGATACGCCGGACAACCTGAAGGCGCGCAAGGTGGTGACACAGGTACGCATTCTGCGGCGCATCGTGGCCACCGTCGTGGTCGTCCTGGCGGTTGGGGTGCTGCTCATGCAGTACGAGCCCTTTCGCGAGCTAGGCACCGGCATCCTGGCCTCTGCCGGCATTGTCGGCATCGTCGTGGGAATCGCCGCCCAGCGCACCCTTGGCAACGTCGTGGCGGGCATCCAGATTGCACTCACCCAGCCCATTCGGGTCGATGACGTGGTGATTGTGGAAGGGGAGTTTGGGTGGGTCGAAGAAATCACACTCACCTACGTGGTGGTACGCGTGTGGGACCGACGCCGCATCGTGCTGCCCATCACGCACTTCGTGGAGCAGCCGTTTCAGAATTGGACGCGGACCTCGGCGGATCTCATTGGGACAGTTTTCCTCTACCTCGACTACACGGTGCCGGTGGACGAGCTGCGGGCAGAGCTCCGGCGCATGGTGGAGGCCTCCGAACACTGGGATGGTGACGTGGTGGGGCTGCAGATGACTGATGCCTCAGAACGGACCATTACCCTCCGCGCCATTGCGAGCGCTAAGGATGCTCCCACCCTTTGGAACCTGCGCTGTGAGATTCGGGAGGGCCTCGTGGCGTATATCCGCGAACACTACCCCGAGGCCCTTCCGGCCGTGCGGACCCGGGTGGAGGCGCCGGGGGACGGGGAGTCGTCCGCTTTTACCACAGCTAGTGAGTGAGCGAAGGGAGGCGCCTCCAACTTACCCCTTGATCACGCCCAACGGACGGAGTTGGGCCACCTTCTGCGAGAGCTCCGCCCCCTCGACGGCCTCTACCACGTCCGCCACGTCCTTGTAGGCCTCCGAGATCTCCTCAGTGACCGTACGCCGACTCTCACCACGAACGATAATTCCTTCGTTGGCTAGTTCGGCGGTCACGTTGCGGTTGCCGGCAGTCTTACGGGCCTGTCGGCGACTCATCTTGCGCCCCGCCCCGTGACAGGTGCTCCCGAACGTCTCGCTCATCGCCGTGTCCGTGCCTACGAGGACGTAGCTGTAGCGGCCCATGTCGCCGGGAATGAGCACCGGCTGGCCCACCTTTTGGTAGCGGTCCGGCACGAGCGGATGGCCGGCCGGCAGCGCCCGGGTGGCGCCTTTCCGGTGCACACACACCTCTTGCTCACGCCCGTCTATGCGGTGCGTCTCGAACTTGGCAATGTTGTGCGCTACCTCGTAGACCGTGTGGAGGCCGTGCTCGCGAGGGGTGAGGTCGAGGGCCTCCTCGAACGCGAGGCGCGTATTTTGGGCCATCACCTGTCGGTTGGCGAAGGCGTAGTTGATGGCGCAACGCATTCCGCGGATGTATTTTTGGCCCTCCGGCGAGTCGATGGGCGTGCAGGCAAGCTGGCGGTCGGGAAGCTCAATGTTGTACTTGTTCATCGCCTTATCCATGTCCGATAGCGCGTCGTCGCACACCTGGTACCCAAAGCCGCGGGAGCCGGAGTGGATGATGGCCGTGACGTGGCCCTCGTGGAGGCCCATGGCGGCCGCCGCCGTTTCATCGTAGATCTCCGCCACGTAGCCAACCTCTAAGAAGTGGTTGCCGGAGCCGAGCGTGCCAATCTGGTCGAGCCCGCGCTCCTTGGCTCGGGACGACACGGCATCTGGATCCGCGCCGTTCACCTGTCCGCCCTCTTCCACCACGTCGAGGTCGGCGTCCGACCCGTAGCCCTCGTCCACGGCCCACGCGGCGCCCTTCTTCAGCACGCGCGGCAGCGTAGCGTGGTCGACGCGCAGGGCGCCGGACGAGCCCACACCCGTGGGAACGCGGCGGAAGAGGGCGTCGACGAGGCGCTCCGTATCGCGGCGGTCGAGGTCGTCTTTTGTCAGTTTTGACGACATCAGCCGCACGCCGCAGTTGATATCGTAGCCCACTCCTCCAGGCGAGATGACTCCGGCGTCGGGGTCGAACGCAGCGACGCCACCGATGGGAAAGCCGTATCCCCAATGGATGTCGGGCATGGCCAGCGAGGCCTTGAGGATGCCGGGCATGTGGGCCACGTTGGCCGCCTGCTGTGGGGCATCGTCCGAGAGGATGTCGTCTAGCATTGCCTCGGTGGCGTACAGGCGGGCCGGGACGCGCATACCGCCCGTTTTGGCGATTTGCCAGCGGTAGTCGTCGAGTTTTTCGAGGTCGTAGTCAGGCATGACGGAGAAGGGGGGACGGGTGAGAGGGGCAATCAGGAAACTAAAACGGCCCGCTCCGGACGGAGGTTGCGGTGTGGATGCGTGAATCGGGACGCGTGAATCGTGATGTGAGAATTGGGCGTTTACGGGTCTCAGTTTTCAATCCTTCCCTCACGAATCACGCCTCACGGATGGCTGTCACATATCAAAAATGACCTGTACGCCCCATCCATCGTCCGTCTCCTGGATGTCCAGGCCGTGGAAAGTAATGGCCTTGATCTCGGTGTAGACCGTGTGCCGGGCCGGGTCGATGGCTTCGCCGTGAACGGTGGCCGTAAGGGTGAAGCTATCGTCGGCCTCGTTGATGGACCTGACGTCGAATGCCCGGTACAACACGTCATCAACCGTGTGCCGGTAGTTAAGCTCTGAGAGCCACCGTACCATGAGGGCCACCCGGTCGCGTCCGTCGACCCTAATCGTCGTGGTGTCGGTGGTCTGGACGGTCTCTAGGTCGGTGAGCACCCGAAACATGGCCAGGGCCGCCCGCTCGAAAAGTTGGGGGAGGGTGGCGGCCGTCACTTGGAGGCCAATGTCACCAGTGTGGTCGATCTCACGAAGCCAGTCGGGTGGGGCGCTGGGCATTGGGGGCAAGCGGAAATGGAGGTACAGTGGTAGGGAGTGTGTACGCGAACACCGGATACACTGTCTGGATGAGGATCTGGAGACTACAAAGTGTCGGAGGGGGCTAGAGGCTCAGCGTTCCATCGCCGTGGGATGCCCGGCATAAGCGCCGCTATGAGGCGTCTCGTAGACGGGAACGGCGTTGAGGGCGTTCAGAAGCTCACCACTCGGACCGTGAGAGAATGAAAAGAAGCCCCATAGGTCGCCGGCCCGCGTCGGCGGGCGAGTAGCCGTCGTGGACGGAGGCGCGGCTGGGCCGAAGTCCAATGCGGACGGGGGAGGGAATAGAGGCGTCACCGCGTCGTGGTGGATGGACACATGGCACCCTGTTGTTCGGCGTGCGCAGGACGACATTTCCACGGCGGGTTCACCTGTCGCGGAGCCCGATTCTCGAAGGCGTGGGACACGGGAGCTTTCATTACCTAAAATAGCCGTTGGGTGCACCGTCCTCAACCGTCAGAGGAGCACTGTTGGCCAGAAACATGGAAAACCTCCGGATCCCGAAGGCCTCTCGCGAACAGGCTTCGTCCCCCATTGAAGGGCCACTGTGTTACGACGGAGGATAGGCCTCACCCTCCGCAAACACCACCCCGGTAAGGTCGAAGCGAGCCCCACCGGCTGCACTCTCCGTAATGTGGATGTCCCAGCCGTGTGCGTCGGCAATCTCACGCGCGATGTTGAGCCCGAAGCCAGTGCCCGAGTCCCGCGTCGAGTATCCAGTCTCGAACACTGCGTCGCGCTCCTCCTCCGGGATGCCGGGCCCGTCATCGGCGACGTAGAAGCCGTCTGCGCGGTCCCCAATCACAATCGTAACCGATTTGCCCCCATGCTCCACCGCGTTGCGGACGAGGTTTTCGATGAGCTGGTGTAGGCGAGAACGGTCGGACAGGATCGTGTGCTCGGTCCGTCGAATCAGGGTGGCTGCTTGGGTATCGACAGTCTGCCAGGCGTCTGCGGCGACGGCCGCCACGGAGACAGGCTCGGGATCGGTCACGGCGGTGCCCCCGTGGGCCAGTGCAAGGAGGTCGTCGATGAGGGTGGCCATGCGCTGCAGCGCCCGTTCGGCCCGCTCCAGATGATCGCCCGTTCCGTTTTCGCGGGCCAGCATGACGTTGCCGGATGCCACGTTCAGAGGGTTGCGAAGATCGTGGGATACCACCGAGGTGAACGCTTCCAGGCGCTCGTTCTGGTTCTTGAGTTGCTCCTGCTGTCGATGTTGGGTCGTCACGTCGTTGACGACAATGAGGCGTCCCGGCTCTCCCCCGCGGGAAAGCGTGAGCGGGCTCACGCGGATCTCGTAGTACCGAGTCGCGGACGGAGAGCGATCAGGGGGACTGGTTCCGACGGAAAGGATACTACGCTCGCCGTCGGCCTCCTGCACGTGTTCGTAGAATGCGTCGTTCGGCACGATCTTCTGCACAGGAACGCCAATGACATCCGACGGGGCGTCCAGCATGTTGCGGCCCGCTGCATTCACGTCCACCACTCGCCCGCGGGAATCCACGACGCACACCCCGGCCGCAATGCTGTCGAATACCGTCCGGAGGGCCACAGGCCCAAGATCGGCGAGCTGGTAGCGCGATAGGGCCGTCCAAAGCGCACCCGTTGTGACCGCCAGTGCGACAGGCGTCAGGTCGAGGGTCATGACCTGGAGCACGTGTGGAATATTGGCGGCCCAGGGGGCGGCCACGCCCGTCAAAATAGCGACGGTCTGGTCCCGGTACAGGTCCGGGGCCGTGAGGGCATACCGGAGGAAGAGGAAGGAGCCGGCCAGGAGCAGGGCGTACGTAAAGAGGACAAACCCCCAGAAGCCGATGGCAGGGGTTGTGGCAATATCCGCCGGCCCGACCGCTGTATACTCCACGCCGGCCCAATACAGGTTGTGGTGGGGATTCGTCCAGACGAGCCCTAGAAACGCCCCGCCCGCGGCCACCAAGGGAGCCACGGTACGAAATGTGAGAAGCGTTCGGGAACCGGTGTATTCCAGCGCGAAAAGGAAAAAAGCAACCGGGGCGGCGGTCATTCCGAGGTAGGAGGCCTGCAGCCACCGGAGTTCGGCCCCTGGGTCGGTCGAAAGGGCAAGTCCCAAGCTTCCGCCGGCCCAGACGACTGTCGCCAACGCCACGACGCCCAGTGGTCGTGCACCGGTTGCGTCGCGATTCTGGTATGCCTTGTACGCAATCCAACAGGCCAGTAAACATGCTCCACCAAGCGCAGAAAAATATCCCAGTTGGAGCATTGCTAAGGGCTGGGGCGAGAAGGATATACGCACGCACCTCTAAACTCCTGCGTTTTCCTTTGGTTGCCCGGGGACGCAGCCAGGCTGAGACAGGGGCATCGGTCAGTGCACGAGAACTGTGGCCTCTCCGCGTCGGATCGGAGATCCATCTCGTAGGTTCATACCAGTCAGCATCTCCGCGCAACGTCTCGCTTTTTCGCTGTTCCGCTCCTGTCATGTCCGAATCTTCAGGTGCTTCCAGCGCATCCTCGTCGCGCCGCCACCGCCTACTCCGCTGGGGCGGAGGAATTGTGGTTGGTATCGCCGTTCTACTTCTCGTGGTGGCCCTCGTGGTGCCGCGCCTCTTCACGTCCGAGCAGTTGAAAGGGTACGTGATTCCGCCCCTGGAGGACGCAACGGGGCGGCAGGTGCAGATCGACGCGATCGGACTTCGCGTCTTGCCGACGCCCGCCATCCGCGTTTCTGGATTTCGGCTCGCCAACGCCGAGGGCTACGGCCCAGCCCCGGCCGTGAGAGCTCGGGCCTTGAGCGTGGACGTGGCGCTCTGGCCACTATTCGTCGGCACCATCCGGCCCACGGCGGTCGGCCTCGACGCCCCAATCATTCGCTACGAGGTGGCGGAGAACGGCCGCACTAACTTCGATAACTTTGGCGGCTCGGACACCACCGCGTCGGAACCGTCGGAGGGCCCGCTGCTCGGTGGCATGCCGCTCTCGGACGTGCGGGTGTCCGAGGCTAAACTCCATTACACCGACCAACGCACGGGGCAGGCCGTTCGTCTCGGCTTCGACGCCCAGGTGGGAGTGCTTCCGGACGGGGCGGTCCTCACGAGCAGTGGCACCCTTGATCTGCGAACGGTTCGGGCCGTACTTCCCAGCGTAGGCCCCGACACCCTTGCGGTGCAGGATGCACAGGCGACCTACGACGTACAGGTGTCGCCGTCGGCGGGCGAGGTCACCGTGCGGTCGCTTCGGTTCGACACGGCACCCCTTGCGCTCTCGGCCACGGGCACGTTGACGGGGCTGAACGATCGGCCTACCGTCGACTTCTCTATCGAAACGGACGACGCGGATCTTGCCGAGATGGCCGCCTTCATTCCGGCGGCGGCTGTGGAGGGGCTCAATCCCCAAGGCACGATCACACTTCGGGCGATGGTGTCCGGTCCGCTGACCGACACCACGGGTGCCCAGTCGCTGTCCGTTACGGGAACGGGTCGACTCACTGGCGTGGGGGCCGACTACGAGGGCACAGCTCTCGTCCGCGACCTGAACGCCAACCTTGCGCTCTCCCTCGACTCGATGGCCCTACGGTCGGTGCAGGGGCAGGTGCTCGGGACGTCACTCGACGGGGCCGTGGCGGTGCGCGACCTCTCGGGGCGTCCCCGAGCGGTCCTCGATCTGAAGACTGGCCCGATGGATCTGGCCGATCTGGCTGCCTTGGCCCCCGCGGACCAACGTGGGACCTACAATCCACAGGGCACGCTCCAACTCGACGCGAAGGCAGAAGGCCCCTTGACGATGGACGCGGCGTCGCTAAAGCAATGGACGTTCGATGGGCAGGGGCAGCTTGCTGGTTTTGGCGCGGATTACGGGGGGATGTCCCTGCTCCGGGGGCTTGGGGCGCGTCTTCAGTTCTCTGGCACCGCTGTGGCGGCACAGGGCATCGACGGACAGTTCCTCGGCAGGCCGCTGTCGGGCCAACTGACGGTCCGCGACCCGCTCGGCAGCCCGCAGGTGGAGGGGCAGCTGGCAGGAGCGGTGGAGATGGGGCAGGCCATGGCGCTGGTGGAGGGGGACGATGCGGGCGAGGTGCAAGGAACCGCTGAATACGACGTGGGCTTCACGGGCCCAGTTGACAACCCCCAAGCTATTCGACCCAGTGGACGTGTCCGGCTCACCGAGATGCAGGTCCCCTATGAGTCGTTCCGGGCCCCCCTGGAAATCCCGGAGGCCACCGTTCAACTTACCGGTACCGGTCTCTCGACGGAGCGCTTCACAATCCGCTCCGGATCGCAGACTATGGCGCTTCAGACCACGGCGCGAAATCTCTTTCCGGTCGCGGAGGGCCTGGCGGACTCGGATCCGGCCCTCTCCGCCACCTTCACCCTTACGGCCGACCGCCTCGACCTCGTCGCGCTTTACCCGGAGGCCGATACGTCTGTGGCGTCATATTCACAGCTCTTTGCCACGCACTTGTCCGGGGGACAGATCAAGGGGCAGTCGCCCGAATCGCTGGCTGAAGAGGCATACGGGGGCGTCGAGGTGCCGGCCTACGCCGTGGAGGGGCGCGTAGAGATTGGCACGTTGCTCAACGATCCGCAGCGCTACGACGACCTGACGATGGACGTACGGATGGACGACCGGCGGCTTGCCCTCCGCAACGTGACGGCGAGCACCTACGACGGGACCTTGAGTGGTCAGTTGACGCTCGATCAGCGGGAGCCCCCCTCCTCTGCCGCGACAGTTGAGGATGGGTCGGTGCTCTTGGCCGCCGCCCAGCCGGGTGCAGCACCCACACCCCGCCCATCGCCCGCCCAGTCGTCCCTTACGTACGATTTCCAGCTACAGGACGCGCAGGCCGGGGCTGTGCTCCGTGACTGGACCACCCTTGGGCGCTTCGTAACGGGGACCCTCACCCTCAACGCCGACGGCACGGCGTCGCTCACGGAGGGATTCCTTCCCGAATCCGCCGCGTTTACGGCCATCGGACAATCACTCGTATCCAACGGGGGCCTCTCCCTGGATATTGGGCCCGCTCAGGCCCTCGCCGATGCGCTGAAGCTCCCCACCTCGTCACTCAAGCAGTTCAAACGCCTCGGCGGTCCGTTCGCCATTAAGGACGGACAGTTTCAGCTGAATACGTGGGACTTTGGCGGCAGTGAGTTTACCGGGAATCTAGAGGGAGCGCTCGGATTTGGGGGACGCGTAGACCTCAAGATGACCATGAATCTTCCGCTTTCAACACTACAGCAGTCGAATCTCACGTCGAGATTGGGGGACAGCGACGGGAAGCTTGGCGGTCTGCTTGACAAGCTCGTGGGAGGAGCGTCCGGCGACGAGACCGTGCCAGTGACCGTGCGCCTCGGGGGCACCATGAGCGAACCGACCATGGAGGTCCTCAATCGCGACGCCATCACCACGCGTATCGAGTCCATCGCCAAGGACGCTGGCCTTAACCTGCTGCGTGATTTCTTTGGGGGTGGGGGCGGGAATCGATGAGCGCATTCGGACGCGCGGGCCTAGGGATGGGCGGCACTCCGAAGCCGAAGGACGACGGGATCGGTTCCGGCGGCGGGGGACGTATTCCCGCGCGCAGCGGGGATAATGTGGTTCGCCAGGAGGCGTAGGAGTTGCTCGTTGTGGTCGTTGCTGCCGCGGGGACGATTGCGGAGCGACGAAGTGAAGACCACGACCAGGTTGAGCCGGGGGACGACGAAGATGTACTGCCCGCCGTAGCCCCAGGCGAAGGCCACCCGCTCACCCCCAAACGTGTGGGTGAACCAGAGATACCCGTACTGGTGGTTGTTGTAGGTGGAGCGCACGTATGTGCCCCACGAGCGGTCGATCCAGTCCGACGGAAGCACCCGCTCCCCATTGACCGTGCCCTGGTTCAGATAAAGTTGCCCAAACCGAAGCATCCCCTGAGGTGTGAGCGCCAGGTTGTTGCCTCCAAAGTAGCGGCCCGTGGGCGACTGTTGCCAGCTCCGAATGCGCACGCCGAGCGGGTCGAAGAGCTGTTTCTGAGCAAAGGAGCGGAGCGACTGGCCCGTGGCTTCGGCCAGCACGGCCCCTAGCAGGTGTGTGTTGCCGGTGCTGTAGATCATCTCTCCGCCGGGGCGGGCCACCATTGGACGCCCCAGGGCATCGGCTACCCAGTCGTTGCTGGAGACCCACGCGCCGTAGTTGCCAAAGCTGGTGGATTCGAGTCCGGCCTGCTGCGTGAGAAGGTGGCGGATCGTGATGCGTTGTTTGCGCGGGGCGTCGGCCAGGAGGCGGGGGAAGAACGGTCCGATGGGCTGGCGTACGCTCTCCAGCGTGCCCTCCGCAATCGCGATGCCGGTGAGTGCGCTGAGCACACTCTTGCTGGCGGATTTGAGGTTGGCGCCTCGGCGGGCGGTCATCCCGTTGAGGTAGACCTCCGCCACAGTTGTATCGCCCCGGGCCACGAGCAGGCTGGTGAGCGGCGGAAGAGCGGCGGCGCGGTCTACGGCCTCGGCTAGGGCAAAGGCGTCGAAGCCGTGGGCATCGCCCGGGTGGGCACGCCAGGTGACGGTGCGCTGTGCAGAGGCCGGCGGAACGGCCAGCGTTCCGGCGAGCAGCAGGATCGCCACCAGGCGCCAGTGCAGAACGGTGCGACGCAACAAAATAGGGGACGACATCTAACGGAAAGCGGAAGCGAAAGCGCCACCAGTCATTGCGCCCGCGGCGCTGGGGCATCCCATTCAAACGCGTCCTTGCTCATGTCCTTGTCGACAGGCACCGGGTAGTTGCTCGTGAAGCAGGCGTTGCAATAGCCAAGATCGCTGTGGTTGGCCCGCTTTACGGCCTTCATGAGGCCCTCGACGGACAGGTATGCCAGTGAGTCGACGCCGAGGTACTCGCGCATCTCTTCGATGTCGTCGAACTTATTGGCCAGCAGCTCCTCGGCGTCCGGAAAGTCCATGCCGTAGAAACACGGGCTGATGACTGGGGGGGAAGAGACGCGGAAGTGCACGCTCTTGGCTCCAGACTCGCGCAGCATCTCGACGAGGTAGCGCGCCGTAGTACCCCGCACAATCGAGTCGTCAAGCACCACGACGGTGCGGTCTTCAAGGAGGCCCTGCACGGTGTTGAACTTGCAACGGACCTTCATCTCGCGGCGGTCCTGGCCAGGGGCAATGAAGGTGCGACCCACGTAGTGATTGCGAATGAGTCCGAGGTCGAACCGGCACCGACGTCCCATCTCTTGACACTCTTCCGCGAAGCCGAGGGTCGAGGTGTTGGCCGAGTCGGGCACCGGTACCACGATGGGCGTCTTCTCGTCGTCGGTTGCCTCCTCCGGAATGGGGGCTTCGTGGGCCAGCTGCACGCCGAGTTGGCGCCGCACCTTGTCCACCATCTCCCCGAAAATCTGGGAGTCGGGGCGCGAAAAGTAGACGTACTCGAAGACGCACTGGCTCACCCCGTACTTCGTGGGAATCTCGTGGCTCTCGAAGTCGCCGTCGTTCACACACCCCTCGCGGTCGATTACCAGAATCTCGCCTGGCTCAATGTCGCGCACATACTCCGCATCAATCATGTCGAACGCACAGGTCTCGCTCGCCACGCAGTAGGCCGGACCTTCATGGCGGTCGGGCGTCTCGATGCGACCCAGGGCGAGCGGCCGAAACCCGTTCGGGTCGCGAACCGCGATCATGTGCTCGTCGGTCATCAGGAGAAGCGAGTAGGCCCCCTCCACCTGCATGAGGGCATCGATGATTTGGTCGAGGTGGTTCTGGCGCCGACTCTGGGCCGTGAGGTGCAGGATCAACTCACTGTCACTCGTGGTCTGGAATAGGGTCCCCCGCTCACGGAAGCTGTCGCGCAGTTCCTTGGCGTTGGATAGGTTGCCGTTGTGCGACAGGGCGAGGTTGCCCTTGCGATGGTGCACCACCAGGGGCTGAATGTTGTCGCGGTTGGTGGCCGCTCCGCTCGTGGAGTACCGGTTATGCCCGATGCTGGCGTCGCCGAGAAGTTGCTTGTTGAACAGGTTCGGATCGTCGAAGACGTCCAGCACGAGCCCAAAGTCTTTGTGGGCGGGCATCACCGGCTCCTCCCGCTGCTCGTCGTAGGTGGAGGTGACGATGCCCGCGGCCTCTTGTCCCCGATGCTGCAGGGCGTGGAGGCCGTAATACGTGTGGCGGGCGGCCTCGGGATGGTTGTAGATCCCGAAGATGCCGCAGTGTTCTTGGACGACGTCGCTCATGGGAGTGGGGGGCAGCGGACACCGCAGGCTGGTGGGACGGACGCTGAACGAGACCTCCGCGACCAACGCGGGCTCATGAAGTAACCGGCCTCAGTTATCGAAACTATGGACCCGATTGGATGATCCCAACCGAGGGACGGACGACCGCATGTTAAAAAATCGATCGTGCACCCGTGGGACAGGGAAATACCCCCTCGCTTCTACCCCAAGTTACGTCCCGCACTCAAAATCGAGGCACGCGAGTTCGTCGAGACGGTCGAATTCGTGCGATGGAAAGGCCCCGGCTCGAGAAGCCACGTAGGCGCCGAGCCGGTTGGCCAGGTCGAGGAGCTCTTCATAACCGTGCCCTGTGAGAAGTCCCGCAAGAAAGGCCGCTAGGAAGGCATCCCCGGCACCCACGGTATCTGCGATTTCGACCGGATGGCCCGGGTGATGCCAGCACTCCCCTTCCGCCCACAGGCGGGCGCCTTCGCCGCCCCACGTCGCGCACACCATGCGGCAGTCGAACGTATCGGCCAGCCCTGCCATCGCGGTCTCCGGCCCCGCTGCGAGCCCAAACCATTCCCGCATGCGTTGGAGCTCCGTATCGTTGAGCTTCACCACCTCCGCGACTTGGAGGGACTGCTCAATTACGCCTCGGTCGTCGAATGGGGGGCGGAGATTGACATCGAACACCCGCAGGACCTCTGCCTCGCAGAGGCGCTGGATGGTTTGTCGGGAGGTCGGGGTCCGCTGAGCAAGGCTTCCATACACGAGGGCGTCGGCGTGTTCGGCATGCCGACCGAGGGGGGCGGTATGCGCGATGGCATCCCAGGCAACCGGCTTAAGGATGTCGTAGTCTGGCGTTCCGGTATTGTCAAGCTCGACCCGCACGAAGCCCGTTGGCAGTGCGTCGTCGATCTGCATGAGGTCGGTGCCCAGGCCGCGGGCCCGCATGCGTCGGAGGGCCTCCCACCCCAGGCGATCGTCGCCCAGCCGGCTCACGAATGCAGGTTTCTGCCCGAGTGCTTGGAGGTGACACGCGACATTGAACGGAGCGCCGCCGAGGAAGAGGCCGTCCGGAAGCGCATCCCAGAGAATCTCGCCGACACACAAGATTTCGGTATCCATCGGAATCATTGAATCTTAGAGAACCCAGGTTGTGTCCCGTCAACTGGCTGCGCGCTACCGAAGGGGAAAATGGGGCGGTCGGGGACATGGAGACGCAGAGTTGTCTCGTCGCCCGCTCTCTGTGTCCCACGCTGAACGGAATGACGCGCCAGGTCACAAATGTAAGGGGAAAAGGCTGCCCGCGCCCTCAGGAATCGTTCCAGATTGACCGGAGCGACCATGCATCGAGACGGACGAGCCGGGCCGGGCTCCCCGCCCGTACGAGGGACACGCCCTCGCTCTTGGGGGTGGGAGCAATCCGGTGGGTCAGTACCCGTGCGCCATCGTTGGCAAACACCTCCACCGAGGAGCGATCCACGAACACGTGGAGTTTGACCCGACCCTCCTGGAGGGAGAGAGGCGCGCTGCTTCGGCTTGGGATGTCCGACTGAGCGTCGACGACACCGGAGGCGCTGCGGTCCACGAACACGGCCTCGGCCTCCACGTCGTAGCCGATGACTGTTTTCTCGTCCGTTCCGGCCCGGACGTGGAGGCCCACGGTCTTCGCTCCCTTGGGCTCAAACACCGCGACGAGTTCCAGCGACCGGCCAGAGATCCCGGCCTCTTTTAGAGGAGTCGCTCCGGCCGCGAGAGGACGACTGTCCAGGTGAACATGCTGTTCGCGCAGCCGCTGAAGCTCCTCGACCGGCTGTTGGACCAGTCGCGGTTCTCCTTGGAGGGGGCGAAGATGAAGGGACCGGGGGATCGTTTGGGCACTTCGCCGTAGTGGTGTCGGAAGGTGCTTGGCGTAGGCCCAATTGTTCATCCATCCCATCCAGAGCGCGCGTCCATCGGACTCAGGGACGTGATTCCAGGCCATTGCGGCGTAGAAATCAGGACCATAGTCCACCCAGTGTGGACCGTGCTTTCGGACGCCGTGGTGCGGGGTGAACGTGGTGCCGTCAAAATCGCCTACGAAGTATTGTCCACCTGACCCTCCGGCCACCGCCCCCGGGTTCAGGTCGACCTTGAGGATCCACCGAGTTTGGCCACTGTCTTCGAACGGGACCTGGAAGAGAAGTGGGCATTCCCAGATGCCCCCTGTGGCCCCGGCTGGTCCGAAGTCGCTGAGGTGCGCCCACTCCCTTAGGTTGGTGGAGGCATAGAACTGGACCGTCTGCTGCTCGGAAAGGGCCACGGCCATAATCCACCGCTGGTCCGGTGCGTACCAGAATACGTAAGGGTCCCGGAATTCCGGATCCGGGTGTTCGAGCACGGGATTGCCTTGGTATTTCGTCCAGGTCGCGCCCCCGTCGGTACTATAGGCCAGCGACTGTGCCTGGTCGGAGGAGTTGCCCTCTAGGGTGTAGTGGCTGGTGTAAATTGCCACCATCGGCGACGAATTCCCGCCGGTCCCAAAGCCGGAGGTGTTGGCCGCGTCCACGACGGCGCTGCCCGAAAAAATCATCTCGTTCCCTTCTTCGGGGAGGGCAACGCCTTGATGGGACCAGTGCATCAGATCCGTGCTCGTGGCGTGATACCAACTCATGTGGCCCCACTCATGGCCCTTCGGGTTGTACTGGTGGAAGAGATGGTACGTCCCGTCGTGGTACACCAGCCCGTTCGGGTCATTCATCCAGTTTGTGGGCGGGGTATAGTGAAACTGGGGCCGATAAGGCTCCTCGGAGGGGGCTGCGTCGCTCGTCTCGGCGGAGTCACGGGGAGGCAGGGCAAGGAGCAGAGGGCCTGTAAACAACAGGACGGGAGCGGCAAGCAATGAGAAGAACGCCACGGGCAAAGGAAGAGGTACACGTGAAAGAAAATGTCTTGTCAGCGCTCAGGCCCCCTCACAACACCAAGCGAAGCCTTCGGTAACGAACGGCCGAGATTACCCCGATTTGATTGGGGGCTCATCCAATCGAATGGAATAGGTCGTTCTAATCGCGGATGGCTCTGCGTCGGGCCAGAACAAAGGGGCTGGTTCGGTGAGAGGATCCTAGGATTCAGCGGAGGAGGCGCCGCAGGACGCCCGAACAATGAGTTTCGGTTGGAGGGTAACGACTGTCGGGGAGCGATCCGGGGCGTCGAGCCGCTGCAGGAGGAGTTCTGCTGCCCGGGAGCCCATCTCGTATCCGGGCTGGTCCACGACCGTAGGTGGCGGGTTTAGGGCCCTGGCCCACGGCACGTCGTCGTAGCCCACAAGGGCCATCTCGTCGGGGACCTCTACATCATGCGAGTTGAGTGCCGAGAGCGCTCCGAGGGTTGTCAGGTTGTTGCCCGCAAAAATGGCCGTCGGAGGCGTCTCGAGCCCAAGCAGCTTTTCGGTGAGGTGCCGTCCCCGCTCGCGGCGGGAATCCCCTTCTTCAATCAGGGCAGGATCTACGGGAAGGCCGTGGTCGCGAAGAGCCTTCTCGTATCCCTCGCGCCGGTCTGTGCTCGTCGAGATTCGGGGAATGCCCCCGATAAAGGCAATTCGTTCGTGGCCAAGTTCGATAAGGTGCGTCACGACGTTGTAGGCGCCCTCTCGGTTATCCGACAGAATCGTGTCGACCCGAGCGTCCTCCATCCGTCGATCCACGCACACGACGGCAATGTCACTGTCCAGAAGGCGCTTCACCTCTGGATCGTCCATGCTTACGGGCGGCACAATCACCCCGTCCACTTCTTCGGTCTTGAGCGTGTCGATGGCTACGCGCTGCTTGTCCGGGTCCTCGTCGGAGTTGCTGAGGATGAGGGCGTAGTCACGGTCTCGCGCCACGTCTTCGACGCCGCGGGTAACGTCGGCAAAAAACGGGTTTTGGATGTCGGGAATGACGAGCCCGAGGAGGTTCGCTTCTCCCTCCTGGAGGCGAAGACGGCGCGCGACGCGGCTGGGCTTGTAGCCGAGGTCGTTGGCCGCTTTGCGGACGCGCTCACGGGTTGACCGGCGCACCTTTTCGGGGTTGTTGAAGACCCGCGAGACTGTGGACACGGAAACGTCGGCTTGTTGGGCAACATCCTTCAGCGTGGCCATGAGATTGAATCGTCATTGTGCAACAAGCGGCAGCGCGTCGTCCTGCTTTTCCCGGTTTTCGGAGGCGGATGGGCCCCTCCTCACCGGATCATGTCGGACCGAGAGGGAGGCAGGAAAGCAGAGACGCACGGCGTCACCAAAAGAGTGCAAGGACAACTCCGATCATGACGAGGAGGGCCGCGGACTGTACGAAGAAATTTTTGTACCATGGGAACTGCGCCATGTGCTCCATCTCGCGTTCGATGTGGGTAGGATTCCACGTATATTCGTCCACGGTGGCCGGGTCGGGGGCCGGGCCCGCGAGGCTCACACCGACGATCGTGATTGCGCTCACGGTGAACAGAATGGGGGGAAGGTAGAGAAACTGGATCCCGAACCCAGGAATCAGCCACTCGGCGAGTGCCAAACCCACGGCAGCGACGTGACCCACTACGAGCCCGGCAATCGAGCTGTGTCGGTTGGCCCCCGTCCAGAACAGGCCGAGTGCAAAGCACGCCACTACCGGCGGACTGAGGTAGGCCAGAACGGTTTGCAAATATTGCCAGAGCGACGGAAAGTCAAGAATTACGGGGGCCCACGCCGCTGCCAGCAGCATGAAGATGCCCGTCACCACCCGTCCCACGATCACCAGCGTGCGGTTGTCGACGTTTGGGCGCCACTTCTTCACGAAGTCCATTGTGACGAGGGTGGAGGCGGAGTTCAGCGTCGAGTCCACGCTCGACATAATGGCGGCCACTAGGGCCGCGAGCACGAGGCCCCGGATGCCCAGGGGCAGCAGGTCGAACAACATCGTAGGGAAGACCATGTCGGGGGTCTCGATGGCTTCGGGGCCGTATAGGACCCGCGCGAAGGTGCCGGGTAGCACCATGATGAAAATAACCGGCACCTTGAGAAGCCCGGCAAACAGGGCGCCCCAGCGCCCGTGGTCCAGATCCTTGGCGCCGAGGGTCCGCTGCACCATAAACTGGTTGGTGCCCCAAAAATAGAAGCCGAGCAGGAAGACGCCCGTGATGAGGCCGGGCCATGGCAGCACGGGGTCGTCGATCGGCTGGATCAGGCTTAGCATATCTGGCGGAGTCGCCTCGACCACTGCCTGCCAGGAGCCCACCTGATTGAATGCGATGATGGAGACCACGATGGAGGCCCCGATTAGCAGCACCGCCTGAATGACGTCCGTGTAGACGACTGCCTCCAACCCCCCCGCGATCGTGTAGAGGCCGGACAGGACCGCCAGGATGACCACCGACTGCCACATCGGAAACTCCGGGTAGATGATCTGGATGATCAACGCCCCGGCGTAGAGGGCCCCGGCGGTGTCGATAATGATGTTGCCGAGGACAGTGACGGCTGAGAAGTAGTACCGTGAGCGGGCGTCGTAGCGCCGTTCCAAAAACTCCGGCATCGTAAACACCTCCGCCCGCAGGTAGAACGGCAGGAAGAAGACGGCGAAAATGATGAGCACGAGCGCCGCCATCCACTCGTAGTTGTAGACGGCAATACCGTACGCGTACGCGTCCCCGGCCATGCCCACGAGACTGCTGGTGGACATGTTCGAGGCGAAGAGGGAGAACCCAATGATGCTCCAGGTAAGCGACCGCCCCGCGAGGAAGTAGTCGTCCGTGGATTCCTGGTGCTGCGACACGTAGAAACCAATCCCCACGATGACGACGACATAGACCGCCACCATGACGATATCAATCGGGAATAACTCGAACTCAGGCATGAAGCAGGTCGCGGGGGCGTATGAGCAAACCAGTCGGCAGGAAAAGGAACGCTCGTGACACAACGAAGAGAAATAGAGAAGGCCCCGACGCCCCGACGGGATCGCAAGGGCGCCGGGGCCTCTCGTGTGTGCTGCGGCCCGAGGGACTCCACGTTCTGGTAGAGTCCAGGATCTGAGCCTAGAAGTCGTAGGTCAGGGACAGGTTAAAGCGCCGTCCCAGAATGGGCCGGGCCTGGAAGATATCGCTGGTCGGGCCCCCACCACTTATGGTGCCGGTGCGAGGATTGCCCTCGGTGAGGCCGACTGAGTTGGTGAGGTTCGAGCCGGCCAGCTTCACGGTCACCGGTCCTTGTGTCGTCGAGACACTGGCGTTGAGCTCGTAGTAGTCCTCCAGCTTGAGCGCGTTGTTGGCGTCGGTAGTGTACCGGCTATCATTGTAGCGGAGTGTGACGCCGAGTTCAGCGACCCCCAGGTCGTAGCGTGGGTTGACCGACACCAGATAGCGCGGCTGACGCGGAATTCGGTTGTCGTCCAAATTAATCGACTCGCCCGAAGGCAGCACCAGTGTCTGGTCTGTGTAGGTCGGGTTCTGGAGCGTCGCGGTGATATCGCCCGAGAAGTTGCCGAACTGGCTGTTGAACTCGATCTCGACGCCGGGGGCTTCGGTGTCTCGGGTCTTTGTGACCGTTGAATTGTTCGGGCCCGACTGGTCGCTGAAGGTTTGGTCCAACAACTGGCTCCAGAAGAGTGTGGCGAAGAGGCCAAAGCGCGGATTGTTGACCTTTACACCGAGTTCTCCCTGCAGGACCGTCGTAGTCGGGGGATCCGCCGGGCCGCCCCGGAAGGCATCGAGGTCGGGCATGTGAAACCCGCGACTGAAACGACCGAACACCGCATATGCGTCGTTGAGACGGTAGTTCAGGCCGCCCGAGAGAGCCCACTCGGTTTCGCTGTGGTTAAAGGTCTGGAAGGAGTTGTTGTCCACACCCACCCCGTTGTCGTAAAGAGTGTTCGGGTCGCCGTCGATGTTAATCCGCTTCGTACCGCCACTGCGGCCCCGAAAAACGCTTTTCTCGAGGCGAGCGCCGACGTCGACGCGCAGTTTCTCGGTTGCCTGCCACTCGTCGCCGACGTAGCCCGCCAGGATCGTAGCCGTTCCCGAACTCCGTGCATGAGTGGTGCCGTATTGGGTGAAGCCGTTCTGCGTCACCTCGTAGGTTTCTCCCTGATTGTCGGTCACCGTGAGGTCCAGTTTGCGCGGCGTGTTGGCTACCTCCATCAGCATGTTGTTCCAGTGCCAGAGCTCGTCGCGCCGGTACTGGCTAAAGTAGAGGCCTCCGGTGAGCGAGTTCGTTTCCGTCTCGTAGGTCAGCTCCATCTCTTCAATGAAGCCGCTCAGGTCGTTCGTAACATGCCACCAGCCAACCTGGGTGACGAGGCCATTGCCATTGATGTCACTGAGCTGCGCCTGCGAGAGCGACTCTCCGGAGCTGGCAAAGGTGTACTGAAAGTCCTGCACCGAGGACACGTTACTGTTATTCGCCGCGATATTCTGGGCGAAGGCCTCTGCGCCCTTTAGCGTCAGTGAACCCAGCGAGAAGGCTGCGTTGAAGCTCATGTCGGTCCGCATTACCTTCGCCTTGTTTTCGAGTGAAAGGCGGTCGGTGATGTCTAGGACGAGGTCGACCTGAGCGGAGCGCACCTTCGAGTGGATTCCGTCGGTAAGATCCCGGGACACGTAGTTCGGGTCCCCGGTCGTTGCGTTCGGGCCCGGGACGCGGACGTTCGATGCATCGAGGCTTGTCAACGTGCCGTAATTGGCGTCCACGCCCGGAATGCCTTCGGGATCGCTTGGGTCTTGGAGCGGAAGCGGCAGGTAGAATGTGTTCTGGTCGTTCATGTACCGGCCGTAGGCGCGGATGTACCCATCGTCGAGAAAGCGCGTCACGTTGGCTGAGATCTGTCCGCCTTTGTTGGCGGTGAAGCCTGGGTCGCGTACGCCTTCGTCGAAGCGGTAGAACCCACCGGCGTTGAAGCGCCAGTCCTCGCCCATCGGCCCACCGATATTGAAGTCGGTTCGCAGCCGTCCGGGGCGGCCCTCAGCGGCAGTCCCGGCCTCAAGCTGCACAACGCCCCCGAGTTCAGCGCCGCCGGTCTTGCTACGGAAGTTCATGATGCCGGCCGGGGCGCTCGCCGCAAAAATCGATGCCGTACCCCCGCGCACAGACTCCATCGTACGGATTGTCTTGTCGGAGCGGAAGAACTGATCGGTATTGCCGAAGTCGAGATCATTTCCTTCCAGAACCGGCAGTCCGTTATACTCTAGCTCCACGAAGGTGAGCTTACCGGCGGAAGGCAATCCGCGCGTAAAAACGTTGTTGCCCCCCTGTCCCCCCGAGCTTTCGACCCACATCCCTGGGACCGCTTTCATCAGGTCCGAAATGCTCTGGGCGTTCTGCTGCTCGAGCTTTGCTGAGTTGAGGGTTGTGACCGCGACGCTCGACTCCATTTTCGACCGCTCCTTGAACGATCCCGTGACGACCGCCTCCTCCATCTGAAGCAGGTCAGGAGCCAACTGGAAATCTACGGTTACGGTCTCTCCGGCGTTGACGGTCACCGATTTCGTCTGGGCCTGATAGCCCACGAACTGGGCCCGAACATCAATCTGACCTGTGGGGGCGCCCGAGATTTGGTACTGACCGTCGCTGCCCGTCACACTCCCGCGCTGCGTGCCCACCACGACGACCTGGGTCCCGGGAAGCGGCTTCTGCTCTTGGTCGACGATTCTGCCCGTCACGGTTCCGGTGTCCTGGGCCAACGCTTCTGCGGGGAAGAAAAGCACACCGAAGGCGAATAGCAGCGCGAGCACACTGATGTGGTGAAAGGTTTGTCGCTGAGTCGGTAACACCTCGCAAATCATAAGCCTGAAATCATTTGTGTGAGACAGAACGCGGAAAGGGCTCCAGGCCGTCTCCCGGGAGCCGGTCCCCGGGGCGCGAACCGAGAGTCCTGAATAATAACGTTTTCATTAACTCGATAGACAATTCATGGAAGTTCGTCAAGAGGAGCGTTGGAAGCGCTTTTCTATTCATCGGAATATCACATTATAGATGAAATCTGCCCTTTCCGACTCAAAAGGCAGGAAATAGCATCGGGCAACCGATATTTGATTCGTCTCTTGGCTGAATTCATGTAATCGATTTCAATTCGTCTATCTCTCTTCTCTCTCATTACAGTGGCCCGTTCGTCGGAAGCGATCGAGTCGGAGTTTCTGACATAAGTTGCTGTGTTGTGATCTGAGGGGCGGGTTTATTTCTTAGATGTGTGACTGTCCAAAACAAAGGGGCGCCCGTGTGCAAGATTCCTGCAGGAGGAGGGTAGCTCCGTTCAGTTTGCCCGTACTCGTTGCAACGATCTATCCGTTCCATGACCCCGTGACCCATTGAAATCGCCTCCGAGACGTAGGAGCCAGATCGTGCACTGAGACGACTCCGAGACCATCTAAGGAGTCGGTACGAGGCGCTGTCGAAGGATTCCAGGAGCGTCCGGAGGTTCTTCGTCGCCTCGACGAGCCCTGGGAGGAGACCTCCGCAAGGCGGACATCCTCCTGACGTTAGACTTTGTAATGAACCACACCGCGGCCGAGCACGAGTGGGCCCGGGCTGCACGCGCCAGGGACGACCGGTACCGGGACTTTTGTGGGAGCGGATGTCTTGCGTCTGGACGCTGTGTCATTCCTCTGGAAGAAAGTGGGCACGCACTGCCGAAATTTGCCCGAGTGCCACTAGATCTTGCGAGCCTATCGGGCACTGATGGACGTGGCGGCTCCGGGTGTACTGTTTAAGTCCGAGGCCATCACGACCCCGAACGAAATTATCCGTTACTTGGGGACGGGAGGCTACGAGGGTGAGGAGTGCGATGTCACCTACAACGCGACGCTTATGAGCCACCCTTGACACACACTGGGCAGTGAGAACACGTAGCTCCTGCAGCACGCCCTTACGAATCTGCCGGAAGCCTCCGCGTCCGCGACGGTCACGTGGCTCAACTATGTCCGCAGCCACGTAGGGGCTCGACGACGTGGATGTACGGGCCGTGAGACAGAATCCAGAAGACACTCGCCGTTTCTGTGCCGATTATTATGCCGGCAGGCATCCGGAGAGTGACGCTGAGGGATACCCTTTTCAGGTCGATGCCGCCACGTACTTTGAGTTCCGCTGGATCCAGAAACGCGACGGAGGGGGGTCGAGTGGTCGTCCCACCGCTACGCCACAAACGCTGAGAACGGCGTCCTCGGTCGATTGGAAGAAACCGGTCCGCCCGTAGGATGAGAGGGAACCGCTACAGCACGATGATCCCCGCCGCCAGCCCGATGCCCACGGCGTCGGCGACGAGGTCTTTGCCACTCGCCGTCTGGTTTGGGCGAGACGCATCGTAGAGCTCCTTCGCCAGCCCGATCGCGGTGCCCGAGGCAATGGAAACGGGCAGGGCAGTGTCCGCCGACCTGTCGGCCTTGTTGACGAGGACGTATTGGGTGGAGAGCGTCCAGAGTCCACTGAATACGACATGTCGTGCCTTGTCCCGAGCCAACCACCGATCCCTGGAAGGGGGGGGAGTGGCGGTTGGGGGCGCCCCGACCCCAAACCGCATCTGGAACGCGACCGCTGTGGCCGACAGAGAATCCGGGGAATGGGCGTTCGCGACAGGCGCTCCGGCGCTGGCCGACACCCGAGGGGCCAGAGCACCCAGGAGAGAGCCTATTGCCAAGAGGGTCAGTGCTTGCCGGAGGAGGCGAGGAGGCATAGCGTCCAGGGGGCACGTGGCTAAATTTCGCGCATCACCTTGCCGACGAAGATGATGGCAATGACGAGCGGGCAGATGTACTTCAGGAAGATGCTCCAGATGCGGGCCGTGGTGCCCGTGAAGAAATCTCCCGATCCCTGTTGCAACTCCTCCATGGCGTTTCCGGTGCCCCACACCCAGCCGGCGAAGATGCTAATGAGGAGTGCGCCGAGGGCGAGTGACACGTTGCCCCAGATGTAGTCCATGATGGAGAAGAAGCCCGTCACGCCGAAGAGACTCACCCCTTCGGTAAGGTAGGTGGACCCTCCCTGGGCCAGGGCCGACGGCAAACCCATGAGGAACGTGAAGCCCCCCACAAGCCACACGGACTTTGCTCGTGACCACGTGGTCTCGTCGACGAAGTAGGAGACTACGACCTCCAGCAGAGACACCATCGACGTTAGGGCGGCGATGGAGAGCAGGACGAAGAATACGGCGCTAATGAAGCTGCCCAGCGGCATCGTGGCGAAGACCTCCGGGAGCACCTCAAAAATGAGTGCCGGGCCTCCAGCCCCGGGATCCCGGCCCATGGCAAAGAGGGCCGGAAAGATCATTAGTCCGGCCATGAGTGCGATTGTTGTGTCGAACAGGGCCACGTAGCCCCCAGAGACGAGCAGGTTCTCCCGCTTGGGAAGGTACGAGCCGTAGGTGATCATGGCGCCCATTCCCAAGCTCAGGCTGAAGAAGGCCTGTCCGAGGGCCGCGAGTAGCACTTCCCCGTCGATCTTCGAGAAATCCGGGTTGAGGTAGAACTCCAGTCCCGCCCCCGATCCTGGCAGGGTTACGGAGCGGAAGATGACGACGAGCATCAGCACCAGCAAAATGGGCATCAGGACCTTGGCCCATCGTTCGATGCCCTGCTCCACACCGCCGTAGACCACCGAGATAGTGATCAGCATGAACAGCGCCGCGAGCGGGATGACGGTCCACGGATCCGCCACGAACGAAGCGAAGTAGGTGGAGGATTCGACTCCCGGAGCCACGAACGCCTTGAAAATGTACCCCAGTGCCCATCCGGCCACTACTCCGTAATAGCTTAGAATAAAGACCCCCGTCAACACACAAAGACCGCCCACGAGCGTCCAGGGGGTGCCCTTTTTGATAGCCGTGATGGCGCCCACGGGATTCTTCTGGCTATTGCGGCCCAAGGCCAGCTCCGCAAAGAGATACGGCAGGCAAATGAGGAGAATGCAGGCCAGGTAGACCACCACGAAGGCGCCTCCACCATTTTCGGCGGTCACGTACGGGAAACGCCAGATGTTGCCCAGCCCGATGGCCGAGCCTGCGGCGGCCAGCACGAATCCAATTCGAGAGCCCCACTGCTCACGCTCGGCGGTAGTCGTTGCCATGTCGCTACGATCGGTTCGTCGGAGGAAAGATCGGAGGGCACAATCGATTCGCGGCCTCACGTGCCGGCCACGCGTAACACTTGAGAATGCAACATATCGCGAAAATAATGGGCGCCCCGGGTGATCGCAACGGCGATGGGACCAATGAGAGACCCCTTGGGCAAAAAATCATTCAAGATGGGTGGGCATCGACGGCTCGTTTCCCCGCCAAACGGAGGACGATCCATCGGGGGGGCTTCCATCAGCATCCCACTGGTCAACATCGGGATATGAGGATCGATCATGGTACGACTGAAGCCGAGGCACTACCTGAGCAAGGTAATACCGTCGGTCGGGGCCGTCGTGCGACGCGGAAAACGAAACCAGTTCAATGTCGCCGTCGATTTTGCGTAGCCGCACGCGCCCCACAGGGGCCCCAGGCGCTCCGAAGGTGTAAAGGACATACCTCTGGGCCTCCTCGACCTTCTCGACAGCAATAGGGAGTCCCATGGTACCTAGATGCCCGACGCGATGAGAAGCTCAATGTCGCGGTGACTCATTCCGAACATCGAGGCCAGACTCTGCTTGGTGAGGTGCTGCCGGTACACGTACGTGCCGTTGCGCAGCCCTTCATCGCGCCACAAAGCTTCGTTGATGGAGCCCGCCTCGCCGATGCGCAGGAGGTAGGGGACGAGCACGTGCGTAAGGGCGTACGAGGCGGTCCGGGCGGCATTAGAGGGCATGTTGGGCACGCAGTAGTGGATGATGTCGTGCCGCCGGTAGACGGGCTCGGAGTGTGTGGTGGGACGACTGGTTTCGACGCAGCCGCCCTGGTCCATGACGGCATCGACGATCACGCCCCCCGGAGACATGGACTGTACCATGTCTCCGGTAACCAGGAGGGGGGAGCGTTCTCCGCCTGTCACCATCGCTCCTACCACTACGTCCGCCGAGCGAACGGCCTGCCGGAGGTAGTGCTCACTGGCCACGGCCGTCGTGATGCTGCGGTCGAGGTAGTGCTCCAGGTCGCGGAGTGCACCGAGTTCGGTGTCGAGCACGATAACGTGCGCCCCGTAGCCCAGGGCCGTGCGGGCCGCCCATTCACCGATCACATCGGCCCCCAGGATGACCACGGTGGCGGGAGGGACGCCCGAGATGCCGCCGAGCATTACGCCCTTGCCCCCTTCATTGCTCTCCAAGTAGCGCCCGGCAATCTGGATGGCCATGGAGCCGGTAATTTCGTGCATCATGCGCACGAGCGGAAAGGTACCGTCCGGGTCGCGAATGAACTCAAACCCGATACCGGTAATCTTGAGCCGCATCAAGTGGTGTAGAAACTCGGGCGTGGTGCCGCCCAAGTTGAGGGCGGAGAGGAGAATTTGGCCCTCCTGAAGAAGCTCCATCTCATCCTCCACCGGCGGTCCCACCTTCACGATGAGGTCGCTGCGCTGGTAAAGGTCGTCGGGATCCTTTACGAGTTCGGCCCCGGCGTCCGCGTACTCGTCGTTTTGGAAGTGCGCCTCATGGCCGGCCCCTTCTTCCACGTACACTTCGTGGCCGTTGGCTGCGAGGGCGCCGGCGCCACTTGGGGCGAGAGCCACACGCTGCTCCTCGTTCCCCACTTCTCGGGGCACGCCGATCCGAAGCGACTGGTGCTCATCGTCGTCCGTGAGGGGCTTCTCCTTGGTCATGAGGCCACGTTCGCGCTCGAAGCCCTGTTGCAAGGAGGGAATCTCCATAAAAGTATTGGCGTGCCACCAAAGGTTACGAGAGTCTGGAACCGCCGACCCCGAATGGGGGATCGGACGAATATCCTAAGCTATAAAATTGTCCAGGCATTTGCACACTGACTTCTCGTAGATCCGTTAGCACCGAGTAAATTGGGAAGAGATGTTCCGGCCTGGTCGGGATAGACCTTCTCGGGTATGGATCCTATCATGGAGCNGGTACCCGACCGGCCTTCGCGTGCTTTCCAGGCAGTTGTTTCCTTCAGAATGCCTTCCACTTCCCCCGTTCCACCGGTGGCGATTGTTGGGGCCGGGGCCATGGGGACGGCCCTTGCGCGCGGGGTTGTGGCGAATGGCCACCGCGTTGAGGCGGTGCTGAGCCGAACTCCGGCATCCGCCCAGGCGCTTGCCAAACGCGTAGATGCTCCCGTTGCGTCCGCAGAGAAGCGTGCCCTCCCAAATTCGGTGCGCCGAGTGCTGATTTGTGTCCCGGACGACGCGATCGTAGGGGTGGCCGAGGCATTGGCGAAGGTCGACCATTCGTGGCCCGACACCTTCGTCGCCCACACGTCGGGAGAAAAATCGGCGGCGGCTCTCGCTCCGCTGCGGGAGCAGGGCGCTGCTACGTTGAGCTTTCATCCGCTGCAGACCTTCACGGCGGAGACGCCGCCCGCGGCGTTTGAGGACATCATCGTGGGACTCCAGGGCGATGACCTGGCCGTCGAAGCCGGGGAAGCGCTCGCCCGCCTGCTTGGGGGACGGCCCGTGCGGTTGACGGCGGAACAGAAAGCGCGGTATCACGCCGCTGCGGCCCTGGCCTCCAACGGCCTCGTTGCGCTCCTGGCAGTCGTGGAAGAGCTGCTCCCCGAAGCCAAGGAAGAGGACGATCCGCCGGCCATCAACTGGGTCGCACCCCTCGTAGAGCGGACGTGGACCCACCTAAAGCGTAGCTCCCCCGAGGGAGCCCTCACAGGTCCCGTGGCGCGTGGCGACCAGGGCACGGTCGAGGGGCACCTTGATGCTCTGGCCGATGAGACGCCCCATTTGGTTCCCCTATACGCCGCCCTCTCCACGGAAATGGTCCGGGTGGCCGTGCGAAGTGGGCGTCTTTCGGGGAACCAGGCAGAGACACTCCTCGACTTGCTCCGGGCAAGTGCCGACGCTACGACGGATGAGGGACACGGGGCCTCCGACCCTTCGCATTGAATGTCTCAGAGACTGGTCTTTTCTTTACAATAGGTTGCTAGGCAGAGGAACCCCGACGCCGTTTCTGATTTTACGACGGCCTGTTTTGGGCACACAGCCCTCCTTTTCGCGAGCACGGCTCAGGAGCGGTGGGGCCGCCTCCTCCGCTTTGCCTTCATAATGCACCGTGCTGTATGAACGAGTCCCTGCTCGACCATCCCCCGGCACAAACTTCTGTCGACGCGATGGATCCTGATGCTGAGTGGGAGCCCCTTGATGCAAAGTCGTTCCTGATGGCCCATGACGACGACACGGGTCCGAGGGTGTCTCCCCCAGATATTCATGCCATGCAGGCTCTCATCGAGAAGGCGAACTGCGAGTCGACCCCGTATCAGTCGGTGGCCGTAACGGCTGTGCAAATTCTGGAACAGGCCCTTCGGTCCGAGCGGAAAGTGGCTGAAGCGGCACTTTCCCTCGGGCAGCAGGAAAAGCTCACGTCGATGGTAGAGATGGCCGATCAGGCTGTGTCGGCCCTTCGAGACACGTTGAGTGAGCAGGGCCACAAGGTCATGCATTTGTGTGCAGAGCAATCTGCTTCTCCTTCGGGGCGCGTCCTAGAAGCGTCGGATCAATCCTGGGAGCCTGTGCTGGCCAGTGCGTTGGAGATGCTGGAAGAGGGCACGGATCGGATGATGTCTCTTACCACCGGGCAACCGCCGGGTAGCCCAGTCCGTGAACTGAGCCAACTTGTTGCGCATCTCCTTCGGAGTCACCACGACGTGCTGCTAATGGAGGCGGAAGAGTGGTCGGCGTAGCCGGCAACTCGGCCCCGGCTTTTCGTTCTGGGCACAAGCCTGGGTGTCAACTTTCTATTTTTCCCTCTCGGCGGGCGTTCCTCTCGAAGGGCATGGGACCCATGCGCGCAGCACCCGTAGACCGCTTCGGTGATTTGTCCCTGAGCTACCTTCTCGAATCGATGTTATACACTTTGCATGTCGCCCCCTTCCCCCGATCTCAGTGAACAAGAACAGCGTCGCCGCGAAGAGCGTGTCGCTCTCGAAGATCGTGGCATTGATCCGTATCCCTACGCCTGGGACGTCGACGCCCACGCGGAAGACATCCTCGATACGTTCGACGACGAGATTCACCAGCCCAAAGATGGAGAGGCGGGGTCGTATGAGGTCTCCATTGCCGGCCGCATCACGGACCTTCGTGTGATGGGGGGCTCCACCTTCTTCGACCTCCGAGACGAATCTGGGCGAATTCAGGTCTACATCCGCGCCCAGGACCTCCCTGACGATTACTACGACGAGGTCTTTACGGAGCTCTTTGATATCGGCGACATTGTGGGCGTGAAGGGCTTTGTGTTCCGCACCGGCATGGGGGAGGTTACCGTGCGGGCGGCGGATGATTTCCAACTCCTGGCCAAGTCACTCCGGCCTATGCCGGTGGTAAAAGAGACGGAGGAGGAGACCTTCTACGAGGTAACGGACAAGGAATTTCGGTACCGGCAGCGCTACGTCGACCTCGCGGTGAACCCGGACGTGCGGGAGGTCTTTCGGCAGCGATCGACGCTCATTTCCACGATGCGGGACTTTCTCGACGAGCAGGGGTGTCTGGAGGTCGAGACGCCCGTCCTGCAGCCCGTCTACGGCGGCGCCACGGCGCGTCCATTCAAGACGCACCACAACGCGCTCGACATGCCGCTCTATCTCCGCATCGCGGACGAACTCTACCTGAAGCGGCTTCTCGTGGGTGGCCTAGAGGGCGTCTACGAAATTGGGAAGGACTTCCGGAACGAGGGCCTCAGCCGGTTCCACAACCCGGAGTTCACCATGATGGAGTGCTACGTGGCGTACAAAGACTACCGGTGGATGATGGAGTTGACCGAGTCCTTGCTTCGCACCGTTACCACCGCACTCCACGACACGCCAACCATCGAGTTTGAGGAGAACGAGATCAATTTGGGCGGCGAGTGGCGGCGCGTGCCGTTCTTCGACGCCATCGAAGAAGAAACGGGTTTCGATCTGTACCAGGAAGACGCGGCGCGGGTCTACGACGTGGCCGCAAACGAACTGGAGTTGCAGGAGGTGACGTCCGACATGGATCTCGGCAAACTGCTGGACGAAGTCTTTAGCGAGACGGTGGAGCCGGGACTTATCCAGCCCACGTTCGTGACCGACTATCCCGTTGAGCTGAGTCCTCTCGCCAAGAAGCATCGGACGAAGGACGGTCTCGTGGAGCGCTTCGAGCTCGTGGTGGCGGGGCGCGAGATTGCCAATGCCTTTAGCGAGCTTAACGACCCGCAGGATCAACGCGAGCGGTTTGAGGCGCAGGCCCGCCAGCGAGCCGAGGAGGTGGACGTTGACCCCGACGAACTCATCGATGAGGACTACCTCCGCGCCCTCGAGTACGGAATGCCGCCCGCCGCGGGGCTCGGCGTTGGCATCGACCGCCTCACCATGATCTTGACCGGCCAAGAATCCATCCGCGACGTCATTCTTTTTCCCCTGCTCCGCCCCGAACAGCGATAGGAAAGGAGCCTTTTCGGTACATCTTAGTTGCACAGGCCGCCGGGGAGCATCAGCACTACCGGGCACCGGGAGTGGGCCTCGCCGAAGTGTGGGGCCAGTCCGGAAGACCGCCCGTGCCAGCTGTGTCCCCTGCTCGTATGGAGTACACCGGCGGCCGTCATGCTCCATTTGAGGGCATCTCTCTTTCGAATCGCGGATCAGCGACGGCCGGTTACGGACGCGAGCCTCATCCATTGCGGGTCCAACGGCACACTCATGCCCGCTTCGCACACGGCCCATGACGTCGAGGTCGATGAGCAGGTCGGCTACACGGCTCTCATCGGAGAAAACCGCAACTTCCGGCGGCTCTGGGCGGGCACCGTGGTCTCCCTTCTGGGCGACTGGTTTAACACCATCGCCCTCTACGTCCTCGTCACGGAGCTTACCGGTTCGCCCTTGGCCCTCGGAGGGGTGTTCCTCACGAAAATGCTGCCGTGGGCTGTGTCCGCGCCACTCGCCGGGGTGCTAGTAGACCGATATGATCGGCGGGGGCTTATGATTGGAACCGATCTCGTTCGGGCCGTGCTGGTGCTCGGCTTCCTCTTGATCGACCAGCCCGCCGAGGTGCCGTGGCTTTACGTGTTGTTGGCGGCCCAGGTAGTGGCAGGGGCCGTCTTTACACCGGCCAAGAGCGCGTCGCTGCCCAATATCACGACGCCCCGCGAATTGCTCACCGCCAACGCGCTCATGTCGGCCACATGGTCGACCATGCTGGCTGTAGGGGCTGCACTCGGGGGGCTGGCAGTGGAGGTGATCGGCATGCACGCGGTGTTTTGGATTGACAGCGCCACCTACCTGGTCTCCGCGGCTTTCATTCTCGGCACTGCAATTCCACAGGATACGGAGCCCGCACAAAAGAGTCTCGTCCGGTCGGCGGTACAGGAGATCGTGGACGGATGGAGGCATATCCAGCGGCATCCCCGAATAGGACGGATCGCCTTCGCCAAAGCCACCTGGTCCATCGCGGGAGGAGGGTTGGTGTATATGCTTGCGTTGCTTGGTGAACGGGTGGCCCCGGCGTCTCTCGGGGCGGGCATCGGCGTATTGTTCATGGCCCGGGGCCTGGGTACTGGCATCGGCCCCCTTCTAACGCGGCGGCTGTTTCAGGACCGGCGGCAGTGGCCGGCCGTTCTCGGAGGCGCGATCGCAGTCTGTGGAGCGTGCTATGTGGTCGTTGGTGTGCTGCCGTGGACGGCTGTCACCCTCAGTGTCGCGCTGCTTTGTTTGTTCGTCGTCGCTGGGCATGCCGCCAGCGCGGGCAATTGGGTGTTGAGCACGGTCATGCTGCAGAAGCGAACGGCGGACCGACTCCGTGGGCGCGTGTTCTCGACAGAGTGGCTTCTCGTAATGAGTGCCGAATCGCTCTCAACGGTTGTGGCCAGCGTGTTGTTAGAGGCGGGATGGGTTGACCTCGCCGGAGCCATTCAAGCATTTGGACTTCTCCAGGTGGCGAGCGGCCTCGCCTGGCTCGGCATCGTCGTTCCTCGGGAGCGGGCCGAACAACTGTCCGATCATCCTCCAGTCTCCAAGCTGGCATCCGAGAGGGAGGCGCATTCGGAACGGGTAAAAGAAGACCGCGATGCGTCCTAGAACTTACATAAACAAAAAACGGGCGGACCTCCGGCTGGAGATCCGCCCGGTACGCAATGCGAAATGTAAGGGGCGAGAGGCTACATGCCGTCGCCTTCACGCTGCGGAATCGAGTCGGCGCGGCGGTACTGGCGCGTGCCACCCTTCTTTGTGGTGACGCCTTCGACCTGGCCTTGACCGCTCGTCATGATGCGGGACCCTGGAACGCCATTGTCCCGATAGAAGGCGGCAACGGCTTCCGCGCGGTCCGTCGAGAGCGACTGCTCATTACGCTCGCCAGGGGCGGCGAAACCCTCAATCTGGACGCTCAGGTTGGGGCACTGCGACAGAACGTCCGCATTCTCCTGGAGGTTGTTTCGTGCTTCGTCGGTCAGCGTGCTGGAGTTGCCCTCAAAGAACGCCGAGCTCAGCTCGCTAATCGTGGTGCACACTTCCGGGAGCACGCGGTTTACGCGAACTGTCACCGTGCGCGTGTCTTCTCCCACGTTGTTGGAAGCACGCAGGCGTGCGGTGTACTGTCCAGGCTCCTCGTAGGTGTGGGTGGGGGACTGGCTCATCGAGCTCGATCCATCACCAAAGTTCCAGCTGTAAGAGACAGGACTATCACCCTGCACGTTGCTGCTGAAGCGAACCGTTTCGCCCTCATCGACGGGATTCGGGCTCGCGTTCACTGAAGTAATCGATGCGGGCTGAGGCGGCTGAACCACCCGTACGGAAATGGTGTCCGAGTCCGATCCGCCCTCGTTGCTTGCTTGGAACCGGATGGAGTACTGTCCGGTGGAGCTGTAGCTGTGATTCGCGAGAAGTCCGGAGCCGGTCGATCCGTCTCCGAAGTTCCAGGTGTAGGTGACCGGTTCGTCGGCTTCCTGGTTGATTGTCGCCTCAAACGTGCCGGACTCGTTGGTTTCGAGGGTGTCCGGGCCGCTTACGGACTGGACCACCGGGGCCGTGGCCCCACATCCAGCGAAGAGAAGCCCACCGACCATGAGAAGAAGAGGGAGCCAGAGAGATGAGCGTGCGCGCATGCTTGTGGGGGATTTTGGTTTCGTCATGAGTCGAGTGTGTTTGGAAAGAGCAAAGGCCACAGAGAGAGGGTAGCATTCGCCATCCACGCCCAAGATATGGGACGTGATTCGAACACGCAATTTCCTGAGCAGGAATGTGGGCCAATTTCACCCCAGTTTGGGGCAGAAGACCGCCGGTGAGAGGAGTACCGAAAGGGCAACGTCCGCAGGGCAGTAGGGGAGTAATGCCCCCAGGACGACAAGTTAATCGAGGCCGTCCACGAACTTTTCGAGTTTACTCTTCCGGTTCGCTGCCTTGTTCTTATGGATGACTCCTTTCGCAGCGAGACGATCCAGATCTCCCTTCACGTCGTTCAAAAGCTCCTGGGCTTCCTCCTTGTCGTCTAGAGAGCGGAGCTCTTTGATTTTGGTGCGGACGCGGCTTTTCTGAGATTTATTGCGCTTATGGCGCTTCTCATTCTGCCGCATCCGCTTCTTTGCAGACTCGTGCTGTGGCATGAGATGGGTAGAAACTTTGTAACGAAGTTGTGATCGGCGCTGGGAAGAGAAAATACCTGGAACCGATCAGCCGAAACAGGATCGCCCCGTCGCTGGGTTCCCGGACGTATTGGAAGATTACACGAGTCCGGGGGCGGCTCGGTGGGAAGAGATTTTAAACAGAAACTGAGAACCCCTGCTCTCGTTTTCCAAAACCTACCAAGTGCAGGTTCAGGGCGCATCAATGGTTCGTTCGGATCCAGAAGTTATCGACGTCTGGCCGATTCCCCCAGGCCTGTGTGTCCACTCCGCTGCATGCTCCCGTAGCCGTCTCTTATGTGGTCGTTTCTTGAGCACCTTTTTCGGAATATAGGGACCGAGCAAACTGTCGTGGTTCTAGACTCGGAGGAGGTCGGCCGGACCCGGCGGTATCGGGTCCGCCCCGCACGCGTGCTGGGGACCTGGGGCGGGAGTCTGCTGGCGGTTGGTCTTCTAGTAGGTGTGCTGCTTGTCTTTACACCGCTGCGAACGTTCATCCCGGGGTACGGGACGGAGCAAATTGAACAAAACGCCCGGCTCAACACGATGCGCCTCCAGTCGCTGCAGGACTCGCTGGCGGTGCAGCGGCGCTACATCATGCAGCTGCGACGTCTTATCACTGGTCGTGTCGATTCGATTGCGCCCCCCCCGAGGGGGAGTGTCGATCCGGGACCCTCGAGCCAAGAAGGGGAGAAAAGGGCCCAGGGAGAAGGCCCCGACGACGCGGCAGGAAATGGGCGGGAGGCGCACAAGCAGCCTGCCCCAGCTCCGTCCGTTTTTTCTGCGTCCCAGCAAGACTCAACCAAGAATGGAGAGAACGGAGACGGCTTGTCGTTTCCCCTACCCTCTCCAGTTCGAGACGGATTTCCGACGCGGGACTTCGACGCCGAAACTGGGCATTATGGGATCGACGTGGCCGTATCGGAAGGCAAGTTTGTTCGGGCCGTAGGGGCCGGGTATGTGGTATGGGCCGACTGGATGCAGGATGGTGGCTATACAATTGCGGTTCAGCACGCCGATGGATACCTTTCGGTCTACAAGCACAACGGACGTTTGCTGAAACGCTTGGGTGATCGGGTGTCTGCCCAGGAGCCGATCGCCGTGAGCGGAAACACGGGGGCCATCACTACTGGCCCGCACCTACATTTTGAGCTCTGGCGGAACGGCCTCGCCCAGAAGCCGCGTTCCTTCATCGCTGCGTGGCAGTGAAGGTGAGCCCCGCCAATAATCCCACCCTACCGGGTAAAGCCACCGGACCCTGCTGGTCGGCTGGTGCCTTTTGTACTTTGCACTCGCACCGTCTTCTCTTATTTTCATGGGCCTCTTCGGCAACAACACTCAATCAGGCGATTCTTCTCCCGCCATGGCAAACCAGACAGGTAGCGTGCAAGACCAGGTAAATCTCGTCGGCGAAGGGACAGTGTTCGAGGGGACAATTCGTGCGGACAGTGATGTTCGCGCCAGTGGGCGTATTGTGGGGACGCTCGAGGTGGAGGGAAAAACGATGATCGCCGAAGAGGGAGCGGTGGAGGGGGAGATTATTGCTACCGACGCCGAAATTGCCGGTCACGTACAGGGCGAGATTCACATCGATGAACGGCTCGTACTCAAGAGCACTGCCCGGGTCGACGGAAAGATTGAAACGGATCGCTTGGTTGTGGAGGAGGGGGCACAGTTTACGGGAGAATGCAAGATGGGCTCGCCGATTTCCGGGGACCCGGACAAAGGAGAGTTTGNGAGCGGGGCAATCCCCGCAGAAAAAACTGCCTCGGAAGCAGAAGCGTCCGAAGAAGTCACGGAGGTGTAGGGGGACAGGCATTTTGGGGATGTCCCAAGCGGTTCCTTCACCAGCGGCTGGCTTTGGAAAGAGCCGGCCCGAAACGGGTGCAGCAACGGCACGGATGTCATGGACAATGCAGAGGAATCTCCGGGCCCTGCCCCGCAGGAGTCGAATCCAGCCGGGCCGCCTTCCTCCGATGACGCCCGCCCACATCATGAGGCATCGGCGGACGGGCCCTCGGCCTTGGGGCGTGCCCTTCGTGACGTGGCGCCGCATCTGGACCTGGGATGGCGCTTGGCCGCCACGACAGCGGGGCCTCCCGTGTTGGGGGTCCTGATTGATCTTTGGTTGGAGACGACGCCCTGGTTTCTCCTCGCGGGGTGTGTAGTGGGGCTTACGGGGGCCGTTCTGGTGCTCCGACGGCTCCAAGACTCCTCCGCCTGAGGCAATTCGGGCCGTCCCTATGTGCCGACGATCCCTGTGTGCCGATGAGGGGACGGGGCCGCCCTGCGAGATACTTTCATGTGTGATTCACCGCTTCTCATAAGTCCCGCACCGTCGAAATCCATAGCTTCAATGCGGTTCGTCCTTAAGGGGCTATAATCCCCTGCGTGCCAGCGCGAATGGACTGCTCACGGACGCCGGCGGCCACGCCCAGGGCGCAATGGAGTACTCATGGTGGCTTGGGATCGGAGCCGGGGTCGGAATCATGGGGGTGCATGCGGCCGTCCGATTGTGGGCGCACGCCCTTGCCCGGCGAGCCGCCGATGTCCGCACATTCCTCGTTTGGGAGCTGGGCGGCCTCGGAGTCCGTATGATGCTTGTACTCGTGGGGTCGGGGGGGATCTTGCTCACCGCACCAGTCCATCCGGTGGTGTTCGTGGGCACAGTGGTCACGCTGCTTGTGCTTAGTATGATTTTGGAGGTTCGTCGCCTTCTCTACCGGATGGATTCGGGGTCCTCGGCCCCTTGACTTCGTGCTCGTCGAAAGGCCCTGTGCCTGTCAGAGCTTGCTTACAAAGCTGTTCGCCGAAACATCCATGACCGTCCGCACACGTCCTGTCCGGTTTGTCGCGCTTTTTCTGCTAGGGATGAGCCTGGTGGCGATGGCGCAGCCTACGAAGGCGGCCGAAGAGGGAGAGGTGACGTTGGAGGGGATTGTGAACAATGTGATCCTCGGCCACGCGACCGACGGCTACTACCTGAACTTTAAACCTTTCGCGAACGTCGAGCTTCCGCGCATCATGCTCGTCCGCACGGCGGACGGGGGCTTGTCGCTAGAGGCATACGGGAGTACGGCGGCACTGCTCAGAAAGGGCCCCTACGGCATCACCGCCCATGGCGACGCGGAAGGACGCGGAGGGCTCATGACGCAAGGGGCTGAACTGGAGGCGGCGATTGCGGCCGATGAGCATCTGCACAGTTCGGTGCAGCGGGCGGAGGGGCACGTGGTCCTGGACCTGTCGATCTCCCGGCACTTTGTCTTTGGGCTTCTTTCGATGCTAATCGTGCTGGGCGTCTTCATCCCGATTGCCCAACGTTACAAGCGCGGCGTCGGGCGCACGGAGGCGCCGCACGGAGTCCTCCAGAATATGATGGAGGTGTTGGTGGTCTTTATCCGGGACGAGATTGCCAAGCCCAACATTCAGGGAGAGAAATGGCGCACCTTCTTGCCCTATCTGTTGTCGGCCTTCTTCTTTATCCTCGTCGCCAACATTCTCGGCCTCGTTCCTTACGCGGGGGCGGCCACCTCCAACATCGCCGTTACGGGCGTCATGGCGATTATGACGTTCGCCATCGTGCTACTGTACAGCTCCAAAGATCACTACAAGGAACTCTTTACCGGTCCACCAGACGCCCCTACCGCGGTGCGCATCATCTTCGTGCCCATTGAAATTATAGGGCTCGTGATGCGGCACTTGGCCCTGGCCATTCGTCTGTTCGCCAACATGATGGGCGGTGCGCTCATCATCTTCAGCCTGATTGGGCTCATCTTCATCATGAACATCCTCTTTGGGCAGACGGCGGCCGCAGGGACGATCATCATTAGCATAGGATTCACCGTCTTCATCTTGCTGCTCAAGCTGCTAGTTGCCTTCATTCAGGCGTACGTCTTCACCATTCTCTCGGCGCTCTTTATCGGCATGGCTGTAGAGGAGCACGACCACGGGGCGCACGATGAGGAGGAGGCGTCCCAAGCGGGGCGCCTGGAAGATCGCCTCGATGCGGTTGAGGAGGCGGTCGAGCCGACGTCCGCATAGCCGTTCAGGGGGTTATTTCCCCGAAGCGTTGAACCTGTAATCACCCTTCACCACTCCCTTTCTTTCACCAAGACCCGAACACTATGGAAGCCGCTGCTCTCGCATACCTCGCTGCAGGACTTGGCGCCGGCCTTGCCGCTATCGGCGCCGGTGTCGGAATTGGCTGGTTGGCCAGCTCGTCGATGGATGGTGCCGCTCGCCAGCCCGAGGCGACCGATGACATCCGAAACTTGATGATTATTTCCGCCGCCCTGATTGAGGGTGTGGCGCTGTTCGCACTGATCATCTGCCTGCTCCTTGCCGTTACCATCTTCCTGTAGGGAAGACCCGGGCCGTTCCTTCTGGGGGCCCAGCCCGGCCGCCCGCTGACTTCTCGCGTCAACCTCTGTTTCGCTCATGACTGCTCTGCTTGCTCAGAGCCTCGTTACGCCCTCCCTGGGGCTCATCGTGTGGAAAACCATCGCCTTTCTCATCTTCCTGGGCGTGCTCTATTGGCTGGGCTGGGAGCCCATTACTCGGGCGCTCCAACAGCGGGAGGAGGAGATTGAGAGCTCCATCCAGCGGGCCGAGCAGGCTCTCGCCGAAGCGAAAGAGATTCAGGAAGAGAACAAAGAGGCGCGGCGCAACGCCGAACAGGAGGCGCAACGCATCCTTCGTGAGGCCCGCGAGTCGGCCGAGGAGTTGCGCGAAGACGAGGAAGCCAAGACGCGCCGCAGGATCCAGCAGATGAAAGAGCAGGCGCAGGCCGAAATTGAGCGTGAGAAGCAAGCTGCGTTGCAGGAGTTGCGCGACGAAGTGGCGGACCTTGCCATCCAGGCCGCCCGAAAAATTGTGGAGGACGATCTGGACCAAGATCGCCATCGCGAGCTTGTTCGTGACGCGATTGAGGACTTTCCGACGAATTAGTGCGTCAGAGCGCTGGTGCGGTCCGTATTAGAGCGCCCCAGCGCGTCGACGTTTAACGTTCCAACGCCCCATTCGTATGAGCCAGCGCACGGTCACACGGCGGTACGCCACCGCGCTATACCAGGAAGCCGACGCGTCCGGAGTGCTTGAGGCCGTCGACGACGACGTCCTCCTGCTCCGGAACAGCATTGAGTCAAACCGTGAGTTGTCGCGCTTCTTCACGAGCCCGGTGATTCCGCAGGAAAAGAAAGACACGATCCTCCAGAAGCTCCTTGGGGACCGCATTGATGGGCTCACGCTGCGATTCCTGCGGCTTCTGGTGGAGAAGGATCGGGAAACCCTTACCAAAGAGGTCCTCGACGAGTACCAGTCGCTCCGAGATGAGCAGCGGGGCATCGTGGACGCGAACGTGACGGTGGCCCGGCCGCTGACGGACGACGACCAGGAGGCGTTGCTACAAGCCCTCGAGCAGAAGACCGGCAAGGACGTTCGTCTGCACGTCGAGGAGGACTCTGACCTTATCGGCGGGCTCGTCATCCGGATTGGCGACCGCGTCTTTGACGGCAGTGTCCGGAGCCAACTCAGTGCACTCCACGACCGACTTCGAAACGCCACGCTTCCGGTCGAGGCCGACGCCGAGGCTGCTTGATGATCAGGGGGCGGTCACCCGGCACCCCGTACTCAACGACTTGATGATTCAACGTTCGATCTCCCATGGCTAACGGTAGCATACGACCCGACGAAGTCACTGACATTCTCCGCCGCGAACTCGGCGACTTTGAAACGGAGGCGGAAGAGTACGAGGCCGGGACCGTACTGCAGGCCGGCGACGGCATTGCGACCCTTTACGGGATGAGCAACGCCCAGGCCAGTGAGCTTGTGGAATTCCCGGAGCAGGACGTGGAGGGCATGGTCCTGAACCTCGAGGAGGATAGCGTCGGGGTGATTCTCTTCGGTGACGTGGACGCGGTAAGTGAGGGCGACGAGGCCCGGCGTACTGGCCGCATTGCCTCGGTGGGCGTGAACGAGAACATGCTCGGCCGTGTCATTGACCCGCTCGGGCGCCCGCTCGATGGCGAGGGCCCGATTGAAGGGGAAAAGACGGTGCTCCCGCTGGAGCGGAAGGCCCCCGGCGTTATCTACCGCCAGCCGGTGGAGGAGCCGCTGCAGACCGGCATCAAGGCCGTCGACTCGATGATTCCGATCGGGCGTGGCCAGCGAGAACTCGTGATTGGCGACCGACAAACCGGAAAGACGGCGGTGCTGGTTGACACGATCATCAACCAGAAACAGACCCACGAAGAGCGGAGCGACACGGGCGATCCGGTCTACTGCGTGTACGTAGCCGTGGGACAGAAAGACTCGACGGTGGCGCAGGTGCAGCGCGACCTGGAGCGGAATGGGGCCATGGAGCACACGGTAATCATCAATGCCTCCGCCTCCATGCCCACGCCGCTGCAGTACATTGCGCCGTTCGCGGGCGCCTGCATCGGCGAATACTTCCGCGACACCGGGCGCGACTCGCTTGTCTGCTTCGACGACCTTTCGAAGCAGGCCGTGGCCTACCGCGAGCTCTCGCTCTTGCTGCGGCGCCCCCCGGGTCGTGAGGCGTATCCGGGCGACATCTTCTACCTCCACAGTCGTTTGTTGGAGCGGGCCGCCAAGATAATTGACGATCAAAAGGTGGCCTCGCAGATGAACGATCTGCCGGAGCCCCTGCAGGATCAGGTTGAGGGGGGAGGCTCGCTTACGGCCCTGCCGGTCATTGAGACGCAAGCCGGTGACGTGTCGGCCTACATCCCGACGAACGTAATTTCCATCACCGACGGGCAGATCTACTTGGAGACAGATCTCTTCAACGCAGGCATCCGTCCGGCCATCGACGTGGGGACGTCGGTCTCTCGTGTGGGCGGGTCGGCCCAGGTCAGTGCCATGAAAGATGTAGCGAGCACGCTCCGCATTGACCTTTCGCAGTACCGTGAGCTGGAGGCCTTCGCCAAGTTTGGTTCCGACCTCGACCCCTCCACGCAGCGTCAGTTGAACCGCGGAGAGCGCCTGGTTGAAATTCTCAAGCAGGACCAGTTCTCGCCGGTGCCGGTGGAGGAACAGGTCGCGATTATTTACGCCGCCATCAACGGTCACCTCGACGACGTGGAGGTCGACGACATCGAAGACTTTGAGGAGGAGTACGTGGAGCGCCTGCGCCTCCAGCACGAGGACGTGCTCGCGGAAATTCGAGAAACCGAAGAGCTCACCGATCGCGCCGAGGAGGTCTTCGAGTCCGTCGCGGCGGACCTGTCCGAAGTGTACGCGGAGGAGGAAGAAGAAGAGCAAGAAGACGTGCTAGCCGGCGGCGACGGTGAGGCCGCGATGGCGTAGCCGCTGAGCGCAGCCGTGAGCACTGTAAACTCCTTTTCTCATCCCGCAGACGCCTTTGCCTGATCCATGGCGAACCTTCGCGACATCCGGAACCGGATCGAGTCGATCGAGAGCACCAAGCAGGTGACCCGGGCCATGAAGATGGTGGCGGCGGCCAAGCTGCGGCGGGCCCAAGAGAAGATCTTCCAGGCGCGGCCCTACGCCTACAAGATCCGGGAGCTTACGAATCATCTCAAGCGGGAGCTGGACCCGACGGCCCACCCGCTGTTCCAAGAGCCTGAGGAAAGAAACGGGGCCCTCGTCATTGTCGTTACGGCGGACCGAGGCCTCTGCGGCTCGTTCAACAGCGACGTAATCCAGACGGCCGAGCAATTAATTGAGTCGTCGTACGCCGACACGAAGGACAACTTGTTTCTCCTTTGTGTGGGAGAGAAGGGCCACAAGCACTTCCAGAAACGCGACTTCCGACTCGTCGGCGACTATCAGGGAATCTTCGATTCACTGTCGTTCAATGTGGCCCGGCACGTCGTCCAGGACGCCGTTGAAGGGTTCGAGCGTGGCATCTGGGGGGAGGTCAATCTCGTGTACAACGAGTTCAAAAACACGATCGTCCAGAATCAAATCGTCGAGCCTTTGCTTCCTATTCCGGAAGAGCAGTTCCTCACGCCGGTGATGGAAGAGGAGGCGGATGTGCTCGACCTTCCCGAGAACGGCCAGGCCATCGATTACATCTTTGAGCCCGGTGCCCGAGGGCTCCTCGACGAGCTTGTGCCGCGGTATCTGTACTATCAGCAGTGGCGGGCCCTCCTAGAGTCCAACGCCGCCGAGCAAGGGGCCCGCATGGTGGCTATGGACAATGCCACTAGCAACGCAGAGGAACTGATCGAGGACCTGACGCTGGAGTACAACCGGGCGCGGCAGAGCGCCATTACCCGCGAGCTGCTCGATATTACGAGTGGGGCCGAGGCACTCGAAGAGTCTGGCTAAGTTGGGTCGTAGAAAGAGGAGGGGGCGGCGGGCTGCAACATTGTGGGCGGCATTACATACCATCCCAGCAGTATCCGGAGAGGTGGCCGAGTGGTCGAAGGCGCTCCCCTGCTAAGGGAGTAAACGGTGATGAGCCGTTTCGGGGGTTCGAATCCCCCCCTCTCCGCCATGTCCGCCGGTCCCACCACGCTCGGGGCGGGCTTTTTCTGTTCAGGCGGGCGGGCCCAGCTCCCGCCCGCGCTTACTCTCCACGACGATGCTGTCCGATGGCCCAGTCTGCGTCTCGACCCACCGTCGCCATCGCCGGCGCCACCGGGTTTGTGGGCACGGCGGTTCGGGCGGCACTTCAGGATGACTACGACCTGATCGGGCTGACCCGCTCGCCTGTGCGTGCGCAGCAAAACGCCACCGCGTCGGCCCACGAAGAGTGGCGGCATTGCGACCTCTTCGATCCCTATGCNGTGCGGGAGGGCTTGGTTGGGGCCGACTACGCCATCTACCTCGTCCATTCTATGCTGCCGTCGGCCCGGCTCACGCAAGGCCAGGTGGCCGACCTGGATCTGCTCCAGGCCGATAACTTTGCACGGGCGGCCGAAGCGGAAGGGGTAGAGCAGATTTTGTATCTCGGGGCGCTGGTGCCGGAGGATGCGCCTACGCTGCCGTTTCCCCTCCGCCGCCGGCTGGAGGTGGAGCGCGCCCTGGCCTCCACGTCGGTTCCCCTGACCACGCTCCGGGCCGGCCTCATCGTGGGCGGTGGAGGCACCTGGCTCCGTCTCCTGTTGAACCTGGTGCGACGGCTGCCCGTGATGGTGCTCCCCTCGTGGACGAGCGCCGAAACGCAACCGATTGCCCGCCGCGATGTCGTACGGGCCCTGAAGCGGAGCCTAGGCACGCCGGAGGCCTACGGCGCCACCTACGACGTCGGGGGACCGGACGTGATGAGCTACCACGAGATGCTATTGCGGACTGCCGATGTGTTGGGGCTCCGGCGGTGGACGACCACCGTTCCGATTGAGTCGCCCCGCCTCTCCAAACTGTGGGTGTGGCTGTTTGGCGGAGTGCCTTGGGCCCTCGTCACCCCCATCATCGATAGTCTGCGCTATCAGACCCGCGTGCAGCCCAACGAAATGCAGGAGTGGCTCTCCCAGGATACGTTGTCCTTCGAGGCGGCGCTCCAAGAGTCGGTGGACGAGCACGGCCAGCCCCTCCCCAACCCGCGCGATGCACTCCGCGACCGCGAGGACGCCGTAATTCGCGATCAGAGCGTGGCCCGGTCGGTACAACGAATGCCCTGTCCGCCTAACTTCACAGCCCGGGACGTGGCGAACGAGTACCTGCGGTGGTTACCGCGACTTGGCTGGCCGATGCTGCGGGTGCGGGTGGAGCACGGGCGTGTGGCACACTTTACCCTATGGCCGGTGGGGCGTCTCCTCACGCTCCGATTTGCGGCCGATCGGAGCCCGAAAGGACGGCAGCTGTTTTTCGTCACCGGGGGACTTTTGGCGGGGGAGGGCGAGCGATCCGGACGGCTTGAGTTTCGGCGTGTACTTGACGGAAAAACGGTCTTGGCCGCCGTGCATGACTTTTCGCCGCGTTTGCCCTGGTATGTGTACAACAGTACACAAGCGCTCGTCCACCTGGGTGTCATGTGGGGGTTTCGACAACACCTCACGGACCTGGCCCGGCAACAGGCCGAGTCGGCGTCTGTCTCGTCGGCCCTCCGTGGCACTTCCTCGTCGTAGCGCCCCGTACGCGCTCGGATTTTGAACGACCAGCCGCTCCGTCCGAGCGGTCCCTTTGCTCCGCCAATGTCCACCCTTGCCAACGCGCCGTTCACCGAGGATCAGGAAGAGGCATACGACCAGGTCTACGACCGCCTCGCCCGCGGCGAACGGTTTACGGGCCTACGCGGGTACGCCGGCACGGGCAAGACCTACCTCGTGAGCCGCCTCGTGGAGCAGTTGTTGGACGAAGACTGCGCGGTGACGGTCTGTGCGCCCACCCATAAGGCCGTGCAGGTGCTGAGCAACGAACTGGGCGACGCCCCGGTGCAGATGCAGACGCTCCATTCGTTCCTCGGGCTCCGCCTCCAGCCGACACAGGACGGAGAGTACGAACTGGTGGCGGAGGAGGAGCGCGACTTTACAGAGGGGGTTGTGATTGTTGATGAGGCGTCCATGATTGGGCGCGAGGAGTGGTCGCACATCGAAGATGCCCCCTTCTGGGTGCAGTGGCTCTTCGTGGGCGATCCCGCCCAACTGCCACCGGTGAACGAGGAGCCGTCGCCTGCCCTCGACGTGCCGGGCCCCACCCTGGAAACCATCCACCGGCAGGCGGCCGACAATCCCATTCTAGAACTCGCGACCAAAATCCGGACGGGAACAGAGGGCCGATTCGGCAGCAAATTCGAGGACGGGAAGGGGGTCGCCGTCACGCGCAATCGCGACGAGTTTCTCGACAGTGTCCTCCGGGCCTTCGACACGGAGGCCTTCGCCGAGGACGCCACCCACGCCCGTGTGCTCGCCTACCGCAACAAGACGGTCCGCCGGTACAATCGGAAAATCCGGACCGAGCGCTACGGGGCCGACGCGGACCGGTTTGTGGAGGGGGAGTGGCTGGTGGGCACCGAAACGTGGTTCCACGACGGGGTGCAGCGCTTGACCAACAGCGAAGAGGTGCGCGTCAAGAAGGCGAATACCGACACCTTCAAATCCGAGAATCAGAGCGAGTGGAAGGTGTGGGAGCTCAAGGTGCGGACGCCGGGGCGGGGCCTCACGCGTACGGTGCAGGTGCTGCACGAAGATGAGTTTGAGCGCTACGAAGACGCGCTGGACCGCCGCCGCGAGAAGGCACAGGACGATCCGTCGAAGTGGGACCGGTTTTTCGACCTCCGGGAGCAGTTCGCCCGGGTCGATTACGCCTACGCCACCACGGTCCACCGGGCGCAGGGCTCCACGTACGACACGGTGTTTGTGGACCACCGCGACCTGCGGGTGTGCCGGGGCGATGAGCAGGAGGCGCTCCTCTACGTGGCCGTCACGCGCCCCGCCCGTCGGCTGGCGCTGCTGGTGTGAGGGCTACGCGGAGGAGCCGGTTGATGGCACGACTAGGCAGCGCGTACGGTGGGAAGCCGTTCGCGTAGCTCTTTCAGATAGGTCGGCGTATCGAGAAGCCGGGGCCCGTACCAAGAGAACGGCTGTCCGTCCACAATCTCGACCGCCGTACTGGGAAGGGCCTCACGGAGATCGGCGGTGAACTTATCCTTCTCGTGGAAGGGAAACGGCTCGCTGGCGCAGAGCACCAAGTCGGGATCCTGTTCGGAAATAGCTTTCAGGGACAACTCAGGGTAGCGCGTCTGGTCGCCGTAGACATTTTCAAGTCCCCCCCACTGCATCACGTCGTGGATGAAGGTATCGCCCCCCACGGTCATGTAGGGCTCGCGCCAGATGAGATACACGGCACGCAGGACGGGGAAGTCAGGGAGCGACTCAAACCGGGCGATAATCTTNCCCACCAATGTTGAAGTGCGGTCNCTGGTCTCGGTGAGGGTGCCGACGGTCCGGATCATGTCCAGGGCACCCGAGACGGTTTTGACCTCCGTGACGTACACGGGGGCAATTGCGTCGAGCGCCTCTACGTCGGCGGCTGTGTTTTCCTCGTGGTTGGCGAGGATAAGATCGGGGGCAAGATCGCGAACGGTGTCGCGATCAACCTGCTTGGTGCCCCCGACGATGGTCTTTTCCGACCGCCAGTGTTCAGGGCGTTCGCAGAATCGGGTGAGGCCGACGACCCGACCGTCCAATCCCAGCTCTGCCAGCAGTTCTGTCTGGCTAGGGACGAGAGAGATGATGCGCTCGGGAGGCGAGCTGAGCGAAACGGGATGGCCGCGAGCGTCCGTGGCGGTGGGCATGGGGACGTGGAGAGCGATGAGTTTTTATCACTGAACGCCCCGAGAACCCCCGTTGATTCCTTGTCCAGGAATCGTTTGCCAAAGGTTGGCGTGTAGGCGACAGGTCGTTCTCCCATTTCCATTCCTCCCGCTCCATGTCGCTCCCCACCGAACCTATTGGCAGCATTCCCCGTCCCGAAGAACTCATTGAGAGCCTTCAGGCCTTCCGGCACGGGGATCTGAGCCAGGAGGCCCTCAACGGCGTGTACGATCGGGCGCTCCGGGCCACCGTCGATGCCTTCGAGGAAACTGGATCGCCCGTCATAACCGACGGGGAGCAGGCCAAACCCAGTTTCTTATCGTACCCCGTTGAGGGAGCCGACAACATCGAGCCTGGCGGCATTGAGATTCCATTCGCGGCGGGACATACTCGACAGCTTCCTCGCCTTACGGAGGGGCCGTTCCGCTATGAGACCTACGCCGTAGACTACCTCACCCGTACTCAAGAACACGCCACCGTGCCGGTCAAACAAGCGGTAATCTCCGCGTCGGCACTCAGCCTGCTCTATCCGGAGGGGGGGCTCGAAGGCTACCCCCGCGAGGCCTTCCTGGACGACCTCGTCGACGAGGTGGAGACCGACATCCGTCAATGCCTCGATGCGGGGGCGCATGCGGTGCAAATCGACTTCACGGAGGGCCGACTTGCCGTGAAGCTTGACCCGTCGAAGGAGTTGCTCCGCGAGTTCGTGGCCCTTAACAACCGCGTGCTCGATCGGTTTTCCGAGGCGGAGCGCCAGCGGATTGGTGTGCACACCTGTCCCGGCGGCGACAAGGATTCCACTCACAGCGCCGATGTGGACTACGCGGAGCTTCTGCCGCTCCTGTTCGACCTAGACGCGGGCCGGTTCTACATGCAGTTTGCCAGCGAAGACGACCCGGAGCGCGTGCTTGAGGTTGTGCGTGAGCGCAGCTCCGACGACCAAACGATTTTTCTTGGTGTGATTGACGTGAACGATCCCCACGTGGAATCGCCGGAGGAAGTGCGCGACATGGTTCTGCGAGCCACGACGCACCTCCCGCCCGAGCGGCTCGGGACAACCGACGACTGTGGGTTCTCGCCGTTTGGCGACGACCGCTCAACAGCTCGGCGAACGGCGTTCCAAAAAATTGAGGCGCGGGTGCAGGGGACGAAAATGGCGAGTGAGGAACTCGGGTTGGCGGACGAATAGAAGTCAAGAGTGAGCGGAGGCGCATCGTTTCGTCCACAGGGCGGCTTCGGGGTGTGTCGCCGCTGAGTGTCTGCCGTGTAAGCGTGAGGACCCACAGTTCGCCTCGGGTGGGCTACGCGGCATTCTCCAACGCCGCTGGCAAACGCTCGGGCAGGCCACCGAAGCTGCCGTTGCTCATGAGAAGCGCCACGTCGCCCGGGCGAAGGGTGTCCACCAGTGTGGGGAGGACGGCGTTCACGTCGTCGAAGGCCTCGGCGGGGGTGCCGCGGTCGCGGATCGTCTGGACTACAGCGTCCGCGTCGAGCATCGCGTCGGGGTCGTCGTTGTGGCGCACCGGTGGGGCCTTGAGGAGCACGTGGTCGGCCGCGTCGAAGGCCCGTCCGTAGTCCGCCTGGAAGTGCGCGCGGCGGCTCGTATTGGAGCGAGGCTCGAAGATGGCCACCAGCCGGCGATCGGGATGGGCGTCGCGAAGGGCCTGAACGGTCGCCCGCACGGCCGTGGGATGGTGCGCAAAGTCGTCGATTACGAGCACGTCATTGGGGCGACCGCGAACCTCTTGGCGCCGCTTCATGCCCTCGAACGCCGCGAGTCCCGCCGCAATCTCCGGAAGCGATACGCCTTCGGAGTGGGCTAGCATGGCTGCCGCCAGGGCGTTCTGTACGTTGTGGCGGCCCGGAAGGGGGAGGGTCACGTCTTCGCATCGACCGTCCATCCGGAGCGTGAACGACGGTCCCGTATCGGTTAAGGTCACGTTCTCGGCCCGCACGTCGTTGTCGGCAGCCAGGCCGTAGGTGCGAACGGTGGCCCTTGTGTGGGGAGCGAGGGCGCGTACCTCCGGGGCGTCGCCGCAGAGGGCGAGGAGCCCGTCGGCGTCGAGCAGACCGACGAAGTCCTTGAAGGCCCCACGGTAGTCGTCCCGATCAACAAAAATGTCGGCGTGGTCGAACTCCAGGGAGGTAACGACGGCGGCGTGCGGCCGATAGTGCATGAATTTGGGCCGCTTGTCAAAGTAGGCGCTGTCGTACTCGTCCCCCTCAACCACGAAGGGTGCGTCCGCGCCTAGTGCGTAGCTTTCGCCGGTGCGCTGTGTAACGCCCCCGATCAGGAAGCCCGGGTCGCGGCCGGCGTGACGCAGGAGGTGTACGAGCAAGCCCGTCGTGGTGGTTTTGCCGTGCGTGCCGGTCACGACGAGTGGACGACGGGCCTCGGTGAGGAAGTTATGCGCCAGGGCCTCCGGAAACGACTGCTGCACCAGTCCTTCCTCGCGGGCGTAGGCGGCTTCCGGATGGGTGGGGGGGCAGGCGTTGCCCACGACTGTGAGGTCGGGGGGCGGATCGAGATGCGCCGGGTCGTAGCCCTCCTGTACCGGAATCTCCTGCTCGGCGAGGTGGGTGCTCATGGGGGGGTATACACCGTCGTCGCTCCCTCGTACGGTGAATCCAGCCTGCTGGAAGAGCCCGGCCAGGGCGCCCATGCCCGTGCCACAAATGCCGATGAGGTGCACGTCTTCAAGGGCTTCGGGGGGGGGAACGTCCGGACGCGAGAACCGACGGAGCGCAGCGTCCGGCAGCGCGTCGAGGGGGCGGGGCATGCGGCGACCAGTGGAGCGGTGGAATTATTCGTCCGCCGAGGCGTCCGACGAGGATCGACGGGCCATTTCGGACATCTCGGTGGCCACGGTCGAATCTTCCTCGTCGTTCGGCAGATTGCGTTGCAGAACCGTTTCTTCCAGTTCCTCAGTGTCGGGAGCGGTGGGGGTTTCGAGGGCTTCCTCCGACACCATACCCAATTCGCGGGCCCGACGGAACCACTGTTTGCGGGCCAGGGCCTGCATGTCTTCGACCGAGTCGGCCTCGTCGACAATCTCCAGGCCCAGAAGCGTCTCTACTACATCCTCCATGGTTACGACCCCCGCCACGCCCCCGTACTCGTCCACCACCAGGGCAATGTGCTCCAGGCGGTCGAGCAGCCGTTCCAGGAGGTCGGGAAGGGGCAGGGTCTCATGGACCACCAGGATGTCGCGGGCCATGTCGGCCAGGGACACGTTAAACTCCTCCTGCGCGGCCCGCAGCAGCATCTCATCCTTGAGTACGTAACCGGTGATGTCGTCCGGATCGTCGTCGTACACCGGAATGCGGGAGAAGCGAAACTCGTCGTGCTCCTCCACTACGTCGCCAATGGTGGTATCCTCGGGCAAGTTAAAAATGACGGTACGGGGCGTCATCACGTCCTTCACCCGGAGGGAGTTGAACCGGAACAGGTTGCGCAGGATGCGCGACTCCTTTTCTTCGAATACGCCTTCCTCCTCGCCCAACTCGGCCATCGCGGTAAATTCCTCCCGGCTGAAAGCGGCCTCGTCGTCCTTCCGGGACAGGAGGTACGTAAGGCCCTGTGACAGCTTCACGAGCGGCCACATCGCGAGGATGGTGCCCGTGAGGAGGCGCACGATGGTGGGAGTGAGGGTCCTCCAGTAGACTGCGCCGAGCGTCTTCGGGATAATTTCCGACAGGACGAGGATCAGAAGGGTCAAAACCGCCGCGACGATGCCCGTGTAGGCCTCCCCAAAGACGATGGCCGCCTGGGCTCCCACCCCTGCCGCCCCCACTGTATGGGCAATCGTGTTCAGGCTCAGGATCGCGGCCAGCGGACGGTCCACGTTCTCCTTGAACTGATGCAGCCGCTCCCCCACGGCACTCCCTTCTCGTTCCAGCGCCGCCACGTACGACGGCGTTACGCTCAGTAGGACGGCCTCCATCATCGAACACAGGAAGGAGACGCCAATCGCCAGCGCAACGTAAAGAGCGAGTAAGCCCATTCGAGAAAAAAGGGAACTGAAAAAATTCAGCAGGCCGGGCCCCGGTGGACGCGGCCGTCATTGGTCACGGGACAATAGGAATGCTGCCGTAGGACCCCCGATAAATGCAGACATGCCCGTTCAGTTTCTTTGGGGAGGAACAGACCAAGCAGATGAAGAACCTGTTCCCCCGCCGGGTGCGGAGACGATGGTCCCACACCAGACCCGGCGATCATCCTGAAGGTTCGGCCGGGGGGGGCGCCGCAGGGCGCCCGTTTCCCTGCTCCATTTGAGCCAGCCGCTTGGTCCACTGTCGCTGGTTCTCGCGGGCGTTCTGGACGGCGGGGGTATATCGGAGGAGGCCCAGTAGCAAATCGTTAAGGCCGGCCAGCGGTTGGTGCATGGGGCGCTTCACGTCAAGGAAGAGAATGGCCCGTTCCTCCTCGGTTTCGTTCCAGACCTCGTGGTCGTAGGTGTCATCGAACACAATGCCTCGCCCCTCTTCCCAGTGCAAAATGTGGTCGTCCACGCGGATGCGGCACCGCGCAGCGTGTGTGGGTACCTTCAGTCCCAAGTGGTAGCGAAGCACGCCCTTGTAGGGCCCACGGTGGGCCGGAATGTGCTTGCCGGGGGAGAGGATGGAGAAAAACGCCGTCGTCATGCCGGGGACCTGCTCAATGAGTTCCGTGGTGCGGGGGCAGCGGGCGCAGTTTTCTTCCACTTTCAGGCCGTACCCGTAGAGGAAAAACGTCTTCCAGTCGTCGCCCTGCGAGATGGTCGACGCGTCCTCCGCCACGTCGTGGAAGTTGGGCAGTGCGTCACGGTAGCGGAGCAGATCATCGAGTTCATCGCGAATTTCGGTCCAGTGGGCCTCCAAGCGGGACGTTCCCGGAAGGATGGATGGATCGTGGACGGGCGTGTCGCCCACTTTTGAGAACCGGCCGTACAGGGCGTCGAGGGTGTGAAGTGCGGTATGACCAAGCTGCTTGAGAAGCGAGTCGTCGCGATCCCGAAATGACCGTGGATTAAGGGACGTATTGGGAGCCATGTTTGACGTGGGATGATGAGGTGAATAGTCGGGATCGTCTTGTGTCCCTGATGTCTCGCCTCCCGAGAAAGTTTCAATGAAGGAGGGGACGGAAGGAGTTGTGGGGCGCTACGCGTCGGGTGGGCGCTCTGGGGGGGGCGAGTGGGCGTCAGAGGAGGGCGTAGGGGCCCCGTCGCCGGGGACCCCGTCGTCGAGCAGGCTTTCGGTGACCACCGTGTCGCTCACAATCGCGGCGTTGTCCACACTGCCACCGAAGGCTTCCGTCACGCGCAGGCTCACCGAGTCGAACACAGAGTACATCACCGGCACGATCACGAGTGTGAGAAAGGTGGCGAACGTAAGGCCCGAGATGATAGCTGTGCCCATGGGCCCCCAGAACTGTGTGTTCTCGCTGCCAAACTCAAAGTTGGGGGCAAAGTCGGTCAGCAGGCCCACAAAGTCGACGTTAATTCCAAAGGTGAGGGGCACGAGGCCGAGGATGGTGGTCAGCGCCGTAAGCAACACCGGGCGCAGGCGTGTGGCGCCTCCCTCAATGATGGCGTCGCGCTTCTCCGACCCCCGCCCGCGCAGTTGCATGATGTAGTCGACCAGCACGATGTTGTTGTTTACCACGATGCCGGCCAGGGCGATGATGCCGATAAAGGTGAAGAGGTTGAACGGTGTGCGGGTGAGAATGAGGCCGAGCAGCACACCGATGAGACTCAGTCCCACCGCGGCCATAATGATGAACGGTGCACTTATGGAGTTGAATTCGATGATGAGGATGATGAAGATGAGCGACGCCCCAATGGCGAGCGCCGTGGTGAGGAAGCCGAAGGACTCCTGCTGTTCCTCGTTGCCACCGGTGTACTCCATGGTGTATCCGGGCGGTAGGCCCTGTCGATACTCGGCAAGTTCGTTCTGCACGCGAGTGAGCACGTCCGGGCCGTTGTAGCCGGGGGCCGCGTCGCCGGACACCGTGACCACGCGGTTCTGGTCGATGCGGGTGATGGAGCCAAAGCCGGTGCCCTCTTCGATATCGGCCACTGACGTGAGGGGAATCTGCTGGCCCCGCAGATTGGTGACGGTGAGATTTTCGAGGCTTTCGAGCGTAGCGCGGTCCGAGGACTGGAGGCGTACGGTAATGTCGTACTCGTCTTCGCCGCTGCGGTAGGTGTCGGCCTCCACGCCCTGGATGGCCGAGCGGACAGTCTGAGCGATTTGACTGGTTGATAGTCCGTACTCGGCGGCCTGCTCACGGTCCACGTCGACTTGTACCTCCGGGCGGCCCGTGTTGAGGTTATCACTCACGTCCACGAGGCCCGGCAACTGGCCACTCTGGGCCGCGTCGGTCAGGCGCTTCTTCACCGCCTTTGAGATCTGCACGATCTGATCAAACTTAGGCCCCGAGATTTCGATGTTTACCGGGGGGCCGGTGGGCGGGCCCTGTTCCTGCTTGGTAAACTCAATTTCGGTGCCGGGAATGCCCTGCAGCTGGCCCCGCAGCTTCTCCAGTGTGCGGCTGGAGGACTCCGGCCGCTCCGCGTAGTCTACCATATTGAGTGAGATCCGCGACCGCTCCGGAGACTGTGCCCCACCGCCAAACTGAGCGTCGCCCCCCACCCCTACGTTCACCAACAGGTTTTCGATGTTGGCCTCAGAGTTGGGGTTTTGGTCTAGCAGCTGCAGAATCCGTTCCTCCGCCGTTTGGGCAATGGTGTTGGAGGTTTCGACGTTGGTGCCGAGTGGAGCTTCCACGTTGATCTGCACGCGGTTCGGGTCGGTGTCCGGGAAAAAGGCCTGTCCCGTGGGAGCGACGAGGAAAAGGCCCGCGATGAGAACGAGGCCGCCCAGTGAGCCATTGAGCAGGGCTGCGCGGTTGTCTGTGATGAGAAGATGGTCGCTCCTGTTGAACAGCGCCCCGAGCAGGCCAATGACGACGATTCCGGTAGGAGCGACCATGAGCCGCAGCAGGACTGGAAGGGGAAGCCCCCCCGTGGCGTAGTTCATGCCTAAGACCGCGAGCATAACGGCGAAGAGGCCGCCGCCCACCTTAACGCTCGTCCAGCCGCCGAGGTAGATGCTCTCCAGCGTGTGCAGCACCACGCCCAGCCCCCCCAGCGCGGCGAAGGCCCCGCCCGGCACCAGGAGTAGCAGGCCCGCCGTCTGGCCGGCAGCGAGCCACACTAGGCCGCCAAGTCCCGAAAGCACCGTCCCGAGGGCGAGGGCCGCGAGAGCCCCTGTATTACGCACATAGGCGTATCCGGGCGTGTAGTCCCGTTTCAGCATGCGCTCCAGGTAGCTGCGGTACCACTGGATGAGGTTCGGCAGACCGCGCTCTACGAAGCGGTCGCCGATGGGCGACATCACATACACGTGGAGCAGGTAGAGGACCGGCAGGGCGATCCCGATTACCACGAGTGTCTTCCAGTTCGCGAGGCCCAGCGTGATGCTCAGCAGTAGAATGAGCACTCCCCCACCGTAGCGCGCAATCGCCGGCCACTTGGTTGAGTCGGCCTCCCCGTTTTCGCGCCCCTTCACCTGCACGAAGAAGCCCGTGATGACTGGGTTGATCACGAGCGCTACGAACAGCGAGCTCGCGAGCGTGATGATGAGGGTAAGTGGCAGGTAGCTCATGAACTCTCCGATGATGCCGGGCCAGAAGAGCATGGGCACGAAGGCCGACACCGTGGTAGCGGTGGCGGCCACCACCGGGCCGCCCACCTCGGCGGTCCCCAAGCGTGCGGCCTCCCAGCGCGAATAGCCCTCTTCCCGGAAGCGGTAGATGTTCTCGATCACCACGACCGCATTGTCCACCAGCATCCCCAGTGCGATGATCAGCGAGAAGAGGATGATGAAGTTAAGCGTCTGTCCTAGCGCCTGAAACACCAGAAAGCTCGTAAACATCGACAGCGGAATGGCAATCCCTACGAGCGTCGCGTTGCGCACCCCGAGGAAAAACAAGAGCACGGCGATCACGAAGATCAGACCGCTGATGATGTTGTTCTCCAGGTCCGTGACCAGCGACTGCACGTTCTCGCTCTGATCACCGGTAATGAGGACCTCCGTGCCGCTCGGAAAGTCGAACTGGTCGAGCGTCGCCTTCACTGCATCAGACGTCTCCAGGATGTTGGCTCCGGGTCGCTTCTTCACGTTCAGTGAGATGACCTGTGCGGTGCGGCGCTCCGACGCGGGCACGGCCACCGTTTCGCCCGCCTCATTCTCGCGTTTCAGGATGCGGAGGCGGGAGTACGACTCACGGTCTTTGAACCCGAAGACGACGTCCGCCACGTCGCGTACGTGCACGCTCCGACCGTTCTCAGTTGTCTTCACCACCAGTTCCTCGATCTGATCGGCCGGTTCGTCGAACTGACCGTCCACCCGCACCAGGTAGTTGAGACGGTCCACGTCGATGGAGCCGCCGGGGATGTTGGTGTTTTCCTGTTGGATGGTGCTGATGAGGTCGTTGAACGATACCCCGTGTGTCTTGAGGGCCGATAGGTCCACGTTGACCTGGACTTCGCGCGTGAGCCCCCCGATAATGTTGGCCTCCAGCACGGTAGAAATGCCTTCGAGGTCGTCCTGAAGGTCCTCGGCCACCTCCTTGAGCCGGGCCAATGAGTAGGTGCCCGACAGGTTGAGGGTCATGATGGGGAAGTCGTCGGTGTTGATCTCGTCGACTAGCGGCTCCTCTACTGCGTCCGGCAGGTCCGGTTGGGCGCGGTCAACGGCCCGGTTCACCTCCTGGTAGGCCTTGTCGGTGTCTACGTCGGGGGTAAACTCCACGACGACCGTGGAAACGCCTTCCGAGGAGGTGGAGCGCATCTCGTCGATGCCGTTGATGGAGCTGATCTCCTGCTCGACGACTTGGCTCACTGTCGACTCCACGTCGCTCGGGCTGGCGCCCGGGTAAATGGAGGTCACCACGATTTGCGGAAACTCGATCGACGGGTTCGACTCCTTTGGAATTGTGAGGTAACTGGCCAGGCCCCCGATCGCCAGAAGCAGGGTAAAGACGGCGATGGCCGTCCGGTACTTGATGGACAGGTTGGTGATCTTCATCGCAAAAGCGTCGGGTCGGGTGGAGCAGAGCGTCGGCCGTCAGGGAGAGGGGCGTGCAGCGGCGAGGGCTGGAAAGTTCGCCTGTTGAGAACGCGCATCACTCGTCGGTCGGAGGGGTAGGAAGGTCCGATTTGTCCGTGTAGGGCGTGCCGGCGGCCGTAGTGCGGTTGTACTGCTGGGCAATCTCCAGCGGGGCGCCGGGCGACGCATTGTTTTGACCCACGATCACCACCTCGTCGCCCGCTGCAAGGCCTGAATCGGCCACGACGCGCCCACCGGTAGCGGGGCCCAGAACCAGGTCGCGGTTGCGAGCGACCGCGATGCTGTCGGTGCGGTCGGCCACATAGACGTGTGGTCCTGTCTCGTCCCGGATCACGGCCGAGCGCGGAATTACGACCGCACTGTCAAGCACGGCACGAGTCACCCGCAGGGTTACGCCCATCGAGGGCTTCAAGCGGTCGTTCTCGTTGGAAACTGTGACCTCGATGGGGAAGGTGCGGCTGTCGGGGTCGATGGCACTGCCGACGAATGAGGCCTCGGCGGTGCGCACGCCGGCGTTGTAGCGGCGAAAGTCGAGCTGTACGGGCGTGCCCTCCCGAATGTCGTTGGCGTAGCGCTCCGGCACGCCCGCGGTGACTTTCACGCGGCGTGTGTTGACGAGGCGGGCCACCTGGGTCCCGGGGGCCGCCTGTTCGCCTTTTTCGATGAAGCGCTCTTCGACGGTGCCGTCGAAAGGGGCTTCGATGCGTGTGTTGGTAAGCCGCTTTTCGGCCTGGGTGAGGGCGGCCCGTGCCTGGTTGCGTTCCGAGCGGACCTGCTCGAATTCCAGTGCGCTGATCACGGAGTCGCGGTAGAGGGGCTGCTGCCGCTCGAAGCGGTCCTGAGCCAGGTCGTACTGGGCCCGCGCCTGCACCACGGCCGCCTGCGCCTCGTCGGCGTCGATGGCGGCCACTAGTTCGCCCTCCTGGACACGCGTGCCCCGGTCGCGCAGCATCGTCACAGTGCCGTTGGTCTGGGCCGAGAGCGTAGCGTCGTCGAGCGCCTCCACGCTGCCGGTCAGTTCAATGACGTCGGTGAACGAGGTGGGAGCCAGAACGAGCGTCTCCACGCGGGTTTTGGGCTCGGACGGGGCCTTTGCCGAGGCGTCCGACACCTGCTGGTCCTCGCAGCCACTGGTGCTCGCCAGGACGCCCAGCAGCACAACTGCGCTCAGGATTAGCGATGCGGTGCGGCGCGATGTGCGAGATCTGAAGGGGGGCCAGACGGTGGGCATGGATTGGAGGGGCGAATCGTCGGGGAAAGAGGGTCGACCGAGGAGGGAGGAAATCATCGACGCGTCATGAGGTACGATTCGGAGGTGGGCGTGAGCGGCTGGCCGAGGGCCGTCTCCAGATCGCTGCGCGCAACCAAGTAGTCGTGCACGGCCTGGAGGTAGTTGAGGCGACTCTGATCGAGCTGTTCGGAGGCTTCTCGAAGCTCAATCTGGCTCGCGACGCCTTCGCTCACGCGTTGCGACACGTGGTCGTAGTTGAGCTCGGCCCGTCGCACGTTCGTCTGCTGCGACTCGATGCGCTCCCGGGCGTTCTCGAGGTCCCGCACGGCCCGTCGCACCTCTAGCGTGACGGCCCGCCGCAGCTGGTCACGCTGAAGCTCGGCACGCTGGCGCTGAATTTCGGCCTGCTGTACGCGCGAGGATCGCTGAAAGCCGTCGAACAGGTTCCAGTTCAACTGCAGCCCTACGCTGAACGAGGGATTCCAGAAGTCATCGTTGAAAAAGCCTCGTTGCTGCTCCCGGAAGAAGAAGGGCGTCGGCTGATTCGGTCGATTCGGGTCGTTGGTTAGGACGCGCGAGCGGTCGTCGGGGACGCGTCCCGAGTAGCTGAAGTTGGCGACGGCCTCCACACGCGGGAAGTACGCAGAGCGGCTTGCTTCGGCCTGAATGTCACGCAGTTCCACATTGAGTCGGGCGCGCTGGAGGTCCGGCCGGTTTTCGATGGCTTGACTCACGGCCCGTGACATCGAGATGGTTTCGAGCGATACATTCTGCAGGCCGTCTTTGCGCTGCTCGTCGAGGGTGCCGTCGAGCTGGATTGGCCGGTCCGGGGAGAGGCCAATGGTGCGCTTGAGTTGATCCTGTGCGAGATCGGCGGCGTTGCGGGCTTCGATGGCCTGCGTACGGGCGTTGGAGAGCTCCACATTGGCCCCTAGACGCTGGGCCTTCGGGGTCACCCCCTGCTGTACGCGGGTCGATACCTCCTGGAGTGTCTTTTGGGCTCGATCTACGCTGTTTTGTAGAACTCGCGCCCGTTCTTGGGCGAGCAGGGCTCGGTAGTAGTCCGTGATCACCCGGTTGGTAACCTCTTGCACCTGGCGGTCGCGTGCAAAGCGGCTCACGTCTTTGAACTGCTGTGATCCCTTCACCGAGGCAAAGGCTTGCTTGCTGTAGAGCGTCTGGGTAAGTTGAAGCCCCCCACGAAACTCGTTGTCTACGCCGAAGGGGTTGCCGCCGGCACCGCCCAGCGAGATGCCTGCCGCGGCGATGCTATCCCGCTGGCGTTGCGTGAAGGTGGAAAAGGGAATTGGGTCGGTTTCGGGGTTGTTGTCCAGGCGGCGTCGTTCGTTAAAGGCGAGCCACTCTGTTTCGCCCCCACCCCCGAGCAGCGTAAGGGCGTCGCTCCCGGCGAAGGGATTGGCCGTCACGACGTTGCGGGTATAGCTCCCCGTGAGATCGAGCGACGGATACAGGTTGCCCCACGCCTCCTGTACCTGCGCGTCGGCGTCGCGGACGTCGAGTTGGGCCGCCTGTAGGTCCAGGTTTTGTTCAAGCGCTGTTTGTACGGCCTTCCGAACTGTGAGGACGAGCGGCTCGGCCTGATTCGCAGGTGGTTCCGACGAGCGCACCGCGGGGCGTGGGGCCTCCGAGTCCACATCCACGGATTGTGCATGGGTGATCGGAGGGACGAGCAGCGTCGCTGCTCCCATTAGGAGAGCGAGGACCGGGACTAAGAAATCAGCGCCGCGCATGGCAAGGGCAGTCACGTCCAGTAGAAAAAGGTCGAGTTATTCAACGTCCGCAGACCGGTCATCCGTCCCCAGGCCGTCGAAGAGAAGGGAGGTAAGAAAATCGGCGGCGGCCTCGGGGTCGTGCAGGAGGGGGGCATTCGGGAGGTGCTGGCGCAACGTCCCGTCCGCCTCGCTCCGCTCCGTGAGGCAGCGGTGGACGACCAGGTCGTGCACCACCTCCAGGAGCATGTGAGCGACCGACCGCGGCGGGAGCGAGGCGATGCTCCCTGCCGACATGGCAGACTCGACGGCCGGCACCAGTGCGTCGAGCATCCGCTGCTGCTGTTCCTGGAAATAGGCCGCCTTCTCCACGTCGCTACTAAAGCAGAGACGGTGGGCCTCCTTAATCAGGATCAAGAAAAGCTCTTCCCGCTCCTCGTAGTAGGTAAACGACCGCACGACCAAGGCATGGAATGCATCCCGAAACGAAGGGGGATGGGCACCGTCCTTGCCGAAGGTAGACCGTATCATCTCGTGGAGGTCGTCGTAGACCTCGTCGAAAATGGCGAAGAGGAGCCCCTCCTTCCCGTTTTCGAAGTAGTTGTAGAGGGTGCCCTTGCCGAATTCAGCACGCTCGGCAATCTCGTCGAGGGTGGCCTGTTCGTACCCCTTCTCCGCAAAGACGGACTGGGCGGCCCGCCGCATCGCGCGACGGCGTCGCTTGCGCTCGCGCTCGCGACGGGACAGGGAGGAGTCGGAGGAGACAGACATGGACTGAAGTAGGGATGAAGCAGTCGTCAGGAGGTGACTATTGAGTCACACGATGACTGGTAAGTCACAACGTGACGACTCGTTCGCCCAGTCCGGGGAAGTCGCCGTTAAGAATTGGATATAGACGGCGTTCTTTGCGGTCCCCTATATGGGGACATGGGCACGCGCTCCCATGGGTAGCAGCACGTGGGCGGTTGATGCTCCCTCAGTGGGCGGCTCGCATCGGTCGATAAGTTGGGGGGAAGAGAGCTCGTCGCGCGAGGAGTTCTGTTCGGGGAAAGGCCCGCTTCGGGGATCACTCGGCGGAGGCCGCGGCCTGGCGCGTGACGGTCAGGAATTCGGCCAGCATCATCGCCGTGGCGCCCCACACCTTGTGTCCCGCCACATCGTAGTACGGGACGTTCACCTCCTCCCCCTTCAGCCGCCGGCTCTCTACCGCGCTGGTGGCTGGGGCCAAGAGGTGTGTAAGGGGGACGTGGAGCACCTCGCCCACCTCATCGTCGGTCGGGGGGAGGTCGAGCATAGATGTGGCCTGGCCCACGAACGGATGCACGCAAAAGTTGGACGGGGGAATGTAAAGCGGGGTGAGATGCCCAAGCATTTTCACGGAAGAGGGGAGGAGCGCAATTTCTTCCTCGGCCTCCCGGAGCGCCGTTTCAGGCAGCGATTCGTCGCCCTCGCGCTCGCCCCCGGGGAAAGAAATCTGCCCCGCGTGGTCGGGCAGGTGGTCCCGGCGGACCGTGAGCACCACAGCGGGCGCGTCGTTGTGGAGGTGGAGAAGGACAAGCACCCCAGCCTTCCGGCACGCACGATTCTCAATCGACAGGTCGGCCCGCCGCGCGGGGTACCGCGGTGCCATGGTGAGGTGCGCTTCATGGCCCGGCAGGGGACGATCCAGCTGCGCCGCAACACGGTCGGCAAGGACAGCGAGAGACGATGTCATAAGCACTTGCACCAGGGGATTTCAGACCGATAGGGCAATGCAAAACACTCTCAGACCCAGGAGAGGGTCCCTCCAGCAGGGGGATCTCCAGGTCGGGGAGCATCGGCAGGCCGAGCACAACACTCGGGAAAACAAAAAAGCGGCATCGTGGATTGCTCCACGATGCCGCGGCTTTTGGGCAGGGGAGAGTGCACCCTGTTGCCCGTGAATTAGTCCATGTTTTCCACGACTGCCTGTCCAAACTCGCTGCACTTCAGCAGCTCAGCACCTTCCAGGTTGCGCTCAAAGTCGTATGTCACCCGCTTCTGCCCGATCGTGGTTTCTAGGGCGTTGAGGATTACGGTGGAGGCCTCGTCCCAACCCATGTACTCAAACATCAGCCGGCCGGACAGAATGAGCGCCGAGGGATTCACCTTGTCTTGCCCAGCGTACTTGTTCGCGGAGCCGTGCACCGGCTCGGCCAAGCAGGCCCCGTCTCCGAAGTTGGCGCCCGGCGCCACGCCGAGGCCGCCGATCTGCGCACCGCAGGCGTCGGAGAGATAGTCGCCGTTCAGGTTCGGCATCGCCAGTACGTCGTACTGGTCGGTCCGCGTCTGAATCTGCTGGAGCATATTGTCGGCGATCCGATCGTTTACCACAACTGCGTCTGCGGGGGGCTCGCCGTCGCGCTCCTCCCAGAGAGTGTCCTCGGTGATCACCTCGTCGCCGTACTCCTCGCGCGCCACCTCATAGCCCCAGTCACGGAAAGCACCCTCGGTAAACTTCATAATGTTGCCCTTGTGCACGAGGGTCACGAACTGGTGTCCTTCGTTCGCCAGCGCGTAATCGATGGCTTCCCGGACGAGCCGCTTGGTTCCGAACTCGGTGATGGGTTTGATGCCGATGCCCACTGGGCCTTCGTGAATGGTTTCGTCGAAGCCCATTTCCTCCTCTACGAATTTGCGGACTTTCTCGGCGCCCTCGGTTCCGGCCTTCCACTCGATGCCTGCGTACACGTCTTCCGTGTTCTCCCGGAACGTCACCATGTCCATCTGCTCCGGATTCTTCATCGGCGAGGGCACCCCGTCGATGTAGTAGGTGGGGCGGACGTTCGCGTAGAGATCGAGTTTCTGGCGTAGTGCGACGTTGAGGGACCGGAAGCCGGCACCAACGGGTGTGGTGAGCGGCCCTTTGATGGCCACGCGGTGCTCGCGAATCGTCTCGACGGTCTCGTCGGGGAGAAGCTCACCAGTTCGTTCTTTGGCCTTCTCGCCGGCCAGGACTTCGGTCCACTCGATGGTGCGGTCGCCGCCGTATGCGGTCTCGACCGCGGCGTCGAAGACCGGGCGGGCGGCGGCCCAGACGTCGGCGCCGACCCCGTCGCCTTCAATGAAGGGAATGATGGGGGTGTCAGGGACCTGGAGGGAGCCGTCCTCCATTGTGATTTGTTCACCAGAGGTGCTCATGGTCGGATTGGTTGGTCAGGGGGGACGTGAAAAAGGGCGGCACAGAGAGAATCCACTTTTTTAACGTAAGACGTGATGTCGACTCCATCTATTAGGAAACCGAAAAAACGAGGGGGATGTGCATCCAGGCGGCAAGACGCTGACGCACGTGGCGGATCGGAGAGAGACTCATTCGATCCATTCCCCAACCCATGACGCGTAGCGCCGAACGTTACTCACAATCGACCCATCAGGTCGCGGAGGCGAAGCTCCCACACCTTGAGGGCCGCCTCTACCACGATTTCGCGCCGCATTTTCGATTCGCCCTCTGTCCGCTCCGTAAAGATCACGGGGATCTCCTTGAAACGAAAGCCCGCCCGCCAGGTGCGGTAATGCATTTCCACCTGGAAGGCGTAGCCGTCGGAGTTCACGCGATCGAGGGGCAGGGCCTCCAGCACGCGACGATGGAAGCACTTGAAGCCGGCCGTGACGTCGAGAATGGGCAGGCGCGTAATGGCCCGGGTGTAGATGCCGGCGCTGTACGACAGGACGAGGCGGGAGAGGGGCCAGTTGATGACGCGCACGCCCTGCACGTACCGTGAGCCGATGGCCAAGTCGACCTCGCCGGCCCGCACCGGCTCGATGAGACGTGGAAGGTCGTCTGGGTCGTGGGACAGATCGGCGTCCATTTCACAGATGTACGTAAATCCCTGGGCCAGGGCGTACCGGAAGCCCCGCAGGTATGCTGTGCCCAGGCCCAGCTTGCCGCTGCGCTCGATGAGGTGGATCCGGTCGGGGGCCTCGTCCCTTTTGGCGCGCACCACCTCGGGGGTCCCATCCGTCGAATTGTCGTCGACCACCAGAATGGAAATGGGAAGGGGTTGTGCCAGAACGAGGTCAATGACCTGGCCGATGTTGTCGGCTTCATTATAGGTGGGGATGATGACGAGGGCGTCGGTGGGGGGATCCTCGGGGTCGGACGTGGGCACCAGTGAGGCGGTGTTCAGTGGTGAGGATGTCGAGCAGGCTGGCCGTGNGGAGGCCTCTAATCGGTACTGAGGACTTGGGACCGCGAAAAGAATTGGCGATGAGCCATCCGAATTCCAGCCGTGTAAACAGATTTTAATAAAAAACGAGTTCCGGGGGCGCGTCCGGGGGCGAAACCGAGGGTTGTAGCTGGGATACAAGGGCTTGGCAAAATCGCCATTTGGCCGATTGCGCTCGCGGCGTTCGTGCCCTCCTGACCCCTCGTGCGGATCGGGAGGCGCGTGCCATCCACTCCTTTTTATTGCAATTCAACCCGACCCACCGTCATGGCTGCTGACACCTCGGCCCCCGATCCCGACTCGGGCTCGAATGGAAGCCTCCACGAAGGGCCTGGTCTTCCCGATGACTTTCCCCACGCCGCTCGGCTGGAGCAGGCCGGGGTGACAAGCCTCGAACACCTGCGTGAGGTGGAGTCGCTCGAAGAGCTGACCGGTATTGGTCCGGCCTACGCCAACGACATTGAGAGGGCCCTCGAAGAACTTGGGGAGTCCGAGGGGGGCGGCACGACTTCTACGGGGGAGACCACGGAAAAACGGTCGAGTCCCCTTTCGAGCAACGGGGCCTCGGAGGATTCAGCGGAGGGGCCGGCCACCCACCAGTCCATCGACATTCCGGAAGGGCCGATCAAAGAGACCCTGTCGTTTGAAACGTATCCCGCCGACCGATACAAGCACGACGAACTGGGCTTTGAGGCGGACGAGGTCCTAGACCTGCTGAGCAACATGCTGTTGCAGCGTCGCTTCGAAAACCGCTGCCGGCAGATGTACCAGCGGCAGAAGATTTCGGGCTTTCTGCACCTATACATCGGACAGGAGGCAGTATCGACTGGGAGCGTCAACGCCATTAACCTGGGCGACGACTCGATCATCACCGCCTACCGGGACCACGGCATGGGGCTGGCTATGGGCATGGACCCGGAGGCCTGCATGGCGGAGCTCTTCGGGAAGGCCACCGGGTGCTCGAAGGGCAAGGGCGGTTCGATGCACTTCTTTGACGCAGAGAGGAAAATGATGGGCGGGCACGCCATCGTGGGCGCGCACCTGCCGCTCGGGGCCGGCATTGCCTTCGCGGAGAAGTTTAAGGGCACCGATAATGTATGCCTCTGCTTCTTTGGCGACGGGGCCATGCACCAGGGCGCCTTCCGTGAGGCTTGCAACTTGGCCGGCATCTACGAGCTACCCATCGTGTTTGTCTGCGAGAACAACCAGTACGCGATGGGGACAGCCGTGGATCGCGCCTTTAGCAAGCCCGACCTCTACAAGCACGGCTACAACTTCGACTTCCCCTGCTCGCTGGCCAGCGGCATGGACGTGTTCAGCGTCAACCAGGCCGTACGGGACCACGTGGAGACCTACGCCCGCCAGGACCAGCCTTCCATGCTGGAGGTGCGCACGTACCGTTACCAGGGCCATTCCATTACCGACCCGGCCGAGTACCGCGCCGAGGGCGAGCTCGACCAGCGACAGAGCGAGGACGCCATTAACCGCCTACAAGACTACATCCTGACCCACGATCTCGCCACCGAGGCCGACATCGAAGAGATCGACGAAGAGGCAAAGCAGCGCGTGAAAAACGCCATCGACGCGGCCAACGACGCGCCGTTCCCCGACGAGTCGGCCCTCTACGACGACGTGTACACGCAAGAGGATTACCCCTTCATTGCTTAGACGCTTGCGTCGCGCGTTGCCCTGCCGAAACTCTCAACTCTGAACACTGAATCCGAAATCACCCATGGCTACGCTGCAATTCCGGGAAGCGCTCCGGGAAGCAATGACCGAAGAGATGGAGCGCGACGACGACATCTTCCTGATTGGGGAGGAGGTGGCCGAGTACGACGGCGCCTACAAGGTGAGCAAGGGCATGCTCGACCAGTTCGGGCACGACCGGGTGATCGACTCGCCCATCAGCGAGCTTGGCTTCGCCGGGCTCGGCATTGGGGCGGCAATGAATGGCCTCCGGCCCATCGTCGAGTTTATGACGTTCAACTTCTCGTTCGTGGCCTTCGACCAGGTCATCAATAATGCCCCGAACATGCGCTACATGTCAGGGGGGCAGTTCGAGGTGCCCATCGTCTTTCGGGGGCCCAACGGCGCAGCGGGCCAGCTCGGGGCGACCCACTCGAACTCTACGGAGGCCCTCTACTCCAACTTTCCGGGCCTGAAGGTCGTGTCCCCGTCCATTCCCGACGACGGCAAGGGCCTGCTCAAGACCGCCATCCGCGACGACGACCCGGTTGTCTTCCTCGAAAGCGAGCTGATGTACGGACTGAAAGACGAGGTCAGTGAGGCGGACGATTACACGATCCCGATTGGGGAGGCCCGCGTGGCCCGTGAGGGAGAGGACGTGACGATCGTGGCCCACAGCAAGAGCTACCACATTGCGATGGACGCCGCCGAACAGCTCGAGGCAAAGGGCTACGAGGCGGAGGTCATCGACCCGCGCACGATCAAGCCGCTCGACATGGAGACGATCGTGGAGTCGGTGGTGAAGACGAACCGGTTGGTCGTGATCGATGAGAGCAATCCCTTTGCGAGTGTGGCCTCGGAGGTGACGCACCAGGTACAGGACCGCGCGTTCGACTACCTCGACGCGCCGATTCTCCGCGTGACGGCCCCCGACACCCCAGCTCCCTATGCCCCCAATCTTATGGACGCGTACATGCCGGGCGCCGACGAGACGGTCGACAAGTGCCTCCGCGTACTGTACGCTCAGTGACGAATCTTGAGTGTCGACTGACGCCTTGAACCTGACACTCACTCCTCCCTCGACATACGCAACTCGAAAACCGACACCGTACTATGGCGATTCCGATTGAAATGCCCAAGCTGAGCGACACGATGGAGGAGGGAGTGCTCTCCGCCTGGCTCGTGGATGAGGGCGAAGAGGTCTCCTCCGGCGACGTGCTTGCACAGGTGGAGACGGACAAGGCCACGATGGACCTGGAGGCTTTCGACGAAGGCGTGTTGCTCAAGCAGGTGATCGCTGAGGGCGATGCAGTGCCCATCGGCGAGCTCATTGCTGTGATTGGGGAAGCAGGTGAGGATATTTCCGATCTCGTGGGCGAAGCCGGCGGCGACGGGGCCGCGGCGGAAGAACCGGACGCCGAAGATGAGCCGGAGGAGGAGTTGACCGAATCTGCTCCTGAACCAGAACCGGAGGTAGAGGGGGAGCCCACCCCGGAGCCTGCCGGGGACGGCCAGCTCTCGGAACGGACGCCGGAGCCAGTGCCCGCCGGCACCGATACGGAGGGCCGCCGCATCAAGGCATCGCCGCTGGCGCGTCGCATCGCGCAGGAGCACGGCGTGGAGCTGGCGCAGGTCGACGGGTCCGGGCCGGAGGGGCGCATCGTGCGTCGCGACGTCGAGGCCTACCTCGAAGGCCAAGAAGCCGAGCCCGCCGCGCCGGAGCCCGAGCCCGCTCCAGAAGCCGAGTCGGCGCCCACACCGGCCGTCGAGGAGGCGCCCAGCTACGCCATGCCGGACGAAGAGGCTTTTGAACGCGAGGACATCTCGCAGATGCGGAAGACCATCGCCCGTCGCCTCGCCGAGAGCAAATACTCGGCGCCCCACTACTACCTCACGGTCGACATCGATGTGGAGCAGGCCGTCGAGCTGCGCGCGGATCTCAACGAGTTGGTGGAGGAGCAGGAACGCGCGAAGATCTCCTTCAACGACCTCATTACGAAGGCGTGTGCCCTTTCACTGCACGATCACCCGTACGTGAATGCCGCATACCGGCCCGACGAGGGCGAAATTCACAAGCACAATCGCGTGCACATCGGCATCGCCGTGGCCATCGACGAGGGGCTCATCACACCCGTCCTCCGCGACGCGGACCGGAAGGGCCTCTCGGAGCTCGCCCGTGAGACCCGAGAGTTGGCCGACCGGGCGCGCACTCGCGACCTGGAGCCGGAGGAATTCGAGGGGGCGACCTTCACCACGAGCAACCTCGGCATGTTCGGGATTGAGGAATTCACGGCCATCATCAATCCCCCGAACTCGGCCATCCTCGCCATTGGCGAGATCCGCGACACGCCCGTCGTAGAAGATGGCGAGGTAGTGCCGGGCAAGCGCATGAAGGTAACCCTCTCTTGCGATCACCGCGTCGTGGATGGGGCGAAGGGCGCCGCGTTCCTCGACACCGTGAAGTCGTATCTGGAGGAGCCGATGAATCTGTTGCTGTAGCGTTGAGCGTGAGAACGTTGAACGTTTAACGTTCCAACGTGCAACGCCATGACGATTGCTCACATCTCAGACCTTCACTTCGGCCGCATTGCGGACTCAGGGGTCGTAGAGGCGCTCGTTGATGAACTCAATGCGGGCGGCATCGATCTCGTCGCGCTGAGTGGTGATTTGACGCAGCGGGCCCGCGTCTCGGAGTACAAGGCGGCCCGGGCCCTCCTCGATGCGCTTGACCCGCCGTCGCTCGTGGTGGCGGGCAATCACGACGTGTACCCGTGGTGGCGGCCCCTCAAGCGGGTGTGGACACCGCTGGCACGCTATAAGCGCTACGTGACCGACGACCTGGCCCCTACGTTCGAGGCCGACGACGTAGCGGTGCTCGGGCTCACGTCGGCCTACGGGGCGTCAATCAAGGGAGGGCGCATCACCGCGGCCGACCGCCGAGCCCTCGTGGATTATTTCCGGGACATCCCCGCGGACTGGTTTAAGGTTCTCGTGGTACACCACCAACTCCATCCCACTGCCATTGGTGCTATCAGTCCGCACCCAGTGGCACGGCAGGCACAAGAGACGCTCGACGTGGTGACCGAGGTGGCGGTGGATCTCATCCTCTGCGGCCACCTCCACGTCTCGGCCATCCAGCCGCTCGAAATCATTCCGGGCACACACCGGATCGTGATTGCCAGTGCGGGCACTACCACCAGCAACCGTTGGCGCGAGCCGACCGGGCCGGTCAACTTCTACAACGTCGTCACCGTCGAGTCCGATGCCTTCTCCGTTGAGGAACGGCGCTACCTGCGCGAGGACGGCCGTTTCGTCCGCGACGGGGTCACGCGCTTCGACCGCCTCCCGAGTGAGGAGGAAGGGTAGGTTGGGGCTGCCGTTGCCTTCCTACGATTGCAGAGTGCGGAAGGAGAACTCATGGGGCGTGACCCGTGAAACCTGAGGTCGTTTACGCCTTCTGGGTCATGCCTCCTTCATGGCTACGCCAGTGCCGATTCTCGTCCCGAGTCGCGCACGAACATGCAGGTCGAGTCCGTCTGGTCCACCAGACGACGAATCGTGTCGAAGTTTGGCTCTGGCTGGAGGCCGAAGATATTGAGATCGGCCTGCGGGGCACTCGTGATGTAGGTCTCGAAGGGCTCGGTGCCAACCACGGCAGTTGTGTTTGGGAAGCGGCCCAGGTTAATCAGCTTCTCCAAGAAATCGCGTGCCTTGTCCTGCTGGTCGGGGCTGGGGATGGTGGTGACGAGCCGCATCTGCGCGTCCCAGTTTTGCGACAGCTTGTAGCCGGTGAGGAGGGCGAGGTCGAGGTTGCCAATCTCCATCGAGATGCGCCAGTCCGGGCTCCGGTCGCGAATCCAAACGTTGATGGTCTGGCGCTGGCCGAGTGCTGCGCGGGGATGGGGGGCGTAGAGGAGTGTGCCCACGTCTTCCCGATCCGCCTCCGCGATGACGTGGCGGTAGTCGGCCTCGCGCTCGGGGGAATCGGGCATCCGCAAGAAGACGATGTTAGGGCGGAAGAAGGCACCGCGGAGTGCCTGCATACCGGCCCGCAGTCCCTCGGCAAAGCCACCCGCGTCGATCATAGTGGCGGAGGCGAAGATGTCGCGCTCGCGGAACGCGGCAGTCAGCGTGTCGAGTTGCTCGTCGAGCACCTTGGGGCTGCCATTGGGACTTAGGCCCACAATTTTGACGGAGCCCTGGGGCGAGGTCAGGTCCTGCAGGGTGAGGAACGAGCCCCGGAGGTCGCTGCTCGTTTCCACCGGCACCAAGAGGTTGGGCTTCCAGGCCCGCTCCTGCATCGTGGGCAACACCGTTACCTTTTTGGCTGCCCATTCCGCCAGCGCCACGAACATGCCGCTGCGCACGTCCTCAAAGGGAGCGTCGAGCTGGCGGCGAGCCAGGAGCACGTAGAACCCAAGCGTTACGGCGAGGGCGACGAGGCTGATCGTGGGATTGATGATAAACATTGCGATGAGGGAACCCACCAGGCCCAAAAACGACACCCACAGGGGAATGCGGAGGCGGGGACGAAAGCTCACGAGGTCGAGGCTCTGTTCAATGAGCACCGCCGCGCAGATCATGGCGTAGGTAACCAGGAAGAACATAGTGATGAGGGGCGCGATGGCATTGAGGTCGCGCACCATGAGAGAGGCGAAGATAATGCCGCCGGTGACCATCATCGAGTGGCGCGGCTCGCCGTCGGGGGCCAGCTCTGCGAGCCAGTCCGATTGCGGGACGACCTGATGCGCGCCCATGGCCTGCAGGATGCGGCCCGCCCCTACCATCGAGGCGAGGGCGGAAGAAAAGGTGGCCCCCAGCAGGCCCGCCAGCACCGCCGATGGCCAGTAGGCCTTGTCCATCATCACATAGTAGTTGTTCGTCATCTCTTGGGGGGTGGCCGACCGGGCGAGCCAGATGGCAAGGATTACGTAGATCACGAACGACACGCCGATGGCGGCCAGGGTCCCCACCGGAATGCTCCGTTTCGGGTCCTTCAAATCCCCACTCATGTTGGCCCCAGCCATAATGCCAGTGGTGGCGGGAAAAAAGACCGCAAAGACGACCCAGAACGAGTTCGGCTGCGATGGGTCGTCGGGGGTCCCCATGAAGTCGCCCCAGAGCTGAATCTCTCCAAGGCCGTACTGCATCGAGCCTGTGGCGGCGGCCATGGCAATGGAGATGAGCGAGGCGCCGATGAGAGCCATAATGACGTATTGAACACGGATGGCGAAGTCGGCGCTTATGTAGGCGATGCCGTACAGCGCTGCGAAGGTGACGATATCCACGAGGAGCGCCGGGTGGCTGGGAAAGAGGAACAGCCACCCCTCCCGAAATCCAAAAATGTACATGGTGACGGCCAGCGCCTGCGAGAGGTAACGCGGAATGCCCACGCTTCCGCCCACCTCCAGCCCCAGCGACTGCGCGATCACCGCGTAGGCCCCGCCCGCCCCGATGCGGATATTGGTGGTGATCGACGACATGGCGAGGGCCGTACACAGCGTAATGGTGAACCCGACCGTGATGATGAGTAGCCCCCCCAGTAGGCCCGCATTGCCGATGATCCAGCCCTCTCGGAGATACATAATCACCCCGAGGATTGTGAGCACGGTTGGGGTAAAGACGCCCCCGAACGTACCAAACTGCTTGCGGCCCGAGATGGGGGCCTCGTCCGGCTGCATGCTTTCGTCGACCTCGGCGGTATTGGGCGCCGGGGACGGCGAGTCGGGCGCATTCGGGTCGGAAGAAGTGAGGCCGGGAAGGATGTCGTTGAGCATGACCGTTGCGCTGGTTTGAACGGAGGGCCATCAACCTAACTAACAGAGAGGACGGCGTTTGGGGAAACCGGGCCAGTGCGAAGTGCGATATCCATTGGGACCGGAGGGACACCGGGCGGCAGAACTTGGGGGAGAATGCGCTGCCAAAGTGTGTGGGATCGTGAATTCTTTTTAGGTGCGTAGAACTGAGCCGTCTTTCGGAGTGTTTTTCGGGGGGCAACGCCGTCATACACGTGAAATCGACGGTGTGCTGTCCTATTCTTAGGGCCGCCGGCCCTTCCGAGCAGCGCAGGATTCGTGTGCGGGCGGCCCGTGTCTGGTCTTGTTCACCGACTCGTTTCCACGCATGCCGACGACCCGGACCACCGAACTCCATGAGTTGCTCTCCCCCGACCACATTCGTGTTGGGCTTTCGGGAACGGAAAAGTCGGAAGTGATCGACACGATCATTGATTTGCTTGCTCCCCACGAGGCAATTCGGGACCTCGAAGAGGTGCGAGCGGCCGTTCACGAGCGAGAAGAAAAGATGTCAACCGGGGTGGGCAAGGGGCTTGGCCTCCCCCACGCTAAGACATCTGCGGTGGTCGATACACTCGTCGCCTTCGCCACCACCGATGAACCCGTCGACTTTGGGGCGGTCGACGATACGCCGGTGCGCCTCCTTTTGCTCGTCGTGGGGCCGGAGGAGCACAAGTCGCAGCACATCAAAATTCTCGGCCGCATCTCGCGGCTTGTGAGTCGCGATGGGGTGCGCGACCGTCTCCTGAGGGCCGAAACCCCTCAAACCATTCTCGACGTCCTGCGCGAAGGGGAACAGGCCCTACAGAGTTAACCCGTCTCTCCTACGTACTCGCTTGGACAATCTTTTATTGCCCGTGAGCACCTCGTTCCAAACCATCCGAGGCACATTCGACATTCTGCCGGACGCGTACACCGACGACGGGGGCACTCGCATTGCTCCCAGTGCCGAGTGGCGCCATGTGGAGGCCACCGTCCGCGACGTGATGCGCCGCCACAACTTCGACGAAATCCGCACACCCATCCTCGAACCAACCGAGCTTGTGGCGCGAGGCGTGGGGGAGTCGACCGACATTGTGCAGAAGGAAATGTTCGCCTTCGAGCGGGGCGACACGCAGTACGTCCTCCGTCCCGAAATTACGGCGCCGGTGGTGCGGGCCTATCTGCAGCATCACCTCGATCAGCGCGGTGGCGTCCAAAAGCTGTTTTACCTTGGCCCCTGCTTCCGGGCCGAAAAACCGCAGAAGGGGCGCTACAGGCAATTTCACCAGTTCGGCATCGAAATCTTGGGGGCCGACGAGGCCCGAGCCGACGCCGAAACCATTGCCGTCTTGATGGCTGTGTGCGAAGCCCTTGGCTTGTCCGACCTTAAGCTTCGCCTCAATACGCTGGGCACACCGGAGCGCCGCGAAGAATACGTGCAGGCGCTGGAAGAGTACCTGAGGCCCTACGCCAACGAGCTTTCGGATACGAGCCGACGCCGGCTGGAGCGCAACCCCCTGCGCATTCTTGACACTAAGGTGGAGCACGAGCAGAAGCTCCTCCGCGATGCCCCGAAGCTCATCGACTTCGTGGATGAGGAGAGCCTTGTGCACTACGATGAGGTGAAAGGTCTCCTCACGGATCTGGACATCGAGTACGAGGAGGCCCCGCGGCTGGTGCGGGGGCTCGACTACTACACCGAGACCACGTTTGAGCTCGAAAGTCCAGGCCTCGGGGCGCAGAGTGCGCTTGCGGGCGGCGGGCGCTACGATCGGTTGGCCGAGGTGCTGGGCAGCGACGAGCCCGTACCGGCCGTCGGCTTCGCGGCAGGCATGGAGCGTCTTTTCCTGGCGCTCGACGCCGCGGATGCGGAGCGTCCGGGCCCGCCAACCCCCGATGTGTTCATCGCCGCACTTGGAGACGACGCCGAGCAATGGGTCTTTCGCACCTCGCAAGAGTTGCGGAATGAAGGCCTGCACGTGGCCCACGACCTGATGGGCCGTTCGCTGAAGGCACAGATGAAGGAGGCCAATCGACAGAAGGCTCCGTACGCGATGATCATCGGCGGCAATGAACTGGAGGCCGAGGCCGCGACCGTGAAGGAGATGAAGAGTGGGGAGCAAGAAGAGGTCCCCTTCGATGAACTGACCCCCTACCTACAGCGTCGCCTGGAGGGGAATGCGTCGGGAGGCGCTCCGGCCTAAACATACCCTGACGGCCGTGATAGCCGTCTGGATGTAGACCCGCGAGCGGGAGACGAGGCGCGACTCAGTTCCTGGAGACTCGAATCTGGGCGGGCGCGCGGTGGAGGGACGACTGAAGCGCCGCCGAGTCGAAAATGTCTCGGACGGTCGCACGGGATGCATTCTCTGATAGCGTGAAGGTCATCCGATCCGGTATCGGTGTGGAGGCTGACATCGGGCCCTCCGCGGCACAGGTTACCGTTATGCTCTGCGGAAGGTAAATCCCGAGCGTGAGGGCGTTGACAAGCATATTCGGAAAGCGGAACTTCCGCTCCGCAGAGGCAATGCCGTTGGGGCACTCATCGGACACATCCACGCGCGCCGGCACGATTCCGTAGAGAAAAGAAGGGGCCCATTTTTCTTCCACGACGGTATTTGAGGCGTCCTTTCCGGTAGTCATTCGGGCCTGATAACATCCGGTGAGCATGAGGCAGGAAGCGAGAAGAACAGGTAGTATGTATCGCATGGGGATGGGGGACTGGTCGGCAGAAGAGGGGATAATCAGCGGGGCGAGTCACTCTGTTGCGTCCGGCGACGGGGAGGCGTCAGAGCGAACTGCACCCTCTTCGAAAAGCGAAGAAGGGGAGTGCACAGAGGTCATTCCATCCCCCTGCGCGCAGGTGACAGTAAAGCGCTGAGGAGAGTATAGGCTGCTTGTGAGTCCCTGGGCAATGCCTTGAATGAATGTCTGTCTGAAGTAGACCTCAGAGACCCCGGCTCCCCCACAGGTGGACTCAGTGTCCAGAGGCGCGTTAATTGGAGGGACGAGTCCGTAGACGAAGCCATGGGCCCACGGCAACTCGGCCTGTTGATTGGAGGGGGCCTGATCCGTGACGATTCGTGTCTTCATACATCCAGAGAAGAGAACACAAAGGCTCAGAAGGAGAGGGATCATTTTCAGTAACTGCCTCAGGGACCGGGGCATAAGTTCTGTTTGGTTCGTTTAGGAGAAAGCGCCCGTTCGTTCAACGGAAGCAAACATGAACTCAGAGAAAAGTCAAGCCCCCAGAGTTAATTGCAATCCCACACGAGGAAATGCATTCTCAAAGGCTCCACGCCTTACACCACCGTCATGTGATCCGAGCCGTTTCGACACCCTTTTGCCATGCTTCTATCCAAACGCAGATTGATGCCCCCGCGTCAACTCCCCCGAACTCTACTCTTATTCTTAGCGAGTGCCGTCTTGCTCCTAGGGTGCCGTCCTCGTCAGCAGGCCACTCCGTCCGAGGGTACGTCCCTGCGCGTGATGACCTACAACATCGAGGATGTGCGCACCGCGGACTTACGGCGGACCGACCACCCACGGCTCCAGCGGGCCGCGGCCCGCATCCAGCATCTTGCCCCCGACGTGCTACTCGTGAACGAAATGGCGTACGACCAATCCGGGGGGGCGGGGTACGACGAGGGGGCGCCTGAGGGTCAGAATGCGCAGCGCTTCGTCGATCACTACCTCTCGATTCCTCAGGCGGACACGCTAGAGGGGGTTTCCTACCAGCCCGTCATGTTGCCGGTCAACACCGGGATTCCGAGCGGTTTTGACCTCAACAATGACGGCAGCATTGTCTCGACGGTGCCGGAGGTGCCGCGCTCACCCGACGACGGAAGCGTGGCGCCCCAGACCGACGCTGGGCGCGCCTACGGCAACGATGCCTGGGGCTTTGGCACCTTTCCGGGGCAGTACGGCATGGCGCTCTTCGTCCGGGAGGACCTGGCGGTGCTCCGCGATTCGATTCGTACCTTTCGAGACCTGCGATGGCACGAAATGCCCACCGCCGCCGTGCCGCTCGACTCCACCACGCACAAGCCTTGGTACAGCCCCGAGGAGTGGGCGGCGTTTCGACTCTCGTCCAAAAGCCACTGGGACGTGCCGGTTCAGCTCCCGAGCGGAGCCGTTCTCCATCTGTTGGCCAGTCACCCCACGCCGCCAGGCTTCGACGGCGTGGCACGCCGCAACCATCATCGCAACCACGATGAAATCCAGTTGTGGGTGGACTATCTGGCCCAGGCACCATACATCGAGGATGATTCGGGGCGGGCCGGTGGGCTACATGCGGGGGCGTCGTTCGTGGTGATGGGAGATCAAAACGCTGATCCGGACGACGCGTCGAGCTTCCGAAACGCCATTCGATCGCTCGTCGGTCACGACCGGGTGAATGGCGAGGTTGTCCCGACTGCAACGCGGCGGAAGGGATATCCGGACCTTGATCCCGACGACACGGCCCGGTGGGGGCGCCGAATCGACTATGTCCTCCCGTCCGCTACCCTGTCCGTGAACGACGCAGGAGTGTGGCGGCCCAACCCAGCCACAGTGCCGGCAGTGCCCGTAAGCGACCATTTTCCGGTGTGGATCGACGTACGAGTGGCGCCGTAGTCAACTAGGTGTCGTCTGTCTCATCCACAACGCAACCTGTTGCCATGGAGTGGCGCCAAGCAACCGCCCGCCTTGATCCGAAGCCTCGCGGCTTCCACCTCGTGACCGACGAGATTCTAGACCAGGGCCCACGCCTGGAGGACATCCAGGTGGGACTGCTGCATGTTTTCATCCAGCACACCTCCGCCTCACTGACAATCAATGAGAATGCTGCCCCGGCCGTGCGGGGCGACATGGAGCGCCACTTCAACGAGATGGTGCCCGAGAACCAGCCCTTCTACCAGCATACGATCGAAGGCGCCGATGACATGCCGGCCCACATCAAGGCCTCGCTGCTCGACACGAGCCTGTCCATTCCCATTCAGGACGGCGACCTTGCGTTTGGCACCTGGCAGGGTATCTATCTGAACGAGCACCGCAACAATGGCGGGGCGCGCTCGGTGGTGATTACGGCCTACGGTGAGCAGGCCTGATGCGAAAGCGGCGCCCCCGATGAACTGAGAGGCCTCGTCCGCTCCTCAGTTGCGTCTTTGGCGACGGGCCTGTAGGCTCAGGTCCCATGGAACTTGTCCGATTGTTCGGCACACTCATGACCGCATCCCTTCGGGGCGTGCTCATTCTCCTCGCGTCGAGTCTCCTGCTCCCCCTCGGCGCGGCTGCTCAGACACCTGCAGAGCCGTTTCCGGCCACAAGTCGCTGGCACCCCCAGGAAGCGGCGCCGGCCGACAGCGTCCTCCAGGCCCGCCTTCGGGGCGTGTTTGGCGAAATCGAGGCCTTCCAAGACGTGCGGGTGACGGTCCGAAACCGCGTCGCGCACCTCGAGGGAGCGGTGGTGCAGCCGCAAGAGGCCACAGAAGCCGAGGCATTGGCCCGTCAATTCGAAGGGGTCCTGTACGTTACCAGCGACCTCACCGCCGAATCGGACCTCGCTGATCGCGTGATACCTGCGGTCGACCGGCTGGAAAAGTACGCCCGCGGACTCCTCGACTTTCTGCCCGTGGGGGGCCTCGCCCTCATCGTGTTGCTCTTCACATTTGGGCTATCCCGGTGGATTGGGGCGTGGGAGGCGCCGCGGGCACTTCGGCTGAGTCCGTTGGCGTGGGGCCTCGTGCGACGGGTCGTGCAGGGGGGCGTCGTCCTTGTGGGGCTGGTGATCGCTTTCGATCTGTTCGGCGTGACGAGCCTCGTTGGGGCGCTTCTGGGCACGGCGGGCGTGGCTGGGTTGGCCATCGGCTTTGCGTTCCGCGACATCATTGAGAACTACCTCGCTGGGGTGCTGCTGAGTCTACGCCAACCCTTTCGGGTGAACGATGTCGTCTCAATTGCCGACCACGAAGGGCGGGTCGTTCGACTCACGGCTCGCGAGTTGGTTTTGCTGACGTTCGACGGCAATCACGTGCGCCTGCCGAACGCTACGGTTTTCAAAAGCGTGCTCGTCAACTATACCCTCAATCCGCGTCGGCTCTTCTTCTTCGATGTAGGCATCGGCGTAGCGGAGGACCTGGCGGACGCACAGCGGGTTGGGGTGGAAACCCTTGATGCGATGAATGGGGTCATGGAAGATCCGACGCCCTTCGCGCGGGTTCGGGAGCTAGGCGACTCCAGCGTTGTTGTGCGGTACCACGGATGGGTCAATCAGAACGACGCCGACTTCTTCAAGGTGCAGAGCGAAGCGCTTCGGCTCGTGAAGCAGGCCCTCGACGATGAGGGCATTGAGATGCCAGAGCCCACCTATCGTCTCCACCTCTATCAGGCCGAGGATCTCCCCGAAGAAGGGGCTGTTACCCCAGCCGCCTCAGCGGTCGAGCAGGCCGCAGCGATCGATGTGGTGCCGGACGGCGAGCTGGAGGCTCAGGTGGAAGAGGAACTTCGCACTTCCGATGAGCCCAATTTTCTTTCGGAATAGGCCCAGAGGGCACGCCCACGCCGGAGAGAGGAGGGGACCCCGGCCCCGTTACGCGACCGAAGCGGGCGAGGAAGCGGTCAGCCGTTTGGTAAGTCGCCGGGCTTCTGCGTACAGGTTGTGCACGTGGGTATACGTGAACTGCGCACTCCGACCCAGCAGGTAGAGGTTTTCGAAGTCGCGAAGGTACTCTGTCAGACGCGTGGACTTCGCCTCGGCCCCAACATCGAGGATGGGATAGGCGAACGGCACGGCGTGGTGGGTCGACGCCACGACGGTGTCGCCGTCCTCGAGAAGGCCCTGTTCGGTCAGCAGGGTTCTTGCTTGCCTCCGCAGCGACGTTTCCGACTGCTCCCAGCCCTCACCGCCTGGATGGCAGGGACGCTCCAGCACCACCACGGTCTGCTCGTCCGGAGCCATGTCGGGACTGCGGTTTTTCGGTTCGTAGAGGCGCGTGAACGGCACCGAGCGGTCCGGGAAGTACAGCGAGGCGTTCGGGGTAAGGCGGGGGCGGTCGAGTCCCAGCACCACGAGGCGCAGGTGGCGAAACCGCATTGATTTGGCGAGTGACTGGAGGGGGGCAGGGGGCGGTGGGTCCAGTAGCCGGAGGACGAGGGTAAGCGGCAGCGTGCTCACGACAGTGTTCACGCCCACCGGCTCGGCGTCGTTGATCGTAACGCGGCGGATGCGCTCCCCGTCGTGTGCCAGCTTCGTAATCCGGGCCCCGGTGTGGATGTGCTTGTGCCCGAGGGCGTCGGCGGTGGCGTCGGCGATTTGGCCGTAGCCGTGCTTTGGGTAGTAGAAGGAGCCGTCGAGGTGACGTGCTTTGTCTGTCGTGCCGCCGAAGGCCTCTAACAGGAAGGTTATAAGGTCAAGCCCCTCCAGCCGGTCGCCGGCCACGCGGGGCGAGAGGGTCGTGGCGTCTGCCCCCCACAACTTCTCGGTGTAGTTCAGCAAGAAAAGCTCCGCGAGTGTGGGGCCGTAGCTCTCGAGCGCCATCTCGCGGAAGTGCTCGGCGTCGTCGGAGACGCGGGGAATGGACAGCTGCTCCCACGCAATCTGGCCGAGGAGGGAGAGGGGGAGTTTCCGCAGGAGATCGTAGGGCGCGAGTGGAAAGTCGATACGCCGTCCCTGCCAGCAGATTTGGCTAGGAGCGTCCACGCGGCGCAGGTCGTCGCCCAGAAGTGCTTTGAGATCGGCCGTTACCGTCTCGTTTTTGTCGTGGAAGCGATGCGCGCCGGTATCGTAGCGGAAGGGGCCGAGCTGGAGCGTACGGGCATTGCCACCGACCGCGTCCGCCGCCTCAAAGAGGCGTACGGCCAGTCCCTCCCGTCGCGCGTAAAAGCCGGTCGCAAGCCCCGCGGGCCCGCCGCCCAGCACCGTCAGGGGGGCGTCCGTCACGTTAGTGTTCATAGACATAAACAGTCACCTTGGGCCACATGCGATTGACGTGTGGGTTGTGGTAAAATGTTCGGGTGTGACTGGGAGAGCGTCTCAGGAGCGAGGCGTAGGTGCCGACGACGAGGGTGCGTCCGGTTTCGGCTCGCCGCAGACGGTGCACGTCGGCCGAGTCCTCGATCGAGAGAAACTGGGTGTCCACCTCCTGGGTCCGCAGGTAGGTGTTGACGAGTGGCACCGACGCGACCCGCGTGGGCCCGGGCTGCGCTGCTCGGGCCTCCACGAACTGCTTCGCCTGCGCGATCGCTGTGGGCTCCAGGTGTTGAGTGACGAGGACGAGCGTGACGGCTGCGTAGGCGGCCGCTGCCCCACACAGCGCGCCCTGAAAGACCCCGGACCGGTGTCGCCACAGGAACGACGCGCCCAAGGCCAGTAGGGGCAGAAGCAGTGCCAGGAGCGGCAGCACGTGACGGCTCTTGTGAACCACGTTCTGGAAGAAGAACATCCAGCCTCCGTACACAAGCGCGCAGAGGATGACGAGCCAGACACGCGGTCGACGCCACGCGCCCCCTCGGCCCAGCCGCCAAGCCCCGAGTCCGCCAAGGCCGAGTACGCTCGCCCCCACCACGCCCGTGAGCGGGTGACGGCCGGGCCACCAGCCGCCCAGCCCGTCGGCCCACAGGCCCTGCAGGGTGCCAGCCACGCGGCGACCGAGGTCCGATTCTGTCTGCACCGTGCCGCCAAAGTCGGTAAAGTGCCCGGTTGTCTGCGCCCACGCCACATCGATCAACGTCCAAAGGCCCGTATCCAGGACCATAGGCACGAGCCAAACCGCCACGCTGGCCAGGCCGGCCGCCACGAGCTGCCCGGGATGCCGCGAGTGCCATAGCACCAGGAGCGTCGGGACAAACACGAGCGGAAGGTACGAGAGCCGGAGTCCGGCCAGTAGGCCCGTGAGCATGATCCCGGCCAGGGCGGCCGGCTCGTTCATTCGTTCACGGTGGCTGAGGGGGAGCGCCCGGACCAGCAAAGCCAGTGCGGCCACCGCTCCGGCCGTTCCCAAGAGGTCGGGCATGTACCGGTTGCCCAGTAGCCACAGAAGGGGATTCAGAGTGACCACCCCCGCCAGCGTCGCGCCCTCCACCGAGCGGAGGGGCATTTCCCACAGTCGCAGCAGTCCCCACACGAGGCCAGCCGTGGCGAGCCCGCCGACGACCGAGAAGCTTGTGCTGAATGAGCCGGTGGGAAGGGAGAGCAGCTTCACCGCGGCCCAAAAGACGGGGTACCCTGGAAAGTGGGGTTGTAGCGCCGCCACATCGTAGCTGTCCGCCACGCTGAGTGCGAAGCGCAGGCTATCGGGGTCCTCGATGTACGTGATGGTCGTGGCCAGGCGACTCGCCATACACCCAATCACCAGCGCGCCCCAGGCGATCCACTGGCCTGACGGACTCCGGACGACGTCGCGCCACTCCCGCTGAGGGGCCGAAAGAACAGGGGAAGGTATGGAGGACATGGGCGCAAAAGGGGACGAAAGATCCAAACTAACCGCCAACGCCCCTCCCCCGCCGGCGCGGAAGAGGGGCCATTGGACAGGCATCACCGGTAAACGCACCGCGTGATCCGTATGGAGGCGCAGGCACTACTACCAGGCTTCCACATTGCTGGAGTTGAAGCCATAGGCATCCTGGATGATCTGCGTCGCATCCGCAAGGTCGCTCGCGTACCCCGACGCCGTCTTCTCACCGTACGGTGGATCGTTGCCGATGTCCTCCAGGATGTCGTTCAGCTGGGAGTCATTAAGCTTGTCGCTGTAGAACTGTAGGCCCCAGGCAAACGCCTTGGCCTCGCCCCAGGCATCTTCTCCGACATCGCCCTGCCCGAGCTCTCCACTTACTCCCTCCAGGTTGCTTTCCATGGAGTTGATGTAGTGGATCACGTTGACTGCCACCGTCGCCTCCCAGGCCTCCAAGGCCGTCTGGGCGTGGTCGGCGGGATCGTCGCCATTTTCGATGTCCTCACGGCCCTGACGAAGCGCCTCGAACGCCCGGCGGGCGAAGTCATTGGGGCTGTCGTTGTTCGCGGCCGCGGCGGACCGCTCGATTGCGTAGCTGGCCCAGGTGTGGACGTACTCGCTCGTGAGGTCCACAGAGCCGTTGCTGTCGACGTCACGCGCGACGTTTCCGCCGGCCAGTCCTTCAGTGCCCCCACTGTAGTCAAGAAAAGGCTCCAGGGTGCGCGGGAAGCCGAAGTAGCCAAAGGCCGCGTCCCACTGCTCGGCCTGGTTCGAGGACACGCTTCCACTGGCGAAGTCTCTCAAGAGGGCTGCGCCCTGCCCGTAGATGGGGGTTCCTAGCAGCATCTTCTCGGCGAATTGGCTCAGAACAATGCCGTTCGAGGTTCGGGATGAGTCTTCCACACCGGCTTTCCGGAAGTACTCCCGAAGCAACTCATCCGTATTGACGGCCGCCCCATCGTTGGGCGTGTCCTGCGGGTCCAGCTGATTGCCCCTCACGAGGTCGTCTTTGGAGACCAGCGACGAGAGGTTCACGTTGCTTGCGATGTCGCCGTAGACGCTTTGCCCCTCGGTCGTGAGGTTCTGGGCCGCACGGATCGGCTCGTCGTTGCTGTTGCCCGTGTACAGGTTGAGGAGTGTGCTTTCGGAGGTCTCGGATGCGTTTCCGACTCGGACGCCGAGATCAAACGCCAGCAAATTGGTGACGGTCTCCGCCCCGTAATTGCTGGACGGGTATTCGAAGGTGGTAGTGCCGTTGTCTCCATTGCCTCCATTTGAGCCGGTGCTATCGCAGCCCGTTAGGACCAGCCCGATGGCGAGCAGTGGGAGGATGAAAGTGCGTGTGTGGCGAAGGAGGGAAGGTCGCATTGAGGCGTTCGCGTTGTTGTGAGTGGTCAGAGTGAAAGCGTGCCTTGCACTCCAGAGCGCGGAGGGCAAGTGCGTGAGGGTTAGAATTCGTACTGAATCGAGAGATTGAGTTGACGGCGGGCGCCCGGAATGATGCCGGTGCTGAGGTTGGCACTCGGCTGGCTGGGATTGGAGTGCAGCCGGGAGCCGATGAAGACGTTGTCCGTCAGGTTCTTGGCGGTCAACTGGATGCTAAGGGCATCGGAGTACTCGTAGGTCGCCCCGGCATCGAGCACTGTGTGGGCGGGCACAGGCCCCCGCTCCCCCCTGTTGTTCGTGGTCTCTAAGTTTTCGAGGTCGGTGTAAAAGCGGCCCGTGTAGCTAAGGTCGGTGGATACGGTGAACCCGATCTCCGAGAACGTTTTCGAGAGGCCCACCGTGGCGGTGTGGGTGGGGGCCGCCGGCAGTTCGTTGCCGCTGATGTCCTCGGGCGATCCGTCGATGGCGCTCGATATGATGCCCTCCACCACCTCCGACTGCAGGTAGGTGTACGACACGTTGAGCGTGGGCAAGGGCCCGGCAAAGGTGCCGCCCGCGATCGTCGTCTGGGCCTCTAGGCCGTAGCTCTGGACCACGCCCAGATTTTGCTGGAAGCGAGTGCGACCGCCCACCAAGTCTTCCACGTAGAGGTAGAAACCGGTGAACTCAAACTGTCCCGCGTCGGAGCGGCCCCGTACGCCCAGCTCCGAATTCCAGCTCTTCTCGGCCTTCAAGTCAAACCCTCCGTCGCCCTGGCCGGTGGCGCTGGGCGGATCGAAACCGACGATGGCGAAGGTGGCGCTAGAAGGAGGGGTGTAGCCGCGGTGCACGCCCCCGAAGAGCCGAACGTTGCTCGCACCCAGACGGGGGCCCAGGTCTGCGGTGCCCAGGTTCCAGTTGAAGCCGAGGCGGGGAAGGGGGACCACGCTCATCTGGTCGCGGTACTGGCTGCCGTTGAGGCGATCGATGCGTGACTGCTCGAAGATCTCCAGCCGGAACCCGGGGGAGAGGCGCAGCGGGCCCCACTGTACGTCCTCCAGTGCGTAGAGCGAGAGGGCTCGCGTCTCGTAGACGGAGCTTCCCCCGATGATCGTCACGGGGTCGGGATCAGACACGTCGCCCTGGAAGAAGACGCCCTCCCGCACGCCCACCTCGTCGCTGATTTTGCGGTCGTCCCGGAATCGCTCCCAGTGCAGGCGGCCGCCCAGTTCCAGGTCGGCGGCCTGCCCCAAAAGATCATGCTGGATGCCAAGTGAGTGCTCGACCCCGCCGACGTAGAAGGTTCGCACATTCCCGAAGTACGGCGCGTCGTCGAGCGTGAAGTTGCCCTCCACAGCGTCGCTAATTCCCACGCGCATGAGCGGGCCCGGCGTGTTCACGGGAACCGGCTCGGCGTCTATGTTTGGGTTCTGGTACGCATCGGCATCCACGAAAACATCTTTTTCCCGCCACCAGGGGCGGTGGAAGATATTGGCGTAGAGCCGCGTCGTGCCCTGTACGGCGTCGCTATAGCGGCGGTTGTAGATCGTGCCCAGCGACGCCCGGTAGATCTCGTAGAGATCGTCGTCTTTCGGGTTGAAATCGGGGTCAGTATCGAAGGTGTAGGGCGTGAGGCCTGTGTACGTGGCATTCAGGCGCTCATAGTCGACATTGGCCTTTACGTAAAGCGACCGGCTGTCTCCGAGGTCGGCCTGTAGCTTCGCGGTTCCGTTGAACTGTTGGAAGTCATTGTTCTGCCGGAAGCCGTCGCCACGCTTGTAGAGGAGTTGCACCTGTGGCCGCACGTCGTCGGTCCCAAATCCCCCGAGTTCACCGAAGGTGCTCACGTACCCGTTCGTGCCGGGGGTTACCTCGATGGTCCCGCCCAGGGCACGACGTTGTGGACGACTAGTGACGTAGTTGATCACCCCGGCCATCGTCTGCGGGCCATGCCGGATCGTGGAGCTGCCCTTAATCACTTCAATCTCCTCAATCCGCTCGATGGGGGGGTTGTAGTAGAGCGGCGAGAAGACGTACGGGGCGGGCTGAATGGGCATGCCATCCTCCATCACGAGCACACGCTGCGTGCGGCGTGGCTGGAGACCTCGTATGCCCACCGACATGCGGGTTTGGGTCATGCCGTCGTCGGTCAGTCCGTAGACACCGGGCACGTGCTTGAGCGCTGCCTGAGTGCCAATGGGATCCATCTGCTCCAGGGCGGCGGCGTCCACCTTCGAGGCTGCGCCGGGAATGGCCGTCCGGGCGCTACGCGTGGCACCGGTGATCTCGAGGCCGGCCAGTTCCACGGTCGCGCTCGGCAGCTCGATGGTGACCCGGGTTGTCTGTCCGGCCCGGACCTGCACGGTACGCGAACGGGTGACGTAGCCGACGTGACGGACCTGGAGGGCCGTGCGGCCGGCTGGTAGATTCTGGAGGACAAACCGGCCGTCGATGCCAGTCACAGTGCCCTGTGGGCGATCGCTTCCCTCAATTCCGACCGTTGCGTCGGTGAGAGGGGATCCGTCATCCGCGGCCACGACACGCCCCTTGATCTGCCCCGTGGACCCATCTTGCCCGAGGACGAGACCGCAATTTAGACCAAATACAAAGACGGAAAGGAGAAGAAGACGAACGAAGCGCATGCAGGATGATAGAACTCAATAAATACGCGAAAAAGGCGTGACGGGGTGGTCAGAAGCGCTCCGGATTGGCGCCCGCACTCTCTGGCCTCGACGAGGCCTCGGACTGGCTTGAGTCAACAGCGCTGGCCGGGGGAGCAAGACGATTGATGCTACTGTAGCTCCCGCCCCCGTCCGAGGTCCCGTCGGACGGCCCTAGCACGGGATCGTCTGAGCAAGCCGGGAGAACGATGAGTAGAAAAAGCAACGCTCCAAGTCCGACCAACAGGGCACGGCGGGCAAGCAAACGGTCCATGCGAACGCTGACGGTGATTCCTGATTATTTAGATCACTTCTAAATAAGGGCATCTCACCAGTTCGTCAATGGCCGAACGTCCAGAAGGTGTTAAATCGAGGTGGGAAGGAATGGGCTCACTCCCTGTCCCCGAGGCGGTGGCAGAGGGAGGACCAATGGGCGTCGACGAGCCCTCACGCGGCCTACGGGGTCGGTTTTAGGATGAGGGCTCCAAGGGGAGGGAGCGTCAACTCAAGAGAGTGGGGATGGCCGTGCTGTCCGATGTTGTCGCTATGGACGCCCCCCGCGTTGCCGACGTTGCTTCCACCGTAGGCCTCGCTGTCACTATTGAGCCGTTCGTGCCACGATCCTGCGTAGGGCACCCCGATTCGGTAGTTTTCGCGAACGACGGGCGTAAAGTTGAGCACGAAGATGAGCGACTCGTCATGGCCCGTGCGCTGGTAGGTCAGCACACTGTTCTCGCGGTCGTCGTAGGAAATCCACTCAAAGCCGTCTTCGTGGTCGTTCCAGAGGGCGGGTCCATTCTGGTAGAGGTGGTTCAAATCGCCAAGCCATTCCATGAGTCCCTCGTGGAGCGGCTGTTCCGTGAGCCACCATTCGAGCTCTTGATCGTGATTCCATTCGTGGTACTGCCCGAACTCGCAACCCATGAAGAGGAGCTTCTTGCCGGGGTGACCAAACATGTGGGCGTAGAGGAGGCGCAGGTTGGCTGCCTTCTGCCAGTCGTCGCCCGGCATCTTGCCCCAGAGCGAGTTTTTGCCGTGCACGACCTCGTCGTGGGAGAGGGGGAGCGTGTAGTTCTCGGAGAAGGCCCAGCTCAGCGTCCAGGTGAGGTCGCCGTGGTGGTATTTGCGGTGGACGGGTTCCTTGCTCGCGTATGTGAGCGTGTCGTGCATCCACCCCATGTTCCACTTGTAGAGGAAGCCGAGGCCGCCGTGCTCGGTGGGCGTCGTCACGCCCGGCCAGGCCGTCGACTCTTCCGCCAGTGTAATGGCGCCGGGGTACTCCTTGTAGATGTGTTCATTGGTGTCTTGCAGGAGACTGATCGCCTCCAGGTTTTCGCGGCCGCCGTGGACGTTTGGCGCCCAGTCACCTTCTCGTGAGTAGTCGCGGTACAGCATGGAGGCCACCGCGTCGACGCGCAGGCCATCCACGTGGTACTTGTCCATCCAGAACAGCGCGTTGGAGAGGAGGAAGTTGCGGACGCCGTTTTTGCCGAAGTCGAACACCCGCGTGCCCCAGTCCGGATGCTCCCGCATGCGCGGGTCCTCGTACTCAAAGAGGTGCGAGCGGTCGAAGTACGTAAGACCCTGCGGGTCGGTGGCGAAGTGTCCCGGCACCCAGTCCATGATCACCCCGATGCCGCGCTGGTGGAGGGTATCGATGAGGTGCATGAGCCCTTCTGGGTCGCCGTAGCGGAAGGTGGGCGCGTAGTAGCCAAGGATTTGGTAGCCCCACGAGCCGTAGTACGGGTGCTCGGCGAGGGGGAGAAACTCGACGTGCGTGAACCCGAGGTTCTCGACGTGGTCGGCCAGCGGCTCGGCCACCTCCCGGTAACTCAGGGACTGGCCGTGTTCTTTATGACGCCAGGAGCCGAGGTGCACTTCGTAGATCGAGAGCGGCCCGTTCAGTCCCCCCGGTCCGTCCCGGTGTTCCATCCAGTCTGCATCGTTCCACGTGTAGGTGTCGAGATCCTGGATGACGGCGGAGAGGCCCTCGTAGGTGTTTTGAGAAGGGGCCTCCATCTGGAAGGCGTAAGGGTCCGTCCGGTCCACCCACTCGCCGTCGGCGTGGAGGTGATACTTGTATTTCTGGCCCGGTTTGGCGCCGCGGACGTATCCCTCCCAGAGCCCGCCCTCGCGGCGCTCCAGTATATCAGCGCCGAAGGTCCAGTCGTTGAAATCGCCCGTTACCTCCACCCGGTCGGCGTTCGGCGCCCAGACGGCAAACCAGGTGCCCTGCTGGTTTGGGTGGGCGCCCAGCCGTTCGTAGCTATGGGTATGGGTGCCTTCGTTCCAATAGTAGATGTCGTCGTCGGTGAGGTGGGGCATGTGTAGGGCCGGACCGGAGAGCGGAGAAATGTAGAACGTTCTTGCGTTTGCGTCCAGAACATAAGCGTTGCGTGCGAAGCGTGTCAACGACTCCGACGTAGAGTTCCGGGGCGGGCGCTCACTGTAACCTTCGCTGCCGGGTGCCTAACGGGGGCCGTACCGCACTGGACCGGGGGGTGTAGAGAAACCGAGTCGACAGTCTTGTTCAGAAACAATCTGGCCGAATCGGTCACGCAGTGAGCTTCCAGGACCGACTATCCTGGACCTGGGCGAAGGGCTCCCCCCTTGAACTGTCGAGATTGTCTGAAGCGACGAGCCGCCCGGTCAATGGACTCTGAAGGGTCTTGAATCCTGGGAGACGGCGAAAAGGGCTCCCTTTCGTCGTCCACGAGGGGCATGGGGCCTCCTCCTGGACTGGGGGAGAGTTACGATTCTGACAGGGAGGGAGCTTCCGTTACCTGGTCCCCCAAGAGCCGCCGGAGGCCATGAAGAGGAAGCCACGCCCAGTCGGGGCGGTGGTTGAGTTCGTACCGAACTTCGTACAGGGCTTTGTCGAGGAGGAAGGCCCACAGAAAAGAGTCCCGGGCCGGTCGGGCAGGGAGGAACGGCGCGTCCGCGGCCGTATCGTCGTAGGCATTCAAGAAGGTCGTTTCCACACAGTAGAGGAGCGCGTTCACCCAGTCCGTGTATTCCGGATCGGTTTCCGTGTGGTCCTCCCACGCAGCCAGAACGGCGTACTCTAGAGAGCGGATCATGCCGGCCACGTCTCGCAGTGCGTTTTCCCGCTTCCGACGCTCCTCGAGGGGGCGGGCCGGTTCGCCTTCGAAGTCCAAGATGTAGACATCGCCTTCCGCGCGGAGAAGTTGGCCAAGGTGGTAATCGCCGTGGATGCGAATACGCTTGTGCTGACCGGATACGGAGCCGAGGGAGGAAAGGAGNTCGTCGGCCTTGTCCCAGGCTGCTTCGGGGGGCAGNGTCTCCCGGGCCCCGAGGGGGGACTGCCGATCGAGGAGGGCCCGTGTGTCGGCCATTTCGCTGCGGAGACGGTCTCGCAATTCCGCTCCAGCATCGGGCGGGGCGTCAATCGGGTGCAGGTCCTCCGCCTCCGCCCGGAAGAGGGCCCGGTGCATCTCGGCGGTCCGCACGCCCAACGTCCGCGCAAAGGAGACCATTTCCGGGGCCACCTCCTCCAGCCATACCGGCACCGTCTCGGCTCCCGATCGGTCCACGGTCCAGTCGTCGAGCACGTCCGGAAGGCTAGAGGATTGGGCTTGCTCGCGGGGAAAAGGCGAGTTCTGGACCCGATCCAGGAAGTGCATGGTGGAGTCCAGGGCGTAGGTCCACGCGTCGGTGTCGACCGAGAGGGCTTCCTGGAAGACGCCGAGCGTATACTGGCGGTATTGGCGCTGGAAGTGGATGGTGCCGTGCAACCGAGGGGAAAACTTGAAGCCGACCCCAGTGAGATGTTCGAGCAGTTCTTTTTCGGGGTTGGGCCCTTCTTCAAGACGCCGGTACAGTTTAGCGAAATAGTCGCCGTTAATTAGGGCTGAGGTATTGCTCTGTTCGCCCGTAAGCAGTTCGATGTTAGTCGGCTCGTCGTTCGTGGCTGCTTGGGAAGGCTCGGCCGTGTACACGCCCTTCAGCGAGCGGCCACGGCTCCCCTGTTTCCACCACCGGAACAGGGTGGACCAGAACGCAGGGTCGACCGTGGCGTCGTACACAAGGCGTCGCTCTCCAGTGTCGTCCACCTCCAGCCAGGCCACGGTTGCGTCGGGGCGTTCCTCCAGCACGGACGCCGCATCCGCCTCGGGGGCTGCCATGAGGGGCAGCGTGTAAAACGACGTATCCGTCTCCAATTCTACCTCTAGAACCGAGAGGTAAATGGCCGGGTCGGACTGCAGGCGCACTGCGTCCTCAATGCTTACCGACTCGATGACCTCGCCCTTGGCCCCGAACCACCGCTGCTTCTTGATGAACTCGGGCAGGAGCGACTCCAGCTGTTCAGGGCCGCGGCGCTGTGCCATGGTGGGCACGAGGAGATTCTGCAGGCCTTCGGCCACCGGGAGGACGGGGCGGGTCCGGCCGTTTGCCTCCACCTCGACAGGCTGGAGGCCGCTTTGGCGAGAGTGGTCGCGTTGTACGTCTTCTTCGGGCACGAGCTTAAACCAGTAAAAATGATGGGGACCAACGGTGAGGTGGTAATCGTCGTCGCCAATAGGAGGGAACGCGGACTGGCTGAACAGCTCGACCGGGGCCATGCCTTCCAGGTCGCCCCGGGCCGGCAGATGTGCCGACTGGGAGAAGCGGGAAAGATTGGCTACGACGAGAATCTGTTCGCCCTCGTGCTCCCGTAGAAAGGCGAAGATTGCTGCGTTCTCGAGGGGCAGTAGTTCGAACGAGCCTCGGCCAAAGATTTTCTTGTGCTGCTGCCGGAGGGCGATGAGCCGGCGCATGAAGTGGAGAAGCGAGTGGGGGTCCTGCTCGGCGTCCTCGACGTTCACGAACTCGTAGCTGTATTTGCCACGGTTAATCGGGGGCATGAACAGCTTGTGGTGGGGCGCCCGCGAAAAGCCGCCGTTCTTATCCGGGCTCCACTGCATGGGGGTGCGCACTCCGTTGCGATCCCCGAGGAACGGGTCGTCCCCCATCCCGATCTCGTCGCCGTAGTAGAGGACCGGGCTGCCTTTGAGGCTAAACAGCAGGGCCGTCATGAGTTCGATTCGGCGGCGCTCGCCCCCGAGAAGGGGGGTGAGCCGACGCCGAATCCCCACGTTGATGCGGAACCGATCGTCAGCGGCGTATTCGTGGTACATGTAGTCCCGCTCCTCGTCGGTCACCATCTCGAGGGTGAGCTCGTCGTGGTTGCGGAGGAAGAGTGCCCACTGGGCATCGTCGGGGATGCCGCCGGTAAGGTCGAGCATCTCGACAACGGGCCGGCGGTTCTCGCGCCGCAGTGCCATGTAGAGCCGGGGCATGATGGGGAAGTTAAAGGCCATCTGCACGCCGGTGCTGTTGCCCTCCGCGTCTTCCCCAAAGTAGGGGAGCGTGTCCTCAGGCCACTGGTTTGCCTCGGCCAGGAGAACCTTGCCGGGGCCATACCGCTCCTCGACGGCGGCCCGCAGCTCCTTGACGTAGGCAATCGTTTCGGGTAGGTTCTCGCTGTTGGTTCCCTCACGTTCGAAGAGGTAGGGGACCGCGTCGAGCCGGAGGCCATCCACGCCCATGTCGAGCCAGAAGAACATGACTTCCTTCATTTTCTCCCGGACCTCGGGATTGTCGAAGTTCAGGTCCGGCTGGTGGCTAAAGAACCGGTGCCAGTAGTACTTCTGCGCCTTGCGGTCCCAAGTCCAGTTCGAGTCTTCCGTGTCTGTGAAAATGACGCGGACGTCCTCGTACTTCTCATCCGTCTCGCTCCACACGTACCAGTCGTGTTTGTCGGAGGCCGGGTCGCGCGCTTCCTGAAACCACGGGTGCTGATCGGAGGTGTGGTTGAGGACCAGCTCCGTGATGACCCGCATGCCCCGAGAGTGGGCCGCGTCGAGAAACGCCTGGAAGTCGTCGAGGTCGCCGTGGATAGGCAGGACCTTGAAGTAGTCGGCTGTGTCGTAGCCGTCGTCCTTCAGTGGGCTCTCCAGAAAGGGGAGGAGCCAGAGGGTGTTCACGCCCAGCGATTCAAGGTAGGGGAGCTTTTCGTGGAGGCCCTGAAAGTCTCCGTAGCCGTCGTCGTTCGAGTCGTAGAAGCTGCGGACGTGCAGCTCGTAGATGACAGCGTCTTTGTACCAGCGCGGGTCGCTAAGGAAGTCGTCGGACATACAACAGGGCGGTAGAACGGGGGGCGTCGAACGTTAGCACGTTGGAGGGAAGGGGCGCGGAACGTTCTGACGGTCGACGTTCTAACGCGCCAATACGGTCAGGCGTGAACGAGACGGTCGTAGGCCGCGTGGGTGTGTTCGTGGGTTCCCGACGGGTCGATTCGGAAAATGTGTGCGGGTGTATCCGGAGTGAGTTTCAGGTAGTGGTGGGAGCCGCGCCAGGTGTACCGGGCGTCGTTCAGCAGATCGTGGACCCCGAAGCCCTCGTCGGGGGGGAGGCCGTAGTCGTGGGGCGGCAGCACGAGCTGTCCCTCACAGGCGTTGTGCGGGTCCAGGGTCACCACCACCACGATCAAGTTGTCTGGGGTAGACTTGCTGTAGGCCAGTAGGTCCGGGTGCTTGGTGTCAAGGAACTGAATCGACCGCATTTGCTGGAGGGCAGGGTTCTCTTTCCGGATGCGGTTTACGCGGGTCATGAAGGGCTGGAGGGAGGTGGGGTCGTTCCAGTCCCAGGTCCGGATTTCGTACTTCTCGTTGTGGGCGTACTCCTCCTTGGTGTCCCGCTGTCGGTTGTCGACGTGCTCGAAGGGCGGTCCGTACACGCCGTATGTGCTCGACAGGGTGGCCGCGAGCACGAACCGGCTTTTGTGGGCGGGACGACCCCCATGTACCAATTCATCGTGCAGGATGTCCGGCGTGTTGGGCCAAAAGTTGGGCCGAAAGTACTCTACGGCGTCGGTGCGAAACAGCTCGTCGGCGTATTCCCGGAGCTCTTCGGGGGTATTGCGCCACGTAAAGTAGGTATACGAGTTGTTGAAGCCGATCTTGGCGAGGTGGTGCATGATCTTCGGTCGCGTGAAGGCCTCTGAGAGGACAATAAGTTCGGGCGTCTCTTCGCGCAGTTCGCGCAGGCACCACTGCCAGAAGGCAAACGGCTTGGTGTGCGGGTTGTCGACGCGGAAGGTGGTCACGCCATGGTCGATCCAGTACTCAAACACACTCTTGAGCTCCTGCCAGAGCGCAGGCCACGCTTCGGTCTCGAAGTTAATGGGGTGGACGTCCTGGTACTTCTTTGGTGGATTTTCGGCGTAGCGGATGGAGCCGTCGGGGCGGTGGTAGAACCACTCTGGGTGCTCCTCGACATAAGGATGATCGGGGGAGCACTGAAATGCGATATCGATGGCCACGTCGAGGCCCAGCTCGTGGGCCTGATCCACGAAGCGGTCGAACGCTTCGATGCCGCCCAGCTTGGGATGGACGCTCTTGTGCCCGCCCTTCGACCCGTCCTCCAGCCATCCGCCAATGGCCCACGGGCTACCCGGATCGTCCGGGCCGGCCTCCGGGGCGTCGTCTGGCCCCTTCCGGTTGGTTTCGCCAATGGGATGGACCGGGGGAAGGTATACGATGTCGAAGCCCATCTCCTGGATGCGCGGGAGCCGCTCGGCGGCGTCGTCGAGCGTGGCGTGCTCGCCGTCATCGCGGGCCGAGCGCGGGAAAAATTCGTACCATGCGCCACTGCGGGCCCGCTTCGGGTCCACCAGCACCTCGTAGGTCTTGCTCGTCGTCTGTTGCTCGTGGGGAGCGTGGCGGCGCACCAGCTCCGCGATTTCGTCCCCAAGAGCGGCTTGCTCGTTGCCAGTCTGGAAGGCCTCGATGTGGGCCGTCAGCAGGTCGCGGTCGTCGGCAGGAGCGTTCTCGGCGGCAGCTTCGAGCAGCGACACGCCCACCTTGAGTTCACTATCGATCTCGGCCTGCGACTCACCCCCCTTCACTCGCCGCCGGAATTGATCCTGCCACGTGGCGAACCGGTTGATCCAAGCCCGCACGCGGTACAGGTAACGCCCCGCCTCCGACACCTTGAAGCCTCCGTGGTATTCGTCGTTTTCGCCGGGGGACATCCGCGTCACGTGCTCCGTATCGCCGTCCTCGTGGCGGTAGATGAGCTCCGCAGCCAGTACCTCGTGGCTATCCACGATGATGCTAGCACTCGCCTCTACGCGTTCGCCTACGGCCCGCTTGATGGGCCACTCGCCCCCATCAACGGTGGGGGATACGTCAGTAATAACGACGCGGGACCACGACTTTGGGATTGTGCCTGATGCGGGGGGAGATGACTGGGATGGAGAGGCGTCGGGGGACATGCGGGCGGAAAAAGATTGGCGAGCGAAGAAAACCGCAGGACGCGGGACGAATTCCCGTGTTCAGTACCAGGCCATGAACACGAGGGTATGTAGTACACGCTACGCACTACGGGACAGAAATCCCAATGCAACCGTGTCGCGGCGGGCTCATTTCATGGCCCGATTTGCGGTCTGATTCTTGCCTGAACATCCTGGGAGGAATGCAGCCTGCGTTTTCGTTGTTCTTCGAGCTTTCCCCTTGGCCTTCTGTTTATGGATGCGTCCGATTCTCCAGGGTCCGGCACTGCTTCGCAGGTACAAAATCGGCTACACATCCGGCCGGGCAAGCCTTACCCACGGGGTGCTACGTGGGACGGCATCGGGGTGAACTTTGCGTTACACAGCGCCCACGCCGAGCGGGTGGAGCTGCTGTTGTTCGACGACGCGGACGACCGCTCGCCGGCCGTCACGTTTGAACTTCCCGAGCACACCGGGCCCATCTGGCACGGCTACGTGGTCAACCTGCGGCCCGGTCAGCTTTACGGCTACCGCGTGTACGGTCCGTACGACCCGGCCAACGGGCACCGGTTTAACCCCAATAAAGTGCTTCTTGACCCCTACGCCAAGGCCATTGGCCGTCCCTTGCGCTGGGACGATAGCCTCTTCGGCTACGACGTGGACGCCGACGGGGAAAAGCACATGACCTTCGACTCTCGGGACAGCGCACCCTACGCGCCCTTGGGGGCCGTGGTGGAGGAGACCTTCGCCTGGGGCAACGATCAGTCGCCGGAAATTCCGTGGGAGGACACCCTCATCTACGAGACGCACGTGAAGGGGATGACCAAGCAGCACCCGGATGTTCCTGAACCGCAACGGGGCACGTACCTTGGGCTTGCCTCCGAACCGGTGATCGACCACCTGAAGAACCTTGGAGTAACCACGGTGCAATTGCTTCCAGTTCACGCCAAGTTGCACCGTCGGGGGCTACTGCAGAAGGGACTCCGCAACTACTGGGGGTACAACTCGCTCTCTTACTTTGCCCCGGAGCCGGAGTACGCTGCGAATGGCCCACAGAGTGCGGTGCGCGATTTCAAGATGATGGTACGGGCCCTCCACAATGCTGGCCTGGAGGTCATCATCGACGTGGTGTACAACCACACCTGTGAAGGCAGTCACCTGGGGCCTACACTCTCGTGGCGGGGGGTGGACAACCGCACCTACTACAAGCTCAACCCCGACGACGAACGATACTATATGGACTACACGGGGACCGGCAACACGCTGGATCCTGGCGATTCGTACGTCCTACAGATGATCATGGACAGCCTGCGGTACTGGGTAACGGAGATGCATGTCGACGGCTTCCGATTTGATCTCGCCTCGGCCCTGGCCCGCGAACTCTACGACGTGAATATGCTCGGGTCGTTCTTCAAGGTGGTGCAGCAGGACCCTGTGCTCAGTCAGGTGAAACTCATCGCGGAGCCCTGGGACGTGGGGCCGGGAGGCTACCAGGTCGGCTCATTTCCTTGGCAGTGGGCCGAATGGAATGGGCGCTACCGCGATGCCATCCGACGCTTTTGGCGGGGCGACCGCGGCCTTAATGGCGAGGTGGCCACGCGGGTCACTGGCTCCAGCGACTTGTACGAACGCTCGGGCCGCCGTCCGTTTGCGTCCATAAATTTCGTGACGGCCCACGACGGCTTTACCTTGGAGGATCTCGTGAGCTACGAAAAGAAGCACAATGAGGAGAACAAGGAAGGCAACGAGGACGGTCACGATCACAACTACTCCACGAATTGTGGCGTGGAGGGGCCGACGGAGGATCCGCAGGTCATTGAACGCCGAGAGCGTCGCAAGCGAAGTTTTATGGCCACCCTTCTGCTTTCGCAGGGTGTTCCTATGATTCTGGGCGGCGATGAGCTTTCGCATACGCGTCACGGCAACAACAACCCGTACTGCCAGGACAACGAGGTGACCTGGTACGACTGGGATCTCAACGAGCGGGAGCAACAGTTCCTAGAGTTTGTACAGCGACTCACCAAGTTCCGCAAGGAGCATCCCAGCTTTCGACGTCGCCACTTTCTGGATCCGACCGACCAGGAAGAGGGTGCAGGGGACGTGCTCTGGTGGCACCCTGACGGCCGTGAGATGACCCACGACGACTGGCACGACGAGGACCTGCGCGCTTTTGGGTATCTGCTGCGAGGAATGGACCTGGCGCCCGATGCCAAGGGCCGCCCGCGCCCGGATGACTCGTTCCTCGTGCTCATGAATCAGGGAGACAGCCCCGTCGAGTTTGAGCTTCCCACTCGGACAAACGAGTTACAGGATGTGAGCTGTGCGGCCTGGCACGTAGTGCCGGAACTGGCCGATTTTCTAGACGACACGAATCCACTGGAGCCCGGAAGTCTCTTTACGCTTCGTCCCCACCGGCTACTTGCCCTCCGAGCAGAGCGGGAAAATGGGGACCAGTGATGGCTTTCAAGCCGCGGGCCGGGAGCGCCTTGTCGCTCTAAAGGACCTCGGTTTGCACCCCAACGCTGCGGACCTGAGCAAAAAGTCATAGAAAAGAGCCCGTACGCAGGGAAGAGGACGAGACCGTTAGGAACTCCGAAAAAGAAGGGCCGATAGACCCCTGTAGGGTATTCTTACGCCATCCCCAAGAGCCACCAACAGACCGCTACTGTGAAAACGTATTTGCGGGACTACCCCGGTCTCATCCTTGGGACGATGGCCTCGGCCGGGATGATTAAGGTCGGGGCCTTGATCTGGCAAGAGAAGCTCAGTGCTTGGCCGCTGTTGCACGTTCTGGTCGTCCCGCTATTTCTAGCGGGGGTAGCCATCGGGGTGGGGGCCGGACACGATCGGCTCGTCACCCTTCCGGTCTCGCGCCGCTTAGCCTCCCTCGGCGTGTGTCTTCTGGCCGCCGTGCCGCTGGCCATTGGGCTCCTGGACATGTCCGGGGCGGTGGCGGTGGGTGTTGCGGTGGGACCGATCGGGGGGGCGTTGGTGGGGCTTCAGGTGGGCCATCCCCGGACCACACTGGGCGCCGTCCTCGCGGGCGACTCTCCTTCCCCGAGCGGACGGGTGGAGGCGTAACGCCGGGGACTTACGGTCCTGAGGATTTCCAGGGCCGAAAGGGCTCCGGTGAATCCAAGGCCGGGTCGATGGGGGCAGTTCACGGTCAGACTGGTTCGGTTGTCACAGGAGAACAATCCCAAAGAAAAAGCCCCTGATCCGGCGTTGAGGGCCGATCAGGGGCATTGTGTGCTGTGAAGGGGTGCCCGCGGAGGGACTTGAACCCTCACTCCCTCACGGGAAACGGATTTTGAATCCGTCGCGTCTGCCAATTCCGCCACGCGGGCAAACGATCGATCGTCCGAAAATCCGGCGTCCTCTATCGGTGAGGAGACGGGCAGGTTCCCATGGCCGGCGCTATGCCTCCATGGCCGCGTAGTGGTCGTGGAAGCGGATGATGCCCTGAATACCTTGGTGGAACCGATCGAGGCCGAACGATTCGTTGGGCGAGTGGATGGCGTCGGAATCGAGGCCAAAGCCCATGAGCACGCTATCGAGCCCTAGGTGCTGCTGGAAGTCGGCCACGACGGGAATTGTGCCCCCGTTGCGCACGAAAACGGGCTCGGTGCCGCGCACTTCGCCCATTGCATGCTTGGCTGCCTGCATAGGAGGGATCGAGGGGTCGACGAGCACGGGATCGCCGCCGTGCAATCGTCGCATCGAGAACTCCATGGTGTCGGGCACGGCGGTTTCGAGGTGGGCCTCCAGCTTGTCGTAGATATCGGGCACCGACTGTTCGGGCACGAGTCGCATGGAGAGTTTGGCGTGGGCCTTGGAGGGGAGCACTGTCTTGGCTCCCTCGCCCGTGTAGCCGCCCCAGATGCCGTTTACATCGAGTGTGGGACGGGCCGTGAGGCATTCGAGCGTGGTGTAACCGGTTTCCGTTCGTACGTCGTCGATGCCGATTGTATCCATCCACGCGTCCTCGTCGAATGGCAGAGCGGCGTAAGTCTCGCGCTCGGCCTCCGTCAGGTCGCGCACGTCGTCGTAGAAGCCGGGAATGGCAATGTGGTGATCCTCATCGTGAAGTCCGGCGATGACGCGGCTAAGGGCGTTGCACGGGTTGTCCACAGCCCCGCCGTAGTTGCCGGAGTGGAGGTCACGGTTGGGGCCCCGGAGCGTGATCTCGGCGTAGGCCAGTCCGCGCAGGCCGTAGGTAATGGAGGGGGTGTCCGGGGAAAACATGGCGGTGTCCGAAATGAGGACGACGTCGCCGTGGAGCCGCTCCCCGTGCTCTTCCACGTACGATTCGATGGACATTGAGCCGGTCTCCTCCTCGCCCTCAATCACATACTTGAGGTTGACCGGCAGGTCGCCTTCGGCCGACAGGTACGACTCGGCGGCTTTGACCTGCATGAACATTTGGCCCTTGTCGTCACACGCGCCCCGAGCGTACAGACGCTCCCCCCGCTGTGTCGGCTCGAAGGGGTCGGTGTCCCATTCCTCCAGCGGATCGGGCGGCTGCACGTCGTAGTGGCCGTACACCACCACAGTCGGCTTGGCCGGGTCTGTCATGTGTTCGGCATAGACAATGGGGTGGCCGTCCGTTTCGATGATGTCGGTCTCGGCCATTCCAATCGCATCGAAGTGGTCGGCCAGCCACTCGGCGGCCCGCTGCACCTCGTTGGCGTAGGCGGAGTCGGTGCTGACGGACGGGATGCGGAGCAACTCCTTGAGCTCGCCGACAAACCGATCCGCGTTGTTCTCGGCGTAGGAGAGAGCAGTGTCCATGCGAATAAGCAAATTGGCGTAAAGGAAAGCGAAGCCGAACCGAGCTGCCCAGCGGAACGGCTTGATAATAGGGGCAAGGGAGGGCTTTTGCCAACCCGACGCCGTCGGTAACGCGGCAGTCACATCTCAGGCAGGCGAGTTGCGTCCTATTCGTCGGGCACGCGGGCGTGGATGAGCAGGCGAGGGCTCTCGTGGGGCTCGTACGCGCTGCCGTCGTAGTCCCCGAACAGCGCCACCGGCTCGAGCCCAGCCGAGGCATACATGGTCTTCAGGTCGTCGAGTGTGTAGAGCCGCACGCTTTCCTGAAACGTCTCCGTATGGTCGTCGCGGCGAACGGTGATTTTTTTGTTCACGCGACCGTTCTCCACCCAGCGCTCCTGGCGGATCTGGGTGCCGTCGGCGGCCTCTTCCTCGGACGGGGCGAGCGACTCCACGACGACTGGGGCGTTGAGGAAGTCGTGGAAAAACCATCCCCCCGGGCGCAGGGCGGCGACCACCGCGGCGAGGACACGCTCGTCGTTGCTGTCGTCCTCGAAGTAGCCGAACGACGTAAACAGGTTGACAACCCCGTCTGCACAGGTTTCGCACACCGGTTCGCGCATGTCGCCCACCCGAAACGACGTCGTGTCACTGAGCCCCTCGGCGGCCGCCTGCCGTCGGGCCTCGTCGATCGCCCGCTCAGAGAGGTCGATGCCCGTGACGCGGTAGCCGCGTCGGGCCAGGGTGCGGGCGTGCCGTCCCCGACCACACGCGAGGTCGAGGATGTGGGCGCCCGACGGGGGAGCAATTTCCTGCTCAATGAGATCGACCAGTTGCTCGGCCTCCGCCTCGTCCCGGTGATCGTACACCTCCGTGTAGGCGTCGCTCCAGAACCAGTCTTCGTACCAGGACATCGTTGAGGGAACGGGAAGGGCGAGTGGGGACGGAGCGACGATCGGGACCGGGGGGAGGGCTATTCTTCGTCCAACGCCTCCTGGAAAGGAGCAATGGCCTCCTCCACCGGACGGGCGTCAGGGTACCAGCTCAGGATGGAGCGGACCACCTCGTCGAGCAGGGCGTCGGGGCAAGAGGCGCCGGAGGTGAGAAGCACGTCCACCGGTGTGTCCTCGGCCGGGAACCAGTGCTCGGTCGTTACTTCCTCCTGGTCGTGGATGTCGAAGTGGCGGATCTCCGCCGGTGCGTCGAACTGTTGGGCATCGCGGATAAAGTAGGTGGGCATGTGCTCCTCACAGAGCTCCACCAGATGGCTCGTGTTGGAGGAGTTGTAGCCGCCCACGATAATACCAAGATCGGCCCCGTCTTCGATCAGGGCGTGTGTGGCGTTCTGGTTTTCATTCGTCGCGTAGCAGAGCGTATCGCTGGTGTCCGCAAAGTGCTCCTGGACGTCCGCCTCGCCGTAGCGGTCCACAAGCGCCTCGCGCATCAGGTCGGCGATGGCGGCGGTCTCCTCCGCGAGCATCGTCGTCTGGTTCACCACGCCGAGTCGACGAAGGTCTGTTTCCGGGTCGAAGTCCTCCGAGTACTTGTCCTCGAAGTAGTCGTAAAAAAAGTCGGCGTCCTTCTTACCCCGAATGACGGCCGCCAGTTGCTCGGCCTCCTCCATATCGCGCACGACGACCACCGGGCCTTCTTCCTTCGCGTGGGAGAAGGTGGCACGGGTTTCCTCGTGGTAGCGCTTGCCGTGCACCACGATCGAGTAGTCGTCGTCCCCGATCTGGGAGCTCTTGCGCCACACTTTTTCCACGAACGGACAGGTCGTATCGTACGTCTCGGTGTCCACGCCACGCTTCTCCAGTTCCTGCTCCACCTCCAACGTGGTCCCAAAGGCGGGAATAATGACCACGTCGTCGGGTCTCAATTCGTCGAACGGGATCAGCTGCTCCCCCCGCGTGGTGCGCAGAAATTGGATGCCCCGCTCCCGCAGGTCCTCGTTCACGTGCGGGTTGTGGATCATCTCCGACAGCAGGAAAATCCGTTTGTCCGGGTTCTCGTCGAGGGCCTTGTACGCGATCTCGATAGCTTGCTCCACGCCGAAGCAGAACCCAAAGTGGCGCGCGATCTTGAAACGGACCGGCCCAAAATCGATCACCGACGGAGAGAGATCCTTCTTGCGCGGATCGGCGACTTGCCGCGCGTCCTTGACTGTCGAGATAATGGGACTCTCGTAGAAGGTCGGGACATCGAACTGGCGCATGAGCAGTCAGGTCTCGTGGGGAGGGAAGAGACAATCCGCGGGGTCGTACGCGAGGGGCACGATGGTGATTCGGACGGAGCGGGGAGGATCGAGCCCCAAAATTGCGGGCGGCAGCGGAAGTACGGGAACATGGAGTCGAAGAGGAACCCGGGGCGACGCGAGGAACATCGCGACGCGGTGTTCGCTTCAGGGAGCGGTTCTGACGAGGAGTCCCCGCGGGACTGACGCCTCGGAGGCACACGATATGATTCTGTTATTGCAGGAAAAACGTGACATCAACCAATCCCCGCATTGAAGCCCTCGGCGCCGTTGCTGCAGACTGGCGAGAACCGGATCATCCGCCCCGGGAGGAAGCGGTATCCGAGACGCTTGATGCCCCAAACCGGTGGACCGAAGAGGCACTCGACTATGCTCTCAACCGGTGGATGCAACGCCTGACCCCCGAGGCGCTCTCCGAGTGGCTCGGTGACGCAGCGGCCGATCCTGCCGGCATGGTGGGGGTGTGGCACGGGGCGAGCGAGCCGCTCTCTGGCCTCCGGGCAGCCGTGGCGGTGTGGGCGAGCGGGCATGCCTATCTCGGTCATGTGCCGGATGCTTCCCCCGCTCTGCTTCCGGCTTTTGCGGAGGCCCTATGCGAACGTCACGACGACATTTCGGCCGAGTTTGTGGCCGATCCCGACGTTCTCCTGCAGCAGGCTGGTGGGCTCATCGCTCAGCCTGCGCGTGACGCAGCAACGGCGGTTCGGGAGCGGTGCGAGGCTCACGGCCTCTCGGGGACACGTTGCCTCCTGCAGTCGCCTCAACTTGCCATCGCCGTGCTTGACGGTCACGAAAGTGACGATGCCCGCGGGGGCATCGCGGAAGACATTCTGCTGTACGAAGGCGGTGGGCATCGACGACTGGCATTGCTCTGGTCCCCCACCGATCTGTCGCCGGATGCCTATCTGGAATCGATGGCTCGCTTTCGCGGGGTATTCCCGGCCCACGAAGATACACCGGGTGCGCTCCAGATGCAGAAGGCGTTCCTGGAAGCACAGGACGAGCCGCACGCCTTCGCGGACGGGCTTGAGTTTCTGGTGAGCCGGGGCGCGCCCGATATTCCAGGGCCCGACGGGCACATCCGATGGTCGGAATACGATGACCTTGGGACGGTGGGCGCGTGGATTGAGACTCACTCGGACGCCCTGTATGCGGTGGTCGCCCGGGAACCGCTGCACGATCAGTTGCCGGCATCCTGGCCCCTACGCAGTCCGGGAGACCTTCATTTCCCTCCCCTCAACGATGCGTCAGGGACGGCCCTGGCGAAGTTCGTGGAGTCTCTGGCGGTGGCGTGAGCGCTACCGGTCGGCCAAGTGCTCGGACAAGATCGACTCGACGTCTGGTTTCACCGCGGTCCAGTCGATGTCTGGTGCCTTCGAAACCGTCACGAACTGGGGAGTAATGAACACGTCGTCCACCCCCTCCACGGCGAACAGTGCCCGCGCGAGCGGGTCGTCCTGGGCCTCCTCGGCGGAGGAATAGGCCACCATTCCACCGTCGAGGAACGTCCCGTCGTCGCTCGTAAACTTGAGGCTATTGGGATTGGGAGTGGTCTCCGCTCGGGGCGTTGTCATGGGAGGCTAAAGAGATCGCGCAGAAGGCCATTGCGGTGGGGGCGTGACAGTAAATCGTCACGCTCAAGAACGCAGGCGCCCGGAGCGAGTTCGGGCCCGGAACGAGCGGCGGGGTTGTACGGTGAATTCACTTGCGTCTTCTGCCCTAAGTGGTATTTTGCGTACACTGGTTTTTCCCCATCCGCCCCACACGGTCATGGAGTCTCTCGACGATCGATCGTCGGTCCCGAACGGTGAGCACTCCCTCGACGATGTGCCGGAGGGGGGGAAGCTGGAGCGCATTGCGGCCCATACGCAGGGCCTCGTGACTGATCTCCGGGAGTGGATTGATCTCCGCATTGACCTCGCGATCCTCGAGGTGGAAGAGCGGATCGACGAGGCCAAAAACGAGGTCGCGCTCGGTGTTACGTTGGCGGTGTTTGGGTTCTTTGCTGCGCTTTTTACCCTCACGACGATCGCGCTGGGCGTGGGATGGCTCCTAGGGCACCCGTTCTGGGGGTTTCTCGCGGTGACCGTGGCACTCATTCTGGTGGTCGTAACGCTTCAGGCCACACAGCCGGCGCTCGTGCCGCCCTCAAATCTCTTTGAGTCCTTGCGGGGTGACCGCGCGACGGCGGCGAAGGAACAGGCCTCCCGGTCCCGTCCCGCCTCGGCCGCGGTGGAGAACGACCGCTCAGGCAAAGGCGACAGCGACGAGTCGGATCGGCCAACCGACTCGGCATCCTCGTGATTACGGTCGTCCGGGGCCTGCACGACGAGCGAAGCGCTGTATTTTCATTTTCTTTTCCGTGGACGCACCGTCTACACCTTATGGATTCCGACTCAACCAGAGCAGACGTAGAGGCTCGGCTTCGCGAAACCGCGGCGGCCATGTCCGACCGCTTCGAGTCGCTGCAGGATGAAGTGTCCACGACCGGCACGTCAGTCCGGGACTGGATCGTGCAGAATCCCTTGAAGAGCGTGGGCGGCATGCTTGCCGCGGGGGTGGCGGTGGGGGCACTCTTCGGCGGCCGCTGGTCGCGACGACGGCCCGAGCACAGCGAGCTGCTCGATCAGTACGTGCAAGCCCTCCGCGCGGAGGTAGGCGAAGCGGTGGCGGCGGGCGACACGCCGGGGGAAGCGCTCGAAAATGCCCTGAAAGGCCGGGCACCCCTCGTGGTCTACCGGGAGGGCAAAGCCTCACGGACTGAGACCTCTTCGAAGCGGGGTATTCTCGGCAAAAGCCTCGGCTTCGTGGTGCGACTCGCCGCCCGCGAGGTGCTCCGTGATCTCGTCCTGTCGATGCTTGAGGATGTGGATGCGGGCGACATGGTAGGCGACACCGGCCTGGAGTAGCGCCCGGGTCCTTTCAGACGTTATTTTTTTACGACCACACACCACTGATGCGATTGGTTATTTTTGGGCCTCCCGGTGCGGGCAAGGGCACGCAGGCGGGCCTTTTGGAGCAGCGGCACGGCATTGCGCAGATTTCCACGGGGGACATCCTACGGGAGGCAATGGACCAGGAAACCGATCTGGGACAGAAGGCGAAATCCTATATCGAGGCGGGCGAACTGGTGCCCGACAAACTGGTGCGCCAACTCGCGGAGCAGGCGATCGCCGACGAGGACTACGACGACTTCATGTTGGACGGGTACCCCCGCACCGAGCAGCAGGCCGAGTGGCTGACGGAGTTCCTCACGGCGCACGAGACACCGCTCGACGCAGTTGTAAGTCTGGAGGTGCCCGATGACGAACTGGTGCGTCGCCTCAGCCGCCGTCGCGTACACGCCGAAACGGGGGAGACGTATCACCTTGACCACGACCCGCCGCCCGAAGACGTGGATCCAGATCTCATCGTTCAGCGGTCCGACGACCAGCCCGAGACCATTCGCAACCGCCTGGCGGTCTACCGGGACGAAACGGCCCCTCTCGCGTCGTACTATGAGGATCGGAGCCTGCTCGTCTCTGTCGACGGCACAGGAGGCATCGAAGAGGTCTTTGGCCGTATTGAAGAGGTTCTAGAGGCCCGGGCCCACCGGGGATAGGGTCCGGCCCCCGACGATTCGTCGTGTTGGTTCATTCTGATTCGCCGATGCCCCCTTCTGCCAAAAGCATATCGCCCGAAGACCGTGTGGCGGCCCTGCAGGCACGCATCGACGAGGCTCTTCCGTCCCTCGTGGAAGGGCGCTCGCCGGCTGTACTTTACGAGGCCGTCGAACATGTCCTGCGGGCCGGTGGCAAGCGGGTCCGTCCAGTGCTGCTTCTGCTCGTGGCCGAAGCCCACGGCGCGTCCATCGACCGGGCGCTCCCGGCGGCGCTGGCCGTTGAAGTATTCCACAACTTTACCCTCGTCCACGACGACCTAATGGATGACGACGAGGAACGCCGCGGCGGCCCCACGGTCCACGCCAAATGGAATGCCGGCACGGCTGTCCTCACGGGAGATCTCATGATGGGCCTCTCNTACGACCTCCTCGGGCGGGTGGAGGGGGTGGACGCAGAAGCTCTCTATTCGGTGTACCACCCCATGGTGGAGCATCTCTGTGCCGGGCAGGCGCTCGATGCATCGTTCGAGACGGAGGCGACGGTGTCGGTGGATGCGTATCTGGACATGATTGATCGCAAAACAGGGGCGCTTCTTGCTGCGGCCTTTGAACTTGGGGGCATCATTGGCGGGGCCGCGGCGTCCCGCCGCGAGCGGCTGAATGAGGCGGGGCGACTGGTGGGGCGGGCGTTTCAGATTCAAGATGATCTCCTCGACCTCACGGCCCACACGGAGGACTGGGGGCGTGGGGTCGGGGGCGACCTGGTGGCTGGCAAAAAGACCTTCCTAACGCTTCGTGCGTTGGAACAGACCGAGGGTGCCGAGCACGATTGGTTTGCCCGCCTGGTAACCGATGGGGGGCTGCCCCGCGACGACGTGGCAGAGGCCCGCGACCGGATGGCGGCCCTCGGCATCTTCGACGAAGCGCGCGAGGCTGTGGCCACCTACACCGATAAGGCCTACGACCGGCTCGGCGGGCTTCCGGACACCGCGGCCACCGATACCTTGCACTGGCTGCTTGACCGCATGAAGGCTCGGGATCACTGATTCCCGCCGGAAACGGGGGGCGATGATCCGCGACGCAGTATCTGGATCAGTTGGCCTCTTGACTCCGATCTTCGCTCTGCCTTCGCTGCCCTGTATGATCGAGCGAGAAGTGACCATTCGGAATCGCGCCGGCCTCCATACCCGACCGGCCTCGAAGCTGGTGAAAACGGCGTCTCAATTCGACGCGGAGATTTTTTTGCGACGGGATAATTACGAGATCAACGGGAAGAGCGTCATCGGCGTGATGACTCTGGCCGCGGAGCAGGGCGCGACCCTCACGCTGGTAGTCGACGGGGAGGATGAGGATGCGGCCGCGGCCGCCATCACGGAGCTCTTCGAGGACGGATTCGGGGAGGAGATGTAAGTCTAGCAGGCGGAACGTGTGCCCCCGGAGCGGGATCCACAGAAGGCTTCTATCCCCCGCTAGCGGTCCTGTGCGCCGGAATCGTATCAACAATCGCTTCCCGCCATGGAAAATCATTCGTCCCCAGCCGGCACCGACGGGCCGGAATCGTCCGGGGCCGAGTGCGTGATCGAGGGAACGGGAGCGGCCCCGGGCATCGCCGTGGGCACGGCGTACTGCTACGACGCGTCCGCCCCCACAGTGCGGCGCAATGCAATTCCGCCCGATGCGGTGGAGGCGGAGTTGGAGCTCTTCGCCAACGCGGTGCAGCGAGCCGAGCAGGAACTGGCAACCATTCGTACCCTGACCCCCGAAGCAGCGGAGGCCGACGCAGAGGCCCTCATTGAGGCGCAGGCGTTGATGCTCCGTGACGACGAGTTCTTGCGAGCTGTGCGGCAGCGCATCCGAGAGCGGCACGAATCGGCGGGGGCGGCGGTCCAGGCTGTGCTTCGAGCCCACCGCGAGCGGCTCGAGACCAGTGCCGACGCGTACCTGCGCGACCGGGCGGGCGAACTGATTGACGTGGAAAAACGTCTCCTCCGGGCGCTGCGGCACGGCGAGGTGGCAGCTGGCATCGACAGCCATTCGGTCCTGATCGCTGCGTCTCTCACCGCTACTGACCTGCTCCGATTCAGTCGCTATAACCTTTTGGGTTGTGTCACCGCTCACGGAGGCCCCACCTCGCACCTCGCTGTCGTCGCCAAGGCCCTCAACATGCCCCTTCTCGTCGGTGCCGCCGACGCCCTCACGGCGGTATCATCCGGTGACCCTGTCATTCTAGACGGCGATTCCGGGCGGCTTATTGTGCATCCGCACTCAGAGGTCCGCCAGCAGTACCGCCGGCGTCGGTCTGAGCAGGAGGCCTCGACCGTGAAAGTGCCGGATCAGGAGCCCGTCACCACGACAGATGGCCGCTCTATCACCCTGCGCGCAAACATTGGGTTAGAGAAAGAGCTGGAGTTGCTGTCGCCGTACGGGGCCGACGGCGTTGGGCTGCTGCGGACTGAGCTGTTCTTTTTGGCACAGGGGGGCGGCACGCTCGCCGAAGAGCGACAGGTGGGTGCCTACCGGGCTGTCGTCGAAGCGGCCGGAGCAGCGGGGGCCACCGTCCGACTGCTGGATCTCGGTGGCGACGATCGGCTGCCCCGCCTGCACACTGGTCCCCGCGAGGACAATCCCTACCTGGGCTGGCGCGGCATTCGGATGCTTCTCGACCGCCCCGACGAGCTGTTGCGGCCCCAATTGCGTGCCGTCCTGCGTGCCAATCGGCACGGCCCGCTTCGCGTCCTCCTACCAATGGTGACCGACCTGTACGAAGTTGATCGCGTGCGTGCGCTCCTGGCGGAAGAGGCCGAGCGTCTCTCCGCGGAGGGCGTGCCCCACGATCCGGATCTGCCAGTCGGAATTATGGTTGAAGTGCCTGCCGCTGCTTTGCAGGCGCACGCCTTCACTGACCACGTCGATTTCTTCTCGGTCGGGACGAACGACCTCACGCAGTACACCCTCGCCGTGGACCGTGGCAATGATCGGGTGGCGGCACGGCATAGCGCTTTGCATCCGGCGGTCCTCGGGCTCCTGGTGCGGGTGGTGAAGGCGGGCCGTCGGGCGGACTGTCCGGTGGAAGTCTGCGGGGAGATTGCCGGCGACGTGCAGGCCGTCCCGGTTCTGCTCGGGCTCGGCGTAGAGACCCTCAGCGTCGCGCCCCAGTACCTGCCCGCCGTGCGGCGGATCGTCCGTGCCGTGAGTTATAAAGAGACCAAGCCCCTTGCTCGTACGGTCCTCGAAGCCCCTGATGCCGAGACGACCCGCCGCCGGGCCCGCGAATGGCTAGAGACCCATGTGTCCGCCTCCGCCGCCCATGAGTAGCGGCCGGGCAGGGGGGAGGTACACAACTGCCGTCATTCCTTGACAAAACGATGCAATTCCCGTCATGTCTGATGTCTCGATTCTCGACCGTGTCAAGCGCGACCTTACCGATGCCATGAAGGCCCAGGATGACGTGCGCCGCCGCGCCCTTCGATCGCTGCGGGCCGCCCTGGCCAACAAGGAAATTGAGCAGCGAGAGGGCGGGGCTGAGACGGCTCTCAGTCCCCAGGATGAGCTCGCCGTCGTACAAAAGCAGGTGAAGCAGCGCCGCGACTCCATCGAGCAGTACGAGGAGGCAGGGCGCCAGGACCTGGCCGAAAAAGAGCGAGAGGAAATTGAGGTTCTGGAGGCGTACCTCCCGGACCGCCTGAGCGACGCGGAATTGGCTGAGCGTTTGGATGCCATCATCGACGATGTAGGAGCCGCCTCCATGGCCGACATGGGACCGGTGATGGGGCGGGCCATGGACGAACTGCGCGGACGGGCGGACGGCAACCGGGTGCGTGAGATGGTGCAGGACCGCCTCTCCGGGGAATCCTCGTGAGGCTTGGCGTGGCGGACTGCGGTTTGTGCGCACTCACGTGGGTGGGGCCTCGCCGGACTGGCGCGATGCGTACGCGAACCTGGGGACTCGGAAGCTTTACACCCCTATGGGACGTCCGCACCTCCACTTGTTCATCGACGTTGCCGCTGTCATGCTGATCGCGCTCGATTGGTTTATCCTCGTCATCCTGATTGGGGGGCTGATCCGCGGCTACATGATCGGTGCCGTTCGGCAAATCGGAAGCTTGATCGGGCTGGTGGTGGCCCTGCTGGTGTCGGTCGAGTTCATGGCGCCAGTGGGGGCGCTCCTCGTGACGAGCCTGGGGCTTTCCGAGTCGCTCATTCCCCTGACCGGCTTCGCGGTCGTCTTTCTGGGCGTGTACCTGTTGGTCGTGATTCTCGCCCGGCTCGTTGAGCAGGTTCTCGACTCCCTGTCCCTGTCGATTGTGAATCAAACGATGGGAGGGGCGGTGGGGGGCGTGAAAGCCGCCCTGCTCCTGAGCCTTCTCTTTCTCGTGCTGAGCGGGGCGCAGTTGCCCAGTAAAGAAACGAGGGGAGCGTCGGCCTTCTACACCCCAATCGCCCAACTCCTGCCACGAGCCATCGAGGCCACCGAGGCGTGGGTTCCCGCCGCGAAGGAGGCGGCCGATAAGCTGGGCCGAATGGTGCGCTCGGAGGTCGACGCGATGCCCCCTCCGTCCTCGGAGTCCGGGGGGGACCGAGAGGCCTCGGGTTCCGCCCGCTCCCGCCCGCTGACTTCGTTCAACCGAGAAGCACCAAGGCGTAATGGCCGGGTGTCCGAAGGGGTTCATTTCTGAAGAGAACGTAAAGACGCGTCTTCCATACGAGTAGTCAGCGGCGCATCCGACGCGTGGTTCTGACTCACTCTCCAGACCGTCATGGCCCTTCTCGGAAGCGACATCGCAATTGATTTGCACATCGTCGGCGACGTTGAGATTGACACAATCCGCGGCGTCGTGCAGAATAACGGCCGTCTCCGTACTCGCCTCGCGGAGGATCTCCGGCAGGCCATCGAGCGCACTACGCAGCAGGTGCTAGAGGAATCCGGCGTGGCCGACTGTTCGGTGACGGTGGACCTCAGTCTCGCGAAGGAACGAATCCCGGGGGCCCTCCGGCAGCGGGTAAACGCCCGTCTGGACGTAGAGGGCGATCGCTCGCGCCTCGCCGCGGTGGATACCGCCATCGGTGCCCCGGAGCGGGCCCAGATTGCGAACGCCACGGAGGCCCGCCTCGATGAGCACCTGGACGAGCAGGGGCTCACGGACGTGGTGGGCGCGACCGTGATCGTGACGCCGGTGGAATTTCGGTAGGGACCCGTCTTGGTGAGAAACAGCGCGGTGGCATCCGGAATTTTTTCTCTACACTCCGGCGTCGTCTGTATCTCCGTTTGCCGCTGATCTTCTAGACGCATGGTCCCCGTCCGCCTGGAACTGCAAAATTTTCTGAGTTACGGCACTGAGGCTCCACCGCTGGAGTTCGACCACTTTGAGGTGGCGTGCCTCTCTGGGGGCAATGGCGAGGGGAAATCGGCCCTGCTCGACGCCATGACGTGGGCCATCTGGGGGGAGGCACGCAAGTCGAGCGGTCGTCGCAAGCCCGACGAAGAGCTGATCCGGATCGGGACGCGGCACATGCAGGTGTCGTTTACCTTCGACCTGGAGGGTACACGCTACCGGGTGGTGCGCTCGTTTTCCCGTTCGGCAACTGGCAAGACCACTTCGTCCGACCTCGAGTTTCAACTCCAGGACGCGGAGAGCGACGGCTACCGGCCCCTCACGGGGGCCACGCAGCGCGAGACGCAGGCGACAATCGACGACACCCTGGGCCTCGACTACGACACGTTCATCAACTCGGCCTTTCTGCTGCAGGGACGCTCCGACGAGTTTACGGAAAAGAGCCCGAGCCAGCGCAAGGAGATTTTGACCCGCATTCTCACCCTTCACAAATACGAGGCCCTGGAGGACAAGGCCCGAGACCACTGGCGCGCAGCCAAGGAGCGCCAACAGCGCGCGGAGGCGGAGGTGGAACGGCTTGAGGAAGCCCTCGCCGACGTGCCGGAGTGGGAGGAGGAGCGGGACGACGTGCGGGCGGACATTGAGGAACAGCGGGAAGCCCTCTCGGCGCTCCGGGAGCAGGAAAAAGCACTCACGCAGAAGCGCGCGACCCTGGAAGCGAAGGCGCGCGAGGCAGCATCGCTCCGCGACTCCCTCTCGGCTCTTGACGATCGCATTGCGGAGCACCAGGACGAGATCGATTCCCTGAATGAACGCATCGGCGAGGCCAAGGAACTACTGGATGACCAGGCGGCCATCGAGACCGCGTACGAGGAGTACCAGGCGCTCGTGGCGGAACGCGACGCACTCGAAGAGCAACGCGAGCAGCACCAAGCCCTGAAGCAGCGCCTCAACGATAAGAAGACCACCCTCCGGGATCGTCGTACCGAGGCCGAACGTCGCCTAGATCGACTGAGGATGGAACGGTCGGGGTTGGAAGACACGATCGAGGACTGTACGGAGGCCCTGGCCGAGCAGGGCGAAGTGGCCCAACAGGTGCGGCAGGCCCAGGCCGCGCGCCAGCGGGTGCCGGCCAACAAGCACCTCCAAGAACGTCGGGCCGCGTTGGAGGAAGCACAAGCCGAGGCCCGCGAGACCATCGTGGGCAGGCGACAGCAACTGCGGGGCGAGATCGAGACTCTACAGACGCGCATCAACGAAGAGGAGGAGGCACTGGAGCAGATCGAGGAACTGGACGTCCGCATCGAGGCGCTCCAAGAGAAACGCGAGACCCGGGCGGCGCTGGAAACACGCATGAACGAAGTCGAAGACCGGGGCAAAACCCTCTCGCAGTACCTGCAAGAACAGGCGGGCCAACTCGAGGCCCTGCGCGACGAACGGAAGCGGGCGCAGGAGCAACTAGAGCAGTTTCGGGCCGCTGAGGGCGACATCTGCCCCACCTGCGGCACCGAATTGACCGATGCCCATCGCCAAGAGGTCGAAACCACCCTCCGGGCGAAGATTCAAGACCTGGACACGGCCATCGACGAGGCGCAGTCACACCTGGACGAGCAGAAAGAAGGCCGTGCCGAACTGCGCCAAACGTATCGCCGCCTACACGAAAAGTACGAGGCTCTCGACAGCGTTGATGAGGACCTGGCGACGGCGCGCGAGCAGTACCGTTCTCTAAAAGAAACTACCGAATCCCTTGCCGCTCAACGAGAACAGGTAGACCACCTTAGGCAGAAGCTTGAAAAGGGGGACTACGCACCGTCCGCCCGTCGACGATGGCAGGCTTGTCGGCAGCGGCAGGCTGCCCTGGACTTCGATCCCGACCGGTTGGAGGCCCTGCAGGCCCGTGCTGCCCAGTTCGATCGCTACGCCGACCGCCTGCGAGAAATTGAAGACGCGGCGGACCGACGAGAAGATCTCACCCGCAAGAAAGAGACCCTCGATGAAAAGATTGAGGCACTCCAGACTGCACTCGAGGAAGAGACGGTGGCCGAAGAGGTCCGCGCCGATATGGCCATGATCCAGGAGGAACTCGACGCGGTCGACTTTGATGCCGACCGTTTCCAAGAGGTCCGGACGCGGCTCCGAGAGCTGAGCGACGCGCCCGATCGCCACAACGCCTTGACCAACGCCCGCCAGAACCGAGACGAGTGGCAGGAGCAACGAGAACGCGTGGAGGACCGCATCCAGACGGCCCGTGAGGAGAGCGCTGAACTCGAAGATCAACTGGCGGAGTGTGAGGACGCACTCGAAGCAAAACCTGAAGTTGTTGAGGAACAAGAGGCCGTCTCCGAGCGCGTGCAGGCGGAAGAGGCGACCCTCAACGAGCTGCAGCAACGTCTCGGCAATCTCGACGCGAAGCTGGAGCAGGCTGAGGCCAACCGGGAGGCCCTATCGGACGCCAATGAGGCGCGCGAAGAAGCGGCCGCGGAGCGGCAGCGCTACAAGCACCTGCGCACCGCTTTTGGCAAGCACGGCATACCATCCCTCATTATCGAGGAGACTCTTCCCGACATTGAGGAACGAGCCAACGCCATCCTCGATCGTCTTACTGATGGCCGCATGCACGTCCGCCTCGACACCCTCAAGGAAAAAAAGAGCGGCGGTACGAAGGAAACCCTCGAAATCATCATCACCGACGAGCATGGCGTACCGCGTCCCTACGAAACCTACTCGGGTGGCGAAAGCTTCCGCGTGAACTTTGCCCTGCGCGTGGCCCTCGCGCAGCTGCTGGCCGAGCGTACCGGGGTCCGAGTGCGCACGCTCGTCATTGACGAAGGCTTTGGAACGCAGGATGAGACCGGCATCGAACGGCTCGTGGACGCCATCCAGGCCATCCGGGAGGACTTCGCCAAGATCCTGGTTATCACCCACCTCGAACGCCTCAAACGCGCATTCCCGGTGCGGATTGAGGTCGAAAAAGATCCGTCGGTCGGGTCCACTTTTGAACTGGTAGGCGCGTGATTCGCGATGGCGACTACGTGCGAGGAGTGCCTGGAGGGTTGAACGGAACCGGGGTTGAGACGTAAGTTGTCACAGCGTTCCTGCCCAACTCGTTTTCGTAGTCCACCTAAGCCCATGCCTGAAGACGAAATTGAAAAGCTTTATTACTCCATTGGAGAGGTCAGTGAGATGGTGGGGCAGGAACCCCACGTTTTGCGCTACTGGGAAGAGGAATTCGAGGTGCTGAGTCCCCGAAAGAACCGGGCGGGACGGCGAGTCTACACCGACGACGATATCGAAACCGTCCAGCACATCCGCCACCTCTTGAAGGATGAAAAATATACCATCGAAGGGGCGCGCCAAGCCATCGCGCGGGACGAAGCGGACGCGAACGTGCGGGAGCAAGTGGAGAACGATCTGCGGCGTCTCCGCTCGCTTCTAGTGGATCTTCGGGACCAGCTGGCCTGACTGAGTACGTGCAGCAAGCGCTGGGCGCTGGCTACGACCGACGCCCTTTTACGTACCGCAATCAGTTGCGTGACCGGATGCGCAGCGGCTTGGGGCATCCGGCGGCCGGACAGTGCGTGGAGGGGGGCGGATCATTAGAGGGCATCGAAGGTCCAGCCCTCCGCGGTCAGGGTCTCCAAGATGCGGGTGAGGGCAGGGAGAGTGACGCCCTCACATACTGGATTGTCGTGCAGGACGATGACGGAGCCGGGTTGCACATGGCGGATCACAAACCGGGCGACGCGGCTCGCCGTGGCGGTTTGCAGGTAATCGCCCGGCATCACATCCCACATCACCATTCGTTGGTTTTGCTCTGCGCACCACCGTCGGAGATGGCCCGTGGGATGGCCGTAGGGTGGCCGAAAGGCCCGAATGTAAGTGTGGGCCAAGTCCTGAAGACACTGCGTCGTGCGGGTGATCTCCCGCTGCAACCGTTTTGCGGAGACTGTCCAGGGGTCGACGTGCGTGTAGGTGTGGTTCCCAATGTGGTGGCCCGCGGACACCAGTGCGCGGGTGCGATCCGGCAGTTTCTCGGCGTTTTGGCCGACGAGGAAGTGGGTGGCCTGTGCGTCGAACTGGGCAAGCAGATCAAGCAGATCGTCGGTGATTTCCTCGGTCGGGCCGTCGTCGAACGTGAGGTATGCCGTTTGGGCGTGTGCGTCTACGCGCCAGAGCATGTCCGGGAAGAAACGCTGAAACGGACGGAGGCCATGCGTGGCGAGGTAGGGAACGAGAAGGCGCATCAGGGTTGTGATGGCATTTGTTTGGAGACCTCTGGTCAGAGGGCATGTGCCGGAAACTCACTCATTTCGGGATGCACTCCGGGCGCTGGGTTCGGAGGCGTCGTTCGGATCCAGAAGGGCCCACACGCCGGCGAGCGGGATTGTCCCGAGGAGTGCCAGTTCACTCGGTACGATAGACCGGAGAAGGGGGCGCTGCCCGTAGTGTTTGGCGGCGGGGAGGGTGAGCACGACGTCCGCGCCCATTTTGCCTACGAGAGCGAGGAGGGTCGGTTGGCGCCACGCGGGCACCGCCACGGCTATGAGGCTGCAGATGAGGAAGAGGGTGTGCAGAAGCCAGAGACCGACGGCCTGTCCCTGGACCACCCCGGATCGTGTCCAGGCCCGCCGGAACCACCGCGACTGGCGGTGAAACAACTCCCCGAAGGACTGGGCAGGGAGGCGAGACACCGCGGCATCGGGGTCCGGGTTGAAAGCGAGGGAAGCCTGAGTGGGGGCCGGTTTCGAGGGGGAGCGTACCGTTTCCACGTGGAATGCACAGTTCGTGTCGTCGGGAAGGGTGGGCCGTCCTGCGCGCATGACGCCCGCTGTTACGGCCAGGCGGCCCAGGTGCTGCAGCGCATGGAGGCGCGGCACGAATCGGTCGTCGTGCTCGATGATCGTGGGCCCCACAACGACCGGGGTTTCAGGGGTGCAGCGGCTCGCCATTGAGCAGATTCCCGCTGCGGACTGGGATCCACCGTTGGGGACGGTGACGAGAATCTCCCCGTCGGCGGCCGCCAGAGCCTGCGCGAGGTCCGCGACTGGTTCTTTGCGGTCAGTGGCGTCTGCTCGTGCCGGTCGACTCCTTCCCCCGTCGCCGCTGGATGCAGCAGGTTTAGGGTGTGGGTGCAGGAGTTCGAGGCGGTCGGCGGGATACTCGCTGGCGTCAAGGGCCGTATCTTCCGAGGACGCCGCCGTAGAGGGCAAAAGCACGGAGACGTGGGGCCACGGAGATGGGGGGGGAGGCCCAGACTCGCGCCGGGCCTGCACGAAGCTCAGCGACGCGACTGCCGTAAAGGCCACGTAGGGGACCACGACGACCAGGAGGGCGACCAGGACAGGGAACGGCACGGCGTGGGGAAACAGGTTGGAGAACAACGGGACGTGTGCGAGTTACCACCACGACCGTAGTCGGTGGTGGGGCGGCCGGAGGGCCTGCAAGTCGTGCGTGAGTGCAAACCGCACCCCCGTCACACCTTCGGGGCTCACGCCGAGAGCAAGGTCGAGAGACGGGGTCTGGCGAAACAGCAGGCCCAGGTGTACCCCCACGGACGCGGCGGGGCGGAGGGGAACCGATCCCTTTACCGGAGTGAGCGTCTCATCGAAGGAAAGGTCGAGGGCCGCGTCGGAGAATACATCGTCGTAGACGTTCGCGGCGTGCACGCCCAGATGACCGCCCACACGGATCGCATTGAGGAGTTTTGCAAGCGGAAAGCGGTACAGAAGACGACCCAGAAGACGATCCGAATCTGCAAAGCGGAGCCGCGCCCAGCCCGGCACGTTCCCCCCGCCAAGCGTGGGCCGGAGGTAGTAGGGCACCGCCGCACGGCCCCGCGCCACCGTCCGATCCAACGAGACGCGCCCCTGAATTCGATGGGCACCGCCGAGGGGCACGGTCCCCTGCGCGGTTAAGGCTAACCGGTCGTACCGCACGAGCGACGCGCCCAGCCCGAACGAACGCATCCATCGCGCCCGCAAGAGCATGTGCCGAAGATCGCTGCTTTGGGGCGTACGGGTGTCATACTGCAGCGCAAGGCCTACCCGCAGCCCAGTGTGGTCGGGGTCGAGCGGGCCCACCCGCGTGTTTGCCAACTGTTGGAGGTGGGCTTGGGACCGTGAATCGAGCGCCATAGCGTCAGGGCGCGGCACGCGGTCGACGCGATGCAGCGCAAGGCCCACGTGCGGCTGTACCACCAGGCGGCGATTCCAAAAGTGCTGACCTCCCCGAATTCGCATGGTCACGGCCGAGCGTTCGATCGACTGCCGGGCCTCCTCGGCCGCGCCGGGGCCGAGTCCGTAGAACCAGTCTCGGTTGGTGTGGAGGCCCCGCGCGTCTACCAGCACGTATCGGCGGGCCCGGGCCGGATTGGCGCTGGCCCAAGCCGCTGTTGCCACCTGCTCGTGGCGCGCCGGAGCGGCCGTGAGCAGTCCCTGTGCGTTGCGTCGCCCCAGGTGATGCAGGACGAGCCCGGCCCCGATCCCTACACCAGCGCGTGGGCTCCACGTGTCGAGCGGATACACCCGCAGGTTGACTCCAGGCTCGTCCGGCGCCCCAGGAAACCCCGTCTGTGCTGTCGCCGTCTGGGAAAGAAAGCCCAGTCCGGCCGTCAGAAGCAAAAAGCCCGTCGAGAGAGCCCTACAGGCGTCGCCGAAGTCGAGAAGAGGGCGCGTGTGCATGAGTGGAAGCCGTCACCTATGTTGAAGCGGGAGCCGCGCTGGAAAAGCGCCGGACATCCTTTCAGTCTAACCCGTCTCCGTAACATAATCAGCGAAGACCATATGCGAATCCTCGTGGTAGGGAGCGGCGGACGAGAGCACGCCCTCGTCCGGGCCCTCGCCGAGAGCGATCAGGAGTCGACCCTCTTCGCCGCCCCCGGAAATCCGGGCACCGCCCAGGCTGCCACCAACATTGGCCTGGAGGCCACCGACCTCGATGGTCTTGCCGACTTCGCGCGGGCGGAAGAGATTGACCTCACGCTCGTCGGCCCCGAACAGCCGCTCGTCAATGGCATCGTGGATCGGTTCGAGGCGGCGGGGATCCCCATCGTAGGGCCCACCCAGAAAGCGGCCCGTCTTGAAGGCAGCAAAGCCTTCGCCGACGTGTTCATGGCCCGGCACGACATCCCGACGGCGTCGTTCCGGGTATTCGAGGCCGACGAGTACGCCGAGGCGTCTGCCTACCTCGACGAGGTGGGGGCGCCCATCGTGGTGAAGGCCGATGGCCTGGCGGGAGGCAAAGGGGCCTTCGTGTGTAACACGCTGGAGGCTGCGCACGACGCGCTTGATCAGATCGTGCAAGACCGCGCCTTTGGGGCGGCGGGCGATCGGGTAGTTATCGAGGAAAAGATGGACGGGGAAGAGGTAAGCGTGCTCGTCCTTAGCGACGGGGCGCACTACGTGCTCCTGCCCCCGTCGCAGGATCACAAGCCAATCGGTGAGGGGGACACTGGGCCCAACACCGGCGGCATGGGGGCTTTTGCCCCGGCGCCAATCGTGGACGGGGCGCTGCTGACCGAGATTTGTCGCGAGATTGTGGAGCCCACCCTCCAGGGGATGCAGGAGGAGGGCACACCATACCGCGGGGTGCTCTACTGCGGCCTCATGATTACGGAGGAGGGACCCAAGGTAGTGGAGTACAACTGCCGCCTCGGGGATCCGGAGGCCCAGGTGGTGCTCCCGCTCGTGGACTCCGACCTGATCGAGATTTTTCAAAATCTGGCCGACGGCGATCTCCGGGGGAAAAGTGTCCACACGGTTCCGGGGGCGGCGGCGTGTGTGGTGCTTGCCTCCGAGGGCTACCCCGTCGAGTACGAGACCGGGTTCGAAATTACTGGGGTGGAAGACGCCGAGGCGCTGCCGGATGTATCGGTTATTCACGCCGGGACGCGCCTTACCGAGGACGCTCGTCTCGTGACGGTGGGCGGGCGCGTACTCGGCGTGACGGCACGTGGCGACGACCTCTCCGGGGCGCTCGACCGGGCGTACGAGGGGGTAAACTACATTCACTTCGACGGGAAAACTTATCGTCGCGACATCGGCAAAAAAGGACTGGCCCATCTCCAAACGTCGTAGGCTCTCGTACAGCGGTCTGTTTTTATGGTCGTCCGAGTCGTACTTGTGGCCGCTCTGAGCATGGCGGTGCTTGGGAGCGCCTCCCTCGCGGCTGTGGCCCAGGAGGCCCGCTCCCCGACGCAAGAGATGGTGCTTGCGCGATTCGACGACGCCCGAGCCCTGGCGGTCGACCCGCGGGGACGGCTCTACGTGGCCGACGCGGCCCGCGACGTGGTGGAAATTCTCGGTCCAAGGGGGCAACGGAGGACCGTGCTCGGTGGGTCGGGGATGCAGGCCGGCGCCTTCGATACTCCCGCGGACATCGACCCTACGAACGGGCAGGTCCTGCTCGTGGCCGATACCTACAACGGTCGCGTGCAGCGCTTTTCGGAGGACGGGCAGTACCTTGAATCGCTCCCGATAGGCCGGCTGGATCGAGAGGGGGGAGCCGAGTGGCGCGTGCCGGACGGGGCCGACGGCCGGGCCGTGCGGGCCGACGGACGTCCCGTTGCTGTGGTCCGTGACGACGAAGGGAGCATCTTCGTGCTCGACCAGCGCACCCGTCGGCTTCTAACCTGGAGCGACATGGGCCGCGGGGGGCAACTCACTGCGACGGGGGCGAACCGCCTACAGGAGCCGGTTGCCCTTGCGGTCGGCGGGGGGCGGCTCTACGTGGCGGACACCGGGCGCGGTGTGGTGTGGGTCTTCGACACGTTCGGCACCGTCGTGCAACGCTTGTCACTGCCGCCCGTGCCCACTGTGCGTGCNCTCTCCATGCATCAGGGACGGTTGTGGATCGTCTGTGCCAATCGGGTGCTCGTATGGACCCGTGGTGAGGGCCTCGTGGCCGAGCATTCGACGGGGCTCTCGGAGCCGCTCGTAGATGCGGCCTCTGATGGTCGTTACACGTACTTGCTCACAGAAACCCGCCTTCTGCGACGCCCAGGCTGGTAGCGTCGGGATCGTCCGGGTGCACCCGAGTGCTTGGGAAAGCTTGCGCTGGTGCTGCCCCGCCGCCGTGTTGCCGTCTCCGCCAGGAGTCTTCTCCCCGTGACCTACGTTGCACCAATCGGTCGGGTCCTGTTGCTCTGTGGCCTTGGGATGCTGTGCTGGGCCGGATCCGCGGTGGCTCAGGATACGACGCGCGTGCTGGATCAGGTAGGACGCCACCGCGACACCATCGACACCTTCCAGCCGCAGCCCTACACGCTGCGTCCTTTCGTCCTGCCGGGCACCGAGCGCGTCTGGGTGGGGGCCACGCGCCTCGACACCTCCGAGTATCGTCTTGATCCCCGCCGAGGCCGTCTCTGGATCGAGCGCACCGATCTGGTACAGGCTCGCGACACCCTCATCGCCAGCTACCGCACGTACCCCTTTGCATTCGACGACGTGTATCGCCGCCGCGCACCCGACTCCAGCGGTGCGTCCGATACGTCGACCGTGGCTGTGGTGGAAGAGGACGCGTCTGCCTCGCCCGACTTTGATCCTTTCGAAGGCATTAGCATCCAGCGCAGCGGCTCCATTTCGCGGGGGGTCGTGGGAGGTACGCAGCGTGACGTGCGCGTGGAGTCGGGCCTCCGTATGCAGTTGCAGGGCGAGGTGGCCGATAGCGTTTTCGTCCGCGCCCTCCTTACCGATGAGAACACCCCCATCCAGCCGGAGGGCACCACGCAGCGCCTCCAGAATTTTGACCGCGTGTTTTTGGAAATCGATGCGCCGCAGGGCCAGGCCCGCCTGGGCGATGTGGACGTGGATCTGGACGGAGGCGCCTTCGGACAGTTTACCCAAAAGGTGCAGGGCGTGGCGCTCCGCAGCGACGGGCTGGGGCGCGGCGCGGGCCTCGCGGAGGGCGACGTGACTGTGTTTGGGGCGGTGAGCCGGGGGCAATTCCGTACACAAGACCTTGAGCCGCGCGATGGAGTGCAGGGGCCGTACCGGCTGCGCGGCACCAACGGCGAAGACGCAATCATCGTCATCGCCGGGTCCGAGCGTGTGTATCTCGATGGCGAACGCCTCACGCGGGGACGCACAGAAGACTACGTGATCGACTACACCCAGGCCGAGATCACCTTCACGGCCAACCGGCTGATCACCGACGACCGCCGCATCACGGTGGAGTTTCAGTACTCCACCACGCAGTTCACGCGGACGCTCGTGGGTGGGCGGGCCACGGCGGGCGGCTGGCGGGGGGAAGACGGGGACTCGCGGCTCACATTGGGGGCCACGGTCGTCCGCCAGGCCGACGGGCGCGACTTCCAGACAGCGTTCGACCTCTCTCCTCAGGACTCGCTGCAGCTTGCGCGGGCAGGGGATGAGCAGGCCGCGCGGAGCGGTGCGCGGCGCGTGGAGTTCGATCCGGAGGCGCCGTTTGTGCACTATCGTCGCGAGGCGGTTTCCACGCCTGCCGGTGGTCAAGACACGGTCTTCGTGGCGCTCACCGAGGCCCCGCCGCCCGGCACGCCGGTCTTTCGGGTGCGATTCACGCGAGTGGGGGCGGGCAATGGCGCCTACGAGCGAGCGGGGACGCAGGCGAACGGGGTTGTGTACGAGTACGTGGGTGTGGGAGCGGGAACCTATGCGCCAACCCAGCCGCTTCCGGCCCCGACCCGGCAGCGTCTGGTCGACCTGACCGGATCGGTGGAGCCGGTACCGGGCCTCACGGTCTCGGGGGAGTGGGCGGGATCGCTCAACGATCAGAATCGGTTTTCGGCCCTTGATTCCGAGAATGACCGCGGCCGGGCCTATGCACTGGATGTCCGCTTGGCACCGCAGGTCCTGGAGGCTGGATCGGCATCACTGGGCAAGGTGTCGGGCCACGTACGGCGTTGGCGCCGTGGGCCGGACTTCGTGACTTTTGACCAGACGCGGCCCGTGGAGTATGGCCGGCGGTGGAACCTGGCCCGTAGCGGGTCGGGTCTGCCGGCGCGCCTGCAGGACGTGGGGGGGGAGACAGTGGACGCGGGACAGATTGCCCTAGACTGGGGCGGGGGATCGGGGCTGGAGGCCGGACTGGGACGGTTGCGTGTGGGAGCGACCTTTGAGGCCTGGCGGCGGCACGGGCAGTTGTCGATTGAGGAGGGGGGCTGGCCGCGCCTCTCGCTGCGGACGGTTGCCATCACCAGTGCCGACCGCTCGGCACAACGGGAGGGCACCTGGTGGCGGCAGGACGGGACGATCCGGCAGCCGCTTCTGGACGGCCGCTTGGTGCCGCGGGTAGCCCTGGAGCGGGAGGTGCGGCGGCAGCGTGTGCAGGGGACGGACAGCCTTGCCACCGAGTCGTTTCGGTTCTGGGAGGTGCGGCCCGGCCTGTCGTACAAGCAGGGACCGCTCCGCGCCACTGGCAGCCTGGAGTACCGCACCGAAGACGGCGTGGCGGCAGGGAGCTTCCAGGACGCCACCCGCGCCTGGACGGCCCAGACCGAGGTGGCCTACGATCCGCAGAGCCCGTATCGCGCCTCTGTGCGGGGCGGGGTGCGGCGCCGGCAGGTCACTGATCTGTTCCGCCGCACCCAGGGCCGTCGCGAGACCGAATCAGTGATCCTGCAGGTCGATGGGCGGGCGCGTCCCTTCGACCGGGCCCTCGACGCACGCTTGTTCTACGATACCGCGACCGAACGCACGCCGATCCAGCAGGAGATTTACGTCCAGACCACGCCGGGTCGTGGCCAGTTCGTGTGGCGGGACGCGAACGACGACGGCATTCAGCAACTCGACGAGTTTGTGCCGGAGACGACACCCAACGAAGGCACTTACGTACAGCGCTTTGTGCCGTCCGACACACTTGAATCGGTGGTTGATCTAGAGGCGCGCGCCCGGCTCACGCTGCGGCCCCGCCGCCTCTGGTCGGACGCTGACGCGTGGTGGCAACAATGGCTACGCCACGTAACCACCGAATCGCAAGTTGAGGTGCGGGAGCAGAGCCGGACCGAACGGCCTACCGAGATTTATCGGCTCAACCTGGCGCGCTTTCGGCGGGCGGGGCGTACGATCGACGGGTCCCTGCGGCTGGAGCAGCGGGTGGAGTTGTTTCGGACACGGCGCACGTATGGACTCGACGCGTCGTGGCGGCAGGTGCGCGGGCTGACCGAGCGGGCGGCGGGGGCCGAGCGCCAGCTCCTCAACCGCTGGGAGGTCGAAGGCGAGCTCCGGCCTGCATCGGCCTGGAGCCTGCGGCTGACGGGCATTGCGGAGCGGGACCGGGTGCAGAGCGAGGCGTTTGAGGAGGCACGTAGCTTCGACATCCGCACCCTGCGCGTCTCCCCGAGTGTGACCTACCGCCCTGTGCGCACGTTAGAAACGACGGTCTCCGGCGTGTACGCGCGGAAGCAGGATCGGGCAAAGGGACGCCGCGCCGATCTGTTGAAGGTGCCGGTGGAGTTCACTTGGCGCCGGGCCGGACGGCTCCGCCTCACGGCCAACGCCGAGGTAGCCCGCGTGGACCTCGTGGGCACCGCCGTGGGACGGGCCCAGTTTGAGCTCACAGACGGACGAGGGCCGGGGACCTCGGTACTCTGGGGCCTGCAGGGGCGGTACGCACTCACCGACAACCTCCGCGCTACCCTCAGTTACGACGGGCGGGCGCCCGCGATGACCGACCCCATCCACACCGTTCGAGTACAGGTGAGTGCGTCGTTCTGACTGGGGATTCGCGGCCGCCGGGGGCAGATTGCCGATGGTGCGCCTACTCAATCCTCTCCAGGTCGGGCTCCGCAAACTCGTCGTATTCCTCGCGGTGGATGGTAATGCCCGCGTGGTGGAGCTTCTGTTCTAGATCTTCGTAGCCGCGGTCGAGGTGGTACACGCGCAGCACGTCGGTCCGCCCGTTGGCGAGCATGCCCGCCATCACGAGCGACACGCTGGCCCGGAGGTCCGTACTCATCACTTTCGCCCCTTTCAGGGACGGGCCGCCGTGAACCGTAGCGGTATTGCCCGTCACGTCGATCTCCATGCCCAGGCGCTGGAGTTCCGGCACGTGCTTGAACCGGTCGTCGTAGATTGTGTCCGTTACAGTGGCCGTGCCGTCCGTGGTGCCCAGCAGGACCGTCCACTGCGCCTGAAGGTCGGTTGCAAAGCCGGGGAAAGGGGCCGTCTCGATCGACACGGGACGAAGCTCATCGGGGCGTGTGACGGTCACCGTGTCGTCGCCATACGAGACATCGACCCCGGTTTCGGACAAGCGCTCCTTAAAGACGGGACCGAGGTGCTCGTGAGTGCCCTTGTGGATCTGGACCGGGGTGCCCGGCGGGCTCGCGGTCGCGGCCATCAGGATGAACGTGCCGAGCTCGATGCGGTCCGGCGTGTTGCGGAAGGTTCCGGTGTTGAGGGCATCGACCCCCTGGATCTCCAGGGTGCGGGTGCCAAGTCCGTCGATCTGGGCGCCCATGTCTTGGAGTGCCCGCCCGAAGGCCACCACGTCGGGTTCCGTCGCGGCGTTCTCAATTTTTGAGCTTCCCTGGGCCGTCACGGCGGCCAGCAGCAGGTTAATCGTGGCGCCCACGCTCACCGGGTCGAGGCGAAACGTGCCCCCCTCAAGGCCGCTCGGGGGGGTGGAGGCGTGGACGTACCCCTCGTCCAGTTCAATGTCGGCCCCGAAGGCCTTCATGCCTTTGATGTGCAGGTCGACCGGACGGGGGCCCCACGCGCAGCCACCGGGGAGCGACACCTTGGCCTGGCCGCAGCGTCCCAGCAGCGCGCCCAGCATGTAGAACGACGCGCGCATCTTCTTCACCATCTCGTAGGGTGCGACCGGCGTTTGGAGGGTCGTCGCGTCAACCGACAGCGTGTGGGCGTCGGGATCAAACGTCACCGAGGGCCCGCCGTACCGGATCACCTTCGAGAATGTGCGCACGTCGCGCAGGTCCGGCACGTTGGTGATGGTAGAGGGCCCTTCGGCCAGTAGGGTCGCGGCCATGAGGGGTAGGGCGGTGTTCTTCGAGCCGCCCACCGTGAGCGGGCCAGTCAGGGACGAGTTACCACGAACGACGAGTTTGTCCATGGGCAGTGGGGACGGGTGGGAGCGTACCGCGGGGAATTAGGCATGGAGGAACTAAAACTGGGGGATGAATGCGACCCCGCGCGAGATTGTTCGTGGGGGCTCCTGCCAAAATTTGGTGGATGTACGGCGAGAGGGCCGAATCAGCGCCCACGACCTTGCGTAAGGAGAAGTGTGCTCGTCCGACTAACGTCCAGTCAGTATCCGCAAATGGAGCGTGTCTACCTCGATCATGCCGCCACCACGCCCCTCGATCCGGAGGTCTTGGGGGCCATGAAGCCGTACCTTCTGGAGGACTACGGCAATGCCTCCTCCGTGCACCAAATGGGGCGGCAGGCGCGGGTGGCACTCGAAGAAGCCCGCGAGCGTGTGGCGGCGTGCCTGGGGGCAGTGTCCAGCGAGATTGTGTTCACCAGTGGGGGCACCGAGGCCGACAACCTGGCCCTGAAAGGCGGACTGCGGGCCGCGTCTGAGAACGGGGCGCCTGCGGGGCTCGTCACCTCCGCCGCCGAGCACGAAGCCGTCCTGCGCCCCGCCGAGCGGCTGGCGGACCAGGGCCATCCGGTCACCATCCTCACGCCCGACGCTTCGGGCGCCGTGACGCCGGCACAGGTGGAGGCAGCCCTGGACGACCGGACCGCCCTCGTGTCGCTCATGCACACGAACAACGAGACTGGAGTGCAGACCGACATTCCGGCCGTCGCAGAGGTTTGTGCGGCCCACGACGTGCTGCTCCATTGTGACGCCGTGCAGGCCGCCGGACTTCAGCCACTCGACGTGGAGGACCTCGGGGTCGATCTGCTCTCGCTCTCCGGACATAAGTTCTACGGCCCGAAGGGGACGGGCGTCCTCTACGTGCGCAATGGCGTGGACCTGGGGCCGCTTCTGGAGGGGGGATCCCAGGAACGCGAGCGCCGTGGTGGCACCGAAAACGTGCCTGGCGCGATCGGCCTGGCGGAGGCGTTAGAGCGGGCCGTGGCGGACGCCGAAGACCGCGCCGACCGCCTTTCACGCCTTCAACGTCGCCTCATTGATGGTCTCGACGATGCGGTGGTCGGCCCCTACCGCCTCAACACGCCCGCCGGCGAAGTTCCCGTCGCGCCGCACGTGGTGAATGTAGCGTTTCCGCCGGAAGGCCCCGACGCAGACCCCTTGGATGGAGAAATGTTGATCTTGAATCTCGACATGCAGGGGGTTCTCGTCTCGGCCGGATCGGCCTGTACGAGCGGAGCCCTGGAGCCGAGCCACGTCCTGTTGGCCCTCGGGCTCGACCGCCCCACCGCCTCCACCGCTGTACGCTTCTCGATGGGGGCCGAAACAACGGCGGCGGACATTGACTACGCCCTTGACATCCTGCACGATACCCTGCAACGCATGCGGTGAGCCCTGGCCCGCCGCGACACTCTCCATTCCCAGCCCCTGGTCCTGAGCCGTATGGACACGGCGCTTCTCATTTTTGCCAAGGTGCCCCGCCCCGGGCACGTCAAGACCCGGCTCACACCGGCCCTTAGTCCTACAGAAGCCGCACGGCTCTACACCGCATTCCTGCGCGATACGCTGCGGTCGGCCCGGGGGGGGACGACCGATGTGCGGCTCTACGTGGCCCCGCCAGTTCCGGATGATGGGTTCGACGGATTGCCGAGTGAGGTGACGCTCCATGCCCAGTCCGGGGACGACCTCGGGGCCCGGATGCGGTCGGCGTTTGCCGATACCTTGCGTGCCGGGTACGACCGGGCGCTGCTCATGGGCAGCGATCACCCGACGCTTCCCGTCTCCTTCCTCCGACAGGCTGAGCAGGCGCTCGATGAGGCGGAGGCTCTCTGCCTCGGCCCGACCCAAGACGGCGGGTTCTACCTAATCGGCATGAGCGCTTACTATCCGCAACTGTTCGACGACATGACCTATAGCCACTCGCGGGTCTTCACCGACACGCTTGCCCGGGCTGAGCGGACCGACGCTCATCTCACGATTCTCCCGCAGTGGTACGACGTGGACACCCCGACGGACTTGACACGTATGCTTGCGGACCTCGAGGCGGACACCACCGAGGCCCCAAACACGCAACGCATCGTGCACCAGCTAGAACTCCGCGCCCTCCTGTAGCCGACGCCGGTCGTTCATGCTTTGTGGTTGTTCGCCGCTTCTGGTGACGAGACGAATTCCTCCACTCACGCAGGGGTCTGCAATCCAATCCTCCTCCTCGGCGGCTTGGAACCGCTTCCAAAACCTCGTACGTTGTAGATCACGACGGTCATCTCTTCGGCTTGCTTACACAGATCTGTATCAATCATGACTGGTTACACTAGACCGGACGGCGCTTCGTCTCACGCTGGGGACGGTTCTCCGGAAGGAGAACTTGGCACGTTCAAGACCCTGGAGCAATTCATTATCGAACGGCAGGACTCGTTTCCCCATTCGACGGGGGCGTTTTCGCGCCTCCTCCGCGACATTAGCCTGGCGGCCAAGATTGTGAACCGTGACATGCGGCGCGCCGGGCTCATCGACGTGTACGGGAGCACGGGGGAGACCAACGTGCAGGGCGAGGTGCAGCAAAAGATGGACGCCCTCGCCCACCGCGAGTTTGTACAGGCCCTGCGAAGGGGGGGGGAGTGCTGTCTCATTGGGTCGGAGGAGCACGCCGAGGCAATTCCGTTGAGCAGCGTTTCACAGGAAGGGGACGGTCAGTACATCGTGCTGCTCGATCCGCTCGATGGTTCCTCCAACATCGACGTGAACGTGTCGGTGGGCACCATCTTTAGCATCTACCGTCTGCCGGACGGATACGATGAAGAAAAGCCCGATCCCAAGGCGGCCCTGCAGTCGGGTACGGAGCAGGTGGCTGCCGGATACATTGTTTATGGCTCTTCGACGATGCTGGTGTACACCACGGGCAACGGCGTGAACGGCTTCACGCTCGACCCTTCCATTGGTGAGTTTTTGCTGTCCCACCCGGATCTGCAAACGCCGGATCGGGGCCGCATCTTTTCCATCAACAGCGGCTATTACCATTCCTTTGAGGGGGGGCTGCGCGAATACCTCGACTGGCTGCAGCAGCAGGATCCGGAGACGAACCGGCCCGCGAAGACGCGTTACATCGGGTCGTTCGTCTCGGACTTTCACCGCAACCTCCTGAAGGGGGGCATCTATATGTACCCCGCCACCGAGGGCAGTCCCGAGGGCAAACTACGGCTCATGTACGAGGCCAATCCCATGGGCTTCATCGCCGAGGAGGCGGGTGGGGCGGCCTCCGACGGCCACACCCGGATTCTAGAAAAATCTCCCGAGAAGCTACACCAGCGCACACCCCTGTTTATCGGGAGCAAAGAGATGGTGCGACGTGCTGAGGCGTTCCTGCAGGGCGAGCCGGAACGGGCGATGCCAGCGTGATGCCCGCGGGGATCCCCGTGGAATCAAGTCACGCCTCATCTCACGCCTCCGCCTCAATACGGGCGAAGCCAGTATACGAGTGTAGGACCTCCGGCAGTTCAATGGAGCCGTCGGGTTGCTGATTATTTTCGAGAAGGGCCGCCACGATGCGGGGAAAGGCGAGGCCGCTACCGTTGAGGGTATGCACCAGTTCGGGTTTGGCCTCTGGTTCCGGCCGGTAGCGAATCTGCATGCGACGTGCCTGGAAGGCCTCGAAGTTAGAGACCGAAGATACTTCCAGCCACCGCTCCTGGGCGGCGCTCCACACCTCCAGGTCGTACACTTTGGCTTGGGTAAAGCCCATGTCGCCGGTGCACATGAGCAGGCGGCGGTAGGGGAGGTCGAGCGCATCGAGGGCACTCTCCGCGTCCTCAAGGAGTTCGTCGAGTGCCCGGTAGCTCTCGTCGGGGTGCACAATGCGAACGAGTTCGACTTTGTCGAACTGGTGGAGGCGGTTGAGGCCGCGCACCTCCGAGCCGTAGCTGCCGGCCTCGCGGCGCCAGCAGGGCGAGTAGGTGCAGTACTGGCGCGGCAGGTCGTCGGCCGAGAGGATCTCGTCGCGGTGGAAGTTGGTGACGGGGACCTCGGCGGTGGGGATGGGATAGAAGTCGTCCCGCGGGACCTCGTACATCAGGTCGTCCTTGTCTGGCAGTTGGCCGGTACCCTCCGCACTCTTGGGGTTTACGAAGAGGGGGGACTGCATCTCGGTGTAGCCCCGCTCGCGGGCCCGGTCCAAGAAGAAGTTGAGCAAGCCCCGCTGAAGACGCGCCCCTTTGCCGAGGTAAAAAGGAAACCCGCTCCCCGTCACCTTGGCTCCCCGCTCTAGGTCCACGAGATTGTGCCGGTCGGCCAGTTCCCAGTGCGGGGCCGGATCGAAGTCGAAGGTGGGCGGGTTGCCAAACGTCTCCACCACCTCGTTGTCGCTCTCGTCCGCTCCCACTGGCACGCTGGGATGCGGGATGTTTGGCAGCTTGAGAACGAGCTCTTCCTGCCGCGTCTCGGCGTCCTGCACTTCGTCCTTGAGGCGTTTGATTGTCTCTTTCATCTGGCTGGTTTTCTCGATAATCTCCTCCGCCGCCTCGTCTTTCCCTTCCCGCTTGAGGGTGCCAATTTGCTGCGACAGGTCATTCTGCCGCGACTGGGTCTCCTGCAGTTCCGTGACGGCGGCCCGGCGGGTTTCGTCGACCTCCAACAGCGTGTCCACGAGGTCGGGGGAGCCTAGGCCTTTGGCGCGGAGGGCCTCTTTCACGCGGCGGGGATGGTTGCGGACAGTATCGAGGTCGATCATGAGATGCGAAAGCGAGGGTGTGTGAGGGGAGCGAGGCTTACGGGGTCTGGTGGGAGCGGCGCTCTTTAAGATCACGCAGGCCGTTCTTGAGGGAGCGCGGGTCGTAGTCAAGCTCCGCCCGGGCTTTGTCAAGGAGGAACCCAGTATGCGAAGGGCGCTCTACCTCGTCCTCAAAAAAATCACTCGACACGGACTCGATGCGCGAGGCGTCGAGATCAAACACCTCGGCCACCATGCAGGCCAACTCGTAGATCGACACGAGGTCGGGGCCGGACATGTGGTAGATGCCGGTCTTCTCCCGAGATATCAGTTGTTCGATACCGGTCGCCAGGTCGTCAACGTGTGTGGGCGTGCGATGCTGGTCGTCCACCATGTGAAGCGTCTCTCCGGCCGACAGCTGGTCGATGATCCAGCGGACGATGTTGAACCGGCTCAGGTCCCGAGCAGGCCCGTACAGCAGCACGGTGCGGACGAGGGCCCAGTTGGACCGTCCGGATTCGCGGAGGTGGTTTTCGCCTGCGAGTTTAGAGCGGCCGTAGTAGTTGACCGGGTCGGGACGGGCGGTTTCGTTGTATGGTCCGCGCTTTCCGTTGAATACGAAGTCGGACGAGACCTGCACCAACCGGGTACCGGTCTGGCGGCACTCCTTCGCAAGCGTCTTCACGGCCCGGGCATTTACGGCCCAGGCGTCGCTGCGGTGCTCGTCGCAGGCCGCCACGTCGGACATGGCGGCGCAGTTCACCACCACGTGCGGCCCAAAGTCCTCGACCACTGCGGTTACTTCGCTGGGTTGGGTTACGTCCAGATGGGTGTAGCGGCAAAGGCCTTTCTCGAACCGGGGCGTCTCGTCCCGTGCCGTGGCGAGAACAGTGTAGTCGGCGTCCGGGCCCAATCGTCGCACCATTGCCTGCCCGAGGAGGCCGTTGGCGCCGGTAAGAAGGACGCGGGTTGACAGCATAAAGCAGCGAGAAGTGTTGGTCGAGAGGCACCCACCCGTTAGGGAAAGCGAAGGTAGTAGCGGAGGCCGACGTTGCCGTCGAGGGCCACGTGACTCGTGGGTAAGAACCGGAGGGTGGGCGTTAGATGCAAGAAGACCTCGAACCGTTCGGCGTAAAAATTGAGTCCAGCTTCGGTACTCAGGCCGAGACGCAGGCGGGGCGTGCTCGACAGGCGCCCGGCGCCTGCCATGAGACCGGGGCCAAGGTAAAAGTGTAGGGGCGAGTTGGGGAGGGCTCGCTCCCACAAACGGTGAACGTGGGCGACCGCAAAATCATCGGCGTCGGACGTCAGCACCGCGTCGTAGGCCACTGAGTCCGGCTGGTACAGCTTGAGGACGAGTCCTCCCGGCTGCCCCACCTGAAACCCGACGCCGGTCGCGCCGGGCTGTCGCTGGGCGGAGGCAGAGGGGAGCAGAAGAAGACTGGCCCCGATGACGGCCAGGAGAGACGACGCCCACAGGCGGAAGGTCTGGGTCCGGTCCCGCAGCACGACCCATTTCATTCATCCAGGAAGATCCGTCGAGCGTTGCAGCGCCGTGAGCATATCCTCTTTAAGGCTCGAGGCTTCGTCTAAGCCCTGCCGACCCGCCAGCACGAGGCGGATGTCGCGACGCTTGGCGGCGGCCTCGTAGCGCTCCTGTTCTTTGGTCGTCTCCGGCTGTACATCGGGGACGGGCACCGGGGCCCCCTCGTCGTCCAAGGCCACATACGTGTAGAAGGCACGGTTGCACTTGCGCTCGGTCTCCTCCAAGGGATTTTCGGCCCACACGTTGAGTTCTACTTCCATTGAGGTGTGGAAAGCGCGGTTCACGTGGCTCTCGATGACCACCACTTCCCCTTCCTGGATGGCGGACTGAAACTCGACGTTGTCCACGGCAGCGGTCACGCAGACCCGGTGGGCGTGCCGCTGGGCCGAGATGGCCGCGCACTTGTCCATCAGGTGCAGCAACCGCCCGCCCATCATGTTACCCAGGCCATTCGTGTCGTTGGGCAACACGATCTCAGTCATCTTGCAGCGAGAGTGGGATACCGGATTGGCGGAGCGGTCGGGGGGCATAGGGGAGAAGCAGGGGGAAGAGAAAGGAGGGGCTACGTCTTCTGTTTTTTCTTCTTGGCCGCCGGGAAGAGAATGTTGTTCAGGATGAGCCGGTAACCGGGCGAGTTGGGGTGGAGCGAGAGATCGGTGGGCGGGTCCCCCACAAAGTGCTGGTAGTCCTCTGGGTCGTGGCCGCTGTAAAACGTAAAGGTGCCCTTCCCGTGGGTGCCGTGGATGTAGCGCACTTGAGGACGATCCGGCGCCTCGGCCAGCACCACCACGTCCTCCTTTAGCACGTCTTCGCTATAGGCCGTGGTCTGCCCCACAAATCCCTTTACCGTTGCGACGTGGTTTTGAGTGAGCATCGTGGGCACAGGATCCCACTTGGCACTGAATTCGAACAGCGTGAAGTAGTCGAGCGATGGGTCCCGCATCTTGGAGGGCGGAGGCCCCACGTCGATGTCGGAGTGCGAGTATTCGCGGGCGTTGAGGTTGGGGGTAAAGTTGCGGAAGGCGAGTGTATTGCCGTAGTCCAGTTGCTGCAGTGCGTTCGGGTCTACCGGATCCCCATCGTAGGCCTTGGGCACCACGTCTGTGTCGTGGGCGGCCAAGGCAATGTCGAAGGTTTCGGTACCGGAGCACATGGAGAACAGGAAGCCACCCTGCGAGACATACTGCTTGAGCCGCTGGGCCACGGCCAGTTTGAGTTGACTAACCTTCCGGAAGCCAAACTCTTCGGCCGCTGCTTCGGCCTTCTGCTGCTTCTGGATGTACCAGGGCTCGTTGCGGTAGCGGATGAACTTGCCAAACTGGCCTGTGAAGTCCTCGTGGTGGAGATGCACCCAGTCGTAGGAGGAGAGCTCACCGTTGAGGACTTCTTCGTCGTAGATCACGTCGTGGGGGACCTCGGCGTACTCCAGGGCTAGGCGCACCGCATCGTCCCAGGGCACGGCACCGTCGGGGGCGTAAACGGCAATCTCCGGCGCCTTCTCTAGGGGCACCACCGCCTTGTTGCTGCCGTCCGACTCCACCTTCGAGAGAATGGTGGCGGCCTGGCCCGCGGGTACCTGAGTAAAGGAGACACCCCGGACCTGCAGCTCGCGCTGAATGGTCTCGGTTGCCGTCGTAAGAAACGCACCTCCGCGGTAGTTGAGGAGCCAGTCCACCGTTTGACCGTCCTGAAGCGTGGCGTACACGGCGCCGTATGCCTTCAAGTGATTTTCCTGCTGCTCGTCCATCGGGATCAGGAGGTCTTGGGCCGAGGTGGACGGGGCCGTGAGGGACAAGAGAAGAAGGGCGAGGGCCGTCGAATAAAAGGTTCGGAGGCGCATCGTCGTGCACCGTTACTTTTTAGGGGAAGGGCAAGGAGCGAGCAGAAGGCGGCCCTAACCTTGAGGCTGGGGGAGAGCCCGAAGCCGTCCTCGCACCTTCCGGGCCAATAGGGACTTGGGGTATTCGGTGAGGAGGCGGCTGTAGGTTGAAGCGGCTTCTGCCGGGCGTCCGCGTGACTCCAGAAGCGTCCCGACCCGGAAGAGGCTCCGGTCGGCGTACGGACTTCGAGGGTGGCGCTCGGGCACCATCCGGAAGGCAGACAGGGCCGCTGAGGTGTCGCGCCTTGCGAGATGAATCATACCACGCTGGAAGCGCACATTATCGACGAGCGGGTGCTGAGAGTGGGCCTGTTCGAGACTGTCGAGTTGATCGAGGGCCTTCCCGTACGCCCGCTGACGCTTGAAAAGCCGGACCTGGGCAAATGAGTGGAGGGCGGCGTCGAGCGAGTCGGGGCCGCGGTTCTCCTGCAGAAGGGTCTTGAGTTCGATGGCATCGTTGGTCACGTCCGCGGCGGGATTTTCGCTGGTTGCCTCGGCCCGAGCCTTTGCGGCGTCAAATTCGCCTTGGTAAAAATGAAGAAGCGCGATTTCGTAACGCGCCCGGTCGGCAAGGTCGCTGTCCTGCGCGTGGTCGGCGACCCGCGAAAAGAGCAGGCGGGCACGTTCGAGGTTTCCTCGAAAAAGTGCGAGGCGGGCCTGATGGTACTGCCCGCGCTCGGCGGCTTCGGTTTGGGCGTGGTCCGAGACGAGCTGGTCGAATGTCGAAGCAGCCTCATCGAGGGCAAAGTAGGTCTCCAACTGGAGGGTACCGAGCTTGAGAAGCCCTTCGGGATAGTCCGAATGGCCGGGAGAGGACTGTAAGAAGGCCTGGTATGCCGTCCGGGCACGGTCGTAGCGCGCCGAATCCTGTGCAACTGTGGTCGTGTCTGTATCTGCATCGGCCCACTGCCGGTACAGGGTGCCGAGGGCCATCTGCGCGTTGGGTGCCACGCCCGAGTTGGGATAGCGCTCCAGCACGGCCTCGCATGCCTGAGTGGCCACATCGTACCGCTGCGCGTCCCCGGCTTTGCGGGCAAACCGAAACAAGAGTCGGCCCTTTTGCTCCCCGAGACGGTCGAGTGCGCGGTAGACGTCGAACGCAGCGTCGTAGTCGTTTTGCTCCATGTAGAGCCAGGCCAGAAGCTCCCGGTACGCCCGGTTCAGTGGGGCGTCCTCGACGGTTTGGTTGAGGACGGCAATGCTGGCGGCAATGCCCTGGTCCTGCTCCACGAAGGTCCGGAGTCGATTCTGTACGTAGCCGACCCGCTTCGGCGCCTCCGCGAGGAGCTCCACGTACTCGCGCATGCTCTTGCGAAACTGCCCGTCCAGGCCGTACAGGTAAGCCAGTTCGGTGCGGAAGGCGTCTGGTTGTTCTAGGGTCGACCGCCCCTGCTTCAATACCGCAATTGCCTTGCGGAAGTGGCGGAGGTCGATCAGGGTTTCGTAGACCGTTCGGTAAGTCTGTGGGTTGTTGGGGGCGAGGCGGAGGGCCCGGTCCCAGGTCTCGTTCGCTGTCTCTATAGCCTCCTTTTGGTACTGCAGACGGGCCTTCTCCGAGAGAAGCGGGACGGTGGGGGAGTCCCCGATGCGGTCGTCGACCAGTCGGATCGCGTCGTCGTAGCGCTTGACGCTTTCATAGGCATCCTTCAGCTTCCGGTAGAAGGCAGTATTTTGGGGAGCGTCCGCGTACAGGTTCTTCAGCAGCTTGATGGCCCGTTCGTAATCTCCGGATCGGACATGCGCGTTGGCCCGTTGGAACCGTCGCAGTTGGGTGCTATCGGCCTGTTGAGCCTGTGTGGCCGCCACGAACCCTCCCACCAATAACAGGACGAACGACACGAGGAGGGCGCGGACGAGCGACATCAGCCCGGCGAACTGGCGCAGGAAGGGGGCGTGCTGCGTCACGGAATGGGTCGGGGAAATCCGTGCGGAAAATAGTGGACGCCCGCGGAACTTCGAGGGCCGAAGCAATGCTTGCAATTACGAGTAGCATCCTACGCCGCGCCCGAGACGGACGTTTCCCCGAGACGGAATCCAGTCAGCGCACCGAGCGTCCTACTCCATCGCATCTGTTCCCTTTTCTCTGGACAGCACCGCGACCCGATGCAACGCCTTTCTCAGAACGGCGCCGCCGATGCCACTCGTGGACTTGCAATCCTAGGGGCCACTGGCTCGGTGGGCACACAGACCCTGGACGTCGTGCGTCTTTTTCCCGATCGGTTCGATGTGCAGGCGCTCACCTGTGACAGCAACGTGGAGCTCCTCGCCGACCAAGTGCGCGAGTTTCGTCCGGCATGTGTTGCGGTGGGGGCGCCCGAGCGAGCCGAAGTTCTAAAGCGGGAGTTGTCGGGCGCTGCATCGGAGGTGGATATCCGGGTCGGGACAGAGGGCCTCTGTGCTGTGGCCAGTCGGTCGGACGTGGACGTTGTGATGGGGGCCGTCGTGGGCTTCGCCGGACTCCGGCCTGTGCTGGAGGCCCTGAGGGCGGACAAGCAGGTGGCCCTCGCCAACAAGGAGACCCTCGTGGTGGGGGGAGCGTTGGTCACCCAGGCGCTGGAGGAGGGGGGAGGTCAGTTGCTCCCGGTTGATAGCGAGCACTCTGCCATTTTTCAGTGCATGGCCGGCGAGGCCGAGCGCTCCGTGGAGGACGTAGTACTTACTGCGTCCGGGGGGCCCTTCTGGGACCGTCCGGCTGAGACTTTTCCCGACGTGACGGTAAAAGAGGCACTGGATCACCCGAATTGGTCGATGGGACCAAAGATTACGATCGACTCCGCCACCATGATGAACAAGGGGCTGGAGGTGATTGAGGCGAAGTGGCTCTTTGATCTCAACGTCGACCAGATTGAAGTCCTGGTCCACCCCCAATCCATCGTGCACTCGATGGTGTCGTTTGCGGACGGAGCCGTGAAGGCGCAGCTTGGCGTGCCGGACATGAAGGTGCCTATCCAGTACGCGCTCAGCTTTCCGGCGCGCTGGCCCGCACCCCACGAGCGACTGGACTGGGGCGCCCTCTCTCGGCTCGACTTCGAGCGGCCCGATCCACAGAAGTTTCCGTGCCTCCGACTCGCCTATGAGGCCCTTCAGGCTGGCGGTACGGCGCCCGCTGTTCTCAACGCCGCCAACGAAGTGGCGGTCGAGCGCTTCCTGAACGAGGAAATTGGCTTCACGGACATTCCGCGGGCGGTGGAAACGGCCCTGGAGCGGCTGCCTGTTCACTCCGATCCTGGGCTCGAGGTCCTCGTGGACGCGGACCGGGAGGCCCGCCACCTGGTAAAGGAACTCGCCTTGCCGACACCAAATTAGACCACGGGTATCCGCGAAGTCTTCCCCTCCCCCTGCCCGTGGGTACCCGTTGCGGTTGTTTGGTCAGTTGCTTCCCCACATGGACGTTGTTATCAGTCTGCTCTCCTCCACCCTGTGGTTTCTCGTGGCGCTCACCATTCTGGTGTTCGTCCACGAACTGGGCCACTTCCTTACCGCCAAGTATTTTGGGATGCGGGTGGAGCGGTTCTCCATTGGGTTTCCCCCCACGATTCTCGGTCGCAAGTACGGGGATACCGAGTATGCCGTTGGGGCGACTCCTCTTGGGGGATACGTGAAGATTAGCGGCATGATAGACGAGAGCCTCGATACCGATCATACAGAAGCGGCCCCGGAGCCTTGGGAGTTTCGGGCCAAGCCCGTCTGGCAGCGCATTATCGTCATTAGTGCGGGGGTTGTCTTCAATGCTATTCTCGCCGCCATCATTTTTGGCGGCATCAGCTGGAGCCAGGGGGACTCGTATATTCCCGCAGAGAACGTGAAGCAGATCTACGTACAGGAGGGCTCAGTGGCGCACGACGTGGGGCTGCGCACTGGTGATCAAATCCGGCGGGTCAACGGAACCGCGTTCGAACGCTTCGACCAGATGACCCCCTCGTCGCTCATCGCGGCGGACTCGCTTACGATTACGGTGCGACGGGACGGACGGGACACCACACTGGTTGGCCCGCCCGACATCATTTCGCGGCTCAGCCGGGCCCGAGATAGCGACCAGCCTTCGCAGTATTTCCCAGGCCTTGGCTTTCAGCCGCCCCTCATTGGAGGGGTTGTGAAGGACAGTCCTGCCGACTCCGCGGGGCTTCAGGCGGGGGACCGAATTGTCTCCATCGGGGCCGATACGGTTCGGTTCTGGAGCGAGATGAGTGCCCTGTTGCAGCAGGCGGAAGGGGCGCCCGTCACGATCCGGTGGGTTCGGCCCGATTCGTTGGTCGGTGCGCGCTCCGATCCGGGCACGGCCACTCTCGTGCGTGAGACCGCTGCCGGGCATATCCTGACGGCGGATGTTGCGGCACGGTACAGTGAGGACCGGGACCGGTACTTGCTCGGGGTGCGAGGCCTCACCCGGCAGATGATGTTTCAGGAGTTTGGGGTCCGGACCACCACGTATGGTCCCCTAGAGGCCTTGTCGGTTGGCGTGAGCGAGACCTGGAGCTATGCCCGCAACATTGTCGTCACCCTGAAGCGGATTGCGGAGGGACGAGACAGCCTGACCGACAGCTTGGGGGGACCGGTCATGATTGCACAGGTGACGAGCCAGGCTGCCTCGGCCGGATCCATCCCCTATTGGAGGCTCGTGGCGGCTCTTTCCATTACGCTCGCCATCATGAATATTTTGCCCATCCCGGCCCTAGACGGCGGACAGCTTCTGTTTCTCCTGTACGAAGCAGTCACCCGCCGTCGGCCCTCAGTGCGGGTACGGCTCGTGGCTCAGCAGGTCGGGATGATTCTCCTAATTGGCTTCATGGCGTTCCTAATCTTTAACGACATTCTGCGTCTATAAGCTTACATGGCGCACGCGTGAGTGCTCCCCGGCCGCACGTCCATGCTCGTGCAGCCCTCAGGCTACGGACTGGGCCAGTGCCTCCGGGCGTTTGGCGACGTCCGTTGACACAAAATGTGTATACAGGTGCGTTGACCTTTGCTCCGACTGCCCCTACGTTACGATTTGGTTTGCCCATCGCAGCAGTCGCCCACGCCTGCGGCCCGAGACCCAGGAGCACTTGTAGGCTGGTCCCGTTATGGAGGCACCGACTCGGTGCGGCTCATGGCCGCAGTGTCACCGCAGCCCGGGAGTCCTGTGGGAAAATGGCAGTTGCTTTGTCTTACAAGTATCGGTCGGAGATACGATAAGTCTTATGGAATCGCCCCGACACACGACCAATGCGTCAGCACCGCCTGAGTCTTCGGATGATCGGGACGAGCGGCGGCAACAGTCCCTGAAGAGCCGCGGATCGCTGCCCACCCACATTGCCTGCATCATGGACGGGAATGGGCGGTGGGCCCAGGAGCGAGGCGAGTCCCGCGTCGTGGGACATCACGAGGGGGTGACTTCGGTGCGTGAGATTACGGAGGCGTGTGCTGAACTTGGGATTGACTTCTTAACGCTCTATACCTTTAGCACGGAAAACTGGGAGCGGCCTGATTCCGAGATCGACGCCCTCATGGAGCTGCTGGTGGGCACCGTTCAGAAGGAGCGCTCTACGCTCATGGAAAACGGAGTAAAACTGCGCACCATCGGGGATTTGTCCGAGCTCCCCGGTTCGTGCCAGGAGGCCCTGGAGCAGACCAAGCGCGACACGGCCGAGAACCAACGAATGACCTTGACTCTGGCGCTCTCGTACAGTGGTCGGTGGGAGATTCTGCAGGCTGCTCAGGCTCTTGCCGCTGAGGTGGCAGCGGGCACGATTGCACCGGAGGACATAGACGCTTCCCGCCTGGAGGAGGAACTCGATACTCAAGGAATGCCCGACCCGGACTTGCTGGTGCGAACGGGGGGGGAATACCGGCTGTCCAACTTCCTGCTCTGGCAGAGTGCCTATACGGAGCTTTATATTACCGAAGACTTTTGGCCCGACTTCCGTCGAGACCAGCTGTACGGGGCCATTCGGAGTTACCAAGACCGGGATCGTCGCTTTGGGCGTGTCGAGAGTAACAATACGGAAGGAACGCCCGACAAACCATAGCCCAGGAGGCAAACTTTGGGCTATTGGTCTCCCGGTGGTGGCAACGAGCCAATTGGGGCGCTGCCTGCTCGGGAGAATAATTCCCGGGGAAGGTACGTTATGGGAGCGTAGGAAGTCCTCCACCCCGAAACTGCCTGCTTCCAGCCCAGTTGTACCGGGCTGATTGACACTCGCGTGGTCCTCAAACGAGCACCCAATCGGTATGCGTCTGCGGTCGCTTGCAATCGCCCTTGCCCTTCTCCTCGGGGGCGTTCTTTCAACCGCTGCCCAAGCCCCGACCTCGACTCCCGGATCCAGGGGGGCTACGGCTTCGGTCCCCTCGAATTACGTAATTCAGGACATCCGTGTGAAGGGGATCGAGGACGAGCAAACTCGCCAATTCGTGATCCAGTCGAGCGGGCTCACGCAGGGCCAGCAGATTTCGCTTCCGGCTGGGAATGCGGTGGCTCAGGCCATCCGCGCCATTTACGAACTTCGGATGTTCTCCGATGTGGCGATCTACCGGACCAACCAGAGCGGCAACAACATCACGCTGGTGATTGAGGTGACCCCCGAGCCCACACTCGGTACCTACACGTTGGAGGGCATCGATGGAGGGGACCGGGAGGACTTGAAGAAGAAAATACCTTTGTTGAAAGGCACCTCCGTACGACCGTCCGACGTGGATCGGTCGAAGCAGATTATTAAGAACTTCTACGAGAAAGAGGGCTACCTCCGGACGTCGGTCGACGTGAGACGCACGGAGACGAGCGGGAACCGCGTCAATCTCACCTTCAATGTAGACCGGAAGGAGAAGATTGAGGTCGAGCGCATCCGCTTTCTCGGAAACGAGCAGTTCGACGACGGAGACTTGCGAGGGGCCATGGAAGAAACGCGTGAGAATCGATGGTGGCGCTTCTGGAAGGGGGAGAAGTTCAAGCGGAACGCCTACGAAGAGGACCTTGAGCGGGTCATCGATCACTACCGAGAGCACGGGTACTATGATGCCCAGATCGTTCAGGACTCGATCTACTACATCGGAGACGAAGGACTGGGAATCGATGTAGAGGTGCGGGAGGGCAATCGCTATTACGTGAGCGACATCACGTGGGAAGGGAATAGCATCTATCCAGATCGCGTCCTCACCCAGCGCCTCGGGCTTTCCGAGGGAGAGGTGTACAATGGGAAGGCGCTTGACGAAAACCTATACGGTGGACAGCGGCAGAGCGGGGTGCTTGGGCTCTACATGGACCGCGGATACATGCGCGCCGACGTGCAGCCTACGGTTCGGGTGGTGGGGGACGATTCTCTCGACATCACCATGGACGTACGGGAAGGGGAGGTCTACAACTTTGGAGAGATTGAGATTGCCGGCAACACGAAGACCAAAGATTACGTGATCCGACGGGAGCTCTACACCGTTCCGGGCGATCGCTTCAGCCGAAGTGCCATTCAAGAGTCGATTCGCCGACTGAGCCAACTGGAGTACTTCAGCAAGCAGTCGCTCTCGGGCGGGCCCGACATCAGTGTGGACCAGGAGGAGAAACAGGCAAATCTGACGTACAGCGTCGAGGAGACAGGGAGCGATCAGTTGCAGCTTTCGGGGACCTTCGGCCAGTTCGGGCTTGTGCTGCAGCTCGGATTTCAGTTCAACAACTTCTCCGCGCAGAACCTCTTCGACCCCGGCGCCTGGCGCCCCTTGCCCTCTGGGGATGGACAAAAACTTAGCGTGAATGTACGGACCAACGGCACGTTCTACCAGAACTACTCGCTCTCCTTTACGGAGCCATGGTTTGGGGGAAGTCCCACCCCTGTCGGGGGGTCGGTATCGTACTCGAAGTACACGCGCTCAATCTTCGGGACCCGTACCCAAAGCGTGGAAGACGGGAAGTTCGAAAGCTTCTCCGCGAACTTCTTCGTGCGGCAGCGGCTCGACTGGCCGGACGACAAGTTCATGACGGGGACGCGAGTGGGGTACCAGCTCTACAACAACCGGGGCAACGATCCGTCCACCCCCGGGCCTGATCCTCTGTTCTCCACCGTTCCCTTCGGGACTAATCAGTCGGTCACCATCCGGCAGTCCCTGAGCCGCAACTCCGTGGACAACCCCAGATTCCCCCGACGAGGCTCGCAAGTCTCCCTGTCGGTGGAGCTGGCCCCCCCGATTGGCGATCTCGTGCAGTACCATAAGTGGCGGTTTAACACCAACTGGAATGTGCCGATCGGGGAGAACTTCTCGTTCGGTATGGGCACCGACTTTGGGTACATTGGGTCGATCACCGGCGAGACGGTCCGCTTCGAGACCTTTGAGGTGGGCGGAACGCCGTTTGATTACCAGGGGGGGACGTTCGGCACGGATCCCGTCTACATGCGCGGGTACCCACGGGGCGTGATCGGACCGCTCGTGCGCGGGTCACGGGGCACCCTTCGGCCGCAGGGTGGGCAGGTGCTGAACAAGTACACCTCCGAGTTTCGCTGGAAGGCCGTGGAGTCGCAGCAGTTGCAGGCCCGTCCCTACTTGTTTCTCGATGCGGCCAACGCGTGGAGCAGTCTGAACACGTACAGCCCAGCCGATCTCTTCCGCTCGGCCGGGCTCGGGGTCAAACTCTTTCTTCCCATCGTCGGCCTGATCGAGTTCAATTACGGCTATAACTTCGACGAGTACGTGCCCCTCGAGGGGGACAGTGGCCAGCCGGGGTGGACCTTCCAGTTCTCGCTGGGGCAAGGATTTGGGGGAGGAGGACGTTAAGTCCTTGCTTGCGCCGCGGGCCCTTCATTGAGTCACGCACAGTATGCCTAATCAGACCAGTGATGCGAGGCCTCGACCCAGGCGGCGCGTCCTGGGCGGGCGTGTCCTGCTAGCGGCTGTGGTGCTGATGGCACTTTGGGGAGGGAGAACCCCGGCCTGGGCGCAGCAAAAGATTGGATACGTGGACACCGAGACCATTCTCGAAGAGCTTCCCGAGTATACCTCTGTGCAGCAGAAGCTCAACAAGCTGGAAGACCAGTGGCGAGCAGAGATCAAGGAGCAGAAAAAAACGGTCCAGAAACTACGGGACGAGTATCAGGCCTCCGAGCTGCTGTATACCGAGGAGGAGCGCGAGCAGAAGCGTGACGCAATTGAGCAAGCCCAGCGGAAAGTAGAGCGGCTTCGAGAGCGCTACTTTGGGCCGGATGGGCGCCTCTACACACGCCAGAAGAAGCTGATGCGTCCGATTCAGAAGCGGGTGCTTTCGGCGACGGAAGAGGTTGCGACCGAGGAGGGGTATGATTACGTATTCGACAAGAGCAAGAAGATGCTTTTCCTGTACGCCCGGGAGGAGCACAATCTTAATGGCCAGGTCTTAGAGGCCCTCGGCATCACCACCAACCAAGATCGGCGAAGCGATGCCGAAGGGTCCTGAGCCCAGGATCGTTGTTCGTTCGAAAAGATTCCAGCACTCAGCACAGGTTCTATGGCTATGTCAAAACAACTCTCTCGCGTTCTTTCGCTGCTGCTTCTCGTCGCCGCGGTGGCCGTGGCGCCGGCGCAGGCTCAACGAATCGGATATGTTGATCAGCGGGCGGTCCTGGTGAGCATGCCCGGCATGCAGGATGTGCAGCAGCAGATGCAGCAGGCAATGAAGAAGCAGCAGCGCCAGCTCCAGCAGCAGCGCCAGCAGTTTCAGAAGCGGGTCCAGCAGTTTCAGCAGCAGCAGTCTCTGTTGGATGACTCGGCACGGGCAGAGCGACAGCGTGAGTTGCAGGAGCGACAGCGTGAACTCCAGCAGTCCACTCAGGAGCGTCAGCGCCAGATGCAGCAGCAGCGCCAGAAAATGATGCAGCCGCTGCTCGAGAAGCTTCAGGGGGCCATCGACCAGGTTGCGGCTCAGCAGGAACTGGAGGCGGTTCTTCGCCGCGAGGTGCTGCTCTACGACGACCAGACGAGCGATCGGGTCGTGGACATCACGCGCGACGTGGCCAGTGAACTGGGCATCTCGTTGTCGCAGACCCCCGGGGAACCGTCGCCCACTCTTGACCAGAACCAGACGCCGCCGGCCGGTGGCGGAGGCGGCGGCCAGTAGTCGGTCGCTCCCCGTTCGTATCGACTGCAAGGCATCTCTACGCCCCCTGCGGTCTCAAAATTCGGGAGCAGGGGACTCGTGTCCGGGCGGCCGTGTGCCGCCCGGCTGTATTTATTCACCAGTCTCTGTCTCGCAATGGCCGATGAATCTTCCCCGCCGGATGTCGCGAACGTGCCGCGCGTCACGACGAAGACCGTTCAAGAAATGAAGGACGCCGGCGTCCCCATCGCCATGCTTACCGCGTACGACTACACCTCGGCTCGTCTTTATGACCGGGCGGGCGTCGACGTGCTCCTCGTCGGCGACTCGGCCTCAAACGTCATGGCTGGGAACGAGACGACCCTCCCCATGACGCTCGACCAGATGATTTACCACGCCCAGTGTGTGGTGCGTGGAATCGACCGGTCGCTCGTGGTCGTGGATCTGCCGTTTGGGGCCTACCAGGGCGACCCAAAGGAGGCGCTCCAGTCCGCCATTCGCGTCATGAAGGAAACGGGGGCTCATGGGGTGAAGCTTGAAGGCGGCGCAGCCGTTGTAGAGAGTGTCGAGCGAATGGTGAGGGCGGGAATTCCGGTGATGGGACACTTGGGGCTCACCCCACAGAGCATCTACAACTTCGGCACCTATCAGGTGCGGGCGGAGGAGGAAGAAGAAGCCAATCAGCTGCGCGAGGATGCCAGACGCCTGGAAGACGCGGGCTGCTTTGCCCTCGTCTTAGAGAAGATCCCGGCGACGCTGGCGGCGGAGGTCACGGCGTCGCTGTCCATTCCGACCATCGGCATCGGGGCCGGCGACCAGACCGACGGCCAGGTGCTAGTGTCGCACGACGCGCTGGGGCTCTCGACCGACTTCAATCCGCGGTTTGTACGCCGCTACGCCCGGCTCGACGAGACCATTACCGACGCGATTGGCGAGTACGTGTCGGACGTACGGGACCGATCGTTTCCCACCGACGACGAAAGCTACTGATTCCGCCTCGTCGTGAACGCCAGAAATCTTCGTCCTCCCCTGCTTCGTTCCTTGTGCTGATGAGCGCATCTTCGTCGGGCACCGCGCCCCGCATTCTACTGTGCAACGACGATGGCATCCACGCCCCGGGCATTCACTCACTGGCCACCGCCCTCGACGGGGTGGGGGAGCTTTTTGTGGTGGCGCCCACGACCGAGCAAAGCGCTGTAGGACACGCGATTACGGTGCGCGACCCGGTGCGTGCCCACAGCGTCGCCTTTGAGGTGCCGTCCGGGCCCGTGCCTGCCTGGGGGGTGACGGGCACGCCCGCTGATAGCGTGAAGCTGGCGTGCCACGAACTTCTCGACCCCCCACCCGACCTCGTGGTGAGCGGCATCAACCAGGGGCCAAACACGGCCGTCAATGTGCTCTACTCCGGTACGGTGAGCGCCGCCACGGAGGCGTCCATCTTAGGGGTCGACGCACTCGCGATTTCGCTGTGTGACTGGTCGGAGCCGCAATTTGAAGAGGCTGGGCGCTGGTCGCGCCGCATTGTTGAATGGGCACTGGAGCACGGACTGCCGCGCGGCGTGCTGCTCAACGTGAACGTACCCGCCCTGCCCGAAGACGAGATCAAGGGCATTGCGCTTACCCGGCAGGCCCGTGCGCGGTGGGAAGAAGGCTTCGACCGGCGCACCGATCCGGCCGACCGGCCCTACTACTGGCTCTCGGGGACTTTCGTGAACCTCGACGATGGGCAANAGACGGATCTCTCGGCCATTGAACGGGGTTACGTGTCGGTCACGCCCATCCAGCACGACATGACGGCCTACGATGCTTTCGATGCCCTCACGGATGGGAGTTGGGACGAGTCGTTTGGGGGAACTGACTTCGAGACGTGATTCTCGTGATTCTGGAGCAGCCCGTCGGCCCCTCGAACGCACCACTAATCTTCTGCCAAGCGGGTACGCGGGTCGTATTCTGGGGGCGGGATTTTCCTTCCTGGCCTTCGGTACACCGTCTCGCGGGCCCCGCACTTTCTTCGCTGTAGAACGGCCTCCGTCATGCCCACCCACCAAGACCGAATTGCACTCTCGACCGCCGGGCACGGGGACATGCACAACCTGACGGATCCAGTGACGACGATTGTTCGGGATTCCGAACTTCACGAGGGACTCGTGCACGTTCATAACGTGGGGAGTACTGGGGCCGTGGGCACGATCGAGTTTGAGCCGGGGTTGCAGGAGGATCTTCCAGACATGCTCGACGAGCTGTTTCCGCCGGACAAGCCCTACGCCCACGAGCAGCGTTGGCACGACGACAACGGACACGCACACCTCCAGGCCACCACACTGAGTCCATCGGTCACTGTGCCGGTGGGCGAGCGTGCGCCCATCCTAGGTACGTGGCAGCAGATTTTCCATCTTGAGTGCGATACAAAGCCCCGCGAGCGCACCGTGATTGTTACCGTGCGGGGGGACTAAACCGCCACTAGTTCGTCGCCGGATGGTCGCCGTTCGTAGGCGCGAGTAGTTTGGTGCCCTCCAGGGCCTTTGCTTCGTCCAGGAAGAGTTGGCGATGCGGGAACGGAATCTCGATTTCGGCCTCGCGGAGGGCCTCCCGCACCTTCTCAGTATACTCCCAGCGGACGGGGACTTCTTGACCCGGCTCGCGCAGGTAAAACCGCAGGGCCATGTCGACGCTGGAGTCCGACATGCCGGTGACTACCACCGTCGGCGAGGGCTCCGAGAGAATGCGGTCGTCGTCTTCAGGGAGGGGGAGCACCACCTTTCGGGCTTCCTCCGGGTACTCCTTGTAAGCAATTCCGAACGAAATATCGACCCGCAGCACATTCCGCTTCGTGTGGTTCATCACCCGCTGCGTGATCATCTGCGTGTTAGGCAGCACCATGATCCGATTCCGCACGGTACGGAGGCGGGTGGACCGGAGTGTGATTTCGTCCACCTGCCCGTACTGGTCGTCGATCTCGATGTAGTCACCCACCCGAAAGGGCTTATCCACCAGGACCGTCACACCGGCGATGAAGTTCTCCAGGGAATCCCGTGCGGCGAACCCGGCCACAATACCCGCGATTCCCAGTCCTCCAATCAGTACCGCCACGTTCACGCCCAATTGGTCGAGCACGACGGTGCCGATGAAGAAAAAAGACAGCACCCGGAAGGTCTTGAGGAGCAAGCTTTGGAGTCCTGGCTCAATGCTCTCGCTTCGGTCTAGGGTGCGCTCCAGCGTCATGTAAAGCAGCCGGTAGAGGACGAACAGCAGCAGAAACGCGGCGAGAGACTGCAGGCCGCGCTCGGTAAAAAGGCCGAAGAGGTAAAGGGCCGACGAGGTGAGATGCTCGTAGAGGCCGTTCCAGTTGCCGTCCAAGAAGAGTCGTAGGGCCTCGCTAAAGGCATTGCTGAACTGGCCGACGGCCTGATTGACGCCATTCGCGGCGGCCGACGTGGTATCCTGGGACGGACGAAGCTGTTGAACGGCGGATTGAGGGCTCACCATGGTTCCACGCTGTAGATCAGTTAAGAACGCAACGCCTAGGCCTGGGTCGTCGCTCCGAAGCCTGTCAGGAGCCCTCGGCACGGAGCCGGGCTGCCTGGAGGGTGTTTTTGAGAAGCATGGCCCGCGTCATGAGCCCCACGCCCCCCGGCACCGGCGTGATGCGAGCGGCCTTCGGGCGTACATCGTCGAAGTCCACGTCGCCCACGAGGCGGTAGCCGCGCTCGGTGCTCGCATCCTCGACCCGGTTGATGCCCACGTCGATCACGACCGCGCCCTCCGTGACCATGTCGCCGTCGATGAAAGCTGCCTGCCCAGCGGCCGCCACCAGGAGGTCGGCGCGACGTGTATGGGCGGCCAAATCGCGGGTTCGGCTGTGGCAGACGGTCACCGTAGCGTTGGCCGTCCGACGCAGCAGGAGGTTCGCAAGGGGCTTGCCCACGATGTTTGACCGCCCCACGACGACCGCGTCCATCCCCTCCGTATCAACGTTGGAGCGGGAGAGCATCTCCATGATGCCGTAGGGAGTGGCAGGGATGTAGCGCGGGGTGCCTCGCAGCAGCCGACCGAGGTTCTCCGGATGGAAGCCGTCCACGTCCTTCGAAGGATCTACGGCATCAATCACCGTCTGCTCGTCGATGTGGTCGGGAAGGGGAAGCTGGACCAGGAGGCCATCGACCGATGGGTCGGCATTGAGGTTGTGCACGAGGTCGAGGAGGGCGGACTGCGACGTGTCGGCATCGAGGTGGTGCGTATTTGTGTCGATGCCCACCTCCGCGGCGTCCTTCTCTTTGCCGCGCACGTACGCCTCTGAGGCTGCGTTGTCGCCGACCAGCACGGCGGAGAGGAACGGGGGGCGATGCCCCTCGTCGGTCCAGTCGTTGATAGCGGCACGCACCTCATCACGCACGGCCTGGGCCAATTCACGTCCGTCGATCAGCTTGGGGGCAGTGGCGTCGGTCATCGGAGAAGGGGAAAAGTGCACGCAAAGTGAGAAACGGTGCCCGCAGCACCGCAACGTCTGTAATCTACAAAACGACTCCGCCCACGCAAACGAGGACGAACGAAGAATGTGGGACGATTGTCGTGCGAACGGCCCGAGGGAGGGGAACACACCCGAAATGGGGACGGTTGCAGGCCGCGGTTTCGTCCGGTGCCTCGGCGGCCCCTGCACGCATTCCTTGAAACGTTTTCCATACGGCGGTCATGGCCCACCATCACTACCAAGTCGGCATCCTTGGCGCCACCGGAGCGGTGGGGCAAACCTTCATTCGCTTGCTGGCGGACCATCCGTGGTTCACGGTCACCGCCGTAGCGGCCTCGGAGCGGTCGGCGGGCAAGCCCTACCGCGAGGCCGCCAACTGGCTCAGCGGGGCTCCGATCCCTGCGTCCGTTTCGTCCCTGCAGGTGCAGCGTGCTGAGCCGGCTGCCCTAGACTGTGACTTTGTCTTCTCGGCGCTCGACTCGGCAGTGGCGGGCGAGATTGAGCAGACCTTCGCTGAAGCGGGCGTCCCGGTCGTGTCCAACGCCAAGAACTACCGGATGCACGACCACGTGCCGCTGCTCATCCCGGAGGTGAACCCCGAGCACCTGGCCCTCATCGACCAGCAGGAATGGGGCGAGGGCGGCTTCATCGTCACGAATCCCAACTGCTCCACCACGGGTCTCATCTGCGGACTCCATCCGCTCATGCAGACGTTCGACCTGGAGGCTGTGCAGGTGACAATGCTTCAGGCCCTCTCGGGGGCCGGCTATCCGGGGGTTGCCTCGCTCGACGCGGTGGGCAACGTGATTCCGCACATCGGCGGGGAGGAGGATAAGTTGGCCACGGAGCCGCGCAAGATCCTGGGGACGCTTGACGGTGACGAGATTGCCCCGGCCGACCTGTCCCTCAGCGCCCAGTGTACCCGTGTGCCGGTGCGCAATGGCCACCTCGCGTGCGCCTCGGTTCGCTTTCGCGACGATGTGTCGGGCGACGCCGTGGCCGACGCCCTGCGCCGCTTTGAGGCGCCCGCCGTGACCGAGTCGCTTCCCAGCCGTCCCGACCCGTTCGTACAGGTGCTCGACGCCCCCGATGCCCCCCAGCCGCAGCGGCACGTGAAGGCCGGGGGCGGCATGACCGTCTCCGTGGGGCGTGTGCAGAACTGCCCCGTCAACGACGTCAAGTTTGTGCTCCTCTCGCACAACACCGTTCGCGGGGCCGCAGGCGGAGCCATCCTCAACGCCGAACTGCTCGCGTCGGAGGGCTACCTCGAACACGTCCCGACCGACGCGGTTGAGCCCGCCGCAACGTAGCCTCCTCCCGCCCTGCACCACCCGCAGCCTTCCCTCCCACACGCTCTACTCCGATGTCCTACCCCGATGTCCGTAGTGCTCAACTCGAGGACCAAGCACCCGTGGGCGACTTGTGGGTCCGGCTGTTGGACGAACAGGGCCAGATTGAGGACCGGTTTGGGGTCGCGGAGGATGCTCGCGACCGGTGGGACAATGACTTCCCTCTGTGGCTGGAGGATGAGACGTACCGCGTCTACGTGGCGGAAGTGAACGAGGAAATTGCGGGCTTCGCGACGGCGCACCAGTGGGGCCCGCCGCCCATCTATGAGGAGAGCTCGGAGGTCTACCTAGATGAGCTCTACGTGCGCCCGGACGATCGGCGCGACGGGATTGGCACCCAGCTCGTGGACGCGATGCGCGACTGGACGGACCGGGTTGGGGCGCGGCGCCTTCGCTTCAACGTGCTGGTGGCCAACGAGGCCGGGCGGGCCTTCTGGGCCCAGCAGGGGGCTCAACCCCTCACCCTCACCCTCACCATTGAGCAGGAGGTGGCTGACGATCCCGAAGACGACGAAGGATCCAAAAAGATCGGTTTCTGACGGAACGCATGCGTCGCCGCTCCGTCCTACCAGTGACATTACGGCGCGGGCGTAGCTCAGCGGCTAGAGCATCTGCTTGCCATGCAGAAGGTCGTGGGTTCGAATCCCATCGCCCGCTCTACTCAAGTCAAAGCCCGCTTCCAGACCGGAAGTGGGCTTTTTATTTGCCTCGGTAGGGAAAAGAGTCTTCGATGTTGCGACCGGGTCAGGGAAGTTTCCAGGCCACAACTAGGATCAGCGCCAGCATCCCCACCGCTAACGTTAGGAAAACGAGGTCCCACCGAACAGTCCCGACGCTCTCGTCGGACGGTCCTCGCTCGTTGCTGGAATGGACCGGGCAGCCACTCATTGCGTGGGGATGGACGGGTGCGCAGAACACGGGACGCATGCGCCGCTCGCCAGCAGCAAACGACTGGCCGCATACGCCCCGTTCCGTCGACCAGTACCGATGCGCCGTTACTGACCGGCTGTCTCTAGCGATGGGCCGGCGGCGCGCACCTCCGGGGCCACCGACTCAGCGTATGGTTCAAAGTTCTCGGCGAAGGCCTGTCCCAACTCACGAGCGCGACGGTCATACGCCGTCGGGTCGTCCCACGTCTGTCGCGGCATGAGGACCGGATCTGGGACGCCGGGGACCCGGTCGGGAATGGAGAGGCCGAATACCGGATCGCGGGTGCGGGGGGCGTCCGCCAGCGTGCCATCCAGGATGGCATCGACCATGGCGCGGGTGTGGTCGAGCTCCATCCGATGCCCTACGCCGTAAGGACCGCCCGTCATGCCCGTGTTCACGAGCCAGCAGTCCGTGTCGTGGCGTCGAATTTTCTGCCCCAGCAGGTCGGCGTAAACCGATGGATCACGGACCATAAACGGCTCGCCGAAGCAGGTGCTAAACGTCGCCTTCGGCTCACTTACGCCTGCCTCCGTGCCTGCCACCTTCGCCGTGTAACCGCTAAGGAAGTGGTACATCGCCTGCTCGGGCGTAAGCTCCGAGACCGGCGGCAGGACGCCGAACGCGTCGTAGGTGAGGAAGAGGACGTGATCGGGATGGGCGCCCTGCCCGTCCTCGGCGGTGTGGGGGAGGGTGGAGAGGGGATACGAGCCGCGGGTGTTCTGCGTGATCGTGTCGTCTGAGAAGTCCGGCTCGCGGGTGTCGTCCTCTAGGATCACGTTCTCGAGGATTGTCCCGAATTCCTTGGTTGTGGCGTGGATCTCGGGCTCGCTCTCGGGAGTGATGTCGATCATCTTCGCGTAGCATCCGCCCTCGAAGTTGTAGACGCCCCGGTCGCTCCAGCCGTGCTCGTCGTCGCCAATCAGCGTGCGGCTCGCGTCGGCCGAAAGGGTGGTCTTGCCCGTGCCGCTAAGCCCGAAGAAGACCGCCGTGCTCCCGTCGTCGCCCTCGTTGGCCGAGCAGTGCATGGGCAGTACGCCCTCGTCCGTAAGCAGGTAGTTGAGCACCGAGAAGATCGACTTCTTGATCTCCCCGCCGTAGTGAGTCCCGCCGATCAGGATCAGATTCTGCCCGATGTCGACGAAGATCGCGGCCTCCGAATTGGTACCGTCCCGCCCCGGCTCGGCCTCAAACTCGCAAAGATCCACCACCGTGAAGCCAGGCTCAAACGCGTCCGGCACGGGCCCATCGGGCCGCACGAACATGTTGCGGGCAAAGAGGCTGTGCCACGCCTTTTCGGTGACGATGCGGACGGGCAGGCGGTAGTTCTCGTCCCACCCGGCGTAGAGATCCTGCACAAAGAGGTCGCGCCCCTCCGCGTGCTCGGCCATCCGCTCGTGTAGATGATTGAATGTTTCGCGGTCCGTGGGTTGGTTCACTTCGCCCCAGTTGATGGTGTCGGCCACCGCCTCGTTGCGCACAATGAAGCGGTCCTTTGGACTGCGACCCGTGAACGGGTCCGTGCGGGTCACCAGGGGCCCGTCCGCTGCGAGGACGCCCTCGTCGCGGTCGAGGGCTTTTTCGTAAAGCCGGGGTGGTTTTAGGTTGTAGTGAATCGTGTCGGGAGAGAGTTGAAGGTCACGCAGGTGCGAGGTGACGTGGCTGGGGATCGGCATACAAACAGGCGTTGAGTCCACGGATCCAATCGAAAGGGAGCCGGTGATCGGAGAGCTTGGAAGCGCTTCCGGCTGAGCGGAGTTCCATCGTAACTGATCGGCGGCAGAATTGCTATGAACAATCTGTTGTGGGGCGTTGCGCGGGGAAGGGCGTGTGGGTCCCCACGGTATATTTCACGTGTTTGTTGAGAAACGGTCCAGCTGTTTTCCGGACGTCTCCCTATCTATGTACCCGACTGCCCCGTCGTCCACGTTCCTGAGGGGAGCGGTTTTTCACGATCCTGTGCCGGTGGGGGGCGTGGCCGCCGCTCTACTCCTTGGGACGTATGGTTTGCTTGGCGTGCCGGTGGATTTTCCGCTCGTCGTCGCGGGTGTTTGTGGGGTAGCGCTGGTGTACGCCGCGGATCGAGGTTGGGCGGCGCCCGCGGAGGACCGCATCAACCGGCCGGAGCGGGTGGCATGGGTACGGGCCCACCTAGATTGGCTGGCGGCGGAAACGGCGGTGCTTTTTGCGCTGGGTGGGGCGATGCTGGTGATGTTGGAGTGGACGACGCTGTTGTGGATCGTCGTGCTGGGGGGACTTGCATTGCTTCACGTGTGGCCCTGTGGACGGGCGGGGTCGCTTCTGCGAGGGACCTCCAAGCCCCTTGTCATTGCGGGCGTCTGGGCGGTGGGAGGCACGCTGTTGCCTCTGGTGGAGGCGGGGCGACCCCTTGGCTTTGCGCCGCTGCTATTCCTCGTGTACCGGTGGTTGTTCATTCTTCCGAACCTACTGCTCGCGGACTGGAGCGATCGGGCGGGGGACGCGGAGATGGATCTCGCGCCTTGGGCTGCCGGCTGGGCGAAAGCACAAGTGCGTGGGCTCGCCTCGGTTCTGCTCTTCATCGCGGCACTAGGGGTGGGGCTGGTGTATGCGTTCGGGACTCCGCCTCCCCTGTTGGGGCTCGACGCGATTGGACTGCTGCTCATGGGGGGAGCGGTGTGGAGGTTGGAGCCCTCCCGGCCCCGCGACGCCTTGCTCGCCGACCTCGTAGTGGCGTGGCCCCTTGTGCCCGCCCTGGTCGCCTGGATGATGGTCTGACGAAGCCGAGCCGCGACTGGAACCTCAGCCCGCGCCGATGTATCACGTGGACGATGCGGGGCCGGCAGGGTCCGCATCCTTCTCCGTTTGTGTTCCATCAGCTTCTCCCTACGCATGTCCGACGCCGACGAGTCTGCCCCTACGCTCAGTCCTGAACGGGAGGGGGGTGCCATCGAAGACTTCACCCGCATTGAGGACCTTGCCGATCACGTCGACGAGACCGTCACCCTCAAAGGTTGGCTTCACAACCAGCGCGGGTCGGGCGGAATCAAGTTTCTCATTCTGCGCGACGGCTCGGGCTTCGTGCAGTGCGTGGTCCCGCAGGACGCGGTGGATGAGGACAGCTGGGCCGTGGCCGACGACGCCCGGCAGGAAACCGCCCTCGAAATTACGGGCAGCGTAAGTGCCGACGAGCGTGCGCCCGGGGGCTACGAGTTGCAGGTTGATGCCATCCGCGAGCTCGGTCCCTCCGGGGGATACCCCATCACGCCCAAAGAGCACGGCATCGATTTTTTGATGGAGCACCGCCACCTATGGCTCCGTAGTGAGAGCCAGTGGGCGGTCATGCGCATCCGGAACCGCGTGATCACTGCGATCCACGAGTTCTTCCAGGAGCGGGGCTTTTTGCAAACCGACGCGCCGATCCTGACCGGAAACGCCGTAGAGGGCACCTCTACTCTCTTTGAGCTGGACTACTTTGACGACGACACGGCCTACCTCACGCAGAGCGGCCAGCTGCACGGAGAAGCGATGGCCATGGCGTACGGCAAGATCTACACGTTTGGCCCTACTTTCCGTGCCGAAAAGTCGGCCACACGGCGCCACCTCACGGAGTTTTGGATGATTGAGCCGGAGATGGCGTTCTACAACCTGGAGATGAACGCCCAGCTGGCAGAGGACTTTGTCGCGTACATCGTGCAGGCGGTACTGGCGGATTGCGAAGAGGAACTGGAGACGTTGGATCGGGACACGGGTGTCCTTGAGCAGGTCGAGACGCCGTTCCCTCGTATCAGCTACGACGAGGCAGTGGAGCTCCTGCGGAGCGAGGAAACGGCCGAGATGATTGACCGGCGCGTAGAGATCCTGAAGGAAGAGAAGGCAGAGCTTCTGGAGGAGAAAGAGGAAAACCAGAAGCGCCGCGGACAGGCCAAGAAGCACGTGAAGCGCAAGATCGACGCCCGCGAGATCGAGATCAATAAGCGGGTCGACGAGATCGAGGAATCGCTCCGCAACCTGCCCGACTGGAAGGAGTCGGCCCAGACGTTTGAGTGGGGCTCCGACTTCGGGGGCGACGACGAAACGGTGCTTACCTGGCACTTTGATCGGCCCGTGATTGTGCACCGCTTCCCGGCCGAAATCAAGGCGTTTTACATGAAGCGCGACCCGGAGGATGATCGGCTCGCGATGGGCATCGACGTGCTTGCGCCCGAGGGCTACGGTGAAATCATCGGCGGAGGGGAGCGGGCCACGGACCTTGACTTCCTGAAGGAGCAGATCGAGGCGCACGACCTGCCGGAGGAGGTCTTCGACTGGTACCTCGACCTCCGCAAATTCGGCTCGGTACCGCACAGCGGTTTTGGGCTGGGACTGGAGCGGACGATTTCCTGGATCACGGGCCGTGATCACGTGCGCGAAACGATTCCCTTCCCGCGGACGATTGCGCGGCTGCACCCCTAGCGCCTCGACGGCACGAGCGATACGAATCGAGGCCAGAGCGCCGTTACAGTGTCCCTTCTGACTCTTTTCCCTGCCATTCCGCTCAGGCACATGACACGTCTGCTTCGTCTGCTCCCATGGGCCGCTTCGCTCCTTCTCTTCGCTGCTGTCCCGGCCGCCGCGCAGGACACCGATCAGTCCACCGTCACCGTTCAGGGGGAAGGGACCGTCACTGCCCAGCCCGATCAGGCCACCGTGCGGTTCGGGGTCGAGACACGAGCAGAGACGGCCCAAGAAGCCCGATCCCAAAACGCTACGGCGGCAAAAAACACAATGAACGCAGTCCGCAACCTTGACGTTGCGGAGGAGAAAATGCGCATGGAAAGCCTCCGCCTCCAGCCGCGCTACGAATACAACGATGAGAAGGACCGGCGCGAACTCGTCGGATACGAAGCGACCCGCCAAGTGGTGGTGGAGATCGACAGCCTCCCGGTGCTTCCCCAACTCGTGGCCGATGTGGTGGCGAAGGGCGCCAACCGGCTCGACGCCATCAACTACCAACTGAGCGATCGGTCGCAACTCCGCAACGATGCGTTGCGCGAGGCGGCACAGGCGGCCCGGGAGAAGGCTCAGTTGCTGAGCGAGACGCTCGGGGCCACGCTCGGTCCCGCCCACAAAATCACCGAGGAAACGCTGGACACGGTGCGTCCCACCCCGCGGTTTGCCCAGATGGAGATGGCCAAGGCCAGCGACGCTGGGCAGGCCGAGCCGGACGCCTACGCCGCGGGTGAGATTGAGGTCTCAGCCCGCGTACAGGTGGTCTTTACGCTCGGTTCGTCGACGAGTCCGTAGGGAGCCGCGCGGCGAGCCACGTGCGTAGGTCCCGCAGTACCGTTGCCCGTTCGGGCTCGTTGAAGGTTTCGTGGTAGAGGCCGTCGTAAAGTCGGAGAGTTTTGTCGGGGGCGGCGGCGCGCTGGTAGAGGCGCTTGCTCCAGGACGGAGTGGCGAGCGGATCAGCCGTGCCGTGGAGAACCAGGAACGGGGTCTCCAGTTCGTGAAGCCGCACTCGCGCAATCCTTCCAGCACGCAGTAACTCGGCGCCAGTGCGGGCCAAGGTACGACCGTGATAGTTGAGCGGGTCGTTCGTAGCCGCGTCCACGACTGCCGGATCGCGCGAGATCGCTCCCTGGGGAGACCGCACCGTCGGCAGGGTGGGCACGAGACGGCCCAGAAGCTGAGCACCCTTCCGGAGGAGGGGGGCAAGGTTGGGGTTTACCTCAATCGCCGGTGCGCTGAGGAGGAGTCCATGAAGGTGGGGGAGCCGTCGTGTGAGGGCGGAAAGCAGTGCGATGAGCCCGCCCATGCTGTGGCCGAAGAGAAAGATGGGACGGTCCGGTGTATGGGCCTGCACGTGATCCCGGAAGCGATCGAGGTCGTCCAAGTACTGCTCAAAGTGATCCACGAAGGCCCGGCGCCCCTCCGAGCGGCCAAAGCCGCGGTGGTCGTAAGCGTACACTGCGGCCCCGGCATCCACCAGCGCTTGGGCGACGTGATCGTAGCGCCCACAGTGTTCGGCGTAGCCGTGGATCAGCAAAACGGTGGCAGCCGCGTCCCGATCGGGTGTCCATTGTTGGGTGTAGAGCCGAAGCCCGTCGGCGGTTGTGAACGAACCGTGGGAGGGGGGAGACATGAGAAGATGCACCGATTGGGAGGGCGCGGATTGCCGGGAGACCGGACAACGCTGTGTAGTGTCACACAAATTAGCTGAAAGCACGATAGGCCCAAGAGGTCCAAGCAGCCGCAAAGGCTTGCTCGCAGGGGACACTGCGGGTAAGGCGAAGGGCGCTGGGTTCGCCGTTCGAACGGAAGGTCGCGCAGTCCCTGGGTGAATCCCCCAACAATTTGGTCGTGCGGAGGGGCGGTTCGATGCCGGGAAGAAACAATTCCACCGAAAGCGTTATTTTCCATGATCGTCGATACGCTGATGGACGACGAGTCTCCGTCATGATTTCTTCCCCACTGGTTCGGGCTTGCCGGGAGCTGGTTGCTCTGCCGCTGCGGAGCCTCCTGCTCCTCGTGCAGCAGATCTCGCAGTGGGCCGTGGCCAAGGGGCGTCGCGCTCGTCAGGAGCGGAGGCCCCGTTGGCAGCAGATTCGTCCACAGTCCCGTGTGCTTGAAGATCCGCCCGGAGAGCGGGCCACTGTCCTGCCGTTCCAGGCCCGGTGGCTCGCCCGCGTGCTCGCGTCGTCTCGTCCGCTTGGGCCGTAGCCGCCCTTGTTAATTTGTCCGACGGTCGCAAGGAGCGGACCGGTGTAAGGGCTTCTTTGTCTCGCCTTGCACCAGCCCCGTGGAGGCAGTTCGTTTCGCCGCGGTGTTGTACCTCCCACACGGTTTTACTTTGTCAACTGAACGAGCACATTCTATGCAGGGGAACGGTTTTAAGATTGGACTTACAATTTTCTTCGTCGGCCTGTGCGGGTTCTACCTTTTTCCCTCGGTTCAGAACCTGTACGTGAGCTACAAGATGAACAACATGGAGCCGGCCGAACGCACGGAGTACCAGGAGGAGAATCGCCAGTGGCTCCAGCAGGTTGACCAGAACTCGTTGAATCTTGGGCTTGACCTTCAGGGAGGGATGCACGTGACGCTGGAGGTCGAAATTGCAAACCTCCTGGATCAACTGGCTGTCAACAAGGACGATGCCTTTCGGCAAGCCCTTCAGGTGGCGGAGCAGCGCGCCGAGAACGAGGACGTGTCGGTTGTGGACGCGTTCGTGGAAGAGTTTGAGGCTGAGAATCCAGACGGTCGTCTCTCCCGCTACTTCCGCGACGAGACCGAAGGCCTTTCGCGGCGATCCTCGAACGGCGATGTGCAGGAGTATCTGAATAAGCAGGCGGACAGTGCCGTGCAAAACGGCATCCAGGTGGTGCGAAACCGTGTGAACCAGTACGGCGTGACGGAGCCTTCCATTCAGCGACAGGGCGACGAGCGAATCGTCGTAGAGCTTCCGGGCGTGAGCGATCGGGAGCGGGTGCGCGATTTGCTGGAGAGTGCCTCCCAGCTCAGTTTCCACCTGATGGCAAACTCCCAGCAACTCAACGAGTCCGTTCAGCGCATCATTGAGCACTACGAGCCGACCGCCGAGGACTCCGCCCGCATCGCCGAGGCGAACGCGGCCGACACGACGGGGGACGGCATGACCGCCGACACCTCTGAGGCCACAGAGGGCACGCAGATTGCCGGGGAGGGGCAACAGGCCACGGAGGACCAGGAGGGAACGTCCCTCACCGAGCCTGGGGAGCAACAGGCCGGTCCCCAGAATCCTCTCCTGGCCGCCATGCAACCGATGCCCCGTCAGGACCAGCCGATCTTCGGGCGCGTCTTTGCTGCCGATACAGCGGCGGTGAACGATCTGCTCTCGAAGCCGGAGGTGAAGCGCATGCTGCCACCCGGCATTCAGTTGATGTGGACGGCCAGTCCCCGCCTGACGACCCAGGATGGCCGTGAAGCCTTCCACCTGCTGGCAGTGCAAGCGGAGCCGGAATTGGCCGGAGAGGTGGTGACGCAAGCGTCGGTACAGTTCGACCGGCAGACGAACGAGCCGAAGGTGTCGATCACCATGAACTCGGAGGGGGCGCGGTCCTGGGACCGCATCACGGCGGCCAACGTGGGGAATCAGGTTTCCATCGTGCTTGACGGCACGGTCTACTCCAACGCCACCATTCAGGGGCGCATTTCAGGTGGACGCACCGAGATTACGGGGCTTGAATCGCGCCAGGAGGCTTCGGACATCGTCACAGTCTTGCAGTCCGGACGTCTCCAGACAGACCTCAACATCATTTCGGAGCGTACTGTAGGGCCGAGTCTCGGGGAGGAATCGACGCGCGCTGGCTTTATTTCCGTCGTCTCGGGCTTCCTGCTCGTGGTGTTCTTCATGATCATGTACTACCGCACGGCGGGTGTGGTGGCTAACGTGGCCCTGCTGCTCAACCTGGTCTTGATTCTCGGGATTCTCGCCGGGTTCGGGGCCACGCTCACTCTTCCGGGCATTGCCGGCATCGTGCTCACCATCGGTATGGCCGTGGACGCAAACGTACTCATCTTCGACCGGGTGCGGGAGGAGCAGGCCACCGGAAAGACCCTCCGGGCGGCTGTTAGCGCGGGCTACGAGGAGTCCCTGAGCGCCATCCTCGACGCCAACATCACGACCTTCTTTGTGGGCGTCATCCTCTACTCCTTTGGCGTGGGGCCCATCAAGGGGTTTGCCGTGACCCTGATGGCCGGAATCCTCTCCTCGCTGTTCACAGCAATCATCGTTACCCGCATTATCTTCGACTACATGGTCGAGGAGCGACGGATGCAGGTGAGCTACGGATAGCTGTCAGTACCGGACGTCATCACAAAGGGATCTCAAATACGGACGGACCACCATGCGCCTTTTTGAAAACGCCGACTACACCCTCATCCCGAACCGGCGGATTGGATACGTCATTTCGGGGGTTTTGCTCACCATCAGTGTGATTTCACTGCTCTGGAAGGGCCTTGCGCTGGGAATCGATTTTCGGGGCGGAATGGAATTCGTGGTGGGCAACACCACCGACATTCCAACGGTTGATGTCCGTTCGGCCCTGGTGGGATCTCTGGAGGAAGAGCCCGAGGTGAAGCGGTTTGGGGAAACTGGGCACCTCATCCGGATCTCTTCATCGGAGGACATCACCACGGTCGAAAACCGGGTTCTCGGGGCGTTCGAAAGTCAGTTTCCGGGGCAGAATGTCCAGATCGAGAAGACCAACGTGGTGGGACCCCGCTTCGCCGAGGATCTGAAGCGGGGAGCCATCTACGCCGTTTTCGGGGCCTTATTGGTGATTTTCCTCTACATCATGGTGCGGTTTGAGTGGCGGTATAGCCTGGGGGCCGTGGCCGCTCTGGTGCACGACGTGACAATTACGCTGGGCCTCTTTTCGGTCCTGTCGGGGATCGTGCCGTTCTCGCTTCAGATCGACCAGTCCATTATCGCAGCGTTTCTCACGATCGTGGGCTACTCGCTGAACGACACGGTGGTGGTGTTCGACCGCGTACGTGAGTACGTAAACCTATTCAAAACAGAGCCCTTCGACGAGGTCGTAAACCGCTCCATAAACGCGACCCTGAGCCGCACGGTCGTCACCTCCGTTACGACCTTCATCGTGGTGTCCATCCTCTTCTTGTTCGGAGGCGAAGTGCTGCGCGGATTTTCGTTCGCGCTCATTGTGGGGGTCATCATCGGGACGTATTCGTCGGTCTTCGTGGCGTCCCCTACGATTGTGGAACTCAACCGCCGTCTCGAAAAAAGCGTCGCGTAACGGGGCTGCCCTCCGGCGTTTCTCTGTACCGCTGTGCATTTGGTCATCCCGAGCCCGTCGCGTGCTCCGTACGTCGCTCGGCGGGGGAGGCCCATCCATTCTCTTCAAGAACCGATAAGGTGTGTCATGCCGGTATCGATCGTGATTGGAAGTCAGTGGGGCGACGAGGGGAAGGGCAAAATCGTGGATCTTCTCAGTCCCGAGGTGGATGTGGTGGCTCGCTACCAGGGCGGCGCCAACGCCGGACATACGATTGTGTGGGAGAACGAAGACGGAAGCACCGAGGAATTTGTCCTGCACCTCGTGCCTAGTGGCATTTTCCACGAAGGCGTCACCTGTGTCATCGGGAACGGCGTTGTGCTGGACCCGAAGGCGGTCATGGAGGAGATCGAGAAGATTGAGTCGCTCGGGATCGATGTGGATGGGCGACTCAAGATCTCCCACAATGCCCACCTGATCATGCCCTACCACAAGGCCATTGAGGCGGCGCAGGAGGAGGAGCGGGCCTCCGCCTCGGACGATGATGAGATTGGCACTACGGGCCGCGGCATTGGGCCTGCCTACACCGACAAGTTTGCCCGTACTGGGATTCGCGTGGTGGACCTGCTCGATGAGGACGCGTTGCGCCGCAAGCTTCGCCGCTCCCTAGAGGAGAAAAATGCCATTCTGCGCGACATCTACGACGCTGAAGCGCTGGACGTAGACCGCATTGTGGAAGAGTACGTGGAGTTCGATCAGAAAATCGATCCCTACGTTACCGACACCTCCAAGTACCTGTCCGAAACCCTGAACGACGGCGGGCGCGTGCTGGCGGAGGGGGCCCAGGGCTCACTGCTGGACGTGGACTTTGGCAGCTACCCGTACGTCACCTCCAGTCACCCCACGGCGGGCGGTTGTTGCACGGGGCTGGGCGTCTCGCCCACGGCGATTGATCGGGTTCTTGGCATCGCGAAGGCGTACTGCACACGGGTGGGCAATGGACCCTTTCCCACGGAGCTCGAGAACGAGGCCGGCGAACGCCTGCGTCGGAAAGGGGATGAGTTTGGGGCCACCACCGGCCGCCCGCGGCGCTGTGGCTGGCTTGATTTGGTGGCCCTCCGCTACACCAGCATGATCAATGGCTTCAGCGAGTTGGCCATCACCAAGCTCGACATTCTCTCGGGCATGGAGTCGCTGAAGGTGTGTACGCAGTACCGCTATGACGGCAAGACAACGCGGCGCTTCCCTAGCGAGCCACAGTCGCTGGAGCGCGTGGAGCCGATCTACGAAACCCTTCCTGGCTGGGACGAAGACATCTCCGATGTCCGTCGGGTGGAGAACCTACCGCTAGAGGCACGAGACTACCTGGCCTTCATTGCGGAGGTCCTCGACGTCGAAATTGGACTCGTTTCCAACGGGCCACGGCGCGACCAGATCATTACGGACGTCCAGCCGATGGCCGCGGCGTAACTGAAGCCGGGACCGGCAGGATTGGGGGCGTCTTTACGTGCAGAAACTGGCGGTGTCATGGACGCCTATCGATGGTCGGTACGGCTCAAGCTTGGCCTCATTGTCTTCGCAGTCGGCATTGCGGTCGCCTCGCTGTGGTACACGCAACGGCTTGTCGACCGGCTCCAGAAGCGTGAGCAGGCTGTGATTCAGCTCTGGGCGGACGCGCTGGAGCAGGTGGTACAGACACAACAAACCGCCAATCCGCACCGCTCGGAGTTTGAGCGCCTCGATTCGCTCCTTCGGGCATTCGACCGTCCCCTGGCCGCCAATACCCTGCCTGAACGCCAGGTTGCGGAGTTTCGGGAGGCGGTAGACTGGGCGCAGACCATGCCGCCCACCCGAGAGTTCAACTTTATCCTCAACGAAATCCTGGAGCCCAATCAGTTCAGTGTGCCGGCCATCATTACCGACTCCACGCGCCGACGGCCGCTGTCTTGGCAAAATGTCGGGGTGCCGGACACTGTTGGGGCACTGCCGCCCGAAGACTCGGCCGAGGCCATGGCACGCTTGCGGGAGAAGTTGGACGAGATGAAGGCTGCCTTTGAGCCGATCCCCATCCGGATCGATCTCTCCGATGGGGCGGATAACGGGGAGGACCCGGAGCAACTCACGCAGTATGTGTTCTACGACGAGTCGGCCCTCATTACCGAACTCCGAATCTTTCCGTGGGTTCAGTTGGTGTTCGTGGGCCTGTTCGTGATGGTGGGGTATTTCGGCTTCTCCTACATCCGCCGCAGCGAGCAGAGCAGTCTCTGGATGGGGATGGCGCGGGAGGCGGCCCACCAGTTGGGCACGCCGCTTTCCAGCCTCCTGGGATGGATCGAAATGCTCCGCTCGCCCGACCTGGACGAGGAGGCGAAGGCCGAGGCGCTCGACGAGATCGAAAACGATGTGGAGCGCCTTCAGCGCGTAGCCGACCGGTTTTCGGACATTGGCTCGCAGCCGAAGCTGGAGCGCTGCGACCTCGTGCCGATCGTGGAGCAGACGATGTCGTATCTTCGCCGTCGCGTCCCGCAACGGGGACAAGTCATCGACTTGACGGCCGACCTGCCCGAGACGCTGGAGGCGAGGGCCAACGAAGAACTGTTCGCGTGGGTATTAGAGAATCTGCTCAAAAACGCGCTCGACGCCATCGAGGACGATGAGGGCGCCATCACCGTGACGGGTCGCGAGGAAGAGGGCATGGTGCACATTGAGGTGCAGGATACGGGCCGGGGAATCGAGCGGCAGCAGTGGAAGAATATCTTCCGGCCCGGCTATAGCACCAAGCAGCGCGGTTGGGGGTTGGGGCTGAGCCTGGCCCGCCGGGTGGTAGAGGCCTACCACGGTGGAAGCCTCGAACTTGTCGCGTCGACAGTCGGGGAGGGTTCTACCTTCCGCATCCAGATTCCCACGCCCCCCCAGTAGTCTACGGGCGAATCCGCGGTCGCAGCGAGTCTGCGGGAAGGGTGGGCGAGACCACCACGAAAATGTCGTCTCGGGTTCGCCACAACAGGGCTTTGGAGGCGTCTTCGGTCTGTACCACCGGCTCATCGGGGCGGGACAGCTTGCTTCGGACCTGCGTGTTCAGGGTGGCCGTGCCTTTGATCTGGTCGACGAGGGCGTAGCTGTAGACGAAAGCTGCAATGCGGGCATCGGTCGTCGAGTCCGAATAAAGGAGCACCGGAACGTCCGGTCCGCCTTCTACCGGCATCTGGCCCACGCCCTGAAGCGGAGCCCCTGCAATGGTGGGGACGCGAACGGAGCGGTTCCAGGTCGAGCCGATGTACGCTTCGGCGTCGGCGCGAGTGGAGGTCGTCTGTTTCGAGGCAACGCTTTCAGCGTGGCTGGCCGAAAAGGCGACGAGGCCGGTATTGGCGGACGACGATGGCGATGAGGCGGAGGGCTGAAATAGGTAGGCTGCCCCGATGCCACCCACTAAGAGTAGGATCCCCGCGAGGGCCCGCGTGAATGTACGTGAGGAGGAGGCCTTTCCGCGCTCCCCGGATGACGGGGAGGCAGATGGTGCTTCCGACGCCGGGGAGGTCTCTTTGGTCTTCGGCTGTGCTGCTTCGAGGGTCGTCTGAACGCGGGCCTGGAGGCCCGTTGGGACGGGGCCGAACCGATCCGTGACCCATGCGCGTGCCGCTGCGCGGAGGTCTGCGTCGGAGAAGGTGGTATCGATGAGGGCGTACTCCGCATCGGACAAGGCGGTCCGCAGGGTGTCCCAGAGCGGGGACACAGCGTTGTCCTTATCAGAGGAGGAATGGAGGGGAGGGGCCGAGTCTTCCTCCGGCGCCTGCACTGCATCAACTACCAGGTGAACTCGTTCCTCGAGCGGGCAGGTGGCTAGGGCGATGGGGAGGGCGGCGTCTAGAAGCTGTTCCGCGACCTCCTGCCGCACGGCATCGGGGGGCGAAGGCGCTTCGTTCCGGTCGGTCGCCGCTGTTTGGGCAACGTCTTTAAGTAGATCGAGAAGCCAGCGCTCTAGGTCGTCGGGCCGTTCGCTAGGAGGGTGCTCGGTCGCCCGTCGGTAGGTGCGCAGAATCAAGTCGGGGGCATCGTCCGGGCCCACCATCAAACAGGCAATGGGGTAAAGGGTGTTCAGAGGGTCCAGGAGGGGAGTCTCACCGGTGGGGGCGGAGGGAGTCATAGGCGAAGCGGCCGGACGGGCGCCGAGGCGGTTAGTCCGACGGTTCCTCGAAGACGAGCTTGACGGAATCGCCCTTTCGTATGTCGAGAAGTTCGGCGGCGTTCCCCCCGTTGGCGGCGATTTCGAGGTGGTCAGTGCTCCCGAATAGCAACAGCGGGTCTTCCTCGGGCACCGCGCCGTACGTGGGATGGAGCTCCTCCAGGACGGTATTTCCCGCGTACAGCTTAAGGGGCGGAAGTGCGTCGAGTGAAGGCGTGGAATCGTCGAGGCCGGCGGCCTCGGCCAGGGTAGAGCGCTGGATGTTGGTAATGCAGTTGCCGAAGTGATCGACGTGCACCACCCAGCCTTGCACCGTGTCCGTGCCCGCAGAAGGGCCTGCCCAGCGGAGTGGTTCGAGCGTGTCGATGGATGTCCCGATATCCTCAACGGCGCGACCGGAAGCCAGATGGGCCGCGGCCGGGGCGAAGATGTCGCGCCCGTGGAACGTCGTGCTTGGGCTCTCACTGCGCCAGAAGGAGGGATCGTCCAACTCAACCATCACGTCGGGGGAAGCCTGGTTCAGCACGAGTGGGAAGACCCCATTGTCCGGCCCCACGAACCACTGATTGTTTGCCCGGAGGGCCACGGCGCGGCGGTTGGTGCCTACCCCAGGATCCACAACCACTAGATGCACCACGTTGTCTGGGAAGTACGAGTAGGTCGAGCGGAGTACGAACGCAGCCTCCATCACGTCCTGTGGGCTGATTTCGTGCGTTACATCTATGAAGCGGGCCTCGGCGCAGATGGTAAGCATCGTCCCTTTCATCGCCGGTACGTATCCGTCCTGCGTACCAAAGTCGGTCGTAATTGTGATCACCGGCGCGTTGGGTGGGGCAGGGGTGGGCATATCGAGGCAAGAGTTGAGTAGAGGATAAGCGTCTCGTAATACCGTGTCGGCGGCATCCCGGACCGCCGTTAGTGTATAAACCAAAAGCCTCGATGTGTAGTCCTCTCCCAAAAGGAAGAAACAATTCGGAGGGATTTAGGAGTAGGTCACTTCTAAAGCGCCCCGAAGGTCTGTCCCGTATGTCACAGAGGCGACCGTCCACATGGCGTCTTCCAACACGTCGTCCTCGAATTCTCCTCCGGCGGATGTCCCGTCGAGTCCTCGCGCGCGAGAGGCCGTGGACCGCTTCGTGGCACTGTGGGGCGAGATGGCATCCACCTGGGGCATCAATCGCACAATGGCCAAGATTCACGCGCTATTGTATTGCGGCGAGCAGCCCCTGAATACCGACCAAATTATGGAGCGGCTCGACGTGAGTCGGGGCAACGCGAACATGAATCTCCGGTCCCTGGTGGATTGGAACTTGGTGTCTAAGACGCAACAGGCCGATTCTCGGAAAGACTACTACGAAGCGGAGAAAGACGTTTGGCGGATCACGGCGCGGATCATTGAAGAGCGTCAACGCCGCGAGGTGCACCCGGTCCGTTCCCGGGTAGAAGACTGTGCCGACCTCCTGGTGGCCGAAGACGAGTGCATCGAAGACCGGCCGCCGGCCGAGCAGCTACTCCACCAACGGTTTGAGCGCCTGACCGCTCTCATGAAGGTGCTGGAGGGAGTTTCCGAAGCCCTGCTCCCGCTCGTCCGCAATAAAGACGTCGATCAAATCGAGCAGTTGCTCGACGTAGCGCTCCGGTTTGGAAACGCCTCCTCAGATTCCGTCGACCCCGATCACGCATCCTAGTTGCAGGTTCCTCCAGACTCCATTCTCAACCGATGACGACTACAAACGACATTGGGGACCGCGGTGAGGACGTGGCGGCTGCTTATCTGGAGGAGACTGGGTACCGCGTCCTGGAACGAAACTACCACTTCGAGCGCAACGAGGTCGATCTTGTATGCTTCGATCCGGACGCAGGTGGAGAATTGGTATTCGTGGAGGTTAAAACGCGGAGCGGGTTGGAGTTTGGCGCGCCAGAAGCCTCCATTACGGACGAAAAGCAGGAAGCGCTCATCAAGGTCGCCCAGGCGTACCTACACGAGCGCCAGTTTGAGGGGGCCCCAGCCCGATTCGACGTGGTAACGGTGCTGCTTACCGACGCGGACCCGGAGGTGAGTCACTACGAGAACGCATTCTGGATGGCGTAGTCGGGAGCTTCCGACCCGGGGAAGTATACTTGCTTTCGGAGTCTTCCAGGGCGCATCCGTACTCGCTTCTTGCTGCTTCGGCCCGTGGCCACCCCCGGATCGTGAGCGACCGTGAGTCGAAAGGCTGGAAGAGTTGCACATCATTCTGGGGGCTCGTACTCGCGGGGAAGGAGTTGGGCCATGCGGGCGGTATAGGCGAAGTAGCGGTACAGAGTTGCCCCGTAGGACTCCACAATTTCTCCGTACCGGTCGACGTGGATCGGGTGTTGATTCAGTTCAATCTGTGACGTCTGGTGATCGCGAGGGCGGCGGCGAAGGGCTGCCCAGTCCAAGTAGGCCTCACGTTCTGGTTCGCCCCGGTATACCACCTCCAGCCGGTCGTGCGTATTTAGCAGATGAGTAGAATCCGGCCCCGGCTCCAGGATCCGATCCCGCTCCACCGGCATCCGGTCCGCGTGGTTCGTGTGGCGGAGGGACGAGGCACGAGGCAGTCGGTATAGATCGAATCGTTCCTCGTCTAGCTGATCGGCAAGGAGAGCCCTAAGAAAATGGCGTAAGGATCCTCGGTAGGCCGCCCGGCGATTGCGGCGCCACCGGGCCGCCTCTGATGAGTCCTGCGGCGTGAGGCGCTCGAAGAGCGGTTCGCCGTCCCAGCGCACCACGGACCCACTCTTCTCGAACTCCTTCAGGAAATACGTGAGTCGGTAGCCCAATGCACGGTTTTCGATGACAATCGGCTTCTCGGCTTGGGCCTCAAACCTACCCCACCACCGCTCCTCAAATTGTAACACCTCCGGATTTACGAGGACACATTGTCTCGCAGGCCCCGCCTTTCCAACGAAGAGCCGCTTGAAGCGGGCAAGGCGGTCGGACCACTCTTCGTCCCGCTCGGCCGACACTGTAACCGGCGGAGACTGGAGCACCTCTGGCGTCAGGCGGAGAGTAACGACCTGGGTACGACCAGGAGTGGCCCGAAAGCGAAAGGCTTTGTTGGTGTGGCCTACCCGGGACGCGTACAGACGTTTGACCCCGGGACGCACCTCGTTGAGATGAAACCCTCCCGTAGAGTCGGTGACCGTCCCGTTCATCGTCTGGGTGATGAATACGTGGGTCTCGGGCAGGGGGGCGTTTGTCTCGGCGTCAAGCACGCGCCCCTGCACTGTCACAGTCTGCGTCGCGGCCTCCTGAGCAAGCGAAGGGGAGACCCCTGTGCCCAGAAGGACGGCGAGCAAGCCGACCCATCTCGACATGACGGCCCGTGTCTCTATTCATCTCTCCTTAACCTGCGATACAGAGTACGTCGGGCCCAGAAGAGATGTTTGCGAAGGCAAGAGACCAACCTCCGGGGGAGAAGACTATCGCGCTGCCCGGATGGCGTCGATCGTGCTCGGATCCTCCAGGCTCGACGTGTCCCCGAGTTCCTCCCCAAGATAGGCCGATTGAATGACGCGCCGCATTACCTTCGCGTTGCGCGTTTTAGGCAACGCGTCGGCGAACAAAATCTCACGGGGCTTCAGCGGCTTGCCCATTTCGTCGACCACCACCTGCATCAGTTCGTCGCGGAGGGCGTCGGTCTCGTTGTAGTTGGGCTCTAGCACGGCAAACGCCACGATTTCGGAGCCTTTTACGTCGTGGGGAACCCCAATGGCCGCGCTCTCAGCAACCGCTTCGTGCGCGTTAAGGAGTGCCTCGATTTCGGCGGGGCCAAGGCGTTTACCCGCCACGTTAATGGTGTCGTCCGACCGGCCCAGGATGTACCAGAGGCCATCCTCGTCGACGGCGGCGAAGTCGCCGTGGACCCACACATCCTCGAAGCGGTCCCAGTAAGCGTCGTGGTAGCGGTCGTCGTCACCCCAGAATCCTCGCGTCATGCCGATCCAGGGCTCGCGGAGCACGAGCTCCCCGACTTCGCCCCGGACCGATTCGCCGTCGCTGTTCACCACGTCGGCGTCCATTCCGGGTACCGGGCCGGAGAAGGCGGCGGGTTTGAGGGGTTGCAGAAAGTTTCCGCAGAGGATGCCGCCAGAGATTTCCGTGCCCCCGGAATAGTTAAGGATCGGTTTCTCGCCGTTGAGTACCGTGTTGAAGCACCACCGCCAGGATTCGGGATCCCAGGGGCTCCCGGTAGAGCCGATGGCGCGGAGTGTCGACCGATCGGCGGCCTTCACGGGGGCGTCGCCGTGTGTTTTGAGGGCACGGATGAGGGTGGGGGAGACCCCGAGATGCGTCACGTCGTGGTCGTCTACCATGCGCCAGAGGCGTCCAGGGTCGGGGTGATCGGGGGCGCCGTCGTAAAGCATCATGGTGGCCCCGATGGTTAGGGTCCCAAACACGAGCCACGGACCCATCATCCAGCCCATGTCGCTCATCCAGTACATGGTTTCTCCGGGCTTCAGGTCCATCGGATGGAACATGTCCTGGGCGCCCTTGATGGGGAAGCCACAGTGCGTGTGCACTGTGCCCTTGGGCGGTCCCGTGGTGCCACTCGTGTAAATGATCATCACCACGTCCTCGGCGTCCGTTCGGGTTGTTCGGGCCTCTGGGGAATGCCCCGCCATGAACTCGTCCCAGAAGTGATCGCGGCCGCTTGTCATGGGGGTGTCGTCGCGACCGAGACGCTGATGCACAATGACGTGCTCTATGGAAGGACACTGCTCTACAGCCTCGTCCGCAGTCTCCTTCATCTGAATGGGACGCTCCCGGCGCGCAAACCCGTCCGCCGTGAAGAGCGCTTTTGCATTGGCCCCCTGTAAGCGGGTTACGAGCGCCCCCACACCGTACCCGCTGAAGAGCGGGAGAAGAACCCCTCCAATTTTCACGATTGCCAGGAAAGCAATCACGATTTCCGGGGTCATCGGCATGTAGAGCCCAACCCGATCTCCCTTTCCGAGCCCCAAGTCACGGAGCGCATTGGCGCACCGACACACCCGACGGTGCAGCTCCCCGTAAGTCATCGTGTGCGTGCCTCCGGCTTCTCCTTCCCAGCGCAGCGCCACACGATCTTCGACCGGGGTTCCCTGCCATTTATCGAGCAGGTTATGCACAATATTCATCTTGCCTCCCACACACCAGGCTGGGCGCTCAATGCCCCCAGAACGGTCGATGATCTGATCGTAATCGCGATAGAATTCGATGCCCAGATCCTCAATGACAGCCTCCCAGAACCAGCTAACGTCCGAAGTGGCCCGGGCCTGCAAGGTCTGCAAATCGGGCACATCATGTCGATCCATGAATTGTCGGAGGTTGGAGGCGGAAACGACCTCTGGGTCCGGTTCCCACACAATTTCTTGACCAAAGGGAAACGAATCGGAGGGCGGCTGTGCAGAATGCGTCATGGGCGCGTAACCGAGACGAACGTAGTTCGAGAGGAATCGGACGTGGGAGCGCTTCCAGCGAAGCGCTTACAGAATAATCCATTGTTCGCAACAGAAGCAACCGGGGCGTCGGGATCTATCCCCGAAACGTCCGTGTAACGAACCTTCTCCGTGAGAATGATTGTCGTCTAGAAAGACGTGCTGGGACACAATCCGTCCCTATGCATGTATGACGTACTGCCTGATCCCCACTGGCCGGTGTCCGGAACTTCCAGATGGCGTGTCCAGTCGGGCGCTCCTCGATGTTCGTTACCAACTAGTTGAGTCAACGTGGCTGACAAGAATCCTCAGAAGAATAGTCAGAATGGATCCGGGATGACTGGCGGGTCTCCCCCGGGCGCCGGTCGAGGGCGCCTGATCATCTGGGTCATTGCCGGCACGCTCCTCGCCCTGTGGGCCTACAGTTACTGGGGCATGGGGCCGTCAGGTGGTGAGCGCATCAGTTATAGCGAATTCCGCACCCAGCTCGAGCAGGAAAACGTCGAGCGTGTGGTGGTGGAGGGGAATACCATCAACGGCGAGCTAAAGTCGCAGGCGAGCCAGACCAAGCAGGGGAATACGGTGGAGTACCAGAAATTCGTCACCTATCTCCCGTCGTTTGGGGACGATAAGCTGATGGACCGGCTTGAGGCTCAGAATGTGGAGGTCGTGACGGAACCAGAGAGCAGTTTTCCCTGGGGACTGGTGATCATGGGGCTCCTGCCGGTGCTGCTTTTGTTTGGCGTCGGCTATATTTTTCTCCGCCGCATGCAGTCGCAAGGGCAGGGGCTTTTCTCCGTGCGGCAAAGCAAGGCGGAGCTTTACGACAAGGGGGAGGAGGACACTACCTTCGACGACGTGGCTGGGGCCGACAGTGCCAAAGAGGAGCTCCGTGAAATCATTAAGTTCCTGAAGGACCCGCAGCGCTTTGAAGGGCTGGGAGGCAAGGTGCCGAAGGGGGTGCTGCTCGTTGGACCGCCGGGCACCGGGAAGACCCTCCTCGCCCGGGCAGTGGCCGGAGAGGCGGACGTGCCCTTTTTCAGCGTCTCGGGATCGGACTTCATGGAAATGTTCGTCGGCGTTGGGGCCTCCCGAGTGCGCGACATGTTTAGCGAGGCGAAGGAGACCTCTCCCGCCATCATCTTTATCGATGAGCTTGACTCTATCGGGCGGAAGCGGGGGGCTGGACTCGGGGGGGGCAACGACGAGCGGGAGCAGACACTGAATCAGCTGCTCTCCGAGCTCGATGGGTTCGAGGAAAATGAAGGGGTGATCGTGATGGCGGCGACCAACCGCCCCGATATCCTTGACTCGGCCCTCACCCGTCCTGGGCGCTTTGATCGTCAGATCACGGTGGACCTCCCCACCCAGAAGGCCCGCCACGAAATTCTGAAGATTCATGCCCGCAACAAGCCACTCAGCGACGAGATTGACCTCGAGGAGATTGCGCGAAGCACCCCCGGCTTCAGTGGGGCCGACCTGGAAAACCTGCTCAACGAGGCCGCCCTGTTGGCAGGGCGGCACGAGCACGACGCCATCCAGCATAGCGACATTGAAGAGGCGCGCGACAAGGTCATGATGGGCCTCAAGCGCGAGGGGATGGTGCTAGACGACGAGGAGAAGAAGCTGTTGGCCTACCATGAGGCAGGCCACGCCATCGTGGCGGCCGTGCTTCCGCACGCCGATCCCATCCACAAGGTGACGATTGTGCCGCGGGGGCAAGCAATGGGCGTAACCCAGCAGCTGCCGGAGAAGGACAAGTATCTCTATCGCTTGGACTACCTGCTTGACCGCCTAGCTGTGATCATGGGGGGGCGTGCCGCTGAAGAGATTATCTTCGACACCGCTACCAGCGGAGCTGAGAACGACCTCAAGCAGGTCCGCAAAATGGCACGCAAGATGGTACTTGACTGGGGGATGGGCGAGAAGTTCAAGCACATTTCCTTGGGAGAAGACCAGGGCAACGTGTTTCTGGGGGAGGAGCTCGCGAAGGGCCGCGAGTATAGTGATCAGACCGCCCGGGAAGTCGATGAGGAAATCCGCCGCATTACCGAAAATGCCTTCAAGCGAGCCGTGGATACTTTGAACGAGAACCGGGATGCGTTCGATCAGCTGGCCGCAATGCTGATCCAGCGAGAAGAGGTGCCGGGGAAGGATGTTCTGAAACTCGTGGAGGAAGACCTTGAGGACCTAGAGCAGCTCCCTGCGACGAATGGAGAGGTCGCCGCGGAAGGCGACGGGGCTTCCGGAGATGTCGATCCAGAGAGTACAGAAGTCCTGAAGGATGAGAACGATCGGACGGACGAGTAGAGTCCCGTTCGTGAATCCCGGCGTCTCATGTACCCCTCCCGACCCTCTCAGTAATCCCCCACCGCTTCTCATGGCCAAGATTGATCAGGATCGTCCCTCGGAGGAAACACTTCGGCAGGAGCTGACCGACCAGCAGTATCACGTGACCCAAGAGTCGGGGACTGAGCGGGCCTTTACGGGGGACTACTGGGACCACAAGGCTGATGGCACCTATCACTGCGTCGTCTGTGATGCTCCACTGTTCGACTCCGACACGAAGTTTGAGTCTGGCAGCGGATGGCCGAGCTTCTACGACGTAATTGAGGAGGGCAACGTAGAACTTAAGGCCGATCACAGTCTGGGCATGCGTCGCACCGAAGTAGAATGTGCGGAGTGTGGGGCCCACCTGGGGCACGTCTTCGACGATGGACCGGAACCGACAGGGGAGCGCTACTGCATCAACTCCGCGGCGCTGGATTTTGCGGACCGTGAAGAGGCGACCAACGATTGAGTGACTGGTCCTTGTCCTGCGAGCCTCCCCTGGAACTCACATTGCCGGACGTATCCCGGTCGCGATTAGGGAGCGGCGACGGTGGCCGGCGGGAGATTTGGGAGCAGGTCGATTGTGCCGAAGGTCTCTCCCCCCATCCACAACACAAACGCCACGTAGAGGGCGATTAGGCCCCACGCTTCTCCGGCTGTCAGCACCATCTTGGAGCGCAGAAGGAGCAGGACCACCAAGGTCGCTATGGCGAGCACACCCATCATGGGGGCGCCGACTGAGTAGTTGATGGCGACTGAGCCCGCGATAAGAGCACTAGCGGGGATGCACACGAGCAGATCAAAGATGTTGCTCCCGAGTACATTGGCCACGCTGGTTGTGGCATTGCCCGATCGGGACGCGCGGATGCTCACAAACGCATCCGGCACTGAGGTGCCTGCTGCGACAACGGTAATCCCCCACAAAAAGCTCGGGGTCCCGAAGATTTCGCCGAACGCAATGGCGGACTGTACCAGGCCTTCAACTCCGACCAGAATAATCAGCAGCGATCCCAACAGAATTCCACCCTGCTTGCCTCGGTTCAGGGACTTTGGACCCTCCTGCGGTTCGTAATCTACCGTGTCCTGGTACTGGATGTACACGTAGACCGCGTAAAGAGCCAATGGTAGAAGGGCCATGGGACGAGTTACCATGCCTTCCTTCGCACCCGCAATGCCATCAACGGGATTGTAAATCACGGCAAAGGAGAACACCAGCAGTAGAACCACGATGGAGATTAAATAGAACTGGGTCTCCTTGTAAATGAGGTCGCGAGTGGAGACGAGTCGGTTCTCGGCACACAATTCCGACAGGGCTGGAATCATCAAGATGTTAAAGAGGGCGGATCCCACCACGGCGGCTACCCCTAACTCAAACTCGCCGTGTAGAGAGGTCGAGATGATGGCGGTTGATAGCTCCGGAAAGCTCGACCCGACTGCCAGTACCACGGAGCCCTGCACGAGCGGGGGCAACTGGTAGTAGGCCGACAGCTTTGCGCTGGACGATTCGAGCAACTGGCTTCCCCTCCAAACCACGGCGGTCGACACGACCGCGAGGGCGGAGTAGGCCAGAATCAATATAGTGGGGCTCATGCGGGCGTGCTGAGAAAGACACAACTTTATACCATACCAGTGATATTGCGTCCAACCACTCGCTGAGGTCGGAGTTCATTGATCCCAATGCATTCGAGCGGTTTTTGGAAGTCAAAGACCGAACCCTCTTCCGAGCGATCCTCTTCATTTGAAATTCGACCCCTATCCGGGCAACTTTTTTTGCCTCAGCACCTTAGAGGAGTGCCTGGAAAGAGACGTCCTGGGGTTGAGTTGTCGACCGCGGAGCCTTGCACTTTCGAAGATGTTTGTGAGGGTCGGTAGCGAAGTGGCCAAACGCAGCAGACTGTAAATCTGCCGGCTTATGCCTTCGGAGGTTCGAATCCTCCCCGGCCCACGATTCACCCGAGTAGAGATTAAGGTTCGACAGAGGACTCCGGCTGTCTTCTCTTCCTCGGATGACCGAGTTCGCGGGAGTAGCTCAGGGGTAGAGCATCACCCTTCCAAGGTGAACGTCGCGGGTTCGAATCCCGTCTCCCGCTCACACCAATGTTCTTGCAGGCGGGCGCCGGGCTGAGTGGCGGATGCTCAAAGCCCGTCGTCCGGAAGCGACTGTTGCCGCCTTAGCTCAGTGGTAGAGCACATCCATGGTAAGGATGAAGTCCCCGGTTCGAGTCCGGGAGGCGGCTCTGCTTGGCTTCCAGTCCCGACTGGATTGGGGCTGGCTCGGTCTCGGAAATGGACTGTTAGATCGCAGTGAAACTGGCAACCGACGAAACTTCGGGTTGGCTTCCTGAATATCAAGGAATGCATATATCGCGGGGTGGAGCAGTGGTAGCTCATCAGGCTCATATCCTGAAGGTCGCGGGTTCGAATCCCGCCCCCGCTACTGTGACTGTGTAAGTTCAACTCTGGTACTGCCCCACCGTTTGAATGGCTCCGCCTCTCGGCGGGGCCGTTTCTGTTTCGGACCCGTGTCTTCGACGGCTCCTCTCTCCCCAAGGTCTGATTCCAACGAGGAAGTGTGCCTTCGAGAGGAATCAGATCGGTTCGTGAGCCTCAATTCTGCCCTACATGGCCCCTCGACAGTCCCTCGAACGCCAGTTATGGCTTCTCTTCCCAATGGTCGACGTGCCGGAACTTCGGTGAATGCTCCACAGGCCCTTCTTCTCTTTGATGGTGTCTGCAATCTTTGCAATGGGTTTGTCAACTTTGTCCTTGACGCTGATTCAGATGGATATTTTCTGCTGGGAGCCTTACAGTCGAATGCCGCCCGTCCGTACCTCGAGGCCTACGGGGCAGACCCTGATGCACTAGATTCGGTAGTGCTTATCGAAAACGGGCAGCTCTACACGCGGTCCACGGCTGCCCTCCGAGTTGTCCGTCGTCTCGATGCTCCGTGGCCGCTGCTTTACGCGTTCGTCGTCGTTCCCCNCTCCCTCCGAGATCGGGTTTACGGCATAATTGCCGAGAATCGTTACCAGTGGTTTGGGAAGCGAAAAGAGTGTCGCGTGCCCACCCCGGAGCTTGGGTCGCGATTTTTAGAGGACCCGATATAGTAAAGGCCGAGAATGGGGGAGGGGAAAGTAGAAGAAAGGCACCTTACGGAGTCGAGTCCTTATTCTGTTCGAGGAGCTCAAAGTACCGCTTAATGAGTTCCTCGTAATCTGAGTTGTATCCCATTTCCAGCGCGCGAATGAGATCGCGACGGAGCGCGTCCTCTTCACTTTGGGAGGGGCGTTTCCCGGGGGGCTGTCGGTCGACAGTGTCCTGCACCTGTTGGCCTCGGCGCTGTTGCTTTTTGCCCTGCGTCCGGAGCGACTGCTGAGCGTTGAGGAGACGCGTAAGAATTTGCTGCTGCCGATTCAAGAGGTCGCGGCTGTGACGCCCGCCCTGCAAGTCCTTGGCAGACTGGCCCATCTGGTCGGCAATCTTCTGGAGGTCGCCAAGTAGTTTCTGTTTGGTTTCTTCGTCCACGTTCATCTCCTCCAGTTGCTTCTGGATCCGGCGCTGCTGGCGCGCCAGTTGCTCCCGGCGGGCCTTCATGTTTTGAGAGAGGCGCTTGCCTTGCGCCTTGTTTAGGAACTGCTGGATCTGCTGATTGAGTTTTTGCTGCTGTCCAGAGGCTTTTTGGAGCTGTTGTCGGGCCTGCTGCATCGACATCTGGCCCTGTCCTCCACTCTGTTGGTTCTGCATCTGATCCAGCAGCCGCGATAGCATCAGGGCCAACTCGTTCAGGTGCATCATCGACGTTTTCTGGAAGCCAGTGGCCTTCCCAGCTTCACGCTCGTCTAGGAAACGGGTGGACTTTTTCATTGCCCGGAGGGCGTCTCCGGTTTTCTTCTGAACAGCCTGTGACATTCGTGGCAGGCGTCCGGCAATGGACTGGAGGGAATCAGCCAGGGTATTGAGTCCGTCGGTGAGGCCTTTTTGGTTGGTCGCATAGCGCCGCACCGCGGGTCCGTCGTCGTCGAGCTGCTCCACGGTGGTGCGCAGCGTCTCCTGGTCTTTAGAAAGCCGAAGGGTGTTTTCAAGGGCGCTGCGAAGGCCTGTGAGGTTCATCTGGCGCTGCTGCCCCTGCATCTGCTTCTTCATTTGCGAGAGCCGGGACTGCATGTTCTGCATCTGTTGCTGGATCCGCTGTTGCTGCTGGCGGGCCTTCTGAAGCTGATTCTTGCGCAGCTTCTGGCTGTTCTGACGCATCTGCCGGGGCATGTTTTGCCGCTGCATTTGCTTGCGCAACTGGCGCATCTTCTTCTTAGGGGCCGAGGACACGTCCTTCATATCCGACTGGGCCTTCTTCATCGACTCCATGAGCTTCTTCATCTCTTTGGACAACTGTTCTTGCTCCCGGGCCAAGTTGGGGTTGGCCGTGGAGTCACGGGGGGGGGATTGTCGCTGAGCAGTGGCGGAGTCGGGGCGGGCCGTGGCGGAGGAATCGGATGAAGGGGAACGTCCAGTAGCGGTTGAATCCGCGGTGGGGCGATCGTCGGCGGACGCAGAGGCGTCGGACTGGTTGGTTGAATCGGTTTGGGCGGTTGAGTCCAGTCGCGCAGAGGTCTCCTTGGCAATCTCCTCCTCGCGCTCCTGGAGATTCTGTCCACGCCGCGAGAGTTCTTCCATTTTTAGCCGTGCCTGAAGCTGCTTGTACAGGTTGAGCGTCCGCTCCAGTTGTTGTTGCTGCTGCTTGAGTTGGGATTGGGTGTTCTGCATCGACGACTGCATCTGGCGGAAGCTCTGAGACTGCATCGACTTTCGCAGCTTCTGGAGCTCCTTCTTCAGGTTCTCCGACTGCATTTCATCGACGGTCTTCCGCAGCTGCTGAAATTTCTCACTTGTTTCGGGGCTCGACAGGTCGTTGCGCTGCATCTCCTGGTTCAAAGAGTCGACCGATCGGGAAAGTTGCTGTTTGCCCTGCGATAGGGATTTTTGTTGCTGCTGCATGCGCTCGAGTTGGCGTCGGTCTTCCCAGTCGGCCTCGCGGGTACGACGCAGTTCATCGCGGAGGTTGCGAAACTGGTCCTGAACCGATTCGGACTGACGGTCGAGCTCTCGCATCTGATCCCCCGTGCGCTGCTGGAGGGTGTCGAGCTCCCGGTACTGTTCGGTTAGGGACGGAAAGCGCAGGCGCTGGGTAACCGTGCGCCCGCTCTTGGGACCGTTTACAGTGTCGTTGTCCCAGGCCTTCACGTAGTAGGTTACGGCATCGCCCCGCTCGAGCTCAAGTCCGCTTTCTTGCACGAGCAGCCAGGTGTGGCGGAGCACCTGGTCCGTCTGTTGAGGATTGGGAAGGGGGAGAGCCGTGGACGCGAAGGACGAGTCGCTCCCGGCGCGCCGATAGAATAATCGAACGCGACGGAAGCCGTAATCGTCGCTCAGTTGGAGACGAAGCGGTTGAGTAAGGTCCGGCGTGAGTTCGGCGGTGCCGTCGGGCTGCAGAAAGGAGACGGAGGGGCGAGCGTCGGCCTGAAGCGATACATCGTACCGGATGGGGGCGCGGTTCGGAATGCCATCGTTACTTTGCAGTCGGAGGGTGTACGACCCTTCGCGGCGGAGCAGAAAGCGCCCGGTGGCCGAATCGGAATTGACCGATAACGATTGCGCGCGGCCGTCGTCGAAGGCCAGTGTGGCGTTCGAGACCGATGCGCCTCCGAGCGCCGCCGAGACACGCACCTCTGTACCGGGTAGGGCGGTCACGTCCCCCACATTCGGGGCAAGTTGGCGTGAAGGACGTCCGGTGTACGCCGGCGGAACCACGCGGAGCTGCAGTTGACGGAGGAAGGGCCGCTGCGCCACGCTCACCTCGTACCATTCGGTGCGTACCGGTGAGGCCGCAATCCGGTAGCGCACCGGGCGCCGTACGGTCGGGATTACGTGACGAAACAGACCGGCTGAGTCGGCCTGAAGGGTCACCTGTCGCGGCGACTCCTCGTTGGGGGTGCGGAGAAGAAGGGTCGCAGCTTCGGGAACCGAGCCGGTGGTCCGCACTGTGATGCGCAGGGAATCGCCCTTCACGAGGCGCGTGTCGCCGGGGGTGACGGCGAATTCAAACGGGGCGGGCCGGTCGAAAGACGTCTGTGGTGCGAGCAGGCGCCCGGAAGCCCCTAAGAATGTGGAGGGGGCGGCAAGGAGAAAGGTTGCAATGGCGAGCAGGGGGAGGGCGGCCCACTGAGCTGCGCTGCGGGCTGGGGAAAAATCAGCGACCTCCTCGAACTCCACATCGTCAACTTGTTGAGCAAGGTGCTGCACGGCCCGGTCGATGTAGGGCGCGGGGGCATGAGAGCGCTGCCCATCGGCCAGCTGTAACAGGTTCACGAGCCGGTCCGCGACAACCGGGTGGTGTTGCCCCACGGTTCGGGCCACTTCTTTCTCAGTAGGGCCGTCGAGCAGTCCCAAGAGACGTCCGAGTGGACGGGCGACGAAGGCCGCCACCATTCCCAGAAGGGCGATCCCGACGAGGGAAAGCAGTCCCGTGCGGAAGTTTGGGGGGAGCCAGAGCGTGGCTTCCAAGGCAGCGGCCAACAGCCAGATCGCGGTCACGCTACCGAGCGACACGGCGCTCCCGAACGCCAGCTCGGCCCACGAAATGCGACGCATCGCTCGATGCAGGCGAGTGCGCAGTCGCTCGACGAGGCGGGCCGTTTCGTCACTCATGGTGCGAGAGCGTCAGGGCGAGAAAGGAAAAACTGATGCGATCACGACTTAAGACGGTGGCCAGCAGACCGCAGATGCCTGTCAGTGCTAAGGCTTCGTGAGCCCAGAGGAAAAATGGCCACCCCGATCTGAGAAGGTCGGAACGAGACCACGCCCGCGGCGTGCCTTCAGCAAATCTCTTCGACTCGTCCCATTTGCAACTCGGCGTTGAGTACCGCCGGGTACATTTGATGTTTCTCTCACACGAAAAGGCTTTGCGGGATCGTTGGGACGTGAAGTGGTCCCGACCGAACGGTTTCGGCAAGCTTGATGCGGCAGTGTGGAGATGCATTAAGCCCTTCCGCCGTTCGTTTCTGCACCCCTAGGATCAACTTCTTGCTTGAGCACATGCTGCAGCTTCGCTACGCGCCACTACTGGTTGCACTCTTGGGAATTGTTCTGAGTGGCTGCCGGACGTACGGGGGATACGACACCAAGCCGAAGACGTATCAGGCCCTTCAGACGGCCGTCCAGTCGTTTGAGGAGGAGATGGGCCGGGCGGAGGCCGATTTGCAGATGTTGCGGGCAGCCGCTGAAGAGGCTGACACCCTCCACGCCCTGGCAGAACAGTACGAAACCCTGCTCAGCGAACATCAGGCGCTGTTGGAGGACCAGCGCCAGCGCCTCAATCAGCTGTCTGCGAGCGCGAGCTACCGAGCCCTCCACACGGCTTACGGCGCGACCGTAACGGAGCAGCGAATGCAACAGCAGAAATACCGGCGTGCCACCAAGCGTGTCCGAGCAACTGTGCAAGGGCCGGCGGTTGCGCAGGCACCTGCTCCCGACAAGCTACGCAAGTATATGATTCGACCGGTTAATTTTCCCCGGTTGCAAGACAGGCCGTCGCTTACGATGGCCCAGGCCCTACAGGGACGCTAGGCCAATCGGTACAGCCCCAGAGGGCCGTCATCTCGGTGCGACATTGGCTCTACGGCGGTAGGCAAAAGCATGGCGCTGCTGCGTCCGCATCAAGAATCAGGAGTTGGGGAGGGGCGGGCCGCCTCGTCTATGGACTTTGCCGGACGGATGACGGTGTAGCTATGGGCCACGGGCTGATCGCGGAAGAGAGGCTTCACGCGATCCCACGTGTTGCGGAAGAGCTCGCTGTTTCGATACGCGTCCAGGGCAGCCGCATTTTCCCAGTGGCTGTAGGTCGTACACACGGATGGAGCATCCGCGTCGCGCCACAACTCTAGGTGATGGCACCCCGAAAAAGACCGGATCTCTGGGGCCGAGGCGTCGAAATAGTCCAGAAACGTGTCGACGGTTGCGGGGGCAAACGTCATGCGCACGATGCGGACAAGCATGGTGTGGGCACCGTGGAGTGGAAGAGGCGTGGTGAACCGTCAAGGTAAAGGGGGCGAGACGGCTCCTGCAAACCGACCCGAATGAGACCATTCCGCGTTGGGGGGGTCTTCACATCTGCATGTGCGGTATCGACATCTAGAGGCTGCGGGTCGGTTATCCCCGGTCCAGAAGATATTGGCCAATTTGACAGTCCAGGCATCCTCCTTCGGTGCAGTATGCCCGGTACAACTCGTGTAACCCTTGGGCCTCCAGGGCGGAGTCTACCTCAGTGCCTAAGTCGCGGAAGCGCCGAACCACGTGGTCCCGAGGGGCGGGGAGGCCCCGGAGAAGATCGAATGTTGCGTCCACCTGGGCCTCTTCATTCCGACGGTGGGCGTCGCGTAGGAGTACTGGGGCGACGGCATTTACCAGAAGTGTATCGATCCGGGAAGTCCCGAGGCCCGCGGCGTGCTCCTTGGCAGATTTTGTAAGGTGGTAATGCGTGCGCCAAAAAACAGGAGGGGATACTTCGAGTAGGGTGCGGAGCGTGGAGGCCGGGTCAACGTCACGTAACGCCTGCCGCAGTGTGGAAAGGGGCGTCCCCGACATGAAGGCGTCGCCGCCGTACCAGGCTGCCGCTTGTGCGATCCGGATTGGGGGAAAGTTAGCGGGACGAAGCCGGAAGAAGGTCCACGCGGTTTCGGGCATGGGGGATAAGTCGTGGCGCACCTGTAGGCGTCGGAACCGATCGCGGAGATCCATTGCGTAGTCGGCCGTTGTGCGGTCGGCTTCGAGGAGGTCGCCGGGTTCAGGCAAGAGGCCCGCCGTCCCGAGAAGGAGGGCTTCCCGCTCGCGAGGCCCGTTGAGTGGGCGCAAGACCCCGGGAGGGACCCGATCCGCAAGGGTCGACATGGGGACGTCATTTTTGGCGTAGCCCAATCCGGCGAAGAGGCGCTTATGGAGGGCGACCTCCAGGCCTTCTTCTTCCGTGAACGAGAGTCGGTCGCGCTTTTCGGCCATCCGCTTCTGTGCGAGGTGACCAATCCAATCTTGCCGCTCTTCAATGGGAACTTCGTCCCAGCGCGGGCCACAGGGCAGTGCGTCGTCGGTGGCTCGTGTGTGGAAGGCGTGGAGGAGTTCCCGAAGCGGGGTTTCCAGTCGAGGGAAGAGCACGAGCTCTGGGAGTGTCGACTCGTCGGCCCGAAGGAGTCCCCCGGTCCACATGTCGGCGTGGAGGGTTACGTGGAGGATTACGCTATCATAGCGGGGATCGGTGTGGTGGTCGTGCTCGAACCACCCGCCGGAGGTGTTGTGTACCTCCACATGTCCCCGCCAGTCCACACCCCCGATTCGCACGTGAGCGTTTTGGAAATCGGGGCCCGCGTCGGGGTTCAGGGTGCCTGGAGTCAGCACCTGTACGGGGGCGTCGTCGGTTGTCTCCAGTGCGCTTGTGTCAAATCGTTGTTGAGCCCACAGGTCCTGCACCAACGCCTCCGGAACGTCCGGTGTATCGCTCGGGGGCTCGTGGAGTGCGATTGGTTCGGCCTCCGGGCCGCGTGAGTAGATCTGGAAAGGCGGAGAGGGGGCGGATGCATACATCACGCAATCGATCGGGCGAGAGGAGGAGTTTACCGGGCAGACACGAGAAACGGGGAGATTCTAACGTCATTGCTCCGGGAAAGAACCGGGACCCTTTTCCAGAGGCGGCTGCTAGGACGGCTCCAGGACAAGTGCGCAATACGAAATGACGACGCGATTCACCAACGGGACGCCCGACTTTTCCGCTTCTGGGCCCAAGGGGACTTGAAGGGGGGAGCTTGTTGAGCGATACGCTGTTTGACGCTCCTAGTCAGTCCGTTGCTAATGCCTCCTGTACCGTGTCCGACTCGCCTCCGTCCAGATCCCCATCCTTAGCTACAGGCCCTGTGCTGGGACTCGTGCTTGCGCTTCTGACCGCCGCTTTGGTGCTTGACATGGCCCTCGCCGAGCCCTGGACCGCGCCATTCGGGGACCCGGGCACGTGGGTGTTGCTCGGTGTGCTGGTAGGGGCGGGGCTGCGGGGGCTTGGCATGTGGTGGGCCCGTCAGGATGGGGGGAGCGACGTGCTGCTGCGTCGGCTGAGTCTCGTCGTCTGGGGGATGGCCGCACTCGGAGGGCTCGTGAGCGTTTTTCTCTGAGAATCCAGTGCCGAAATGAGATCTGCGTTTTCTCGGATCTGGTCGTCTAGCGTCCTCGTCCTCCTTCTGATGGTCCCTGCAGGGTGGGCCCTGGGCCAGTCCTTTTCGGGCCGATTGCAGTCGGCACAGGACGGGGACACCATCCGGTTGCTTCGAGAGACGGGTCAGATCGTCCAGATCGACCTCTACGGCATCGACGCGCCGGAATTGGGGCAGCCCCACGGCCCGACAGCGGCGCGTGCAGTCCGTCGGGTGATCGGACAGCGTCGTGTGCGTGCAGTGGCGGAAGGCCGAGACGAGGACGGGCGCCCTCTGTTTGTGGTGCGAGTGGGAGACCGGAGTGTGAATGAACACCTTGTACGCCGCGGTCATGCCTGGTGGGATCATCGTCGGGCCGCCTCGAATGATCGGTTGCGGCATCTCCAATCCCGTGCCCAGGCCAATGAGCGTGGGCTTTGGGCCCGTCGGGCTCCGGTGCCGCCGTGGAAGTGGCGGGCGCAGCGGGAGAGTACGGGACGACCCTGAGGGATTGTATTGCGGTGGGGGTTTTCTTTGTGCCGTACGACCGGCATCTTATGGCCAGCGCGGTTGCCTCGACGCGGGTTGCCCCCACTGGTCTTCCGTGCATTTCCCTACGTGTTTGTTCACCGCTGTTCTATGCACAACACTGCGTGTCCGTCGCCTCCCGCACAGCTCCAGGCCCTAGCCCGCGCGCACCCTACGATCCCCAAGGTGGTGCTCATGCCTCGAGCGCAGATTGGCCGAGCCCTTGAGGACGCCCTTGCACAAGAGGAGGGAGGTTGGGCCGGACTGAACGCGCACATCCTACGTCACTACGCCGAGCAGGTGGCACGGCCCCGTATCTTGGCGTCGGGACGTGCTGAGTTGCCGGTTGGGGGGCGGTCGTTCCTGGCGGCACGCCTCTTGGAGACCCTCGAGCGCCGCGGGAAGCTTGAGGGGCTGCCGGGCCCAGGCCAACTCGCCCCCACCGTGGCGGACGCCATCGAGACGCTCCGGCGTGCGGGGGCCTCCCTGGAGAACGTGAAGGCCCGTGCCGAGGCAGCGGACGCCTCCGCCACGTTCCGCGTCGTGGCGGCGTGCTACGAAGACTATTTGGACGCGCTGTCGGAAAAGGATCTCTACGACGATGCCCAGCTCTTCCGATGGGCGACGGAGCGGGCCCGGGCGGGGGCTTCGTCCGTAGCGCACGCTGTGGTGGCGATCGGCGACGCCGTGGACCTGCCGGAACGGGCCTACGACTTCGTGCGGGCCGTGCAGTCCGCCTGCGCACACTTCTACCGTGTGGGGCGGCCGTCCCCGAGCAATGCCCCGCCACAGACGGCTGCGGCTCGCTTTTCCACCGTAGCACCGCCCCCGGTGAACGACGATCCCGATCCGAAAGACCGGGAGGTACATCTGAGCCGGGCGGTTGGGGCACGGAACGAGGTCGACACCGTCTTCCGGGATCTTCTCACGGCCGAAGAGCCGCTTGACGCGGTGGAGATTGCCGTGGCGGGGGAAGACCCCTACGTGTCCCTCATTGCCACCCGTGCCGCCCAGGCGGACGTGCCAGTCTCAATTGGTACAGGCATGCCCGCCGCTCAGACCCGGACCGGCGCAGCCCTGCTGGCATTTTTCGAATGGATCACAGAGGACTTTGCCCCAGAGATTTTGGTTCGCATGCTGCGGAGCGGGCAGCTTCGGATTGATCGCGTACGGGCCGACATTGAAGACGACGTGGGGCCGGTGAATCTAGAAGCCCACGACGTGGCGTCGCACCTGGCGGCCCGGCGCTATGAGTCGGGACGGGCGGGATACGACAAGGCCTTCGGGGCGGCTCTTCGGGAGACAGAGAAGCAGATTGATGATCTTGAGGATCGAGGCCTTCCGCCCACTCGAGACCGCACACGGCGGCGCGAACTGGCGTTCGTGCAGCGCCTGGTGCAGCGCCTCCTTGGCCTCACACCCCGAACGCACTCCCTCCAAGGGATGGCCGTCAATGCCCGGACCTTCGTCGAAGATTTTGGTCCGGTTGATCCCCCCCCCGACGATGTCCCGGAAGTGGAGCGCACCCTCGACGAGGCGGCCCGTAGCGTACTGTGGCAGCGCCTGAGTCGGCTCGCGGAGGCGCCAGTTGACTACGAGGCTTCGGGACTGCGGCTAGCGACCCTCCTGCGACGGTGGCTGGAGGGACAGTACGTGCGCGCTCAGCATGCCCGGCCCGGCACTGTCCACGTGGTGCCCCTTGAGAGTGCGGGCTACGGCAATCGGTCGCACCTCTACGTGGTGGGAATGGACAGCGACACGCTCTCCACTGCCGCGGTGGAGGATGCCCTGCTCCGCGACCACGACCGTCGTGCCCTCGAAGGCGTGCTCCCGGAGCAGCGTGCGGCCCCGGACGATGCGCAGTGGCGCCATGAGCGTGCCTTGACGCGACACGCCGGTCCGCTCTCGCTCTACACACGTGTATTCGATGTAGAAAGTGGCGAGGAGCGATTCCCGTCGCCTCTCTTCCTGCGCCTCGAAGACGCGAAGACAAGCGAGGCCGCCCCGGACGAGGTCGCACGAGCCTCCACGGAAGGCTTTCTCCCCGCCGCCCACAGGCTTCACCTCAGCGATATTGAATCATGGTTGGCGGCCTATCGGCAGCGGGGCCGTAGCCTCCCCGATGGAGCGTCTGCACGAGAGGCGTTGGTGGCGCGCTACCCGTGGATCGAGCACGGGGAGGCTGCCCGCGCCGCACAGCAGTCCGAAACGTACACGGTGCACGACGGCCTGCTGGCCGAAGGATCGTATCCGGGCCTAAACTTCTTGCGCGATGACTACGACGGCCCGCCGATGTCTGCTGGGCGCCTGGAGACCTTTGCTGCAACTCCCTACCTCTATTTTCTGAAGTACGTTCTCGGTGTGGAGCCACTCGATGAGCCAGCCCTTGACGATGACCCCTGGCTCAATGCCCTTCGCCGAGGCAGCATTCTTCACGCTACCTTTGAGGCGTTCATGCAGGCACTCGGCGACCGGGAGGAGCGAGCTCAACCAGAACATGAGACGCTCCTCAAGAATATTTTGAAGGCCAAGATTGAAGAGGAGGCCTCACAGGTCGCCCCTCCGAACGAGGTGGTCCGGGAGGCAGCCCATCGTCAACTGTGGGCTGACGTATTGGTCTTCCTCCGGTCCGAGATCGAGTATGGCGACGTCCATAGTCCAATTCAGCACGAGGTTGGGTTCGGGTACGGCCCGTACCGACGACGAGAGGGTGATCTTGGCGACGTGACCCTCCCGGTTGATGGACACACGATGGCGCTGCGTGGACGTATTGATCGAGTGGACCGTCGGCCGGATGGGACGTTGGCTGTGTGGGATTATAAAACCGGAAGGCTCTCGTCATTCGACGACGAGGATCCGCTCCACGAGGGCGCACAGTTACAGTGGGCGCTCTACGCCTATGCCCTCGAGGCCCTTCAAGGGGACACCGTTCGGGAGTCCGGATACTATTTCCCTACGACGAAGGAAATGGGAGCACGGCTTGCGTTTGATCCGGCCCAGTACCGGAGGACCGTCAGCCGACATCTCCAGCGGCTTGCCCGTCTTGCCGCCACCGGGAGTTTCCCGATGCACCCGAAGGCCCGGTACCGCAACGCCTGGAAATACCGCGGGTACGATCGCCTCTTCCGCGACCTCGCGGCTCGGAGCCGTCAACTCAAGGCCAAGTCGATGCCGGAGGACCGGCCAGTGCCCGCCTCATTCTAAGGCCACCGCCGGTTCGGCGCCCATTTTACCCTGTCTCCGATCTCCTCTCCACCGCCCCGATGTCTCCTTTTGATTCAACTGTCCCCACGTCCGAGTACGATGATGGCACCGTCCGCGCCCGCATCGGACCGTGGACCGAGACAGGTGTGCCCGATCTTTCGGACTTTGCTCCCAACACCAACTTCTTTGTGCGGGCCGCTGCCGGCTCGGGCAAAACCACGGCGCTCGTGGCCCGCATGGTGGCGCTCGTGCGTGAAGGCGTACCGCCCGAGGACCTGACAGCGATTACCTTCACGCGGAAAGCCGCTGGGGAAATGAGCACGCGGTTTTACAAAGAACTTCGGGAGGCGCAAGAGGCCTTGCCTACGAATGGTACACAGTGGCGCCGTGTCACGCAGGCACTCGAAGATGCGCAGCAGGCCTTCATTGGGACAGTCCATGCCTTTTGTGCCCGGCTGCTCCGTGAGCGTCCCATCGCGGCGAACCTGCCGCCTAACTTTGTCGCCGGACTCGAGGACCGGGAAGAACGCGAGTTGCGAGAACGGGCTTGGCAGGAATATCTGCAACGAGTGCGGGAGCGGCATCCCGACCGCATTGGCTCTCTTGTTGCCCTTGACGTGGAGCCCGATGACCTAGACCACTACTTCGATCGCCTCTGCGCTCATCCAGAATTGGAACCGTACGTGAACGCACCCGAGGAAGCCCCGGATCTGGACGCGGCGGTGGCCACGGCCCGGGGCCGGCTGGATGCATGGCAGGCTCGTCGTCCGGACGCGTTGCCCGATGGACGGGATAATGTGATGGTGGCCCTCGACAAAGCAGAAAAAATGGTGCGCCACACCGGTCTGGAGACCCCTGCTCAGAAGGCGGCCTTCCTGGACATTTTTGCGGACATTTCGGACGACGAATCAGCCCAGGTAACCCTCAAATGCTGGCGTGGGCCGGACACCGATTCGTACGACTGGGCACGCTCGCTGCGGGACGAACACCTCCCAGCGCTGATCCGAAACGTCATCCAGCCGACCCTCCGGCAGTGGCAGGCGTACGTGCACCGCAAGGTTGTTGTCTTCGTGCGGCCGGCGGTGGACCACTTTGCCGCGCTCCGTCGCGAAGAGGGACGTCTCACCTTTCACGACCTTCTGATGTGCACCCGCGATTTGCTTCGCGATCACCCAAGCATTCGGGGGGCGATTCAGGAGCGCCACCCGCGCGTGCTGGTCGATGAGTTTCAAGACACCGATCCCCTCCAGGCCGAGATCCTGTTTTATCTCACCAGCCAGGACGTCACCGAAACGACATGGACTGAATGCGAGCCCGTACCTGGCAGTCTCTTCATCGTTGGGGATGACAAGCAGTCCATTTACCGCTTCCGACGGGCAGACATGGAGGTATTCACGTCCGTAGGGCGCCTTCTCGAAGAGTCCGGCGGTGAGGCGGTCACGCTCACTAAGAATTTCCGGTCGCTGGACGTGATCTGCGACTGGTGCGACGTGGCGTTTGGGGACATCTTTGACGATCCAGCCCTGGACGACCTTCAGGCCCCGTATACTCCGTTCGATCCGCAACGGACCACGGATGGGAGTGAACTGGGCCTTCGGCGGGTCGACGTAGAAAAGGTGAAAGGCAATTGGGGGCGCGACATTGCTGCGGCGGACGCAGCACGGATCGCCCAGTACATCCGGGGGGCGCGGGCCAGGGCCTTACCCGATCGGCACTACCGTGACGCGGAGGCAGCGGTGTTTGCCGAGGGGGCCGACTATTCAGATTTTCTCATCCTAACCCGTACCAAAACACGACTGTCGGTCTACGCCGAGGCACTGGCTGAGCGTGGCATCCCGTACACCGTGACGGGGAGTGAGGACTTGGGAGAGGCCGCTGAACTGAAGGCGCTCGTGGATCTACTCACCTGTGCGCTCCGCCCCGACGATGGGGTCGCGTGCGTGGCCTATCTCAAAGGGCCGCTCGTCGGCGCCAGCGACGATGCCCTGTATCGGTTTTCCGAGGCGGGCGGCACGTTCGAACAGATGCACACGCCGCTTACTCCAGACGTGCGACAAGCGCTGTCAGGAGATCTGGAGTCTCTGTTTGCCAGTGCCTTCGAGCGGCTCCGCACCGCACGTAAGCTCCTGCGCGAGCGGCGCCCCACCGTTGCCATTGAGCAGATCATTGATACGTTTGGTGTACTGGCCGGGGCCGCCCATCCGCCTACACCCGCCGAAGGGTCGCTCCGGGCTGGGCGTGTCCTGCGTACGATCACGTACGTCCAATCACTTGCCGTGCAGGGGCTTGGCTGGGCCGAGATCTTGGAGGAACTGAAGCGCGTGGTGGATGGAGAGGAGGACGTGGATGGCATGACGCTGGAAACGGGGAGCGAAGACGCTGTGCGTGTAATGAACGTGCATCAGGCGAAGGGATTGGAAGCACCGGTCGTTTTTCTGGCCGATCCGTACAGTCGGGGCAGCGGACCACCCACCCAGCATCATCTCCGCCGCGACGCTGGGGAACTCGTGGCACCTATCGTGCAGGGCAGTGGCTACAGGCGGCAAGTAACCCACCCGCCGCTGGGGTGGGACTCCCCCGCGGATGGTCTGGAGGAAGGCTTCCGAGCCCGCGAGGAACGACACGAGGCGGCCGAGGAGCGACGTCTCTTGTACGTGGCCGCCACGCGCGCTCAGAAGCAACTCGTTGTGTCCACTTACCCCGAAAAGCCCAACGACGGCCCCTGGGCACCGCTCTATCCGCACCTCGACGCGGCAGAGGTGCCTGCCCTTGAGAGGCCTACGCTCGACGAGGGTGGGAGGGAGTTGGATTCCGCGCTTCGCGCCCCGCAACCCGACCTCGACGCGCACCGGACCGAACGGGATCGGCGGATTCGGGACGCTGCACAGCCCTCCTACCTTCAGGCAACGGTCACGGGAGACAAGTCGGGCCGTCCCGAAGATGCGCTGCACCCGGAACGGGGCCAAGACGGGTACGGCGATGCATTCGGCGCGGCGCTCCATGTACTACTTGAACAGGTGGTACAGTCCCGCCACACCGATCCGCAGCCGAGCGAAGGGCTTGCCCGATCGCTGCTAACGCGGCAAGGGGCCGAGGCCAGTGCCGAGGCCGTAGCGCGGCTCCAGCGCATGACACAGCGATTTCTGGACAGTGCAATCTGGACAGAGGTGCAGGGCGCAGACACGGTCTATACCGAATACCCACTGGCCCACCTGGAGGGCGGTGAGACGAGTCCAACCATTCGACGTGCTGTGATCGACCTTGCGTACCGCCTCGATAAAGGCTGGGTGCTAATCGACTACAAGAGTGATCACGTGGGCGAGGTGTCTACGGCGGTCCTTCCCGATGGCCATGCCTACAGGCAACAGATCCAAGCCTACGCCGAAAACTGGTGGGCTGTTTGCAAATCCCCGATCTCTCGTGCTGGTCTGTGGTTTGCCGATGATGCGACACAGGTTGTGGTCGTGGAATGAGCGACTTCGTCGTCCGAGAAGAGAATGCGACTCGTTGGTCGGGGCGTCCCGGCATGACTCTTGTCTCTGGAGGTTACTCCCATCCCTTCTAAGTCTCCTCTTCGTTGAGGACCGAGAAGGGTAGTCGCTTTGAACCCCCATCTGAGAGAGACTGCACTTGACCGCTTCGAGAGGTATTTCTTTTTCCGACGGTTATTGGTTTACCTGTGGCGTTGGTGTCCTGGTCTTGTTGCTCTTGGCCACAGGGTGCAAGAGCGCTGACCCTGAGTCGTCGTCCCCCCNGTCCGCTCCTTCCACTCCGCCTGCATCCTCCCAGCTACCCGCCATCGACGAGCACGCCGCGACGGGGGTGCACCGTGTCCGGCTCGGGGACGCTGTGGTCACCCGAACCAACCGCGTTCGACTGTCGCGCGACCGGCACCGTCTGAAGACCGATACCACCCTTGCTCGCATTGCGTGCCGGCATAACCAAGACATGCTTAGCCACGGGTATCTCGGGCACGAGGACACCGATGGACAACTCCCCCCCGACCGAGGAGGACGCGAACACCGGCGCCTCATTGGGACGATGGGGGAGAACGTGTATGAGACCGATTCGCCGCCCCAGGAGACGTCCAGAGATGGAAGGGATCGATGGGCGGAGCGCGTAGTAGACGCGTGGACGGATAGTCGCGGCCATCGCGAGAACCTTCTTCGGCCGCAGTTTACCCACGTCGGGGTGTGCGTAACGAAGGAGCGCGGGCGGGTCAAGGCGACACAATTGTTGGCGTCGGCGTGGGGATATCTCCAACACCCTCTTCCGTGGAGGGCGTCGCCTGGAGACTCGTTGGCCGTGGCTGTCCTGCCGGTAAAGGGGAGGGAGGCGCCCGTGCGGTACGCCTTCGTGCCGGTCGCCACACCCGTAGGCCAGGCATTAGGAACGAAGGCGCGTCGGTTCGAAGGGGCGCTGCGGGTGCCCGATGTAGCGGGCGTCTACGAGAGCCGGTTTGCGTTTCCGCGGGAGGCTCGCCGTCCCATTGTGGTGCCGGGCCCACGGGTGCGAGTGGACCCAGAGGTGGAGTAGTGGCAGGGGGCAATAGAAAATGCCCCTCAGCGGGGCTGAGGGGCATCGTTCGGAGTGGCCAGGGACGGATTCGAACCGTCGACACACGGCTTTTCAGGCCGTTGCTCTACCACCTGAGCTACCTGGCCCATCGACGCGAGGTCAGGAAGGCATCAAGATTGCGCGTCAAACGTAGCGGTTTCGGCCCCGCCTGTCAACGACTACGCGCAGGGTTTCATGCCCCATTCACCGGGGGGCGTCGTCGCCGTCAGTGGGAAGGAGGCCTCGTTCATTCGACTGCTCCGAACGGCGCGCGCCCCACATCAGTTTCGACCGCAAGGTGTGGAAAAAGTGTTGGCCGGGAAGCTTGACGAGGTTTACGGTGTGCGCGGCTCGCTCCACCGAAAACTCAAGTCCGTGCTCGTCGAACATCGTGCTTCGGCCGTCGGCCGCGAAGACATACGGCTGGTCGTTTTGGAGCACCTGGCAGGTGATGGTGGCATCGGCCGGAAGCACCATCGGGCGCACGGTAAGCGTGTGTGGGGCGATGGGGGTGAGAATGACCGCCTCTACGTCCGGGGCGATGATGGGGCCACCAGTGGAGAGGGAGTAGGCCGTGGAGCCAGTCGGGGTGCCCATGATGAGGCCGTCGGCCCAGTACGTGTTTAGCTGTGTCCCGTTGACGGTTACTTCGATTTGGATCAGCCCGGCAGCCCCGCTGCGGTCGACCACGAACTCGTTGAGTGCCCACTCGGTATCGAACGCATCGTGCGATTCCAACTGGGCCTCCAGCACCAGCCGTTCTTCGACCCGGTAGTCCCCGGCTTCCAGGGCGTCGATGGCAGCGTGAATCTGTTCAATTTCAATGTCGGCCAAAAACCCGAGGCGACCGATGTTTACCCCCAGCAGCGGCGTATCATTGGGCCCGGTAAGATGCGCACTGCGCAAGAGGGTGCCGTCGCCCCCAAACGATAGTACGAGATCCCCCGCCTCGACGATGTTTTCCACGGCGTGCTCCCGGCAGAGCGCTGGGTCCACGAGATCACGCGCCATGAGGCCGGTGGCCAAGGGCGCATGGATCCAGTAGTCAAGGTTGTCGTCGTGCAGCCGATGGACCAGTTCCGACAGTGGCGCCCAGAGCGAGTCTTTTTTCGGGTTTCCGGTGATGCCGTAGACCATAGAAAGCGACCGGATCGGTAGGGGGAGAAAAGGGACTGTGGGCGAGGCTTGGAGGGCCGGGCTGATAGCGCCGGGCCAAGGGGAACGTTCCGATGGTGGAGACAGAGACGAGGGGGAACCTTCTCGCTATCTGCTCTCCGTATACGCGGGAGAAATTCTTTAAAATCCACGGGGTAAAGCAAGAAGAGTCCGCTTCCCCCGACCGTCAATCTACCTTCTTATTCCGGAAACGTCTTTTTGTCTTGATGCCAAGGAAAAAGGACTCGTTCGCGTCAGGAAGCGAGGTCTTGCGGGCGCACGAGGTAGACAGAGCAGGGGGCGAACACAGCCACCTGATGGCTCACGCTTCCGACGGTGGCGTCCGGATCGTCCCGGTCGATTGTGTGGGAGCGCATGACGATGAGGTCCACCTGCTCCTCGGCGGCAACCTCGGTAATCGTGGGGCCGCGCTCTCCGTATTCGATCGTAGACTGCACCTCAAACCCGTCGTCTGCCACCGTTGTCGCCCAGTTTTCCATTTTCGCCTCCGCATCCTCGCGGAGCTCCTCGTAGAAGTCGTCCATTTCGCCGGGCTCCTCGTCTTGCAGCGTCTCGATGACGTGGAGGAGTTGGATTTGGGTTTGGTCCGGGGTGCCGAGGTGGCGGGCTGTCTCAAGGACGTGTTCGTTCGTGCTGGAGAGATCCACCGGAATCAAGAGGGTGTTGTGCATGCCAGAAGCGAATGGGTGCGGGGAGAAGGTGAAGGGAATACGGATCCCACAGTCGTAGTGTAGCATTTAACCACAAAAGAGAAAAGCCTGAGGCCAACGCTGGAGTATGTCGTTATGCCGCAGTCTGACATCGAGCAGTTGCGACAGGCACTCGCGCATCGCCTGCGGGAAAAAGCGGAACTCGAACAACAGGTGCGCGCCCTGCAGTCGCGTCTGGACGCCGAGGTAGCCCCTTTGCAGGAAGAGGTACTTCGCTTGCAGATGGAATGGCTGAAGGCCAAGGCCCAGGCACAGATGCGCAGTGCCCGTCTCCGCAACGCCTACCACGATGCGCAGGACGAGTACGAGACCTTTCGGGACGGCCGCCCTCAGACACCGCCCAACGATGCTGCCGCCGCTGATCTGAAATCGACCTATCGGCAGGCCACCAAGCGCTGTCACCCGGACACCGTATCCGAGGCGTATCGGGATGAGGCGGAAGCCACGTTCCGGGCGCTCGAATCGGCCTACAACGCCAACCACCCCGACGCGGTGCAGGCCATCGCCGAGGCCCTGGAGAACTGGGGGTTTCCCCCGGCCCCGTCCGCTCCCATGGCCAACACCACTCGCGATCCGGACGCTCTACGCCAGGCAGTGGCCGCGCTGGATGACTCCATCGATCGACTCCAATCGTCGGAGGCGTATCGGGCTGCTACTCAGCCAGGTAATGTGGACGTAGAGGCTGTCGTGGGGGCCCAGAAGCAGGCCCTTAAAGAGCGCTTGAGGGCCCTGAAGCGACGCCGGCATGCCCGTCCCTGATGGGGGACGAAGCCTCGTGTCTCTTCGCTGTGGGGCATTGTGATTCGGGCGATGCACGACTACATTGTATCGTCGCCTCCACCAGGCCCGGGTCGTGGCGAACGCTCCGATTCGTTGCGTTGTGGGGCGTACCGGCGAGATGGGCGGGGACCACGGAGGAGGTATCATCGACCTCTCTTTGCTCAACGCCTGAAGCATCTCTCCTATGGCGCAGTCCACCACGCAGCGCGGGCGCACCCCGCTCATGCGGCAGTACTATAAGATCAAGGATCGTCATCCCAAGGCGATTTTGCTCTTCCGCATGGGCGACTTCTATGAGTCGTTCGACGACGACGCCAAGACCGTGAGTCGCCTGCTCGGCATTACCCTCACCGAGCGCAACAATGGCGACGCCGACGACGTCCCGATGGCGGGGTTCCCCCATCATGCCCTCGACAGCCACCTGCCTAAGCTCATCCGCTCCGGGTTGCGCGTCGCCATCTGCGAGCAGACCGAGGACGCCGACAATTCGAGCGGTAAGGTGGTGGACCGCGACGTGGTGGAGGTCGTTACCCCCGGGGTCTCCTTCCATGATCAATTACTCAACCCGAAGCAGTCCAACTTTCTGGCGGCCATCCACTTTGGGACGGGGCGGGACAAAGATCGCGTTGGGTTCTCCTTCATCGACGCCACGACCGGTGAGTTTAGCGTTACTGAGGCCGGAATCGGACAGGTTCAGGACCTGATCCAGACCGTCGCGCCGTCGGAGGTGATCCTCGACAAGCGGCGTACGGACCGACTCCAAAAGCACCTCCGCGAGATTCCGTTTACCGTGACCGAGCAGGAGGACTGGGTGTTCAAGTATGATTTCGCCTACCAGACGCTCCTAGAGCACTTTGAGACGCACTCCCTAAAGGGCTTTGGGGTGGACGACATGGACCTGGGCGTGGTGGCGGCGGGAGCGGCGCTCTACTACCTCGGCGAGACGCAGAAGGGCACGGTGCCCCACGTCCGCAAAATCAAGCGCTACTCGAAGGACGAGCACATCGCCCTCGACCCTGAGACGAAGCGCAACCTGGAGCTCGTGCAGTCGATCCAGGACGACGGGCACGACGGCACGCTCGTCAACATCCTCGACGATACCGAAACTCCAATGGGGGGGCGACGGCTCCGGGCGTGGCTGGTGCGCCCGCTGCGCGAGGTGGACCGCATTCAACACCGGCTCGACTCCGTCGAGGCCTTTGTGGACGACCGGGATCTGCGGGCCGACGTTCGGGAAGAGTTGGGACAGATGGGCGACCTGGAGCGACTAGCGGGAAAGGTGGCCACGGGCCGCGCCGCCCCCGGCGACCTCATCGACATCAAACACACGCTCAACCGCCTCCCTGCGGTGCTGGAGCTTCTTCGAGACGCGGACTCTGGGGCACTCGACCGGATCGAGGACCGTCTCAACCCCTGTCCCGACATCGTCGACCAGATCCGGAGCGCCCTCGTGGACGACCCACCGGCGAAGATCAGCGAGGGGGGGCTCATCCGCGACGGCTACTCGGAGGAGCTTGACGAACTGCGCACCATCGCGCAGGAGGGCAAAGATTGGGTGGCCAACCTGGAGAAAGAAGAAAGCGATCGGACCGACATCCCGTCGCTCAAGGTCGGGTTCAATAAGGTCTTCGGGTACTACATCGAGATCACCGATACCCACGCCGACAAGGTGCCCGACGATTATATCCGCAAGCAGACGCTCGTGGATTCAGAGCGCTACGTCACGCCAGAGCTGAAGGAGAAGGAGGAGAAAATCCTGACGGCGGAAGAGAAAATCGAGACGCTAGAGCAGGAGCTCTTCAATGAGCTCCGCGACGCCATTGCGCAGCAGACGGGGGTGCTTCAGGAAAACGCCGAGCTGCTCGCCTACCTCGACTGCTTTGCCGGGCTCGCCGAGGTGGCTGAGCGTCACGACTACGTGCGTCCCAGTGTGGACGACAGCCTGGAAATCGACATTGAGGAGGGACGGCACCCAGTGGTGGAGCAGACGCTCGAGCCGGGCGACCCGTTCATTCCGAACGATATGCACCTCGACCCCGATGACGAGCAGGTCCTCATCATCACCGGACCCAATATGGCCGGCAAGAGCGTGGCGCTTCGACAGGTGGGCCTCATTGTGCTGCTCGCACAGGTCGGCTCCTTCGTCCCGGCCGATGCTGCACAGATCGGGGTGGTGGACCGCATCTTCACCCGCGTGGGTGCGTCCGACAACCTGGCGGCGGGGGAGAGCACGTTCCTCGTGGAGATGAATGAGGCGGCCAACATCCTCAATAACGCCACCGCGCGGTCCCTCATCCTGCTCGACGAGGTGGGGCGGGGCACTTCTACGTTCGACGGCTTGTCCATTGCTTGGGCCATCGTGGAGTACTTGCACGAACGGCCCGAGGTGGCAGCGCGCACCCTCTTCGCCACGCACTACCATGAGCTCAACGCCATGGCCGATCGCCTGGAGCGGGTGCACAACTACCGCATTCAGGTGAGCGAGCACGAGGGCGAGATCGTCTTTCTGCGCAAGCTGATTCCCGGCGGGGCCGACCACTCCTACGGCATTGAGGTGGCTCGGATGGCTGGCCTACCGGACGCGGTGATCGCCCGGGCCCGCGAGGTGCTCCACAACCTGGAAAGCCAGCACCTGGAGGTGGGGGGCGACGGCGAGATGGGAGACGGCGAGCGGGCCGACGATCCTTCGGGCGATGGCGTGCGGGCCAAAACGGGCGACGCCGACGCAGTACCCGATCTGGAGGACAGCCAGGCCAACCAGATGCACCTGTTCGCCCAGCCGGATCCCGCCGCCGAGGAGATCAAGGAAATGCTCAACGAGATCGATCCCAACCGGATTACACCCGTGGAGGCGCTCATGAAGCTCTCGGAGATGAAAGAGAAGTTGGCCGACTGATCTGTCCCGCAACAGACCGGGACGCTAGGGGTTCAAGTTGTGTCGAGGAAAGTGGAGTTGTTCGACACACCCACCCGGCCGCGTGCCATGAGTACCTATCACGACATCTTGGGGGTGAGTCCGGAGGCGTCGCAGGAGGAGATCAAAGCGGCGTTTCGGGAGCGCGCTCTAGAGTGCCACCCCGACCGGGCCAATGAGGAAAACAAGGACGCGGCTCAGGAGGAGTTTGTCCGGGTGCGGGAAGCCTTTGAAATCCTCAGTGATGAGAACGATCGACGGAAGCCAAGGGGCGGTTCCCGCTCCAACGGGGATGCAGATTCCAGGGAAGAGGGAGGAAGACCGCGTTCTCGCAACTCCCACCGGTCCTACAAGGAGCGATGGCAAAGCGCCGAAAAGGTCCGGGTGAGCAAAGATATCGTGGACCGTGTGGGCGGTCTCTCCTCGGAATACCGCCGCGTCCGCGAGAAGAACCGAATCACGATTCCCCTCTGCGCGCTGGCCAGCATTCTGGTGTTTCTGTACGATCCCCTGATGATGTACGGTACCGGGGTCTTCCTCGTGGACTTTGCCCTGTGTGGCCTCGTGGGTAGTGTGTATGGGTTTGCCTTGGGGAGCATCTGGGCCTACCTCGACATTTTCCTGCGCCCCAGCGATCCGTAACGTGCCCTCAATTCCTCGCCCCTAGGTCTCTCTGGTGTTTCTCCAGGCTTATTGCTCAATGCATCCCCGTCGACTGGTCCACGCTGCGGTTCTGATTCTCCTCATCCCCGTGTTAGGGGGGTGTTCAGAGGCACCGGCACAGGACTCCGGAGGAGCGCTTCCGCCCGAACAAGCGGCCTACGACGTTCTCTACTACGATCTCGAGGTGTCCGTTGACCCTGGTCAGAAGCGGATCGACGGGCAAGTGGCAGTCCATGCCTTGGTGGAGGATCGACTGGAGCATCTGGTGCTCAACCTTGACCGGCGCCTCACGGTCTCAGGGGCCTGGCCCCGGGGGGCCCCGAGCGATTCGCACCCCGTGGAGCGTCGTGAGGACGGAAACCAGGTGTGGATTGAGCTGCCGAACGCCCGAGCGCCCGGGGATACACTTCGCGTAATGGTGGCGTACGAGGGGGCTCCGCGTGCGGCGCCCCAGGCCCCGTGGGACGGTGGCTTTTCGTGGGCTCGCACACCCAGTGGGGCCCCCTGGATCGCCACCTCCGGCCAGACGGAGGGAGCAGACCTGTGGTGGCCGGTGAAAGATCATCCGTCGGATGAACCCGACTCGATGGACATCGCCTTCACGGTGCCCGATTCCCTCGTTGCCGCGTCCAACGGCCGCCTCCGAGCGGTCGATCGGGCCTCGGACAGCACGCGCACGTTCCGTTGGCACGTGTCCGTGCCCATCAATGCCTACAACGTCACCCTCAACGCCGCCCCCTACGTGCGCCTCGACACCACCTACGGCAGCACGAGCGGGACCCCGGTCCCCGTCTCAGCCTACGTGCTCCCGTCCGATTCCGTGGACGCGGCCCGGGCACTTCCGGATTTTCTGGAACAGGTGCACTTTCTGGAGGACACGCTCGGTCCGTACCCCCCGCGGGCCGACAAGTATGGCATCGCCCAAGCGCCGTTTCTGGGCATGGAGCACCAGTCTCTCATTGCCTACGGGCACGACTTTACCACCGGCGGGGTGGGCTACGAGGCGCCATTCGATGTGCTGCACTTCCACGAACTGGCCCACGAGTGGTACGGCAATCTCGTGACGGTCCATGACTGGAAGGACTTCTGGCTCCACGAAGGGCCGGCCACGTACCTGGAGGCCCTCTACGCCGAACACCTGCGTGGCGACAAGGCTTATCATGCCCGCACGGACTACTTCCGGCGGCAGATTCAGGGCGGCGTGGCCATTGCTCGAGCGTCCCCAACGACCGCCGAGGCTATCTACCACCGCGACGTCTACTACCGAGGTGCCCTCACGCTACATACGCTACGCCACGTGGTTGGGGAGGAGGCCCTGCGAGCGATTCTTCGGCGCTTTGCGTATCCCGAGGGAACGGCGACTGCCGAACCGTCTCCGTACCGGCATGTGACGACGGACGACTTCATCCGGGGGGCAGAAGAGATTGCAGGGCAATCGCTAGACGCATTCTTCGAGGTGTATCTGTACCAGGACTCCCTCCCAAGGCTCGAGACCGAGCGCAGCCGAGGCACGCTCCGCCTGCGATGGACGGGAACGGGAGATGCAGCGTTCGAGGTGCCTGTGCCTGTTCGCGTGAACGGGGAGACGCGGCGTGTGGTAATGCGCGGTGGATCCGGTACGGTGTCGGTTCCGGCGGGGACAGAGGTGGAGGTAGACCCGCAGGGATGGGTGCTGCGACAGCGGTAGGGGCCCCGCGGGCACTGTCACTTGTTCTTCAGGGCATTTTGCCGTTGTGGCGTTTGCTCTCCGCGATCGTCGTTCCCAATGGGGCACGGTGGAGGCATCGTGGACCGCCCCGTGTCGAGGGGGCACAGAGCCCGTCCGGCCCCGAGGACAGCCGGGGCTCCTCCCAAACACATGCCACACACGCCGAGGCCGCATCGATACCGGTAGAAAGACCCGGTAGGAACACTAACTCCAGGATTCCCAGAAGGCACGCCCAGAGTGCTACGGAGGCGGCGCGGAGGGCATCAAAAAAAGCCCCGCTCTCCGAAGAGAACGGGGCTGAGAATTCCAGGATGTTCGGTGGGGCTAGATATTGATCGGCTGGCCGTACGCGTCGCGGGTGGCTTCCATCACTGCCTCCGAGAGGGTGGGATGCGGGTGCATCGACTCCATAATTTCGAAGCCGGTCGTCTCCAGCTTCCGCGAAGCCACAACCTCCGCGATCAGTTCCGTAGCGTCCTGGCCGATGATGTGGCAGCCCAGAAATTCGCCGTACTTCTCGTCGTAGATGGTCTTGACGAACCCTTCCTGGTGGCCCAGCGCGGCGGCCTTGCCGTTGGCCTTGAAGGGGAATTTGCCGATCTTCACCTCATAACCGTCCTCTTTCGCCTCTTCTTCGGTGTAGCCGACCGACGCAATCTGCGGCTGGCAGTAGGTGCAGGCCGGAATGTCGCGCTTGTCGATAGGCCGCACGTCATGGCCCGCGATGTTCTCCACGCAGAGAATGCCCTCGTGGCTGGCCTTGTGTGCGAGCCAGGGGGCGCCCGTCACGTCGCCAATGGCGTAGACCCCGTCCACGTTGGTACGGTAGTAGTCGTCCACCACAATGTCGTTGCCGTCCGTCTCCACGCCTACTTCTTCGAGGCCAATATCCTCAACGTTGCCCACGACGCCCACGGCGGAAAGGACTTGGTCGCACTCGATGTGCTGGGTGCCGTCGTCGGTCTCGACCTCCACCGTCAACGGCTCCGCGTCCTTGTCCACGCCCTGCACGTTGGCGCCGGTCATGACGTCGATGCCGGCTTTCTTGTAAGACTTGGCCAGTTCGCGAGACACGTCCTTGTCCTCGTTGGGCACAATGCGATTCTCCACCTCGATGATGGTGACGTCGGTGCCCATGTGGTGGTAGAAGTAGCCAAACTCGACACCGATGGCACCGGCGCCCACGATCACCATCGAGTCGGGCTGCTCGGTCTGGAGCATGGCCTCCTTGTAGCTGAGGACCTTCTCGCCGTCGATAGGGAGGAAGGGCAGTTCGTTGGGCCGGGCACCGGTGGCCAGGATAATGTGATCGGCGGTCACGGTGCGCTCTTCCCCGACCTCGTCGCCATCCATGTTCACCGACGGCTCGATCTCCACGGTGTCGGCGGCCGTGAGCTGCCCGTGACCGCGAAGGACGTCAACGTCGTTTTTCTTCATCAGGAACTTCACGCCCTGATTCATCTGGTTCGCCGCGCCCCGGCTCCGCTCAATGACGCTGGGAAAGTTGGCGGACACTGAGCCGTCGAGCTCCAGCCCGAATTGGTCCAGGTGACTGGCTTCCGACATGACCTCGGCGCTCTTGAGGAGGGCCTTCGTCGGGATGCAGCCGACATTCAGGCACACGCCGCCCAGCTTATCTTTTTCGACGATGGCGGTGTCCATGTCGAGCTGCGTGGCGCGGATTGCGGTTTCGTAACCGCCGGGCCCGCTCCCGACGATCACGCAGTCGTAGTGCGTAGCCATAGGGGCAAGGGAGGAAGGTGAAGGGAAGATACGAGGGCACAGTACGCGATTTCAAAAGATACGCCCCGCCGTTCGGCAACCCCAAACCACTGGCTCCCAGGGGGCGAAAGGTTTCTGTGAATCCGGCGGGTACGACTGCACCGATTAGCGGGCTGAGAGCCACCGGTCCGGGTCTACGAACTCGCTGTTCGAGCGGTTCACGACCCCAAAGAACAGGCTAGCCCCACGGGGCTCGCTTTCACTGCCGGACTGTCCAATCACCTCGCCCGCCTCGATCCGCTGATTCGTTGTGATGGAGAGGTTCGAGAGGTTGCTGTACACGGAGAGGTAGTCTCCGTGGCGGATGACTACGTAGGTGCCGTAGCCCGGCACGAAGTCGATACTACTGACGGTGCCGTCGAACACTGCGCGGACCGGACTTCGGGGCGAGGCGGCAATCAGAATGCCCGGGTGGTAGGTGGACGTGCCGTGGACCGGGTCCACCTGGTTGCCAAACTCGACGGTCACGGCGCCGTCCACGGGCCAGGGCAGCGAGCCCTGACTTTTCTGAAAGGAGGCAGAAAGATTTGCGGCGAACTCCGGGCGCGGACGTTCAGGGGTCTCCGCGTCTCNCTCTCGCTTCGAACGACGCACGAGCTGTTGGATTCGTTGCTCCAACTGTTGGGCCTGTTGCTGCTTGCGATCGATCTCCTGTTGAAGCTCAGAGCGCCGGTTACGCAGTGTGGCGATCACCTCACGACGATCTTCTTCGAGGGCCCGGAGGTTTTCGCGCTCCGTGCGGGCCTCGGCGAGGAGGCGTTCGGTTTCGGCGCGTTTCTCGGCGAGCTGCTCCCGAGAGGTGCGCACCTCGGCGGCCGCGGTTTCAATCGCGTTGCGTTGGCGACGGCGGTCGGTGGCAAAGTGCCGCAGGTACCGGGCCCGAATGAGCATCTGGTTGATGGATTGTGAAGCCAGTAGCAGGGCCAGGTCGTGCAGGCGACCGTACTTGTAGGCATGGACGAGGTGCCCTTGGTACTCCTCTCGAAGAGTCGCGAGTCGATCCTGAAGGACCGACAGGGTATCGCGGAGGTGAGAACGTTCACGGCTCAGCTGCTCCAGGCGGGTCTGGTAGGTCGATACTAGTTCCTCCCGCAGTGCAATCTCTCGCCCAAGTGACTTGAGCTTTTTCTGCGTGGCTTCCTGTGCCTTTCGGGTGTCTTGGAGACGCCCCTTTTCGCGTTGAATCTGCTGTTGTAGCTGCTGCAGGCGATTCTGGGTCGCCTCACGCTGAGACTGCACGTCCTGGGCCTGTCCCCTAAACGAGGCGAGGAAGGCCCACGTGAGACCCACCATGAGCAGCGTGCTGCCGAGCACAACTGTAGGAGCGGAAGCAAACAGCCTCTGGCGCCACATGCCACACCGTTGAATCGTGAGGGGAGAGACAAGTCGGGGGCTAACGTCCCTGGGCAAAGGGTCGCCGCGGAACCTGCGACGGGACGCCAAGCGCAAATGAGAGGTCCGTAGGGTTGAGGGTCATTTCTTGGTAGCGCACCATCGCTCGGAGGTTCGAGTTCGGCCGCTCGAAAATCACACGAGATGGGAGTTGTAGGCCTTCTACGGAACGAAAGTTTGAAAACAGGCGCTTCTCAACGACATTGCCCCTCTGGGCCCGTTTTTCGTACCGTACGACCCGCCACCGCATCGGGTCCACTGTGTAGCGGGTCTGGTCGGAAGGCCCCGAAAAGTAGTACAGGCTGCTGTCCGCCGACACGGACCATGGGGTCGACGGGTTAGGGGCGATGAGCCCGAGCATATTTTGGAAGAAGTCCTCCGACGAGACAGGCGCGGGGAAGATGGACTGGACCTCCTGGACCGGCCCCACACGCAGGACGGATCGCCGGGTATCATAGAAAAACACACTATCGCGGGTGAGAAGCAGGCGTCCGCCCTCGATTCCAAAGAGGCTGAACCGCATGAACAGCGAGTCGGACCGACGGTGGCGGACAACGGCGTTGAAGGTGCGGTTCTGGTTCGGGGACTGGACGGTGATCCGTGCCTTAGCACTGTAGGACGCTACACTGTCGCTGCCGGTCAGAATGAAGTTGCGAATCTGGGTGGAGGAGTGGTCCGGAAAGCCGCTCGGCAGTCCGGGGGTCGACGCGGTGCGGGCAGAGCTACTGCAGCTCACAATCAGAAGTGTGGTCCCGAGGGCGAGAAGAAGCAGACGCGCCGTGGGAGGAAGGGGACGAAGAGACAAGATGAACGTTGGGGGTCGTACGAGAGAGCAACGACAGCCGGAACGCTTACGACGGAGAACTCGCGTCGAGCTTTTTCTGAATCGACGTCCGGTCTGGGGCCTGATCCAAAGCCCGTTGCCAATACGAACGTGCGGCCCGGTCGTTGCCCAGTGCTCGCTCAAGGTCTCCGTAGTGGTTGAGTGCTCGCGGGGACGGCGGCGCTGCGTCGAGGGCGTCCTGTAAAATTCGACGGGCCGTGTCCAGTGCGTTCCGCTGAAGATGGATCCACCCAAGCACATCGAGCGCGAGTGCCGACTCGGGGGCGTGCTCTACGGCCCGCTGGGCCTTCCGGAGGGCCCGGTCGAGCCCTATCCCGCGAAGGGCTAGGCTGTATGCGTGGCGGCGGAGCACGACTGGGTGGTCTGGGGCTAGGGATTGGGCCGTCCGGAGTGCTGCGTCGGCGTCGGTGGGCCGGTCGAGTTTGGTGTGGGCGAGCCCCAGTCCGGCATGGAGCATGGCTGCACGTGTGGGCTGGGTCGACGTGTCCACTAAACTGAGTGCCGTCTGGAAATGCTTCCGGGCCTGCCGTAGTTGTCCGGCGTGGAGGCGAGCGACCGCCGCGGTTTGGGCAAGGGGGACGTGTCCAGGAAACAGAAGGAGTCCTTCCTCAGCAATTGTCACCGCGCGGTTGTAGCGACGGGACTGCAGGTACGCCGAAGCTGCTCGGGCCCAACGCCCAGCATCCCGGGGGTTTACGTCCAGTGAGCGCTTGAGGGCGTCTCCTGCGGCTTGGGCGTTGCCCAGTCGTCCCCGCACTTGGGCCAGGAGGGACCATGCAGCGACGGCCTCCGGGGTCCGATCAACAGCGGTTTGGAGCAGCGTTTCGGCGCGGTGAAGTCGCGTAGTGTCGGACTGAGCGGTTAAGGTGTCGGGGTCGTTGTAGAGGATTCGGGCACGACGCACGAGTTGGTTCGTCGAGAGGGAGGGGGCGGTCCTAAGGCCGGCGGTGGGAGAGCGCTCAGGCGTCTCCACGGAGCGCCCGGTACGTGTCGCGAGCCGCCGCACCCGAGCCCTCAGGGTTGAATCGTTGGGATGTTGCCGGGCCAGTGGGGCGAGCAGGTCCAGGGCCTGGGTCGGGCGATCGGTCTCTGCGTAGAGCATTCCCAGTTGGCGGCGGTAGTGGCGGTTGGCGGGGCGACGCTCCAGAAGCACACGGAGCATTTGCTCGGTTCCTGACTGGTCCTCAACCTGTTGATACAATGCGAGGAGTCGCTGGTAGACGGACGTCGGAAGAGAAGATCGACTGTTAAGCAACGACTTATAAGTAGCAATCGCTGCATGGGGACGTCCCAGGTTGGACTGGAGGGCTGCAAGGGCACGGTACGTCGGGGTGTAGTCCGGAAAACGAGTCCGCATCTTCTGGTACGTCCGGAGCGCGTTTTCTCGCTCGCCGGCCTTTCGTTGCAGCTCGGCGAGGCGCCGGTGGTAGTAGGGCCGATGACTGCCGTGAGTGCGGGCCTTGCGGCCGTAGAATAGGGCGGTGGCCGTTTCGCCCCGGGCTGCGTGGGCGTCGGCCAAGGCTTGCAGGAGCGCAGGATTTTGAGGGGCCTCGCTGAGCGCGGTCTCGAAGTACCGAATGGCCTCTCGTTGGTCGTTTAATTGCGCCTCAGTGACCCCCTTAATTAGGTATTTCTGCGCGGTGGGGGACACCGCTTGGCTCGTGTCCGGATCGGGCTGTGGGGAAGCCTTTGCGGACCTGTCCAGGAGGCTGCTGTACGGGACCACCCCTCCGAAGAGGACGAAACTGGACCAGATGATGGCAAGGGCTACGGCGGAGCGAGAACCCATCTGACAGGCAGTGGTGCGTACAATCGTCTCGATCGAAGTTGGCATTTCGATTCTCAAACGCGCATCTGATACACATCGTTGGACGAGTCTGGTACCGGCATGGTTCATCCCAATTTGATAATGTTGGCGAACCGTTTCTACCTTGCTTCCAGTGTCCGATGCACTACACTGTTCCCGCGCACGGTCGTGGGGGCCACGCACGCCACTGTTCCTAAATAACGACTTGCATTCAATGGGCGAACACAATGTACGGCGGGACGCTGAGCCCTCGGTGCTCCGCGAATTTACGAATCACCTGATGCGTGACGTTCGCGCCATGGAGCTGATGCTCCATGAGGATATGTTTGAGAGCGGCGTTCGGCGCATTGGGGCCGAGCAGGAATTGTTCATGGTCGACGAGCGGGGCGAGCCGGCGCCGGTCATCGAGGAGGTGCTGGAGCGGAATACGGACGACCGCATTGTAACGGAGCTCACGAAGTTCAATGTGGAGTTCAACATGGATCCCCTCCAGTACGGGGATGACTGTTTCACCCAGATGGAGACCTCCACCGCGGACCTCATCGAGAAAGTGCGTGGGCTGACCCGACAGGTGGACAGTGAGATTGCTATGACGGGCATTTTGCCCACGGCCCACCTGTCGGACTTCGCGCTCGACTACATGACGCCTCGACCCCGGTACTACGCCCTCAATGACGCCATCTCACGCCTACGAGGCGGGGCGGGGCAGTATCAGATTCGTGGCATCGACGAGCTGTTCGTGAAGCACGACTCCATCATGCTGGAGGGGTGCAATACGAGCTTTCAGACCCACTTTCAGGTGTCCCCTGAGGAGTTCCCGCGGTACTACAACATTGCGCAGGTGGTGGCGGCCCCGTGCCTCGCGGCCGCAACAAACTCCCCCTTGCTCTTTGGAAAACGGCTGTGGCGCGAAACCCGCATCGCGCTGTTCCAACAAGCGGTGGATACCCGGTCGAGCAACCTGTACCTTCGCGAGATGAGTCCCCGGGTTCACTTTGGCACCGACTGGGTGGACGAGTCGGTGATGGAGATTTTCAAGGAAGACATCTCGCGGTTCCGCGTCCTCTTGACAACAGAGTTGGGAGAGGACCCCCTCAAGACGTTGGAGGAAGGAGGCGTGCCCAATCTGATGGCCCTTCAACTCCACAACGGCACTGTGTACCGCTGGAACCGGGCCTGCTACGGCATCACGGACGGCAAGCCACACCTCCGCATTGAGAATCGGGTGCTGCCCTCCGGGCCCACTGTCATCGATGAGATCGCGAACGCGGCCTTCTGGTACGGCCTCGTGGCCGGGCTTGCGCGAGAGTACCGGGACGTGTCCGAGCACATCAAATTCTACGAAGCGCGCTACAACTTCAATGCGGCCGCCCGCAACGGCCTTGCTTCCCAGTTCAAGTGGCTGGACGGGTCCAACCGGCCGGCCCACGAGCTCATCCTGGACACGCTCGTTCCGCTCGCTGAGAAAGGCCTTCAGACCTCCGACATCGACCCGTCGGACATTGATCGATACCTCGGCATCATTCAGAAACGAGTCGAGACTCAACAGACCGGTGCGCAGTGGCAACTCGACTCCCTCGACCGTATGGAAAATGTGGGGTCACGTGCCGAGCGTCTCGGGGCCCTCACGCGGGCCATGGTGGAGCGCCAGAAGTCGGGCAATCCGGTGCACGAGTGGTCCCTGGCGACTCTGGAAGAGGGGTACACCCCGACGGGGATGAAAGACACCAACGTCGAGGACTACATGACGACCGACCTCTTCACGGTCCACGAGGAGGAATCAATCGAATTTGTGGCACGGCTCATGGATTGGCAAAAGATTCGCCACGTCCTGGTGGAGGACGAACAGCATCGTCTCGTGGGCCTCGTGAGCCACCGGACCCTACTGCGTCACATGGCCGAGCGCACGGAGCGTCCAGAAGGAGGGGTTCCTGTGGGGGACATCATGGTGGAAGAGCCCATTTCGGTATCACCGGACCGTCCCACCCTCGAAGCGGTGGAGCTCATGCGCGAGCACGAGATCGGGGCGCTACCGGTCGTCCGCGAAGACCGACTCGTGGGAATTATTACCGAGCAGGACTTCATTGAGATTGCAGGCACCCTGCTCGACGAAACTCTGGGACTGGACGAGGAGGAGGCTCCGGAACCCACCGCGGCTGCCTCAGAAAACCGTGACGCGGAGTCTTCTTGAGCATCTGCGACCCACAGGCCTCCGCCTCCGCGTGCGCCGCTAGGATTCGAGTGCTGGGTTGCTGCGGCAATCGGAGTCCTGCAAAGTCGAGGTCCTTCATGCCTTTCTGAGACGAAGGGGCAGGCCAGTGGAGGGCGGTCCGAACCAGCGATGGACGGCCTTCAGTGGGAACGCATTGATACTCGGCTCGTGGCACTGGCCCCTGTCTTTAGTTGCAGCATTCATTCACCCATAGCTCCTACTATAGCATGGACGGCACGCGCGAACGCGAGATCAGCGGCATGACAATGCGGATTGACCGGACTCTCTGCATCGGGTCCGGAAACTGCACCAACATTGCCCCTGAGGTTTTTGTGATCAAAGAAGACAACATCGTCGACTTTCAAGACCAGACGCCGGACATCGAAGAGGGCCGTCTCGAAGAAGCGGCTGCCATCTGTCCGGTCGACGCGCTCATCCTAGAAGATGAAAACGGCGAGCAGATCGTGCCGTAGGGCGCCCTCAGTGGCGGCTCCGATACCAGGCGATCAAGACTCCAGTGAGCAGGCCTGCAACGAGCCCTAGAAGCATGTAAGAAAGCATGGGGGGAGAAGGCGGCTGCGCGCTACGACGAGAGGGCCTGGGTTTCCTCCCAGTCCCGAAACTGATTCAGTTCGGCCCGCACCGCATTAACGGCCGTCTCGATGATCGCCACGTCGTCGACGAATCCGATGGCGCCCAGGGTGTCGGGGATGACGTCGAGGGGGGTCACGAAGTAGAGGAGGGCCGCCACCAAGAGTGCGAGGGAGGCCCCAGACACCTGACGGTACGATCGCTGAGTCCAGGCCACGAGGAGACGCAGGGCAGCACGCACGTCGTCCCAGACGGCCGTCAGGGCACTGGCATTGGCTTCAAGGTGAGCGTAGGCGTCTCGAATCAGGAGGACGACTCGGAAGCGGCGTTGAAGTACCCGCCGCGACGCCTCCATCAGGGTCTCGGTGAATTCAGTGGGGGTAGGCAGACGCTCGACCGACGACAGTTGGTTCGCCGACCGGGTGTCGAGTGAGGGGTCCGTAGAGGCCATGGGCGGAAACGATGAAGCGCCAAAAAGTAAANATGTCGACTCAGAGTAGCCATGAGGAGGAAAGCCAACCTCGGGCATGGAGGTTCCAGGCCCGAGGCGGCTCCGCCGTCGTCTACGATTCGCACTGCGTACTGTGGTGACGACAACGCTGACGAAATCTCCTGGTGAAGCTGCGGTCACCCTCCGCAAAGGAGGACTGGTGGCCTTCCCCACTGAAACTGTGTATGGGCTAGGGGCGGATGCCTTCCAGCCTACGGCAGTCCGGCGGATTTTTGAGGCAAAGGCACGTCCCGCGGACAACCCGTTGATCGTCCATCTCCACGCCCGAGCACAGATCGAGTTGGTGGCAGCCAGGCTCCCCCCTGTGGCCGAGCGTCTGTTGGAGCAGTTTTGGCCGGGCCCGCTGACACTTATCCTCCCCAAGCACCCTGACCTTCCCGGGATTGTTACCGCGGGGCTCGATACCGTGGGTGTGCGGATGCCCCGGCTCGTCCTCACGCGGCGGTTCCTCAAGGCCTGTGATACGCCCGTGCCCGCGCCCTCGGCCAATCGTTCCGGTCGGCCCAGCCCGACCAACTGGGAGGCGGTGGAGGCCGATCTTGGGGGCCGCATCGACTGCATTCTGAAGGGCGGACGTACGGAGGCTGGGGTGGAGTCGACCGTGGTGGACTGCACGGTCTCCCCAATCGAGGTGTTGCGCCCCGGGGCCATCTCGGTAGAGGATCTGCGCGCAGCGGTGGACACGGTGCAGGTCCCGGTTGCCGATCAGGCGGACACGCCGCGGAGTCCGGGGACTCGACACCGGCACTACGCGCCTGCAGCGGAGGTGCGGCTCGTAGACGCTCCTGCCGATGCCATGCCTGGGGCTGGCCATGCATACATTGGGCTCGATGCACCGTCCACGCCGGATGCGTTCGGGGCGGTGTACGTGGAGGCCGACCTCGTGGCCTACGCCCACGATCTCTTCTATCTGTTCCGCGCCTGCGACGACGCCGGGATCGAGGTCATTTTCGCACAGACGGTTCCGTCCGCAGGGCTCGGGCGGGCGCTCAACGATCGCCTGCGGCGGGCGGCGGCACGGTAGCGTGGCCCCGTGTGTTTCGGATTAGCCATTGTGCGAGTGGGGGGAGAAGGCGACAACTCTGGACGAGAAGTCGTGCTGCGCCCGTACGAAAGGCTGCAGCGTGCACCCAGCGCCCCAACCACATTCGGCGCCCGAACGTGCTCGACCATTCGCCGCGGTAGGCGGCGCGAAACGCGGACGTAGAGCGGCGTCCCTCCAGAAAGTCGGAGGCCAGCGGACTCACGAGATCGGCAGTCCGCAGGGCCATGGCCATGCCGTCCCCACAAAGCGGTGCAATCATGCCGGCCGCATCGCCAATCATGCAGACCCCTCCCGCAAATCGCGATTTGGGCATCAGCGGGACCTGGCTCACGGCCTCAAACTGGTCGCTGACCCGCGTAAGGCCCTCCAAGCGCTCGTTCAGGGCGGGATTCGTGCGCAAGGACTCGTCGAGCATTCCCGCGGGAGTTCCGCCACTCTCCTGAAGCGCGTCGACGTGCCCAATCCAGCACACATTGATCCGGTCGTTCTCGACGGGAGAGAGGCCACAGTAGCCGCCCGGGGCGCTGTGCAACTCGATGGTGGCGTCCAGGGCCGCAGCCGCCGGACCGGCGTAGTGCGCTTTAAAGCCGACGTACGGGGTGTGTTGGTCCAGAAAGGGCCGCTCCAGGGTGCGGTCGAGGCGGCTGCGCCGGCCGTACGCGCCCAAGACGAGGCGGGCGTCCACAGCTTCGCCGTCCACCATGGCCGTAAATCCGTCACTGAGGGTGCCTTGAACACTTGTGACTCGGGTCCCCGTGCGTCCCTCGGCCCCCGCGTCGCAGGCGTGCTGGAAGAGGAGACGGTCGAGTTCGTAGCGGCTCAGTCCCAGCGCAGCGTCGGGGAGGGCATGCTCGGTGCTGGTGCCGTTCGGGGCCGTAATACGAGCCTGGTCGATCGGGCGGGCCCCGGTCTCGGTTACCGCGTCCAGTACCCCGAGACGACGGAATGAAGACTGCGCCTCGGGTGAGAGGAACTCCCCACAGAGCTTGTGCCGCGGGTAAGTAGACTGCTCCGCCAGCAGCACCTGGTGACCGCGACGGGCCAGCTGTATAGCTGTGCTGCAGCCCGCGAGGCCACCACCAATGATTAGTGCATCGTAGGTCATCGAACCGGAGGGGGGGTCACGAGGAAGGGGCACCGGGTGCTCTGCGTGCGAAGGCCTTGAGCTACTCAATTGCACTGGGGACAGTCGCACTGCAATGTAGGCGGAACGTTCGCCGTCGCACGTTACGTCTCTGTCTCTGGGAGGGTAGAAAGAGTCCACCGGAACGCCCAGTGCCACCGAACCGATGGGTGCGGCAGATGCGCACGCCGGGCCAGGGTCTCAAGTTCGTCCCGCGCAAAGCCGCGCCGGACGGAGACCGGGGCGTCGTGTTGCACCATGGGGGCGAGTCGTAAGGCCCGGCTCAGAAGCCAGATGCCGGTGTACGCCATAACGTGTCGGTGCAGGTCGTTCACGAGAAGACCGATCCGGGCCACACGTTGCATCTCGGTCAAGAGAGCCACGGCCGAGTCGCCGTGAAAATGGTGTAGGAAGAGCCCGGCGTGGACGATGTCGACGGCGTCGTCGGCCCACGAAAGCGCCAGGGCATCCCCCACCTCTACGCGGGTGTGAGGGCGGAGCGATGGGGTAAGCTGGGTGTCCAGGTAGGCTCGGGCGTGTCCGACGGTGACAGGGTTGGCATCAATGCCGATAAGGTCCACGCTACATCCCAACCGTGTGCCCCGACGGACGAGGTGTGCAAGGTAATCGCCCCCTCCGCACCCCACATCCAGGAGCCGCAAATGATCGCGCCGACGAAAGAGCGGGTCGAGGATGGCATTGGTCGCCGCGTAGCCGCCGAGGAAGCGGTTGATCCGGCGAAGGTCCTGAAGTGCAGCGGTAAGTCGTGCGTCGGTGATCGAAAAGTCGTCCATCCACTCGTCCGCCTCCAGGCGCTCGGAGAGATCGGGGCAGGAAGGGGAGAGGACCGACACGGACCAATCGTTGGGGTAGGGGAGAAGGGACGGTGGGGACTGAAAATCGGGTAGGGGAAGGCTATTTCACCTCCACCTCCGCATCGATTCCTTGCTCGTCGAGTCGATCTCGGACCTCTGGGGCCAAGTTTTGCTCCACGGTGCTGGGCAACACCTTGGCCACCAGCCATGCGATGTAGCCTTGCTGCCAGGCGGCCTCGGTGGCGTCCTCGATCGTGATCTCGAGCTTGCGGGCACCCTTCGTGTCGACATGAGCCTTGATGCCACGGCTCCGGAACCCTTTCTCCAGGTGGTCGGCCATTTGGTTGCGGACCGCCGACTCAATATCGGCCCCGGCCTGCGCGGCCTGCGCTGCGCGAGCCCCCATCTGGCGACGGGCAAGCTCTTGCGCGTTGAAGATGGTGACTTCAATCATGGAGATTAACTGTGAACCTGAGGATATGAGAAGAGAGACGGGGCGGCCTGTGCCGCCTGGGCCCCGAAAGATTGGGACGCATCCACTCGCGCTCTGCCTCTATTGACGCTCCGGCAGCGGGGTTCCGGGCTGTACGCGTTCTTGGCAGGAGTCCCCATCGGGGCTCCTCCGCTCGGCTTTGAACAGATGAAACGGATCGCTCGGGTCTTGGTATAGGGGGGTACCCTATCTAGAAAGACTCAATCCTCGCCGATCCCCACTTTACAACCCAGCGACGGTCCATGACGCGATCTCTTGAGGCGGACGGTGTCTCCTCCGAGCAAGCGGTGCAGGCGCCACGTCCGCCCTCCGCCGACGAGCAGTCTTGTGCTGCTCCTCCCTCCGACCCGTCTGAGACGACCCAATCATCAACGGGAATGCGCCGCGTCTCTTTGCCCATTGAGGGCATGTCGTGTGCATCCTGTGCGAAGAGCGTGGAGGGAACGCTGTCCCGCGTAGAGGGGGTCGCCGAGGCGAGCGTCAACTTCGCCACTGAGCGTGCCGAGATTGCAATTGAGGACGAGGCCGAGGTTCCGGCGCAGGCGTTGGTGCAGGCCGTGGCAGATAGTGGCTACAAGGTACGCACGGCGGAGGCCACCTTGACAGTGCAAGGGATGAGCTGTGCCTCGTGTGTCTCGACGGTGGCGGCGGCTCTGGAATCGGTCGACGGGGTAGTGGACGCCACTGTTAATCTCGCGACCGACCGCGCCACGGTGCGGTACGTCCCTGGCATGGTACAGTCGGCCGATCTTGCCGCGGTCATTCGTGCTGCGGGCTACGATGTCGTTGACGCCGAGGGGGACGATGATCGTTCGGATGTAGAGAGGCAGGCGCGGGACGAAGAACAGCAGTCCATGAAGCGTCGGTTCTACTGGGCGCTCGCGTTTGCCCTGCCCGTGTTCGTGTTGGAGATGGGCTTCATGCACGTTCCGGCGATGGAGGCCTGGATCACCGAGCAGGTCTCCACGCAGACGCTCTACTACGTGCTATTCGCACTCACGAGTGTCGTACAGTTCGGGCCGGGGCTCTACTTCTACAAGCACGGCTGGCCTGCCCTCAAGAACGGGAGCCCGGATATGAATACGCTCGTCATGATCGGGACGTCGGCCGCCTATGGCTACTCAGTGGTGGCCACATTCCTACCGAGTGTGTTGCCCTCGGGCACGGCGCACGTCTACTACGAGGCCGCCGCGACCATCGTCACCCTTATTCTGGCCGGCAACTACATGGAGGCGCTGGCGAAGGGGCGCGCGAGCGACGCCATCCGGTCGCTTCTGAACCTACAGGCCACCACCGCCCGCGTCGTGCGGGAGGGGCACGAGCAGGAGATTGATGTGCGCGACGTGGTTCCCGGCGATGTGATCCGCGTACGGCCCGGCGAAAAGGTGCCGGTCGACGGTGAGGTCACGAGCGGCTCCTCGTACGTCGACGAGTCGATGGTGACTGGCGAGCCCGATCCCGTAAGCAAGGACGAGGGCGATGAGGTTGTGGGTGGCACAATCAACAAAACGGGCAGCTTCACCTTCCGCGCCACCCGCGTGGGGGAGGAAACCGTGCTCTCCCAGATCGTGGAGATGGTAGAGGAGGCGCAGGGCTCGGCCCCGCCCATCCAGTCCCTCGCCGACCGCGTGGTGAAGGTGTTTGTGCCCTTCGTCTTGGTGACGGCGACACTCACTTTTGGGATTTGGATGGCGTTCGGCCCCGATCCCGTGCTCACGTTCGCGCTGGTGACGGCGGTTTCGGTCCTCATCATCGCTTGTCCCTGCGCCATGGGCATTGCCACACCAATTTCGGTGATGGTGGGCACCGGTCGTGCCGCCGAACTTGGCGTGTACGTCCGCGAGGGCGAGGCCCTGCAGGCGCTCCATACCGCCGACCTCGTGGCGTTCGACAAAACGGGCACCCTTACAAAGGGACGGCCCGAGGTGACTGATTTCCTGTCGCAGAACGATTTCGACGAAGACGATCTGCTGCGCTGGATTGCCAGTGTGGAATCCCAATCGGAGCACCCGATTGGCGACGCGCTCGTGGCACGCGCCGAGGACCGAGGACTCGACTGGTCGGATGCGACCGACTTCGACGCCATTCCAGGTCACGGCGTGCGGGCTACGGTCGACGGACGTAGCGTGGCGATTGGTGCTGCGCGCCTTATGGACCGGCTCGACGTGTCGCTGGAGGGGCAGGAGGCGACCGCCNATGAACTGGCCGACGCCGCTAAGACGCCGCTTTACGTGGCGGTCGATGGCACGCTCGCCGCCGTGGTGGCGGTGGCCGATCCGATTAAGGACTCGACGCCCGCCGCGCTAGACGCCCTGCATGAATTGGGCATCGAGGTTGCCATGATTACGGGGGACGACGAGCGAACGGCGCACGCTATCGCCCGCGAGCTCGGCATCGACCGGGTGCAGGCCGAAGTGCTGCCTGAAGACAAGGCCGCGGCCATCAAGGCGTTCCAGGCACAGGAACAGACGGTCGCGTTCGTGGGCGACGGCATCAACGATGCGCCCGCCCTCGCCCAGGCCGACGTGGGGATCGCCATCGGCACAGGCACCGACGTGGCCATCGAGAGCGGCGACATCGTGCTGATGGCCGGCGACCTCCGCGGCGTCCCGAACGCGGTACACCTGTCGAAGGCCACGCTCCGCAACATCAAGCAGAATCTGTTCTGGGCGTTCGCCTACAACGTGCTCCTCATTCCGGTGGCGGCCGGCGTCCTCTACCCGGCGTTCGGATTGTTGCTGTCGCCTGCCCTTGCGGCCCTGGCGATGGTGCTCTCCGACCTCTTCGTGGTCGGGAATGCCTTGCGCCTGCGTCAGCTGGAGAGAATCGTGGAGGACGACACGTCCGTCGCGGAGGCATTTACCCCGGCCGCGGCGTAGTCCGACGGGGGCGGCGACCGTGGGAAAGCAGTGAGCGCGGCGACGTGCACGACGCTGCACGAGCCGCCGTCTGCCATCCACCGGGTTCGGAAACAGAGTTCCTCGAGCCCGGTGCGTAACAGTCCTTCAGTGCAAATCCTTGATCATTTTGGACTCCCTGTCACCGATGTGTCAACTCCCTTTTGCTCTCTTCCTCCGCCGATTCCCGGGTGCCCTTCTACTGGCCGGACTGGCCGCTGGGACGATTGCCTGTGGGGGCGGTGAAAGGCAACCGTCAAACGCTACGGAAGCGCGTGAGACGACCTCGATGGCGGCGGACACCGTTGAGGTCACGATGAAGGATTTCGCCTACGAGCCCACCGATATCACCATTCCGGCAGGGCAAGAGGTTACCCTTCAGTTTACAAATACCGGCACCGTGGAGCATTATTTTGTCGTTGGGGACACGGTCACAACCAACGGCGATGGGTTTGAGCAAAACCTCTTCCGCGGCGTGTCGATCGAGAAGAACAAACAGACTGAAGGGCACGACGAAGAGGAGGAGCACGGAGAGGAAGAAGAGCACCACGAAAACGAGTTTGAACTGTCGCCGGGCGGCAGCGGATCGATGACCTTCACCCTGCCCGCCTCGAAGGCCGGTACGTACACCATTGCGTGCTTCGAGACGACTGGTGAGCAGATGCACTACGAAATGGGCATGGAGGGAACGCTTACTGTCACGGCCTCCGCCGGAAACTAATGGACCAGGAGGCTTCGCTAGGAGCCGCCACCGCCCGTTTTGAGAGTGCCCGCCTAGTCCCACAATCCCGAAAGAAACGAGCGTTCCCACGTGACCGACGCCACCCGCACATTCCAGCGCACCACGGTCTTCGTGGCCCTGTTGTTTGTGCTGGGATGGGGCCTGCCCATGGCCCACGCCACATGTATCCCTTCGGGCCCGATGGCCCCGGAGCACTGTGGCGGGTCTGAGCCGGGGCAGCACTGCGATGGGGAAATGGGCGCGGCGTCGGCCGTTTGCCTTACACATCATGCTAGCCAGGAGGCGCGCACGGAACAGGGTCCGTCGGTCGATCCGTCGACGACCGGCAGTGGAGTCCAGCTGCCCCGCTCCGCGGAAGCGCACCTGGGGGGGGCCACGTCGTCAGCATCGTCTACAGAACCCGCGATTCAGCGGGTTTGTCGTCTTCATACCCACGTCGGGGTGTGGCTTGAGTGAGTAGGGTGGAGGCAGCCGCGCCGCCGACGCTCTCAGCGGTGGCCACTCGACCAGCTTGCCTCCAACAGTCGCCGCTAGGAATCCGCGAACGGTGCGATCCTACGTCGGGGCCGGTCGTGCCCCATCTGTCTCTGACTGTTCACTCATCCCTGCTTTTGCCCCATGCCAACCGACGACGCTATTCCTGTATCCAATCCAAACAGATCCAGCCCGAATGCATCGATCCCCATCTCGCGCCGCGACTTCTTGCGCAGTACCGGGGCCTTCGCCGCGGTAATGGGGGCACACACCCTTCTGCCCGGCTGGGCCCACGCCGCGGGTGAAACCAAGAGCAGTGGATTGGCGGCCTTGACGCCGACCCGCCGCGTCGGTGGTCGCGTCGAATACGACATCACCATTGATCGGACCCCCTACGAGGTTGCTGGTGAGCGCGCCACCGCCATCACGATGAACGGCACTGTGCCGGGGCCGCTCATTCGCCTGCAAGAGGGCGAAGAGGTCGTACTGCGCTACCACAACAAGCTGGACGAAGAGACCTCCATCCACTGGCATGGATTGTTGCTGCCGAACCAGTTTGACGGGGTGCCGAAGGTGAACTACCCCGCCGTGGCTCCCGGCGAGACGTTCGAGGCGGGGCCCTTCGAGGTACGTCAGTACGGCACCTACTGGTACCACAGCCACTCCGGCCTCCAGGAGCAACTCGGGCACTACGGGCCGCTCGTGATCGATCCCGCCGGCGAGGAGCCGCAGGACTACGATCGCGAGCACGTGGTCGTCCTGTCGGACTGGACCTTCGAGGATCCCCACGACATTCTGGCGAATCTGAAGAAGGGGGAGCACTACTACAACTTCCAGCAGCAAACCGTGGGCGAGTTCTGGTCGGACGTGGCGGAGGAGGGCTTCTTTAGCACCCTCAAGAATCGCCTCCAGTGGGACCGGATGCGGATGAGTGCCACCGATCTGTCGGCTGTCCGGGCGCCCACTTATACCTATCTCATGAACGGCCAGGCACCGGAGTCAAACTGGACCGGTCTCTTCAATCCCGGGGAGCGGGTCCGGCTGCGGGTCATCAACGCCAGCGCGGCCTCTATTTTCGACGTCCGCGTGCCGGGCCTGGAGATGGACGTGGTCCAGGTGAGCGGGCAGAACGTGGAGCCGGTGACCTCTGACGAGTTCCGCATCGGGACCGCCGAGAGGTACGACGTCATCGTGGAGCCGACGGAGGACCGCGCATACACGGTGTTCGCCGAGTCCCTCGACCGGAGTAGCTACGCCCGAGGCACACTCGCCCCGCGCGAGGGCATGGAAGGTCCCGTCCCCGAACAGCGCGAGCGCCCCACGCTCACGATGGATGCGATGGGAATGGGCGGGATGGGCGACGGGGATATGGGGGGGATGGAGCACGGTAATATGGAGGACATGGGCGAGATGGACCACGGGGACATGGGCCACGGCGACATGTCGGAAGACATGGAGGGGGAGATGAACGACAGAGACGCAGGCGGTCTGCGCCCGCCCGGCACACTCCCCGCACCGGTGATGCACGACCCGGACGACGACCACGGTCCCGCCGAGGCCGGACTGCCCATGATGACGAAATCACGCCTGCACGAACCGGGCATCGGGCTGGGGAACGACGGGTGGCGCGTGCTCACCTACGACCAGCTCAAGGCGGCGGACGAGAAGGATGAGTTTCGGGCACCCGACCGGGAGATTGAGATGCACCTCACGGGCAACATGGAGCGTTTCATGTGGGGCATCAACGGCGTGGAGTTCTCCGACGCCGGTCCCATCCGCATTGAGCACAACGAACGCGTGCGGCTCACGATGGTGAACGACACCATGATGAACCACCCGATGCACCTCCACGGGCAGTTCATGGAGTTGGAGAACGGACACGGCGAGCGGGCACCGCTTATCGACACGATCACCGTGAAGCCCGCCGAGCGGGTGTCCCTTCTGATCGACGGCCACGAGAAAGGCCCCTGGTTTTTCCACTGTCACATCTTGTACCACATGGACGCGGGCATGGCTCGGGTCTTCTACGTCGAACCGGCGCCCGAGAGCGACGAGGAGTTCTATTACGATCAGATGGCTTAGCTCGTCCCCATCGTCGCTCCTACACACCTTGAACCCGTCCCATTTGTGATGTTGCGTTTCATTCAGTACACCCTCGGACTTCTTCTGGTGGCCACGCTCGTGGTCGGAGCCGCGGCACCCCCCGCCCAGGCCCAGACCATGGACGACAAGCTCCGCACCTTCGTCCTCTTCCACAAGCTCGAATACGTTCCCGAGCCGGACGGCCGCCCGATTGGCCTGGAGGCCACCAGCTGGATCGGGGGCGACGTCAACCGGGCCTGGCTCCGGGCAGAGGGGGAGCAGTCGACCGTTCATCGGGAAGGGGAAATGGAGCTTGAAGCTCTCTATGGTCGCCTCATTAGTCCCTTCTTCGATGCGGTGGCCGGTGTACGCGTGGACCGGGCGTGGGGCGCGGGCGGCAAGACCCGCGCTCATCTCGCGGTGGGGCTTCAGGGACTGGCCCCGTACCAGTTTGAGGTGGAGCCCACCCTGTACGTGAGCCAGGAGGGGGAAGTCTCCGCGGGATTTGCGGCGTCCTACCACGTCCTCTTCACGCAACGGCTCAAGCTGGAGTCGGAGTTGGAGACGAGTGCCGCCCTGCAGGACGTTCCAGAGTGGGGCGTCGGGTCGGGGCTTAACGACCTCGGCTTGGGATTTCGGCTACGGTACGAGTTCCACCGGAAGTTTGCCCCGTACGTCGGTTATGACCACCACTGGACGTTCGGCGAAACGGCCGACCTTGCCGGTGAACACGCGAGTAGCGGCGCCTTCGTGTTCGGGGTCCGGCTCTGGCGCTGAGGGGAGAGGGGTCCTCCTGCCCCACGGAAACGTTCGCTGTGGGTCTACGGACGGACTATGTCCGATTGCGAGATTTACCGAACGAGCATTGATCAGAGGACCGTATGCCGGGTGCCTACGGTCCTCGTAGGTTACGCTCTGCTGCAAAACCGGGAGCGGCATGGGGCCTCCCCGCGCCGTTCCCAGGGCCTCGCTGATCTTCTCTTCCTCACTCTCTCTGAGCCATGCACCGCTTCGCCGTCATTCTCTCGATACTCGTTGTCCTAGGTTTGTGGGTTCCCGGATCGGCGTGGGGACAAGGCGGCCCGCCGGGTCGAAGAACAATGGCCGATAGCATAAGGGGACCCGGCATGCGAATGATGCAGGGTCGCATGATGGAGGGGGGAATGATACAGATGATGCAGCGTCGGGTGGCAAGGCGTCCCCTGCACCGCGCGACCATGACGGGCTTCCTCTTGCCTGCCCTCGCTGACACACTTAACCTCTCCGATGAACAACTCCATCGGATCAGGCAGCTCAGAAGCGCGTCGATGGCGCAGCAGCGCAGCCATCGGGACGAGATGCAGGACCGCCGCGGCGAGCTCTCGCGTCTTTTCGACGCAGACGAGCACCCGTCTGCGGAAACCGTTCGCGAACACATGCGCATGATGGCGGCCCTTCGAGCCAACCACCGGGCGTCGATGTACGAAACGGCTCAGCAAATGCGACAGGTACTCACCGCGGAGCAGCGCGGGATGGTCGACGGCCTCCCGCCCCGGCACCTCGTGCGTTTGACAATGGCCCACATGCCTATGTTAGACGTGATGCGACTGATGCGGTCGATGCGGGGCGGCGGGGCGAGGCCCTGTCCCATGGGAGGGCGGGGCTGGCACAGGGGACGGCGTGGGGGAATGTGATTGTCGGTGGTCCGTTGGCACGGGGACGGCTCTCGTGCTCCGCACCGTCGGGGTTCGTCTCGGTGTGCTCCTCTCTTTCCACTCCCTTGCTCGTTCATGACTGACCATTCCGTCGAATCGGTCCAACAAGATCCATCAGTCGTCGAGCAGTACGATGCTTGGGCGCGAGTCTACGATTGGTTCTGGGCCCGCTACGTCAACCAGACGCTCCCCGTCCTTCAGCGGGCCGCCGATGTGCAAGCAGGGGAGAGGGGCCTCGATCTTGCCTGTGGTACCGGTGAACTCGAGCGACGCATTCTGGAGGAGGAACCGCGGGTGCATCTCACCGGGATCGATCTCGCTCCGTCGATGGTGGAGCGGGCACGGGTCAAGCTCGCCGGGCATCCCAGTGTCCAGTTCGAACAGGCAGACGTGCATGACCTGAGATTTGCGGACGCCTCCTTCGACGTGGTGGTCTGTGCCAACACGTTCCACTATTTTACGCACCCAGAATCCGTGCTGGCAGAAGCCACTCGGGTTCTTCGACCGGGGGGGCGTCTCGTGCTGCTGGACTGGTGCCGCGACTTCTGGACATGCCGGGTCATGGACGCCGTACTGAAGCGGGTCGACCCGGCGTACCAGACATGCTACACGCTCGACGAGATGCGCGAACTCATCGCGACGACGTCGCTGCACTCCCGCTACGCTTTCCGGTATCGGTTTGACGGACTGTGGGGGATGATGGTCGTGGAGGCCGTGCGTCCTCAGTCCGTTTAACGATAGAGTCACGTATTGCGCTCACTCTTCAGTGGTGCCGACTGGTAGATCGTCATGAATCGCTCGACGACGTCCCGATCAGAGTCAGCTGCGGAGGACCCTTCCAGGAGCGTGGACGAGGGGCATCCGCACCCCGATCATCATGGGCACGATGGAGGGCACGACCACCATGCCGCAATGGTGGAAGACTTCCGCCGCCGCTTCTTCGTAAGTCTGGCAGCGACGCTCCCGATTCTCGCCCTCAGCCCTATGATCCAGCAGTGGCTGGGGGTGGGCGGCGCCCTCGGCTTTGCGGGGGACACAGTGGTACTGCTCGGACTGTCGACGTTCGTCTACAGCTATGGTGGCTGGCCCTTCTTAGCGGGATTGGTCGACGAACTGCGCGGGCGGACACCGGGTATGATGACCCTCGTTGCGTTCGCGATTACAGTGGCGTACGTCTACAGCACGGCGGTGGCCCTTGGCGTGCCCGGACAGATGTTTTTCTGGGAAACCGCCACGCTCATCGACCTGATGCTAGTGGGCCACTGGATTGAGATGCGGTCGGTGATGGGGGCAGGCCGGGCCCTGGAGGAACTGGCGCGTCTCTTGCCGAGCACGGCCCACCGCCTCGCGGTCAATGGCGGCACTGAGGAAGTGCCCATCGCCGATCTAACCCCGGGCGACCGGGTACGCGTGAAGTCCGGCGAGAAAATCCCGGCCGACGGCACCGTCGTCGACGGCACCTCCAGCGTCAACGAAAGCATGCTCACTGGTGAGAGTGTGCCCGTGAAGAAGAGGGACGGCGACGAAGTGATCGCAGGGTCGGTCAACGGCTCCGGGTCGCTCGTGGTGGCGGTCGAGAAGACTGGTGCGAGCAGCTACCTGAACCAGGTGATCGGGCTCGTCCGCGAGGCCCAGGCATCGCGGAGCCGCACGCAGAACCTGGCCGACCGGGCGGCCTACTGGCTCACCCTTATCGCCCTCACTGCCGGGGCCCTCACGTTTGGAACCTGGTACCTCGGGTTGGGCCAGACTTTTGTCTTTAGCCTGGAGCGGGCGGTGACCGTTATGGTGATCACGTGTCCGCACGCCCTCGGCCTCGCCATCCCGCTCGTCGTCTCGGTGAGCACCGGACTGGGCGCGCAGCGCGGACTTCTCATCCGTGACCGCGCCGCCTTTGAGCAGGCCCGTACCCTCGACACCGTTGTGTTCGACAAGACGGGTACGCTTACGGAGGGGCGCTTCGGGGTTAGCGACGTGCTCCCCTTCCAGGCGACGGAGGACGAACTGGTCCGTGTCGCGGCGGCCGTAGAGCAGCACAGCGAGCATCCGATTGCAGCGGGGATTCTTCGGGAGGCGGAAGACCGCGGGCTCGACGTGCCGGACGTCGATAACTTCGAGGCCCTGACCGGACGGGGCGTGCGTGCCACGGTGGAGAGGGCCGAGGTGCGCGTACTGAGTCCAGGCGCGGCCGGGGACGAGACGGATCTGCCAGAGCACGACGCGGCAACGCTCCAGAATCAGGGCAAGACCGTCGTCTACGTCGTGCGGGACGGAATACCCCTTGGGGCCCTGGCCCTTGCCGACATCATTCGTGAGGAGTCACGCGAGGCTATCGCGACGCTGCACGGCCTGGGAATTGATGTCGTCATGCTCACCGGCGATAACGAGCGCGTGGCCCAGTGGGTGGCCGAAGAGGTGGGGGTCGACCGGGTGATCGCCGAGGTGCTGCCCGACGAAAAGAGCCGTGTGGTCGAAGACTTGCAGAGCGAAGGTCGGCTCGTGGCCATGACGGGTGACGGCGTAAACGATGCCCCAGCCCTCGCCACCGCCGATGTGGGCATCGCCATCGGGGCCGGGACGGACGTGGCGGTGGAAACGGCGGATATCGTGCTGGTGGAGAGCGACCCGCGCGACGCTGTAGACGTGATCCGTCTAGCCCAGGCCACCTATCGCAAGATGGTGCAGAATCTCTGGTGGGCCACCGGTTATAATGTCGTCGCCATTCCGCTGGCGGCGGGCGTACTGGCGACGGCAGGCATCCTGCTGAGCCCGGCCGTGGGGGCACTCCTCATGAGCCTCAGCACCGTGATTGTTGCCGTCAACGCGCGATTTCTTGCGTTGGACGAGTAGGAATGCTCTCAAACCTTATACGACGAATGGGGTTTTCACAAATGAACCACACCCCCGTTGGCCCTGCTCAATCAGCAGTTCGAGAGCACGAAGTTAGAAGGCCGATGTGGCCATCCAGAAGAGTCAGAATATTCTGTTGAAACGCCCGATAACTGGTCTGAGCCCTGATAAATCTTTTCGGACCTTAAACTCTCCAATACTTATCGCGTACCACATCTTCCCGCATTACAAGCGTACCCCGGCTTGTACACTTCTTCAGTCCCCGTTGACCAACCTCACGTCTATTATGCCGATTGTCGATCAGCTTGCTCGATTCGTGCAGGACGCCGCCTACGAGGATCTCTCCGATTCGGCTGCGCAGCAGTTAAAGATTCGCGTTCTCGACTCTCTTGGTTGCGCGATTGGTGCCCTCGACGGAGCCCCCATCCATGCGCTCCGGGCTCATCTCGTAGATTTCGGGGGGAACGAGGACGTTACCCTCCTCGGGGGCGGGCAAACGGCGCCGGATCGGGCGGCCCTCTACAATAGCGCCCTCGTCCGCTACCTCGACTACAATGACAGCTACTTGGCCGAGGGGGAAACCTGTCACCCGTCGGACAACCTCGGCTCCGTAATGGCTGCGACCGAGTATGCGGGTGGGTCCGGGAAAGACCTGCTCACGGCCCTCGCCGTTGCGTATCAAGTGCAGTGTCGCCTCAGTGACGAAGCACCGGTTCGGGCCAAAGGGTTCGACCACACGGTACAGGGACAGTACGCTGCGGCTGCCGGTGCCGCGAAAGCCCTCGGGCTTACCCCGGAACAGACGGCCAATGCCATCGCAATCAGCGGTACGGCGCATAACGCACTCCGCGTAACCCGCACCGGCGAGATCTCACACTGGAAGGGTTTGGCGTATCCGGAAACCGGATTCACGGCCACCCACTCCGCGTTTCTCGCTCGGCGCGGCATTACGGGGCCGCCCGAGGTGTTCGAAGGCAACAAGGGCTTCATGCATTCGATCGCGGGTGAGTTTGAGATCGACTGGGCCGCCGAAGACCTGGAGCGGGTCACCGATACGATTATCAAAAAATACAACGCCGAGATTCACTCGCAGGCGACCCTCGAAGGCGCCCTGGAGCTGAAGCGTGAGCACGACATCGATCCCGCCGTGATCGATAAGATCGAGGTGGATACCTTCGACGTCGCCTTCGACATTATCGGCGGCGGGGAGGAGGGGGACAAGACGATCGTGCGGCGGAAGGAGGAGGCCGACCACAGTCTCCACTACATGACAGCTGTCGCCCTGCTCGACGATCAAGTGTTGCCGGCTCAGTACGAACAGTCCCGCATTGAGGCCGACGACGTGCAGTCGCTTCTCCGCACGGTGGATGTCCAGGAGAGGCCTGAGTACAGTGATCGCTTCCCTGGCCACATGGTGTGTGACATTCGCATCCACGCCGACGGGGAGGTTTACGAGACGCATAAGGAAGACTACGAAGGGTTCCACACGCGCCCGATGAGTTGGGACACCGTCTCGGAGAAGTTTGTCCGCCTGGCTGAACCCTACACCGAGGTCGCACTGCGTGAGGACATCATTGAGGCGGTCCAAGACCTGAAGACGCTCCCCGTTACCGATCTCCTTGACCTGCTGGCTCAGGTGGAAACGCCTGATGCATGATTCCCCAATCTTCTTCGATCCGCGAGCGCCAGTGGCGCGCCTCTACCTCTCACCAACCTAGATCAAATCATGTCAGACAAGATTAGCGGCGATCCCCGACGCGCCTTTCAGTTTCTCGACACCAACGACCGGGGGGAGAAGCCCCGCGAGATCGGCGTCACCGAGATTCGCGGGCCCTACTACAGCCCGATGGGCCCGAACTACCTCGATGATGTGCTTTCCACCATGGGCCACTACGTCGATAGCCTCAAATTCGCAGGCGGCTCCTTTAGCCTCATGCCCGAGGAAGAGGTTCAAAAGCTCCTCGATCTTGCCCACGACCACGACGTGCTCGTCTCCACGGGCGGTTTCATGGAGCACGTCCTCTCGCAAGGGACCAACGCCGTGTACCAGTACATCGACGAGTGCGCGCGCCTTGGCTTCGACATCATCGAGATCTCCGCAGGCTTCATTACCCTGTCCACCGACGACTGGCTGCGTCTCATTGAGGCGGTACAGGAGGCAGGCCTAAAAGCCAAGCCGGAGGTCGGTATCCAGCACGGGGCCGGCGGCGGGGCCACCACGACCGAAGAGCTGGAGCAGATTGGTCAGCAGGACCCCTCCCAGGCCATCGCGCAGGCCAAGCGTTTCCTGGAGGCCGGGGCCTACCAGATCATGATGGAGAGCGAGGGCATCACTGAGAACGTGCCGGAGATGCGCACGGAGGTGCCGGCCCGGTTTATCGACGAGGTTGGGCTGGAGAACCTGATGTTTGAGGCGGCCGACCCGCACGTCTTTCCGTGGTACATCCAAAACTACGGCCCGGAGGTGAACCTCTTCGTGGACCACAGCCAGATCGTGCAGCTCGAATGCCTGCGCAGCGGCATCTGGGGGCCGCACGATCTCTTCGGCCGGGTGCACACGTTTAAGGGCCGCGACCGAGAACGCACTTAGCGGCTGGTGGGGGCGCCATATTTTTCCGTGTGGACTTCAGGCCCCGGTGTCTTGGCGCCCTCGGACTCTTCTGTGCCGGGGGCGCCAGTTTTTTTGCCTCTCGGTAAAATGCTTTTCGTGGGGCCTTAAACAGCAACTGGACCAGGGGGATGGGCCGGAGCTTTAACCCTGCGCGATATATATCTTCGGTTGCTTGTTCACACCACCAACTGCAGTACCATGCATAATGAATCGGATGTCTCTCGGCGCGACTTTCTCCAGCGTCTCAGCCTCTTAGGGCTGGCGGGGCTGGGTGCCGGATCGGCCCTGACCGCCTGTGGGGGATCGAGCGATGGAGGGAACTCGTCCGGCTCCTCCAGTGCCGGGGCCTCTGCTCAGGAGAGCAGTGGGGGGACCACGGTCACCATTCACCCCCAAGGGAATCAGATGAAGTTCAAAGAAACGGAGTTCAGTGTCCCGGCGGACACTGAGATAAAACTCGTGTTCGAAAATACGGCGTCGAGCCCTTCCATGCAGCACAATGTGGTGCTACTCACCGAGGCTCCGTCTCAGGATGTCTTCAAGAAAATCGGGCAGGCCGGCGTGAAGGCAGGCGCAGCGGAAGAATATGTGCCCGACGACCCGGCGATCCTCGCTGCGACCCCCATCTCAAAACCCGGCGAAACTGTCTCTGTTACCTTTACGACGCCCTCTGAGCCGGGGGAGTACGGCTACGTATGCACCTACCCCGGTCACTGGGCCACCATGCAGGGGACTATGCGTGTAACCTAACCCAAGTTGCGTGTCATTCCGCACTCCGGATGCAGAATCTCCTCTGAACAGGCAGATTGGCCCATTGAGATTCCCTGTCGGATGACCCTCCGGGCCCCTGAATCAAGTTTAGAATGACCATCTTCCGGGTAGGTCGCAACTTGGGTTGGCCTAGCACAAAACTGCTGAGGGTGCGAAACGGAGCCGGAGCGAATCTCCAGGTGTTGCGCGGCCCGGTCCCATTCGAACAGATGCGTTTAGGGCGAAGGGGCGACCGATGTGTCATCTGTTAGGGGCCGGGCCACGATGTCTCCGTAGTGGGCTGTGGCCGACTCCCCAGTGTTGTCTGTATCAGTCATGATGGCAATGCCGTTGATCGGGGGTGGCTCCTCGTCGAACGCACGACGATAGTCCGCCCGAATGTTGCGCCGTTCGGTGCTCCACACACCTACCTTGGTCGATCCGCTTTCCACGGCGATCATTTGGACCCAGTCAGTGAATGGATTCTCAAGAATGGTGCCCTTGTCCACGCGGTTCGCCCAAATGTAGTTGAGGGCGCGGGTGGGAATCTGATCATGCCCGAGCACCTGGAGCGCCTCGTACTTGGCCCGATCCAGAAGCCCAAAGTTGCTCTTGTCGTAGTCGAAGGTCACGTAGATGCGGGCCGGGTAGTCGTCGCCGTCTTTCTCGCGAGCGTTTCCTGTTCGCAGCACCCGGTTTACCTTCCACTGCCACGTGAGGATTGGGTGCTGACGGGAATCGAGTTGCACCTCGTGCCCCAAGCCAGCCGCTCCCCCATTACTCACTGCCCGCACGACCGTCGTGGTGTCGCCCCAGATGGGCTGCTGCACGAGTTGGTAGCGGGTTTTTCGGTCTACGTCCCCGAAACTGATCGGGGTCCATTCCATCGGGTGGCCGTTGGAATCGGGCTCGGCAGTCGAGAAGTGCCCAATGTACCGGGAGGTTGGTGGGGAGATGCTACCAAGCACAAGGGCAAGTCCCAGAAGGAGTCCGCAGACTTCAACACCTCGTCGAGTGAATGGGGACATCATACGGGTCGGGTGGTGCAGGGAGGTCCAGCGATAGGAGGCAATGAAGGCTCTAGCGTGCCAAGAGAACCAATAAGACGTGGGCAATGCCAGTTCGGCCTCCAGTCAACGTCCAAACTGCATACCTGGCTACATGATGCAGGGGCGCTGTGCAAATCCGTAGCAATGCAGCCGCTCACTGAGGGGGCCGTGAAGCTGTGCCTTGTGTGAGCTTGACTGGTGGGCCCAGCCGACCGGGTTCATTATCGAGTCCGCTCCGGGGTCGGAAAAGGCCACTTGGCGGCATGGGGTTCCGTCTATCAGGTTCCGGCGGTCCTAGGGGCCAGGCAAGGGCTCTATGTAACTTGAGAGCATCGAGGCTGGACAAAAAGAAGTGCGGTAGGCCTTGTGGAAGGATTTCGGTCTGCCGCGGGAAGCGGTCTCGGGCATCCGAACCCTAGGCAGCACGTATTCCGAGGCTGCGCAGTGGGGCCAGATGAAGATGAACCTGTGCCTCGCGCTTCCGTAGCCGGGATCGGCCTTTCGTTATTGTCCTCGCACCCCGCAGTCTCCTATGGAGCTTCTACGCACCGTTGGCGCCATGCAGGCCCATGCCGAGTCGGCCCGCGCAGAGGGCCAGACGCTTGCGCTCGTGCCTACTCTTGGCGCCTTGCACGAGGGCCATCTCGCTCTCGTCCGCAGGGCGTTGGATGAGGCTGATCACGTCACCGTGTCTGTGTTCGTCAATCCTACCCAGTTTGGGCCCGGGGAAGATTATGACGCATACCCTCGCGATCTGGAGGACGATCGTAAGACCCTATCGTCGCTCGGGGTGGATGCGATGTTTGCGCCTTCTGTCGACGAAATGTACCCCTACGCCGCCAACGAAGCCTTGCCTGGCCCCCTGGCATGGGTAACGGTGGAGCATCTCGACGAACACCTCTGTGGGGCGTACCGGGAGGGTCATTTCCGCGGCGTGACGACGGTTGTGACCAAGCTTTTCCACGCCTGTAAACCCGATATCGGCGTCTTTGGCAAAAAGGATGCGCAGCAATACGTTATCCTCAAACGACTGGTCGATAGTCTATTGTTCGACCTTGAAATTGTCGGGGTGCCCACCGTGCGCGAGTCGGACGGCCTTGCGATGTCCTCCCGAAATGACTACCTGGACCCCGAAGAGCGGGAGCAGGCTACGGTGCTCTACGAAGCAGTTACCGCCGCGGAAGAGGCCATTCAAGGGGGGGAACAGGAGGGCCAAGCGGTTGTTCGAGCGATGCAAAACGCTCTCACGGCGGCCCCCACCGCCAAAGTGCAGTACGCCGAAGTCGTTGACGCCCATACGCTACAGCCCGTTGACCAACTTGCACCCGGGCAGGAAGTACTCGCGGCCATGGCAGTCTTCTTCGGTGATACGCGCCTCATCGACAACGCGTTTGTGGAGGTCCCACGCTCCTGAGCCGTCTTCGATTGCTCCCCTCGTTCAACCCCGTGCTGTTCATGGACATTGCGATGCTGAAAGCGAAGATTCACCGCCTTCGCGTTACAGACGCCGACCTGTACTACGAGGGGTCGATTACTATCGACCGAGAGCTTTTGGAGGCGGCTGGGATTCTCCCGTACGAGAAGGTACAGGTGGTAAACGTGAACAATGGGCATCGGCTCGAAACCTACACCATTCCTGGAGACGCGGGCGCACGAACTGTGTGTCTCAACGGTCCTGCCGCCCGCCTCGCGGCCGAGGGGGATGAGGTGATTGTGATTGCCTACGCTGAGATGACGTCGCAGGAAGCGCAGCAGCATCATCCGCGTGTAGTGCACGTGGATGCGGACAACAACGTGACACAAACCCGCACCCTGGATGTATCTTCGGACGATGGTGATCTGGCCCCAGACGGAATGGAAGACGTACTGATTGCGGAGTCAGATCCGAGCTCCGTGTAATCTCCCTATCGGGAATCACGTTGGGAAGATTGTGACGCCGAGAGGCCCGATCAATTGTCCGCCCCTCGTTTCTCTTTCGGGGAGTCTATTATCCGTTATTGCACGGTAGTTCTCGTTTTCTCACCTCTGGAAAAGGGACGAGCGAATGCTCGGGACCGCAAGCCCCGCCATGGAGGTTTGAATTGGTCCCGAATCCCCACCTGAAATTCGTTGGGGGAGGCTCGACAACATGTAAGCCGCTTTGCTATTCTATCGGTGTCGATCGTGTCTCACAGTTTTACCGATCCACCATGTCTATTCAGACGGCTGCCGTTGTGGGGGCGGGAACGATGGGGAACGGCATTGCACACGTGTTTGCCCAACANGGCTATGAGGTCACGCTCATCGACCTCGATACGTCGCTGCTCGACGATGCCCGGTCCACGATTGAGTCGAATATGGCCCGGCAGGTTGAGAAGGACATCATTACCCCCGAGGACAAAGACGCATCGCTTGAGCGACTTGCCCTCACGCCCGACACTGCGGCCGGCGTGCAGTCGGCGGATTTGGTCGTAGAGGCCGTTCCGGAGGAGCAGCCCATCAAGGCCGACGTGTTCGGCACCCTCGATGAGCACGCGCCCGACGAGGCCCTTCTCGCCTCCAACACGTCGTCTATCTCCATCACGTGGATCGCCGACCAGACGGAGCGGCCCGATCAGGTAGTGGGCATGCACTTTTTCAACCCTGTGCCTGTCATGACGTTGGTGGAGGTCGTCTGTGGGCAACGCACGAGCGATGCTACGTTCGATACGGTGTCCGCTGTGGCGGAGGACCTCGGCAAAACCCCTGTAGAGGTGGAGGATTATCCCGGCTTCGTATCAAACCGCGTCCTCATGCCTATGATCAACGAGGCCATTTTCTGTGTGATGGAGGGGGTTGCGGAGCCCGACGATATTGATACGGTAATGACGCTCGGGATGAATCACCCCATGGGACCGCTCACGCTAGCGGATTTCATCGGCTTAGATGTCTGCTTACACATCCTGGAGGTACTCCACGACGAGTTGGGAGACGACAAGTATCGCCCCTGTCCACTCCTGCGCCGCAAGGTCGCCGCCGGACAGCTTGGGCGGAAGACGGGGGAGGGGTTCTTCGATTACGAGTGAATGTATCTTTGCTGCGGGGGCAGGTATTCTGGCCTTTCCCCGTGCTCCGGCGGGGGCGTGATGCGTGAAGGCGTGGTGCGTGAAGACAAGCCACGCGGAGGAGCAAAAAATCACGCCTCACGATCCCCATCTCATTCATCGTGCTCCTCGTAGGCGGCAATGATGTCCTGGACGAGGCGGTGGCGGGCTACGTCCTCGCGCTCCAGATATATAAACTCGATGCCATCGATCCCTTTCAGGATGTGTTGCACCTGAATAAGCCCACTCGCGCTCCGATCCTGTAGATCGGTCTGAGTAATGTCCCCAGTGACGATAGCACGGCTCTGGGGGCCGAGTCGAGTCAGAAACATCTTCATCTGGCCGGTTGTCGCGTTCTGCGCCTCATCAAGAATTACGAACGATGACTTGAGGGTGCGGCCACGCATATAGGCCAGTGGGACCACTTCCACGCGGTCCTGCTCCAGGGATTCGGCCAGCTCCTCCCGCGGCATCATTTCGCCGAGCGCGTCGTAGAGGGGCCGCAGGTAGGGAGCCACCTTCTCGTAAAAGTCCCCGGGTAAAAACCCGAGCTCTTCGCCCGCCTCCACGGCAGGACGGGAGAGGACGATCTTGTTAACTTCGTGGTCGTTGAGGGCCGCTACGGCCAACGCCACAGCGACGTACGTTTTTCCGGTACCGGCCGGACCGATGGTGAATACGACGTCGTTCGCCGCGGCCGCCTGAACCAGACGCTCCTGGTTCTGCGAACGGGGCTTGATGATCTCCCCGTCGGGCGTGGACAGGATGGCGTCCCGCGACCCAGTCGTTGCAGAGACGGAAGATGCGCCGTCGCTAGAGTCGAAGAGTGCGAGGACCGTATCCACGTCGTCCTCAGTGAGGTGATCGTTTCGGTCGAGCAGCGTTATCATCTCGTCGAACACGCGCTCCACCTTCTGGAGCGCTTCCTCGTCGCCTCTGAGGTGCACCTCGGAGCCTCGGGCGGTGACGTGGGTTTCTGGAAACGCCTCCTCGATCTTTCGGAGATACACGTCGTTGAAGCCAAACAGGAGTAAAGGGTCGGCGCCTTCGATGCTCAGTGTTTTCTCAGGCAAAGGGATTATAGGGGGTCGGTGAGGGGTTCGAACTACAAGGATCGGAGAGCAACGACCTCTTAGCTACACCATACGACGGTCGAGGGGGATCGTGCCGAACTCACAGGGACCATCACAACCACCACACGACGCCGATGGATTCACATGGTGTGGCATTCACCAAAATGCAGGGTACGGGCAATGATTTCATTGTTTTCGACAATCGGGCCTACGGATTTACAGAGACGGAGCTTTCAATCTGCGCGGCCGCATGGTGTCCTCGTCGGTTTGGGGTGGGGGGCGACGGACTCCTCGCGCTTGACGATCCCGAAACGACGGCTGCGGCGTACCGCATGCACTACGTCAATGCCGATGGCTCTCGGGCCACTATGTGTGGCAATGGGGCCCGGTGTCTGTTCCGGTTTGCCCGAGCGTCCGGGTTTGAAGATGAGATGCTCGCCTTCGACACCGATGCGGGGCTGTACTGGGCAACCCGCGTCCACAATGGTCACGACCAAGTGCGACTCTTTGTCCCTCAGGTCACAGATCTGCGGGCCGACTTCGATCTCGACCGGCACATCCCGGATGCGATTAAGGCACTCCACTTCGTTGAGGCTGGGACAGAGCACCTCGTCGCCTTAGTCGAGGACGTTCAGGCCGTTCCCGTCCCGGAATGGGGAGAACGGTTGCGGTCCGACCCGGCAGTGATGCCGACCGGTGCCAATGTCAATTTCGTCGAAGTGGATGCGGCGGAAGCCGTGCGTCTCCGCACCTACGAGAAGGGGGTCGAAGGGGAAACCCTTTCTTGTGGTACCGGGGTGCTAGCGACCGCCGCCATCGTAAATCGCATGGCCCAGACCAGAACGGACGAGGCCGTTCGGGTAGAGACCCCAGGTGGGAAGCTGCTCGTGGGCACGGCTCGCACCGGTCGAGGCCACGAGCACTACCTTGAAGGGCCCGCCAAGAAGGTGTTTCGGGGGAGGGTGTCTCGGCCAGGTGAGCTCCAAGAACATTAGCCCGGTTTGTGTGCCGGGGTATTAGCGGAACTGTGATCGGTTGTCCTCGATCGTGGCCTCTTCCTTCAGGGCCGCAATCCAGTCCGACGCAACCTGCTTCCGCCGTTCTTTCAGTAGCTGATTTCGAATCTGCTGTCGCTTCTGGGCAGTGAGGGGAGGCGGAGTGGTCTTCTGCGTCACCTGGACGACGAATGCGGCGTTGGCTCCCTCCACCACGTTCGAGGTCTCGCCCTCCTCAAGTCCGAAAACTGTTCCCGAAAACTTCGGTTCGCGACCAAGCCCGGGGACGCTATTGGTGCTAAACGTGATGTCTGACTGGGACCGCAGATCCGTACCCAGTACCGAGGGCAGGGCCTCAAAGCTGTTCTGGGTGAGGGCTCGTTTCATCCGGCGCACCTGCACCGCTCGCTTCTTCTGAAGGGCAACCTGCGGACGAATCTGCGATTGAACCTCACTGAAAGAGCGGTACCCTTCGGGGGTGACGTTAGTGACGCGGGCGACTACGAATTTATCGCTCATCTCCACCACGTCGCTGATGGCACCTGTGGAGGCCGACTCCAAGAACTGAGACAGGGCGGGACTCTGGCCGATCCCTGGAATCGAAGACTGACCCGTCTCCACCTCCACTTCCTCCACGGAAAGATTGAGGCGCTCAGCTTCCTGGCGGAAGTTGCCGCTCTCCTCCGCGAAGTAGGCCAAGTCGCCAAGTTCACTCTCCTTGTCCGATAGAGTCGACTGGCTCGGGGTCAGGTTGTAAGCCAGGTTGGCTATCTGTACGGCCTCGGACGCGCGGGCCTCGACGTGAATCAGGTGGTAGCCGAATTCTGAGCGGATAGGGCCCACAAGACTGCCGGCCTCGGCCTCGAAGACCGCATCGCTAAACGACTCGACCATACTGCCCTGCGAGAACCATCCCAGGTCGCCCCCCTGCGAGGCAGATTGATCGTCGGAGTATTGGCGGGCCATTTCGGCAAAGGAGGCAGCACCCGACTCAATCGAGTCGCGAAGGGCCTGCAGACGCCCCATCAGCTCCGGGTCGTCCTGATCTGTCTTCAGCAGAATGTGGCGGGCGTGAGCGTAGTCGGTCTCGGCGGGCTGCGTGTCCCGAATCTTGATGAGATGGGCCTGTCCGCCACCAAATACGGGACCTACGATGCGACCCGTCTCCAGATTCGAGTACACGGAGTCAGCCACGGACTCGCTCATCTGGTCCGGGGTGCGATAACTGCTGGAATAGTCTGTGTCGGAGGCATTGTTGACGAGGAAGAGGGAATCGTCTTCGGTGGTGGTAAAGCCGCTCCGCAGCTCGCGGAGGTCACTGGCGATTGCCGTGGAGTCCTTGCCGGTCGCCTCTTTTGAGGTCGTCGCATATTCGATCGTAACGGTCTTTTGACGCTTAAAGTCCTCTCGGTTTTCCTCGTAGTAACTGCGGAGGTCCGACTCCGTCACAGAAATTGAATCGTCGGGCACACGGGCGTATCGCAGCGAGACGTAGCGGGCCGAGGCGGCGCTGTTTTGGCGCTGGTAGTAGTTCTTGATGTCCTGCTCGGAGACCTGGATGGTGGACTGCACGAGCGAGTTCATCTTCTGCTGTCGACGCTGCTGGCGCAGGAACTGCTCGATCTGAAGCCACTGCTGCTTTCTCTGAGGGTCTTGGGCTAGGTTTTGCAGCAGCTGGTAGTTGATCTGGCCGGTCGAGTCGGCAAACTGTTGACGAATAAGCGGGTGTGGATTTTCCCCAAACACCATGTTCTCAACCTCAGAGTCGGTCACTGAGATCCCCAGCTGACTCATCTCCTGCTCGCGCAGTTTTTGGTTTACAACCCGGTTGTAGGCCTGCTCCCGCATGCGTTGCTGCATTTGCGGGTTTAGGTCCCCCCCCAGTTGCTGCTGAAAGCGCTGGCGAAGCCGCTCAAGTGTTTGCTGGTACTCCTGCTGCTGAATGGGGCTCCCATTCACTGTCGCAACGCTCCGGTTCTGCTGGTTCATCGCCGAAAAGACATCGGAATCCTGCAAAGTCCAGATGATTCCGAAGGAGAGTACAAGAATCCAGAGAATCACCCCGGTATTCTGCCGGAGCGTATTCATTGCGCCCATGGGGACGTGAGGGTTGGTGAATGAAGCGGAAAAAGACCGAGAATGTCACGCGGCTACAACACAATCGTCTCTACTGTACCTCCGGTCGCGAAGAATTGTTCGCCCGTACAGTCCAATAGGCCCCTACGTCTTCCATGAAGAATTGCGGTGACAAACACGGCACAAGCTAGCAGCGTTGACGTAACCTCCACACAACCGTTGGGCGTTGCAACCGCCCACAGCACTCTAATCTGGCGTCACGGCCTGCATGCGCATCGTTCGTCGCTCATCCGTAATTACCACAGGGCTTCTCGCCCTTGTCCTGGGGGGGGCTGTTGGGATTATTGGGCACGAGATGGCCTTGGGTGGGCCTCTTCTCGGCGTCGTGCCGGCGCTCCTCGTGCTTGCTATCGGCCTTCGCCGGCCCTGGCGGCGGTGGGCCCTGGCGCGGGAAGGATTGCCTAGGGCCCAGCGGCGATGGCTGCAGGTGCATGTGCCCCTCTACCGGCAGCTCGCCGGCGATGGTCAGGATGCTTTCGAGCGGGATGTCCGGTTCGTGCTTGACGAGTACTCGTTCGAGGGGGTGGGCGGGGTGACCGTCACCGATCCGTTGCGCCTTAGTGTGGCGGCGGGGATTGCGGTTCTACTGCATGGACGGCCCTCGTGGGAGCTTCCGGGAAGTCGCTCAGTCCTGTTCTACCCGGAACGGTTCGATGACACCTATCACGACACCATGACGGCCAGCTACGACGGGATGGCCCATCAGCAGGGGCCAATTATCCTCACGGTCGCGTCCGTGGAGGAGGCATGGAGCCAGCCCGACGACGGCAACAACGTGGTGTTGCACGAGTTGGCACACCTTTTCGACTTCGACAACGAAGGGGCGGATGGGGTGCCGTCCCTCGTAGCCCCCGTTTCGGCTCCCGACTGGCAGGCCCTCGTGCGCGACGAGATGCGCCGGGTACGACAGGGCCGGTCGCTGCTCCGTCCGTACGCCGCCGAGGCCCCCTCCGAGTTCTTTGCCGTGGCGGTGGAGCATTTCTTCGAGCAGCCCGAGCCGATGGCCCGTGGCCACGAGGATCTATTCCGGGCACTCGTGTCCTTCTTTCGGCTCGACCCGCGCACTGGGACCGTGCTAGAAAACGACTCCGCCGTGCTTGATGAGGGGCCGTCGGCATCGAACGAGACCCGGGAGGAGCCCTCTCCTACGTGACCGGGCCGTGGGAGTCGACCGGCACCTCCTTGTAGGCTCCGGTGGAGAGTCCCTTCTCGATGAGGGCGAACGCGCGATCGATGTCTGCGGGGGTATTCCAGAGAAAGGGGGCTAGGCGGAGGACGTCGTTGCGGCGGCTGTCGGTGTACACATGGTGACGCTTGAGGTAAGCCACCAGCTGTTCCGCGTCGGGAATCTCCAGCAGGACCATGGCGCTTCGCTCTGCCGGCGGGCGCGGAGAGCGCAGGGGCAGGTCTAGCGCGTCGGCGTGGTCGAGGGCGCGGTCTGTGAGGGCGAGTGAGTGGTCGCGAACGGTGTCGAGCCCCAGGTCAAGGAGGAGACGAACGCCCTCGACCGCGTGGTACATGGGCGCTACGGCCGTGGTGCCTCCAAGGAAGCGTCGGCGCACATCGGGATGGGGCTCGGGGGCTGGGCGGAACTCAAAGGGCGCTGCGTCCCCAAACCAGCCGGTCAGTCGGGGGGTCAGTGTGAGGCCATCGCGGACGTAGAGAAAGGCATTGCCCGATGATCCAGATGCCTCTTTCAGGAGCCCTCCGACGTAGAGGTCGCAACCAAGCTCGGTCACATTGATGGGCTGGGTCGCGGCGGCGTGGTAGCCATCGAGCAGCAACAATCCGTCGTGGGCGTGAACTCGGTCGGCCACTGTGCGCACGAACGAGGAGGAGAGGCGGGCGCCGGTTGTGAACCCAACGTGGCTAAGGGCCACCAGCGCGGTGGTCGGGCCAATGGCGTCGAGCAGGGTCGTCTGGTCCACACGCTGCTCCGACGTGGACGGGACGACATGGGGCGACAGGTCGCGGAGGTGACTCCACTGTTTCACGCTGTGCAAGACCGACGGGAACGCCGTCTCCGGTACCAGTACGTCACTCCCTCGGGCCGCCAGCTCTGGGCTCGAGAGGAGGCACTGCACGGTCCAGTGCACGCTTGGCTGCAGGATGCAGGTTCCGGAGGGCGCGTCCAGAAGGGGGGCAATAAACTGGTTGCCCAAATATGTGGGCAAGGTCCACCATCCCACCGGATCTCCACTCTCGGGGCGCCAATGGTTGGGGATCTCGTTCCAGGCATCCACCCCGAAGCGGCGCCAGTCTTCTGCAAAGTGCTCCATCATCACCGGCACGCGCTGCGGCTGTAGGCCGTGCGTAAAGGCGCGCAACTCCACAGCTGTAGGGGGATCCGGAAACCGGTAGTCGGATGGGATCGGCGGACTAGACATGGGGAGGAGGGAGGGGGGCGCCCACTAGGCAGTGAGATGACGCAAAATACAAAAAGCCCCTTTCGCCAGGGGCGAGAGGAGCTCCTTGCAGGCCAGAATGGAACGGCCAAAAAGGAAGGACTATGCCTCTTCCGGCACGACGTGAACGTATTGGCGATCCCCGCCGCTCCGGGCGAATTTCACAACGCCGTGGTCCTTCGCAAACAACGTATCGTCGCTCCCCCGCCCTACATTGTGCCCGGGGTGGAACTTGGTGCCGCGCTGGCGGACGATGATGCTGCCCGCGTGCACGTGCTCGCCCCCGTAGGCCTTTACGCCAAGATAACTGGGATTGGAGTCACGGGTGTTTTCCGTCGACCCCATTGCTTTTTTGTGAGCCATAGCAACCTCGCAGAACTTCGTTCGCAAGTTAGTGCAGGGAGAGGCTTACGCCTCCACAGGTTCATCGGCCGGGTCCGTGTCAGACGCCTCAGATTCCGCCGAGCCGGTTTCCCCATTGACGTTCAGGGATTCAATCTCAATCTGAGTATACTGCTGTCGGTGTCCCCGTTTTACGCGGTACCGCTTACGCCGTTTCTTCTTAAACACGAGCACCTTGTCGCCCTTTACGTGCTCCAACACGCGGGCCGTGACCGTGGCGTCGGCGACCGTGGGGGTCCCGATCGTAGCGTCGCCGTCCCCGTCAGACACGAGAAGGACCCGATCCAGCGTGAGTTGCTGGTCGGCTTCGGCCTCCGAGTGGAAGGGGACATACAGGGTGTCGCCCTCTCGAACTTTGAATTGCTTGTCTTTGACGTCAACAATTGCGTACATAAGGCGTCTCTGCTTTGGAGCGCCGGGTTGATTACCGACGCGAGAGTGACCGTTTTGACTTGTGCCGAGGCTAAGCCACGCAACGGCCGAAGATCCGTTCCGACCTTTATGAACTCCCCCTTCCGTTTCGCATGAAGATCGATCTCCCAGGGCGCTCAACCCCCACCCACGTCGGCAAGATCCTCTGTATCGGGCGGAACTACGCCGACCACGCCGCGGAAATGGACCGATCGGTCCCAGACCAGCCCATGGTTTTTCTGAAGCCCCCGTCCGCAATCGTTCGAACGGACGAGGCGGTCCAACTCCCGTCGCAGTCCGACGAAGTTCATCACGAGGTTGAGCTGGTTGCCGTCATCGGCAGTACCGGAAAGAACATTGCCCGGGACAAGGCCCTCGACCACGTGGCCGGGTACGCCCTCGGGCTCGACATGACTGCCCGCGACCTCCAGCAGGCAGCCAAAGACCGGCGCCACCCCTGGTCGGTCGCCAAGGGGTTCGACACCTTTGCACCACTTGGGCCCCTTACGCCGGCCTCGGCAGTCGACGATCCTCAGGACCTGACGCTGCGACTCACAGTAAACGACGATGTCCGACAAGAGGCAAACACGCGCCGCCTGTTCTTTCCGGTCAATGAGCTGGTGCACTACTGCTCACAAATCTTTACGTTGTCGCCGGGTGATCTGCTCTATACGGGCACCCCCTCGGGCGTCGGACCAGTGCACGAGGGTGATGAGCTGCGGGCCACCGCCGCGGGATTGGCGCCCCTGCGGGTCTCAATTCGCCGGGCGGCTTGAGCCAAGATAGGGGGCATCCTGATTTTTCGTCTTTCTGAATCCGTTTTTTCAGTGATGGAACTGCCTCGTTACGAAGACCTCGACGCGGTACGCGAGTTGGTATGGGAGCGGCTAGAGGCTGCTGCCCAGGAGCCCGGTCATCCGTACCGTACCCTCACATTCGGCACAGTACAGGAAGAGGCCCCCGACCTCCGCACTGTTGTGTTGCGCACAGTGGCACCAGAAGACCGCCGACTTCAGTTTCACACGGATCGCCGCTCGGGAAAGGTGGAGGCGTTGCGTGCCAATAATCGAATCGCGTGGCATGGATGGGACCCGGAGACCCGGCAGCAAATTCGGCTGTACGGTACGGGCACCGTCCATCTTGACGATGAGGTGGCCATGGCACTGTGGGAAAGCCAGTCTCCGGCGTCCCTCACTGTTTACGTGCGCCCGCCGAGTCCGGGGACGCCGCTAGAGGTGCCTGAGGACGGGTTGCGTCCGGTCGTCAAGTCCGAGTCCGTCACCGACGACGACGTGGCGGAAGGCCGACAGCATTTCGCTGCAGTTCGGACGGTGATCGATGAGGTAGAGTGGCTCCATCTGCATCCAGAGGGGCACTACCGAGCACGATTCAAGTACCAGCCAGAAAAGGAAACTTTCGAGGGGAGTTGGGTAGTCCCGTAGTTCGCCGCTCCTTTACGGCGTCGCAGAGGTGAGACGACGGTCCACGTAGGCCTTAATGGCCTGGAGCGCCTCCTCAATCGCCGTCATCGACACGTCGCGATGTGTCGTAGCCCGAATGGTGGATGGCCCGAATGGGGTGAGCAAGATGCCTTCCGCCTGAAGTTCGTCCACGATGTGGTCGGCCTGCCCGGTGGGCACCTCGAAGATCACGATGTTAGTGTCCACGTCGTCCGGCTCCACGGTGAAAGGTGGGCAGGTGGCGAGGCCCTCGGCGAGCCGCTGTGCTTTGTCATGGTCCTTCGACAGGTCGGGGCGGTGGTGTGCAATTGCATAGAGGCCCGCCGCGGCCAAGATGCCGGCCTGGCGCATTCCGCCCCCAAACTGTTTCCGCGTGCGACGGGCGGCATCGATTAAGCTGGAAGGACCCGCCACGACGGACCCGGCGGGGGCCCCCAAGCCTTTCGAAAGGGCCACCCACACTAAATCTGCAGGGGTGGCCAGTGTGGCCTCGTCCACGCCCAGCGCCGTGGCGGCATTCCAGAGGCGCGCCCCATCGAGATGCAAGAACAGGTCATGGTCCGCCGCCACCTCGGCGATGGCCTGAATGCGATCCGGAGCGTACACGACGCCCCCGGCCTTGTTGGCGGTATTTTCGATGGAGACCACCCGTGAGCGAGGGGCCACCACAGCGTTGGGGCGCACGGCATCCGCTACTTGATCGGCCGCAAGGCGACCCCGGTCGCCGTCGAGTGGGTGCAGTTGTACTCCGGAGAGGAGCCCCGCTGCCCCCGATTCATAGTTGAAGACGTGGCTGCTCCGCTCGAGGAGAACTTCGTCGCCGGGATCGGTGAGGACCTGAAGACAGATCTGGTTGGCCATCGTGCCGGAGGGCACGAACAGGGCCGCGTCCTTGTCGAGGAGAGCGGCCACGCGGTCTTGAAGTCGGTTGATAGTTGGGTCCTCTCCGTACACGTCGTCGCCCACCTCAGCCTCGGCCATTGCCTGGCGCATGCCGTCGGAGGGGCGCGTGATGGTGTCGCTACGAAGGTCGATGTCGGGCATGCGAGGGATGCAGAGTCGCTCAGGTGGATGAACAGAGGGCGGGGAGAGGGACGCTCGGGGTAGTCTCGCGTCGGAGGTTTCTGACCCGCGGGCGTGCTGTCCGGCAGACGTCCGATGCTTTCCCGTTTGCTTCACGACCACCCATTGGAACGTGGACGTGGAGCCCAATCCGTACGTCTGGCTGGATGTTAGTCAGGGACCGACATTTTTTGGCGGACCCGTACAGGCCCGCCGCGTGGGGCCACGGGGGACCTAGCGTGAGATGTCCTTGATCTTGAAGCGGACGGTGCCGGCCGGCACGTCGATCGACACTTCGTCGCCCTCTTCCTGGGCCAGCAGTCCTTCGCCAATGGGACTCTCGACAGAGATTTTGTTTTGGGAAATGTCGGCCTCCTCTTCCGAGACGAGCTTGAACGTTTGCTCGTCTCCACTGTCGAGGTTTTCGACGGTTACGTCGGACAAGATATACGCTTTGCTGTCGTCGACGGTGGACTCGTCGACGATCCGGGCCCGGGCAATGGTGTCCTCAATCTGCGCGATGCGTGATTCGAGCTTTCCCTGTTCCTCCTTGGCCGCGTCGTACTCGGCGTTTTCAGACAAATCGCCCTTGGCCCGCGCCTCAGCAATTTCGTCGGCGATGCGCGAGCGCTCCTTGGTGCGGAGGCGGTGGAGCTCTTCCTTGAGTTCCTCAAGGCCCTCTTCGGTCATGTAAACGGTCTCGTCGTCAGCCATACTGCTGGGATCCATGTGATGCAGAGTCGCGCGAGTGCGAAATGCCGCACCTTCCAAAAAAGGAACGCCACGGCCGAAAGCGGCAGCGGCGTTGTGGAGGTAACTCCTCAAATGCGGTCATTTTTGTTCGCGCGTGGGCCCGGTAAAGTTCCGCCGTCGTGAAAAGGGGGACGGTTCGTAGCAAAAATCCAAAAAGGCTTCCCGTCCCTCAGGGCCCAGCCCCTTGCGGCCTGTATGCGAAGTCACGCGTCGACCACAGGTTCGGCGCAGAGCGAAGCCGCCGACGAGGTTGCGTGAATCTGGCCCGGTACCCCAATGGGAATGCTACAGCGCGGAAGCTGGTGTCCGTAGGGCACGTTCGTCACGACCGGGTACGGACGGTTGGCGAAATAGTCGTTGAACACCCTGCTCAGGGAGAGGGTAGGTGTTTCGGGGGCGAGGTCACCAGTCGTGAAGGTGCCTAAGAGGACCCCGGACACGGCGTCGAGCACACCTGCGTGCTCCAGGTGCGCCAGCATACGGTCCACTCGGTACGGCGGCTCCGCAACCTCTTCTAACACCAGTAGCGCGCCCTCAAAGGATGGGGCAAACGGTGTGCCCAGTAGTCGTGTAAGGACGGACAAGTTGCCTCCCAGGAGCGGCCCCGATGCTCTTCCCGGCACGAGGACGTTCACTGAGGCGTCCATTTGGGCGGTCAGGTCCGAGACGGTGCTTCCTTCGCACCAACGCTGGCAGGACTTCAGCGTGGCCGCATCAGCCTGTGCCCACTCGGTAACGACCGGTCCGGAGAGGCCCGTCCCGTCCGCTCGAGCGTACAGCGCGAGGTGGAGGGCAGTGACGTCGCTGTAGCCCACCAATAGCGTGGGATGTTTGCGGGCGAGCGTCCAGTCAATTCGAGGCAAGAGTCGAAGGCATCCGTAGCCGCCCCGCACGCAGAGGATGCCACGGATTTCGGGGTCTTCGAAGGCTTGATGCAGCGCTTCAGCACGAGCGGCGTCTGGGGCCGCAAGATATCCGCGCTCGGTCCCGGGATGCCAGGCGGTTCGGACATCGTACCGGTCTCGAAGGCGAGCAAGCCCCTCCTCGTAGGTCGATCGGGAGCGGGGGGCGCTCGCGGGGGCGACGACGGCGATGGGGGCGCCGGGATGCAGAGGTGGGGGGCGACGGAGCACAGGCAAGTCCTCAGAGAGGAGTAGAAAATGTATCGCGCTACGACGTAGAGCCGCTCTTCTCTCCGCTCGGGGAAGAAGAGCCCGCCGTGAATGTAGATGAAGCGGAGGGGTCCTCCGAGGAGTCCTGTGTTCGCTGGAGCTCCTTCAGTTTGCGCCGCGTTCGCAATTGTTTGGGGAGCGTGCTAAGCAGCCCCACCAGGATCCCAAAGCCAAACGTAAGGATGAGGATTAAGGCGGTTGACCCACTCGTTTTGAAGAACAGTAGGTTGACGTCCATCGGCTGTGGGTTCTGGAGGGCAAAGATAACCGCTACGATGGCGAGGGCAAGCGAAAAGACGAGGCTGAAGCGCATAGCACGAGAGGGGCTGGTGCAGAAGAGGGAGCGCCGTTCCAAAAAGTAAGGACTAGACCAGCGTCTGTCTACCCGGTAGAGTCGGGCGTGCCGCCTACTGGATCCGTAGGGGAGGTGGGGGGCGGGGCGGAACTGGGCACGGAACGTCCCTTCCAGGTTACGCGGTCGCTCCAGTGGTGGATGGCAGAGTCGAACTGGAGGGCGAGGCCAAGCACATACGAGACGGGCGCCAGTACACTGATCCACAGGGGCATTCCGCTGGCACGGTCGGTAACTAACTTCAGGCCGTACAGGGAGGCTACGAACCAGAGCGAGAGAAGCGGGGCCACCAGCCAGGTCAACACAAACGCAGCGTGCATTCCCAAAAACTTTGGGACGGTGCCCCCGAGTAACAGGTACGCGTTTTTCCGAAATCCGCGCCACGCCGCCCCAAAGTCCGCGTACATGTGAACCGTCACGAGATCTTGGACATCCAAAAGGGTGGGCGGGTGGCCTTTGGATTTGAGATAACGACCAATCGCCACGTCTTCTAGGACCGCGTCCTGTACCGCAGCGTGCGGCTCGTGGGCGTGATACGTGTCCCCGTCAATCAGCCAGCACTGACCATTCAGTGCGCTCAGCGTCGGGGTTCGTGTGCGCGTTACCAGCGCCCAGGGAAGGCTGCGAAGAAGGGCGTGGGGAACGAGGCTGACCAGGAGGAGAGCCGCGCCGGTTAGGCGGGGGAAGCCCGATGACACTGAGGTGTCGCTGCTGGCGTGCCGGGCTACGAGCCGCCGCAGGGCATCGGGGCGGCGCAGTTCGGCGTCGGCGTCCAGAAACAGGTAGCAATCGCCGGACGCACGGCGCGTGCACTGGTACAGGGCATGTACTTTCCCCACCCAGTCGGCGGGGGGAGGGCTCCCCTGCAGGGCGGTGAGGCGTGGATCGTCGGCCGCGGTGAGAACCTCCCAGGTTGCGTCCTCGGAGCCGTCGTCCCAGACGAGCACCTCAACGTTGGGGTAGTCCTGAGACTGAAGCGTGGGGAGCAGGCGGCGCAGATTCTCAGCCTCGTTTCGGGCGGGAATGCAGACGGAGAGGCTCGGAAGAGGTTCGGGCGGGGTTGAGCGTTGACGTCGCAGGTACGCCACGTTGCTCAGTAAAATCCCCCAGAACGACGCGTGGGCCAGGGCGAGGGGCGGAATGAGAAGCAGTCGGGCCGTCTCGAACGACATTCGACGGAGGGAATGAGGGGAGAACACGATGCCGGAAAGCTTACACGTCCGGTGGGTCGTCCAAAAATTGCTGGTAGAGCGGCGGCAGGTCCCGCTTTTGCAACAGCGCCTCCAGGGCCGCCGCCTTGTCGCTTCGTCCCGCCTCGTTGAGGGCTACGCACCGCCACACCTGAGCCTCGGTGCGCGTGATCCCCGTGCTCCCGCCCTCGTCTACTACGTCGGCCAGTCGCTCGAACCGGTCGGCGGCGGCCTTCGCATCTTTGCCCGCGATGGGGGGGCGAAAGAGGAGCGATTGTCCCTCCACGAGCAGCACGAATGGAGCGTCAGGGGTACGAGCCTTGGCCTTCTCCAACAAATTTGCCGACCGCCGTCCGTACTGGATGACCGAAAAGAGGGAGGCCTCTCCCGCCCGGTAGGCCCAGAGGCCCGACAATAGCGCATATTCGCGCGCCGTCCCGTCTGTCAAAGACGATGGAAGGTCTTTCAGGGTCGCTGCGTCCTCCGTGAGGGGGTACAGCCGGTACCGCACCAGAAGACTGTCGGCCCGCGAGGAAGCCCGTTCGAGCAGAGACTGGAGCCGGTCTACGTCCTGCTGCGCGTAGGCCGTCTGCGTCGCCTCGGAAAACGGGGGCATCGCAGTAACGAGGAAAAGGAGGGCGTGAGCGATCATAAACGGCCTTAGAGGTAGCGCTCGAAGAAGGAGGACGCGAAGGAAAAATCCCACCACTCCTCCAGGCTTTCACTGCCCTGAAGAAGGGGACGGGTCGGCCGGCGGGAGACTCCGTGTAGGTCCTCCCAGAGACGCTCAAGGCGCGTGTGTTCCCTGCCATCCGCGTCGTGGACCGTACCGCCGGCAAGAAGAACGGTCGGATCGGCCTCGTCCCGCCACGTTACCCGCACAGCGTAGGGCCACCACTGCGCCTCCGGGTACAGCCGGGCCAGTCGCTGGACGGCGGTGCCGCTGAAGGTGCGGATGCCTTGGTCGGGGGCGTGGAGTGTACCCTCTGGATAGTACACGAGGACGGTCCGGGGCCGGTCCCGAAACCGACGGGCCGTGCGGCGGATCGTAGCAGCTCGGCGCGTGGCGTCGTCCGGAGGAAACGGCTGGGCCCCGACCGCTGCAAAGAATGGAAACCGGTCCCATTCGGCCATCCAGAGGGTCGGGGGACGCCCGAGCCGGGCCTGGAAGAGAAGCCATGCCAAGTGTCCGTCGTAAAAGTGATGATGGTTGGCGTACGCGATGACGGGGCGATCGGGGAGGGAGGGAGGCCACTCGCCCACCCAGCACACGCGTCGGAAGGCCCGGTACAGATCGAACCAGAGGAGAGCCTCCACGAGCCGGTGCATACACAGTTGGCAGGGAGTTACGGGACGACGTGAGAGGGGCAAGGTGGGGAAAAGGGATCACGCCGCCACGGCCAGTCGGCGTTTGCGACGATTATACCCATCGTAGATGAGCAGCCACAGCTTGCGCCGTAGGGACACGTAGGCCCGCTGGCTCAGGTTGTCGTAGTCGTTGGCCCGCACCTCATTCATGATTTCCCGGTACATCCGGGCGGCGGCGCGGATTCCGTGCCGCGACCGGAAGGGCAGTTCGGACACGCCGTCGAAGCTCTCCGTGTAGTACGACTCGGCGGTCGACATGGCCTGTTCCAGAAGGGCCGGATAGCCGTTTGAGACGTGAGCGGACGCCAGATCCTCCTCGGACACGTCGTGGGAGTCGAGCCACTGTTGCGGCAGGTACACCCGACCGAGATCGTCAATGTCCTCCCCTACGTCGCGCACGATGTTCGTGATCTGCATGGCGATGCCAAGACGTCGGGCGGCTGGTTCAAGGGCGTCGTGGCGGGCGTCGGCGGCAAGGAAAGGAAGCATCATGGCTCCCACGCTGCCCCCCACAAGGTTCGAGTAATCGATTAGGTCTTTCTTGGAGGCAATCGGGTGTGCTTTAAGGTCCCAGATGGCCCCTCGAATCAATTCGTACAGGGGCTCGCGGGGGAGGGAGGCATGCTCGTGGACCTCGGCGAGGCGGCGCCAGAGGACGGTATTCGAGGGAGGATTTCCGTCCAGCGTATCGTCCAATCGATCTCGCACTGCTTTTACCTCTTGTAGGGCCCGCTCTCGCCCAACCTCCAGTACGCGCTGGTCGGCGATGGAGTCGACCCGTCGGCAATAAAGGTAGAGGGTAGCCACCGACATCTGCACCGATCGCGGTAGCAGGTAGGCCGCCAGGGAAAACGTCCGGGAATGGTACCGGAACGACTCCCAAATCCACTGATCTTCGTCGGCTTGGCCGTCGAGAGAGAGAGTGGGCATGGGGTGGGGCTTCCAGGGCGGCGTGTTGAGGAGTGTGGCGCCTACGTGCGGAGCAGCGCAACGGCGCGCTTCAAAGAGCGAGGGTTTGTCCGCCACAGCAGTAGAAAGGGAAAGAGCGTGGCAAGGGCTCCGATGAAGGCTGCGAGGTACACGTCCCGGAGCAGGCAAATCGAGAGTGGGAAAAAGCAATTGAGCGCGTAGACCCACGGGGCCCACTCATTGTGAACGGGGCGGTCCCCCCCAATATATTCGTAGCCGATCAGAATCACGAACGTGACTGCGGCCCAGCCGCCCCAGTTCGAGAGGGGCATGCCGAAAAAGAAGCCGTCCACTGCGTACTCCCAGAAGGGGAACGCCCGGTTCATCGCAGGATCGAGCGAGACGTCCCATAATACCATGAATAGCGTCCCCAATAAAATTCCTCCCCACCGACGGTCCGTCACGCGCCGTGCCAGATCGAGCGAGATAATCGACATGGCAAACCATGAGGGCGGGATGAAGTACGGAACGTGGCCGGCAATCTTAGGGCCCAGCCACTGCGTGTACTCGTAGGCGCCGAAGGGCAATTGAATCCCCGCGATCGTAAACAGCCCTGTGGTGCCGATGAGTTCACTCGCCCCGCCGATGATGCATCCCCACGCGGCGATGAGGCCGATCCGCTTCCAGCCCAGGAGGGGGCCGTACATCAAAAGCGGAAGCAGAGCCAGCATCGTCATGAACGTCCAGGTGGGCGTTTTTACGAGCTTCGTGTACATCGGCCCGAAGAAGGACATCGTCGAGGGCACGAGTCGAAGCAGTAACATACCCGCCACGCTAAACGAAATCGCCCCGACAAACAGCCAAAGGGCGAATTGGAAGAGCAGGGCATAGTTGCCCTCAACGGTCGGCTGCGAGGGGTCAGAGCTCGACATGAAACGTGCGAGGGAAGTCGAGAAAGTGCGGGAACGGCGGGGGGTGTCTTAAGAACAAAC